>ERZ827490.49-NODE-49-length-177302-cov-34.158163_pt1 | contig 177302 bp, 126 predicted proteins | sample MGYA00519770_ERZ827490 | MGnify/ENA primary metagenome ERZ827490 (study PRJEB31778, sample SAMEA3449324) | human gut metagenome | biome: human gut; feature: human-associated habitat; material: faeces | place: United Kingdom | collected 2010/2012 ... | reverse complement strand
CGTATCTGTCTTCACATGCAACTAATCGCTATTTTATCCCGAATTGGGGTATATTTCTAGAAATGCCACAAATTACTAAAATGCGGAAAATGGAAAGAAAATGACTAAAACACGGAAAGGAAATTAAGCGGATTAAACTCTCGAAAGAATAAAGAGTGGAGAAACAAGGGGAAAAGGGGTAAAAAAGAGTTTTCTTGTTCAAATTCTTGAATTTGGAACACTTTGATCCGCTTCGGCTTTTTATCTGTCGCCATAAGCAACTCATTGGGCGAAAAATCTGCCGCAACGTGCTATGAGCCCTATGGCAAAGCCACATCTGCACAAAGAACAAGGCTGACAAGGCACACCCTCATTTAAACAAGGGTGAGAAAGAAACAATGGCTGTTCAGGAGCAAGGGATGGCCGGGGCTACCTGAAGGATCAGTAGTCCTCTAGATACCCCTTGGTGAAAAGGTCGTAGGCCACGGCCTCCAGCTCCTTGAGCGTCATTTTCTCCACTGCCCGCTCAATAATGCGGACAAAATGGTCGCGACGGTAGTCGTCAGTATCTGACAATCTGTCTTCCATCTTCATTGGATGTTGCGTTCCTTAGTATAAAACAAGATTATTGGCCGTTGCGTTCGTAGAATTGAATCGTGCGTCCGTCGTACTCCTCCTGGCGCACCAGGCGCACCCCTCCAGGCAACTGGGGCGCACGCACGCCCTCTCCGAGACAGAAAGGCGCGGTCTCGACGCGTAGTTCGTCCCACAGACCAGCGTCGAGGAAGGACTGCAGCGTCCTTGCTCCACCCTCCACGAGCAGCGACTGCTTCATCTCCTCATAGAGATGGCGTAGCACGGCGTCGATACTGTCAAACGGAAGGTAGCCCTCAGGGAGCGTACCCTCCAGTCCGTGGCCCAGGACGATACGTTCGGGGTCGGATCCAGCCCACTCACGCACCGTCAAGCTCGGCGCATCCACCGCCCAGGTCGTATGACCGACGAGGATGGCATCACTTTCGCTGCGCAACTGGTGTACCAGCATCAGGGTGAAAGGCGAGGAGATCGGTGTCCGCCGTCCTTCTGCCCCCAAGAGCCCATCGGCGGTTTGGGCCCATTTCAACGTGATATAGGGCCGCTGAAGCGTGTTGTAGGTGAAGAAACGCTTGTTGATCTCCCTGCACGCGCGCTCCATCACGCCCACCACCACCTCGATGCCAGCCGCTCGCATCCGCTCGATGCCGCGACCCTGCACCTTGGCGAAGGGATCGACGCAGCCGCAGACCACACGCCTCACGCCCTTGCTGACGATCAGGTCGGCACAGGGTGGTGTCTTGCCATAGTGGCTGCACGGCTCCAGCGAGACGTAGATCGTACTCTCTCTCAGCAGCGTTTCGTCCTCGGCCCTCACCGAGGCAAAGGCGTTGACCTCGGCGTGGCCCTCGCCACAGCGCTTATGGTAGCCCTCGCCGATGATGCGCCCGCCGGGAGCTACGATCACTGCGCCGACCATGGGGTTGGGCTTGGCGCCCGCTTGTCCGCAGCGCGCCAGTTGCAGGCAGCGCCGCATATACAGTTCGTCCGTTTCTCTTTGCATAGTTTTTTGCTTCTTAGAGGATAGTAGTCAAGGCCTGCTTGATCCCTGTTGGGATGATTGTCAAACCCATTGTTCCTCCATCATATATATAGTCGCGAAGCCCTGCGCCTATCGCTCCACAGCCTCCACGACATACCCCTGCTGGCGCAGCATGGTCAGCACGCTGTCGTCGCCCGCGAGGTGGCCCGCACCGACCACGAAGAGCGAAGGCTGGGCGGACATGATCGTCGGCATCTTCTCCACCCAACGCCGGTTGCGGTCCACGACAAGCTGCTGGCGGTCCTGGGGACCATCGGAGCAGCCCTCCAAAAACTGCTGATCCATCACCTCGCCCAGCCGCTTCAGGTCCTGGTTTTTATAGGCCGCGATCATATCCTCCAAGTCCTGTTGCGCCCGGTCGAAATGTTCACAGAGGCAGACCAGATCGCGCACCTGCTTCTCCAACGGCTGTCCGTAGAGCAGTCTCATCTGCTCGTCGCCCGTCTCCAGTCCATCCGTGGCTTTGTTGTTCTCCTGCGCTACCTTTTGAAAGTAGAGGTCGATGAGGTCGCTGGAGTCGAAACTATCCGCATGGCGCTTCATACAGGTCATCACGGTCAGCACGTTGGACAAAGCCGCTGGTGCCATCCGCCCCATCTGCGCCATAATCACGGGGTTGTCGAAGTCGGCCCCCATCACGCTCAGGAGCGCCTTGTTGAGCGACTTCATCTCGTCAGAAGTCAGCAGGTCCTTGATGGTCTTGCCCTCAGGTAGCATCATCGCCTCGGAGACGCGGGTGAGAAAATCCTGAGACAAAGCCTCCTTGAAGTCGATCTCACCCACCACGCAGTCGGTCGTGTTGACCGCCTCGTCAATGCCCACAATCTGTGGGACAAACGACGAGGAGACGACATGCACCGTACCAACGATATAAGACGGGCGCGTCAGGTCTTTGCCACTGATCTTGTAGAGGAGTTGCGCCTGGGCGGCGAGGCCGACCATCGTCAGCGCACAGAGAGTGGAGAGGATGCGCACGGTAAGGGTCGGCAGCTTCATGCTTGCAAAAGGCTTCATACATACCGACTTTAGCATGCGACTATGCTTTTTCATACGTTCTATCTTCTTCATGTGTCCTAAGGATGAGGGGGTGAGTAAAAAAAATTCCTACTATTACTTTTTCAAGTCGAAGCCGACACGCACGCCGTCATAGTTTTTGGAGATGTCTCCCACGACCTGCGCCGTACTGTTGCCACTCACGGCTGCCATCGTCTGGAAGAGCGTGAGCACCTTCTTCGACTCGAAGAGCACGCTAATGCCCGAGAGGCCGTTGCGGACGACATAGCCATTGAGGTTGATGAGGAGACCCTTCAGTTGCAGCGAAGCGTCGGTCGGGTTGTAGGTATAGGTGCCGTTCCAGGCCCTGCCGTTGATCTTGGCCGAGAACGTGCCGTCCTTGGCAAACGTCAACTGGGTGTTGGAAGACGTGAAGCCCAGTTTGCGATACTCCTCGCCGAGTTTCTCCTCCACCTTCGCCGCTGCCAGTTCGCCACCAGCACGCGCCAGGAGGTTCTCCGAGGTGAAGGCACATCCCGGACCGTCGTAGCGCCAGGTGCCGTAGAGATTCTCCTTCGAGAGTTTGCCACCACCGATGATCGACGAGATAATGTTGCCGACTGACTCGCCGACACCACTGCCCAACATACTACCGTTGCCCTGGTTGCCCTGCGTCGTCGTACCGCCACCTATTCCGCCGCACGAGGCGAGCATCAGCGAGGCGGAGAACATTCCTAAAATCAATCCTTTCTTCATGACTCTATATTCTTATTAGTTAATTCCAATTTGGGTCTATTTTTTTGATTATACACACTATGTTTTTATCGATTCGATCGGCTATTCCTTTCTATCAGCCATCTTATCGGGTCTATCGAGCGCATAGCCGATTCTATCATTTAATTTTCCCTTGCAGTCGGAGCTCCCTGACCAGCTGCGCACCCCGCTGGGCAAGATGCGCCTCGGCCACGTCGGGTCTCATCGCCTCCTCCTGTGGGACCCCCTCGGGATGGATACTGCCCACGCTTGCGAATCCTGCATCGAGCAGTCGCTGCGCATCCTGGACGCGACCCGACCACAACACGACATCGACACCTTTGCGTCTGCCGTGGGCCATCACCACGAAGGGCAACTTCCCCATCAGCGTCTGAGCGTCGCTACTCCCCTCTCCCGTCACAATAACGGCGGTTTCATCGATCATCTCGTCGAAGTGGCAGGCTCCGAGCAGAAGTTCCGCTCCTGAGCACATCGTGGCCTGGAAATACTCCATGAAGGCGTAGCCCAGTCCGCCTGCCGCCCCTGCGCCATGGGCGTTGCGAAGGTCGTAGCCGAAGTGGCGCGCGCTCACGTCGGCGAAGCGTGCCGCCCGGCGATCGATGACCTCAACCATAGCCTCCGTGGCCCCTTTCTGCGGGGCAAAGACGCGGGCAGCTCCCAGCGGGCCACAGAGCGGATTCTGGACGTCGGAGGCGAGGACGATACGCAGATCCTGAAAGTACTGATCCCGCACCGCGTCAAAGCGGTCGTGGGCGCTGCGCCCCAAGTGCTCTATCAGGGCCCGGATCATACCAATACCACAATCGCTGGTAGCGGTGCCTCCGAGGCCGATGACACACTCCTTTGCGCCACGCATCACGGCGTCGGCCAGCAGTTCACCCACACCGTAGCTCGTGGCCACGAGGGGGTTGCGGTTCTCCGGTTCGACGCGCGACAATCCGCAGGCCTGGGCCACTTCGATGATGGCACGCTGGCCACAGAGACCGTAGGAGGCCTCTATACGGCGCATCAGGGCATCGTGGCAGGCGATAGTGATGCGATCTCCACCCAAGGTCGCGAGAAAGGCATCGAGCATTCCGTCGCCACCGTCGCTCATCGTCAGCACACGACAGGTGGCACCCTCGGATCGCACGCCGCGGGCGAAGGCCTCTCCTGCTGCCTGGCTGGAGAGACACCCTTTGAAGGAGTCGAAAGCTATGAGTATCTCCATGTTGTCGTCTTTCTATGGGCAAAATTAGTCATTTCCATGGTTTCCGCCAAGCTATCGGGCCGAATAATTTGCATCATCGGCGAAGAAAGCGTAATTTTGCGGCATGAATCAAGCATCCGACCACAGCAGGTCCACCATCATCGTCCAGGCATTGCATAGCGCCCTCGGCCTTTTCAAGGTGAGACGCGAGGAGCGCAGACTGGCATGGGGCGCCCTCCTCTATGCCCTTGTCCTCAACACGATGGTCGTCTGTCACTACTGGGAATGGTTCTCACAAGTCACGGACGGCTACCGCAAACTCGTCTTGCGCCACTTCCACATCTCGGGCTTCGACCCCATCACCTACCTGGTGCTCAACGACTGGTCGGCGGCCTACAACATATACCGCCACCCGCTGCTGGCCTTCTTCATGTGGATCCCCGCCCAAGTCAACCGCTTGATCATCCTCGCCACGGGGGTCAACTTCGCGCAGGTCCTCGCGGCCCTGTTGCTCGTCGCCGCCACCTTCTACGCCGTCCTCTTCCTTTTTCGCATCCTGCGCGAGATCGTCGGACTGGCCACGGCCGACGCCCTGCTGCTCACCCTTCTCTTTCTCTCCTTCGCCTACACGATGGTGTCGCTCAGCGTTCCCGACCACTTCGGCCTCTCTACGACGGCCCTGATCCTCACCCTCTACGTCGCGGGCCGTAGTCTGCTTCGCGGCAGGCCGCTGACGAAGGCACAGACCGTACTGTTCTTCCTGCTCACGGCGGGCATCTCGCTCAACAATGGCATCAAGGTCTTCCTGGCCAGTTGGGGCACGAGTGGCAAGCGGTTCTTCCGCCCTGCCCACCTGCTGCTGGCCGTTATCGTCCCGTCGGCGCTGATATGGGGATTTGCGCGCTGGGAGTGGCAGACGTTCGAGAAACCGAAATACCTCGCTCGCCAAGAGGCGACGGCCGCACGGGAAAAGAAAGAGCGCGGCGCCATCATGCAAAACCTCATCAAGCAGTCGGCCACGACCGACACTACGGGCCTTTCCCATACTGCCGACAGCATCTTCCGCGCAAGGGCCAAGGAGAAGGAGCGTCGCCGGATGAAGAAAGCGGTCTATGCCCACCAGGGCAAGCCAATGGGACAAGGGGAATTCTCGTCGTGGACCGACGCCACGACCCCGCGCCTGGAGAGCATCGTCGAAAACTTGTTTGGCGAGCCCATACAGCTCCACACCGACCATGTGCTGGGCGACGTGCTCATCAATCGCCCCGTCATCGTCCCCTACCGCTATGCGGCGAGCTATGCCGTCGAGGCCTTCGTCGTCCTCTTCTTCCTCGCCGGCATCTGGATGGGGCGCCGCAGTCGCTTTCTGTGGATCGCCCTGTCATGGATGGGCTTCGACATGATCATCCATGTGGTGCTCGGCTTCGGCCTCAACGAGGTCTATATCATGTCGCCCCACTGGCTCTTCGTCCTCCCCATCGCCATGGCCTTCGCCCTGTTGCGCCTCCGTGGCCGCTGGCTGCTGGCTGCCCGTGTGGCTCTGATGGGACTATCCGTCTTCCTGCTGGCCTACAACGCCTCACTCTACGTGCAGTACTTATTCTTCTAAGACCAAGTCAATCAGCAAGAAGGCTCAGAATAAAGTATTAACGAGTCGATTATCGTACGATCAGCGGGGATTCATGAAAAATCAGAAGGTGCTGAGGGCGTCTCGCGCCCCCAGCACCCTACTGCTTAGTCACCCAAGTTGCCGTCGCCACCATCGGGGTTCGTCTCCGAAGACTCTCCGCCCGAGGTCGTCTTGGTGAAGTAAGCCGTCAGCGACATGTCACCATTCACCGTCACGGTACGCGACGCCGACGTGTCACCATCACTCCAGCGACTGAAGGTGTAGTCGCCCGAGGCCACCGCACTGATGCTCACGCGGCTCCCCTTGTCGAAGGAGCCACCCCCCGAGACCGTTCCACCGTTGACCGGACTTGCCGACAGACGCAGCGTCTTCTTCCCTTCCACAGAGGGAGCCACCGGCACGGAGTTCTCCACAGGGTTCAGCACACCGTTCGGACGCAGATAGACATCACTCACGCCACCGTAGCTGTCAGTGGCACGCTGGTAAGCCGCCTGACCCTGATACTCCTTCATCAAGTTGTTCTCGCAGATGAGGTGCTGCGTCGAGACCAGCGTCTTTGCCGCCTGCTTGCGGGAGTGGATCCACACCAGACCATGATCGCCGAAATCATGAGCAGCCTGCGCCGCCAGATGTCCCTCCTGCACCGAGAAGCCACGCGCATCCACGACCGTGAGGAGCTTCGACTCAGAAGCCTTGTCCAGCACGACGCAGCAGGCGTCCACCGCCGCCATCGGAAGCATGGTCACGTCGTTCACCTCCTGTCTGACCAGAAAGAACGTGATCTGGTCGCCATACTCGTAGAGACCGTTGTTCTGCACCACGGCGTTCGAAAACTCCTTCACCGTCGTCTCGTCCGTGATAGCCAGGTCGCCCAGATTGATGTCCGTCACGGCCTGGTTGCCCTTCCCGCTGACCGAGATCGACTTGATGAGACCGTGCGACACCTCGTAGGGCGCCACGAGGCAGGCCCCCGCCTGCGCCTCCTGCTTGGTGAGATAAACTGGTGCCTTGCCGAGATTCACCGACACGAACTTGTTGTAGTCGCTGCGGCCATTGCGGGCCCCACCGAAGGCGAGCTTCAGATAAGGCGTCAGCACCTGATACAGACGAATGACGTTCGTCCACTTCATGCGCTGCTTCTGCTGGCCATTGGTCTTCGCGTTGGTCGTCTGAGTGATCTTCTCAGACACGACGGTCTGACCACCGTTCTGCTTGAAGGTAAAGCTACCTACTGAACCCTGGAGTTTGGTTAAGATACCATTGAGTCTTGCCATAATTGTAAAGTTTTAAAAATTTGAAAATGTTTTGAGTTGGGAGCATTCTCCCTTGTTTCTCCCTTGCTTCTTCTATTGTTTCCGTATTGTTTCCGTATTGTTTCCGCTTCCGGAAGCGAGAACGATAGGAGAACGATAGGAGGACGATACGAGAACGATACGGGATTGATACGAGATCGATACGGAAACGATACGAGACCGATACGTAATCGAATTGTTTTGCCGCCGTTCTGCGGACTTGGTGGGACTGCGATTTTGTTTCATTGCTTTGAAAGTTTTTGAAGTTGATACGGCTTCACCTTGTCAGTTGCTGACGGTGATAATGTCTGTTGAAGACGGTGCAAAATTACGATATAGAACAACCGAATGCAAATCCATTCATAAGCGTTTACAATCCATTCATAAACCATTCACAATCCGTTCATAACCGTTCACAAAAACTAACGAATAACGCAGAGCGATACTGCAACGGGGAACAAAAATGTTTCGAACTTTTATAAATCTAACACACGAAGTATATAGCTTAACTGTATAAATCTCCATAGATGACACTAATTTTCTTTACATGCTCTCTTTTTAGAAAATTCTGAGGAGAAGTGGAAACGTCATTTCGTCATTACGTCATTTCGTCATTAGGTGGGAGACTCTTGCATGAACCTGGAGGTATCATGTTGTTTACCTCTCGGCAGGATTGCTCAAGGCGAAATGTTGTGATACGTTGTACTTGTTGTTCGTGTTGTTTTCCCCACTTAGCAGGCTGCATCGAAACAACGCAAACAACCCTATCACTCCATTTTCCGGATGAACCAACAAATTGGCGAGTCATCATGAAGGACTTTAGAACCCTCTCCCCTATCTCGACTCATCCATTGGCGGAAGCGGGCAGCTGGGATTGAGCGACGTCGTAATGACGAAATGACGTTTTCGATTTCTGATCACAGAGACAAGAAGGAAGAAGGGAAGGAAAGCGCACATCCGTGGATGATGCGGCAGAAGTAAAGAAAAGATCCGCCAGCGAGCCTCCAAAAGGGAAGCAGACTGGCGGACCTGGTTATAGGATAGGAACGGCGAGAGGGGTTCGAAAGTCTATCTGAGACTTATCTTACCACTACCTTCTTGCCTCCCACGACATAGACGCCCTTGGGGAAACGGTGGAGGTCGGAACGAACGCCAACACGCTGTCCTTGAAGGTTATAGACCGGTTGGCGATCGGCAGCAACAGGGCTGGACTGAACCGTCGTGATGCCCGTGAAGATGAGTTCGCTACTCGTGGCCAGGGCCGACTCGCCGCCAGCGAAGACCGCCGTGACAGCATACTGATGGCGACCCCACGGCATCTGGGCCTCGCTGAAGGACGTGGCGTCGGCGGGCAGACTCTCGATCAACTCACGATCGCGATAGACATTGAAGCCCTCCAGAAGACCGTAGCCCGCGTTGTAGCTGATATCGTCGAGGAGAAGACCGTCGAAGGGCGCACCCTCGGTGGTGTTGCGGATGGCAAAATACTGTGCACCCGCAGGCACATCGAAGGCAAACTCACCCCAATGACTGTCCTCCTGCTTGAAACTGTTGACACGCGTGAAATCATCGGGCTTGAGTCCGGTGGTGGAGTAGAGCACCTCGAAGGTGGCATAGTAGCGGAGGTTGGTGGGGTCAGGCTCTGTATCGTTGGCATAGAACTTGATGGTCTGCGCCTCGCCCGAGAGCATCGGCGAGAAGAGCCAGTCGTCGCTGTCGATGAGCGAATAGTCCTTGGCGCGGCTGTAGCGAGCCATGAGACAGCGATCGCCGCTATGGGGCTTCAGCGAGTAGTTGTAGCCCGTGATGCCATCCTGGATGGAGTCGGGGACGAAGACGATATAGACGTAGGGCTCGCCCTCGTGCTCGAACGGCATACCCATGGCACCCCAAAGCCATCCGGTCTCACCCTTGTTGGAGGAGTAGGTGGTCCAGGGACCGATCTTGTCGATGGTCCAGGCAGGATAGTTATCGAAGGTCTCCTTGGTCGGGATACTGGCGGCAGCAGGCGCAACCCAAGAGATCGTGACAGCGTCGCCCTGCTGGCTGCCCGAAACCTGATTGGGAGCGGGGACGGGCGACTCGCCGACCGTCACTTGCTGCAAGGCGGTGTTGTTGGCGCGGTCCTCGTCGGCCTCATAGGAGACCGTGGCCGTCAGAGTCAGTTCACTGCCCTCCATGGAGACCGGGAGGACAACACGAGCGGGAATGGTATGGGTGGCAAGCGAGGCCAGCGGTGTGTCGAAGGTCTCGCTATAGAGCACTTCGTCGGCCACAGCGAGACGGACGGCATAGTGGGAAGCCTCCTTCGTACCGTGGTTTTCGACGGCCAGCGTCACCTCGACGGGAAGACCCTTCTCCACCTGCTGCGGAGCGGTCATGGCGACAGAAAGGTCATTGGCCAGGACTCCACGCACACAGACGTCGTCGAGACGGATGGCATGGTAGATGGGAGCCGTGGCACGGAAACCAATGATGACATAGGGAGCGGAGGCATACTTGGCCGGGATGGAGAAGGCCGTGCGTTGCCATCCGCTGGCGCTGATGCTCTGGTAATCGACGACACCGATGGTCTCCTCGGCAGAACCCGGCTGGCGCACCGTGACTTCGACGCGGTCGGTGCTATTGGCCGTTGCGTTGTGGCTGAAGACCACCTCGGCGTCCTGCGTGCCCGCAAGGGCGATCTTGCCGGAATAGAGTTCAGCTGCCACGTCGGGATTGTAGGACGTGAACATCATGCAGTGGGCATCACCATCGGAAGCCTGCTGGCCGTTGCGCACAAACTGGTTGTTGCCAGCATCGACGGGAATCCACCACAGACTCTTGTCGCTGGCGGGAGCAAAGCCCGCACGATAGGGAATCGTGTAGGGTGCGCCAGCGATGACGGCCGGAGCAAAGGCGCGGTTGCCCTCCCCTGCCCCATTAAGGGCCGAGACAGCAAAATGGCGAAGCGTCTGCGGGCCGCTCTTGTTCAGGCTGACCTCGTAGGAAGCGTCCGTGAGTCCCTCCTCGACCGACTGCCAAGGCTCCATAATCTCGTCGGCATCATACTCATAGACATTGTAGGTGAGGTTCTCGGAAAGAACGACACCCTCGTGGGCTCCCTTGGCGGAAGGCGCAGTCCAGGCGATGCGGGTACCCTGTTGCGTGTCGGTGGTGGTCAGGTTGCGAGGCTCGGCAGGCTGGTCGAGGCCAACCCATACCGAAACCGTGGCCTTGCGGCCCGCACCCTGTTGCGTGTAGCCCGTGACGGTGTAGCGATTCAAGCCCTGCTGCGGCGTGGTATCGTCCCAGGAGAGAGTCTGACCAGGCGTGCAAGAGGTGAAGGTATGGACGGCCGTACCATCACGCTCTACGACTATCTTGGTGATGGCACCGAGCGATCCGCCCTGGACGGTCTTCGTCGGGACAGTGAAGGAAAGCGTGGACTGAAGGCGTGCCTGTGCGTCGGGGACAACACGAAGACTGCGCACGGAGTCTGGACCCTGCACATGACCCTCGTCGGCAATGGTGATATCATCGATGAGTACCTTGGCCGTGCCCGCGGGACTGAGAGCGTGGATGCCGAGATAGATGGTCTGATCCTTAGCCGAAGTGATCTCCTTGCCATAAGGCTGGAAGACGGCGCCCGAAAGCGTTGTCTGGCCAATGACCTCGTTGGTAAGGGCTGAGACATTGTCCTGGTTGCCCCACTTGGCCTCGATCACCTCATTGTAATAAACGAGGGAGTTGCGGGCCTTGAAGGAGAGCGTATAGATATGGTTGGCCTGGAGGTGGATGGGGGGCGAGACGAGCCAGTCGTCGGCAGCGCGGCCGAGATTGGCCTCATACTGCGCGCACTGGAGCACCTCATGCCACTTCCAGGTGTAGTTGTCGTTGTTGGCATTGATGACCTTATAGAGATTGAAGACATCCTGGGTGTCGAAGGTCTCGGTGTAGGTGGGTTCAATGCTGCTGCCGTAGCGCACGGCATTGGTGTTGGCAGGTTGACTGCGCTTCGTGCCGTTGATGGCTGTGATGGCATAGATATAGTTGCCAAGCTGGTCGGGGAGCTGTTCGCTCAGGCTACGGTTCTCCGTAGAGGAGGCCACGGTGACGGTGCCAGGATAGCGCACCACATCGTAGGTGAGCGGGCCCACATAGCCGTCGTTGACACCACGCTGGGGCGCACCCCAGGTGACGGTGGCCTGTCCGCTGGTGGAGATGGAGAGGCGCGCCGAAGTGGGAGGCAGGGGCTCGTCGAAGCCAACATACTGCGTCTTGCGCACCACGGGGGCAGCACCGGCCTCGTTAGAGACCTGAAGACGGAAATAGGTCGTGCCCTCGCGGACGCTCACGGGTGCGCTGACCTGCTGGCCGGGCGTGGCCGTGCCGGAGGCGATGGTACGCTGGTTGGCCTTGACGGTGTAGCTGACCGATCCCGAGAGCGAAGCGCCACCATAGGTCTTGGTCGGAGCCGTGAAACTGACAGTTCCAGAGGTGGAACCACCGTCGAAGGCGATACGGAAGTCGGCGACGGCTGCAGGAGCGGCAGCTGGAGGCGTGGCGTCGGGGATGCCCATGCCAAGGATCTGCTCGTTGTGGGGCATGTCTGCGATGAGGGTGGCAGCACCCGAAGCAAGATCGACGGTGTAGAGAGCTGCATGCTTGTCCTTGTCGATGCAGGCCCAGTAGAAGACGTCGTCGTCCTGATCGATCTCACCGCTCTGGCCGTAGCTCTGGTGCGAACTTTCGGCCACACTGACGCCCGTCGAACCGACGAGACGCTCCTCACCCGTCTCGGTATCGATGCGGTAGAGGTTGCCGTCGGTGGCCACGCCATAGACCGCCTCGTAGGAGGTGACGCCGAGGGCCACATACTTGTGCTGCGACTCGGCGATGGTGGTGCGCTCCATGGCGTCGTAGTCGATGACGCCAAACTCAAAGCCGCTGAGCGCGTTGTTATAGAACTGGCCATAGACCTTGCCCGTGGCGCGGCTGGAGGCCGTCTCGGTAGCGATGAGCGTGGGGTCGGACACCAGGGTAGGCACAATGGTGGAGTGCCACTTGCCGTCAGTGCTAAACTGATAGTGGGTGACCTTCAGCATATTTTCCTCCTTGACGTAGTGGACCGCGTCGTAGAGCCCGTCGTGGAGCGCGCCGCCACCATTGGGCGACATCGTATGGACCGCATCGACGAGCAGGTCGGCGAAGGTGGGGTTGCTGCCTGCCGTGAAGGCCATGAAGCCATAGTCGGCGCTGCTGGTAGGCCAGTCGGTGCAGGAGCCCATATAGCCCCAGAGGGTTCGCTGAGCCGCCGTGCCGGCTGCCTGGAGGGGGAAATGCCACGTGGGGGCATGGGTGTCCTGGGCTAAGGCTGGCGGAGCGACAAGAAACAGCGATAGGGCAGAAAGGAATAATTGTCGGATCGGTTTCATTCGTGTTGTCTTTTGATAGGTGAATATATCGGAAGCCGCAGTAGGCAAAAATACAGGCAGAGGCAGGAGGAAAACACCACGGCCTTCCATCCTGGCCTCTATGAGAGATTTTCTTCGTCCTCCTCGCCACGAGGGCGGCGAGGACGAGGAAATACTTAGCGAACCACCACCTTCTGAACGAAGCTCTGGTTGCCGTCTGTGGCGCGCAGGATGTAGAGGCCAGCCTTGAGATGGTCGGCGGAGACCTGCTTGCCGCTGGCGTCATAGACGCTGACGGTGCCGCGGTAGCCGTTGAGGTTCAACTGTCCGTTGCTGACGGTGAAGACGGGCACGAGCTGCTGACGCGTCTCGCGGATGGCGCTGACGGGCGCCTCAGCATCGATCTCACACTTGGCAGCATTGACGATATGGCCTGAGATGCCGTCGATGAGAAGGCAGACCAACTCGACATTGTCCTTGTTCTGGACCGTCGTGGGCATTTCAAGATCTCTGAAGCTCTCCACATCCTCTTCTTCCTCCACGCTCTTAGGCACACTGTTGGAGAAGCCGTCGAAGGAGTAGTTCATGCGGGCCACATGGTTCATTTCCGTGTCCTTGTTGTAGCCCTGCTGGTAGGCGATCATGCCACTCTCGAGGAGGACGTAGGAGAGACGGTAGTTGAGTCCGCTCTTGGCGGTGAAGAAGTTGAGGTTGGTGCGGACGGTGAACGTCGTCTTGCTGGCGTCGGTGTAGCCTGCGACGACACCCACGGAAGCCACGGGCTGCTGGGCGGCAATCACCTTATAGACACCCTCAAGGTTGGCCGAAGAGGGGTTGATGGACTGCGAACGGTCGCGCATGGCGTAGGAAGAAGGATAGCTCGAGAAGGTGAGCTTGTCGTAGGAGCTGGTGGCAAACTGGTCGTCCTTGTGGACAGCAATGCCGATGAAGGTATCGGGATACTTCTCCGTCATGTAGTTGAAGCCCTCGATGCCACGGATGCAATAAGGGCACCAGGTGCCCGTGCCCTCCTCGAAGACGACACGCTGCACAGGGAGACTGTTCATCACGCGTATCGTGGAGTTGGCCACATTGTTGCCCTCATAGGCGTCGGCCTCGCCATTGACGCTGACAAGGCGGATCTGGACGCTGTGCTTGCCCAGCGAGGCGTAACCCGGATGAGCGATGCTGAAGTTCTTCTCGATATCCTGGCCGAGCGTCTGCTTGATTTCCTCGGTCACCTCCTCGCCACCGTCGATGCTATAGGCCACCTGGAAGCGGCGTCCGATGGCGGTGCCCATGTTGCGGATGGAGAAGTTGATGTTGAAAGGCTTGCCAGCCTCAGCAAGGATGTCGTTGGAGCAGAAGAGCCAGTAGTCCTTCGGCAGGTTGTCGCCGCTGATCTTGGCCTGAATGGAGAGTGCGAGAGCGTGGTCCTCGACCGCATAGTTCTTCCAACCGTCGCCGAGGTCGGCCCAGCAGCCGTTCTCGTTGTACATTGTGGAGGATCCCAGGGCGTAGTCGTCCGACTCAAACTCATAGCCGATATAGAAGCCCTCGCCGTCGATGGTCCAAGGCTCAGCAAACTTGATCTCGTTGAAACCACTCAGCTGGTCGCGCTGGGTGCGGGTGGTGATATACTCGCCATTGAGGTCCTTGGTGACGAAGACTTTGACGGTCTTGGCCTTGGCGGCCAGTCCGACGCGGACGTAGGAGAGCTGCTTGCCCTCGTACATCTTCGAGATCTCGGCCGGGATATAGATGGCTCCCTTGCCCTTGTTGACAGATCCAAACTGGTCGTTGACAACACTGTTGCAATAGCCCCAGTTGCAGGTGACGGCCTGCAGCTGCTGGGTGATGGCAAAGAGGAGTAATGGAAGAATCAGTAAAATTTTCTTTCTCATCAGTCTATTAATAAAGATAAATATGAATGGGGAAAATGGGCCAGGCTGGCCTGGAAGGAATTCCTTGGACGACCGCTGGCCCATTTGCTCCGAATTGGATTATGGTATGAATACTTTCTGCGTGGCGGTGACGGAACCATTGGTCACCGTGACGATATAGACACCCTTGGAGAGCTGCGTGGCAGAGACCTCGCGTCCGCTCATGTCATAGACGCCGACGATGCGGGCACCGTTGGTCGTGGCGAGCGTGGATCCCAGCACCTCCACCCGCGGCTGCAACGGCTCGGTGGCGAGGTCGTCGATGGCGGTGAGGTCGAGCACGGAGGCCTGGTTGGTGTTATAGACAGAACGGTTGCGGACGTTGTTCTCGTCCCAGTTGCTGACGAAGGACACCACGCGCAGGTGCTTGCGATTCCACGACGGGTCGAGGTCGGCGGTATAGCTGCGCTCGAAGTCGTAGTTGGTGATGTCGATGGGGTCGCCCCAGATGCCCTCCTCGCTCAGGACGGCACGGATGACGCCATTCTGGATGAACTGCGGTTCGGGGCAGCCCTTCTGCGTGGTTGTGGGAATGCTGTCCTCCACGAGCCATGTCGTCATGCGGAGACTGTTCTGCAGCGGCATCTCGTTGACGCCAGCATGGCCCTTGATGCGCACCTCGAGTTTGCCCGTGGCAGCTTGGACGGTGGGCTGGATGTCGAGATCGATGAAGGTGAGGGTCTCGCCGAGCTGGGCGAGGATGGCAGTAGTCTCCTCACGATAGGGTGAGAAGTAGGCCGGACCCGGCTCCTCGAAGCCCGTGATGCGGCGACGGTCGAAACAGACAGCGGGCACGAACGTGGGATAGCCTCCGTAGAGGGCCTCGTAGTCGGCCTCGTTGCCAAACTTAAACTGATCGACGTTCTTCTGGTAGTCGTCGTGGTGCTTCACCCAGATGACGTCGCCCAACTCGGCCAGCGCATTGCGGTAGAGTGTGTCGGCGATGTAGGAACCCTCGTAGCCCTCGGAGGTGAACTCCTCGAAGAGCGGGCGATGGGTTTCAGCCTTGGCACCCTCCTTGATACTATAATAGTTGTAGAGTGTGATGACGTTGTCCTTCATGTCAGGATCCAAGTCGCCATTCACCTCGGCTACCGTGAATGTTCCGTTGTAGTTGCCCTCGAAGGGGAGGGAGATGTCGCGCAACCTGACCTGCGTAGGCTTGTTGTTGAGGACAGAGAGGCCGTCGGTGAGAAATTCGGCCGTGCGCAGACCCTTGGCCTCCACGATGATGGAGAGCGACTCGATGGGGTCAGTGCCGTTGTTCTGGATATAGGCTATATAGTCCTTGGGGATGTTCTGAGTGGAGTAGCCGCTGGCGTCGGCGGGCGCAAGACTCATCAGAGAAATATCGTTCTGGGGCTTGGTGTCGCCCGTGATGACGGCACGCACGCAGAGGTTGCGGTTGATACCCACGGTGTTGTTGAACCACGTGCCGTTGTCGCCATACCAGTTTTTCTTGCCCACAGCGTAGGTGCTCTGGTCGAAGAGCAGGAAGTCGTAGGGACCCTGGTTGCCCTGGATGTTATAGCCGACGTAGAGGGTCATTCCCTCCTTGATGGTCACGGGCTTGCTGAGTTTCACATGGTTCCAGCCGTTATGGTACTGACCCGAACTGAGGGTGACGCTGGAGAGGATGGATCCGCCGCCGAGCGATCCCTGCATCTGCTTGAGGTCTGTGCAGACGAAGACCTGGCAGGAGAAGCCGCGCGCGGGGTCGATGGCAAACTCCACGGCCTCGATCTGGTCGCCGACATACTTGTCGAGCAGGTTCGCATCGAGCTCGATGGCTGCTCCCACGGCGTGGGGCAGACCGTCATCCTGCAACATCAATCCCGGGAGACGGGGCTCATCGACGCAGTAGCCGAGGCGCATCGTGTCGGTGGAGGCAGAGGCGCGGAAGGCGGCCTTCGGCGCCACACCCTCTTGGGCTGCGGGGAAAACGAAACCTCCGTCCACGGGAGTCTGCGCACAGAGGTCGCAACCCGCAGCGGAGATCAGTGCTACCGCGATCAGGGAAATTGATTTCTTAAAAACGCTCATTACCTTTTACCTTAAAAGTAAATATTTGTATCGCTACAGAAATATAAAAAAGACTGTATTGGTTGTGATAGGAAAAGAAGAGTGGGCAGGAGATCGTAAGCGTCGGCCTCCAACCCACTCTTGTCGTATTCAATCAGATTACTTCACGTTGATCTTCTTGACCATCACCTGGCCGTCGGCTGCCGTGGCGCGAACCACATACATGCCCTTGGCAAGGTTGAGGCGGGCGCTGCTGCCCTTGAAAGAGCTGACGAGCTTGCCACCCACGGTATAGACCTCGGCGTTGACCACCTGGTCGAAGGCGAGCAGACCGTTGGCATAGGCCACGTCGGCACCGACAAGCTGCACGCGCTCCACGCCCGTGGGATCATAGATACCCAGGAAGAGGATAGGCAGCTCGGGGCGAGACCAATAGCCACCAGAGTTCATGAGCGTACGCTCCACATATCCTGTGCTCCAGTCGTTATTGTAGATGTGCCAGAGGGCGCACATGTTGTAGCCCGTCGTGCCCGACTTCTCGCAGATCACGGCGAGGTTCTGCTCGTTGTTGTACTCGAACGGCGTGTCGAGAGCGAAGGAGATGAGGTGATCCTTGCCCGGCTCGAAGACCATCTGGCCCTCGACTACCAACTCGCGGTCGCTGGGCAGCACGAGGTCGCCCTCGCCGGCGAAGGACTTCTTGTCCGTGTGAGCAAGGTAGATCTTCACGTCCACGGGGTCGCTGCGGTCGGTGAGGTTGTCAGCACCGTCGTACATCCAGCCGATACGCTTGATGACACCACCCTTGATGGTCTTGATCTCCTCGGGATAATAGACGCTCTGAGAGTACTCGCTCTCGGAGTCGTTCCAGAACAGACCGAAGGAAGAGAGGTCCTCCTTATGGCCAGTGGTGACGATATTGGTCCAGCCCTGTGAGCCAGCCTCGAGCACCTTGAGGGTCTTGACGGCCGTGGTGTCGTTGGTACGCACCTCGTCGCCATTGGCCACTACGACGCCGTAGAAGTCCCAGACGCCATCGTACGGCGGGTTGAAGGAAACCTTCACGTCGGCAGTCTCGCCGGTCTTGAGGAGCTCGGTGCCCGTACCGGAACCGACCTCGACCATCTTGCCCTCATTGTCCATGAGCAGCTTGACGGTGTAGTTCTCCTGATCCTTGGAACCGAGGTTGCGCACCTTGACCGTGCACTCGTTGGCCTGCTGGGCCACAGCCTCCAGGACGCCGTCGATAGACGTGGCGGCCATATCGCTCTCGGCGACATAATCGACCTTGAGACCGAAGAGTTTGAAGATGTTGTACTTGTCAACCGTCTTCACTCTGAGCGTGTAGTAGTAGGTGCCAGAAGCGGGAGCTACGAAGTAGTCCTCGTACTTCTCGCGGTGGTACGGCTCAGCATACTGCTCACCCTCGCGGGAAGCGATGATGGTAGCGCCATCCTGCGACTCGCTGTTGGTGCCTACGCCCACATAGAGATCGAAGTAAGCATCATCGAAGAAGTCGGCCTGGAAGTCGGTCGTGAAGCGGTAGGTCTTGCCCTCCTCCAGGTAGAGAGGCGGAGAGATCAACGTGCCCTCTACCGTGCCAGTAGTGGTACCGTAGCCAATCATGCACTTGTAGTCGTCGCTCCATCCACCAGCATAGTAGAAGTAGATGCTGTTGTTCATCTTGTTCGTGCTCCAGCGGTCAGCATCCGTCTGCGTGTCGAAGGTGAGAGAGACCGGAGTCTTCAGGGCCGCGCCAGCCATGATAGGATTGGAGGTGGCGATGGCACCAGCACCCTTGGCGTTGACGGCCTGAACGGTATAAGAATAGCTCTGCTGCTCGCCGAGCGTGTTGTCGGTATATTTCGTGTCGGTCACGTTCTCGGCCACGACCACGCTGTCCGGCAGACGGGTGATCTTGTAGCTAAGACCCTCGGTTCCGATGTAGCCATTGTTGGCACCCTTCTCAGGAGCGTCCCAAGAGATGTTGACACCCGTACCGTTCTTCTCCAGCATGATGTTGCTCACGGCGCCCGGAACGTCGATGCCCATGTAGCAACGGATACTGTCGATCACACCATTGCCCTTGTCGTTGGCGGCGAGGACATAGTAGGTATTGATGCCGTCGGTCGGATTCTCATCCACCCACGACATGGCCGTCTCCTTCTCCGTGGCGGGAACAGCAGCCAGCAACTGTGAGTTGGCGATGAGGTCAGCCGTCTTGGTCAGCTCGGTGGTGGCGTAGCCAGCGTTCTTGCGGTAGATCTTGACCGACTGGAGGTTGGCGAGATCGTCGCCAGCCCAAGTCTTGGACGGCGTCACCCACTTGATGGTGTCCTTCATCGCACCATTGAGGTCGGCCTGAGCGTCGAGACCCGACACGCGGGCAGGAGCGGCACCATTATCAGCCGTCAGGTACGGGATGTAGAGACCCGTGAAGTGGTTGCCCTGGTTGAACCAAGCAACGCTCTGGCTAATACCCGTGGTGGGATTGACCTTGTAGAGAGACGTTGAACCATAGTCGCTGCAGGGGAGGTAGTAGAGGTCGCCCGTGCTGTTGTCGAAGTACATCGTGGAGAAGTAGATGGAGTTGATGTCCTCACCCCACTCCGACTGCATCTTCACCTCGCTGATGCGGTTGAAGTCGCCGTCCATCTTGACGAGGTTGGTACCCTTGACAATGCCGTCAGAACCACCATACTTCTGTGCGAACCAGGCGTTGCCCTGTGTGTCGAAGCAGAAGTCCCAATAGAGACCGTCCATGTCCTTCACCTTCGAGAAGAGGTCGTTGAGGGTGGTAGCGTTGAGGTTGACCTCGTAGAGAACCGTGTAGCCCAAGTTGGGATCGCCGTTCTCGTAGTCAGCACCCAAGGCGTACATCACCTCTTTGACGGGGTCGTAGGCCATGGCATACTTGTAGCGTCCGTTGTACCAAGCTGTCTGCTCCACATCGGGCTCGGCGAGGTCGGCAAACTGGAAGACGTTGGTGGTGTCGCCCGTGAGCATATCGACCTTGGCCAGTGCCATCGGCATGTCGCCATAGGTGTAGTGCATGTTGAAGAAGGCGTAGTAGGTATCATTGGACGAGTCGTAGGCACCCATGTAGATACCGCGCTGCTGATCCTCGTTGTACTTATCGTGGTGGATGTACTCGTAGATCTTCGTGAAGTTGAAGCTGTCGCCAGTCTGCCACTTCACCCATGAGCGGTGCTTACTCTGGTCCAGACGCTGGCCAGCATACATCGTAATGCCCTTTTTCTTGTCGCCGATGGCGGACGGCAAGTGGAGCTGCGGGGCCTTCATACCTGCATTGGCCACAGGCGCCAAGGGCTTCGGGAAGGCGTTGACCGTAGTCTTCTGTCCCAAGGCCGGCGCTGCAGTAAGTCCTGCAAGCAAGAGGCTAAGATAAACTTGTTTCATAAACGAATAAATTTGAATGATGAATAAATCTTGTTACCTAATATTCTTCGTATTCGCCCATCCTGGCGGCCTGCGCCGACTGAGGAGGGGAAGGCCGCTGCCATGGCGGAAGGAGAGCTCCCGCCACGGCAGGCTGCCTTTATCGAATGACTACTTTCTGTGTCAATACCTGACCCTGGACCGTGGCCCGGAGGAGGTAGAGTCCGGCCGGGAGGCCCGAGACGCCCAACTGGCGGGTGTCCTGTCCCTTGGCGACGAGGGCGCCCGTCTGACTGTAGAGGGCGACGTGGTCGCAGATGGCGGGCAGGAGGAGACGACCGCCTTCCAAGGCCACAGCCATCTGGCCTGCGTGGCCCAGCTGGATTGTTCCCACGCCCGTGGCGCTCTTGTAGGCCACAGCCACATAGGGAAGGGAGGCCTCGGCCCACACATCCTCGCTCCACTCGTCGGCGCCGTCCATGCGGGCTGCGCGCGGCTGCTCCGTGGCGATACTGTAGGACCAGACGGGATGGGTGTTGAGGGCGTCGGGGAGCGTGTTGCTGCCGCAGAGCGACTCAAACTTCATGAGCAGGTTGCCGCCCGTGTAGCGGTAGGGCTGGTCGAAAGGAATCTCCAGGAGCGTGTTCTCCTGGTTGCCGACGATGGCTACCTGGCCGTCGAAGACCTGCGTGAACTCCTCGGTGTCAAAGTCGCCCCGATACTGGTTGTCCTCTTGGCAGAGTTTGGTGCGGTCGCTGCGCTTCATGGAGATACGGGCGGGGAAGACAAACTTGCCGTCCATGTGGCCGTCGTAGAAGAAGCGGATGCCCGTGAGGTCGATATCCTTCATGCTCATATCGCTCTCCAGGAAGAGGGCCTGGACCTGAGAGTAGGGAGAGCCGACATAGAACGGCATGTTCCAGCCATAGGTCTCCTCATCCTCCACGTCGAGCGTGAGCCAGCGCTCCGCCGTCTCCGCAGCTACCGTCACCTCGGCCGTCTGCGGGGCCACATTGTCGGCAGGATAGGTGTCGCCGTCGAGCACCACGCGGCCTATGATATGGATCTTGCCCTCATGGGTTGGGGTCCAGCCCACTGCCACGCTGACCGTAGTGTCCTTCTCCACGCGGAGGCCCTTCTGCGTGCCGAGCACCTCGCCCGTATTGGCATCGACAATCTCCACCTGGTAGTTGTCCACGGCAGCCGATCCCTCGTTGCCCACGATGACGGAGCTATACTGCTTCACGTTGCAGTTAGCCGTGGCCGAGGCCTTGAGTTCGCGGGCGCTCAGGTCGGTGGCCGAATACTCGCGCAAGGAGACATCATTGATATAAATCTGCGATTTCATCGCTTCCGAGATGGCGTGGAAGGCGATGAAACCCTCGCCCGACTTGTCCACCTTGAAGTTCTTCTTGCCCGAGAGGGTGAAGCCCGAAGAGGTGTGGAACTCCTCCGGATCGTCGATGATGGTGGTCAGCGCGTCGGCAGAAGCCTGGTGGCCGAAGGCTACCTGCATCTTCTCCATCAGCGCATCCATCGACTGCGTGACCCAGTTGGCCGTGGCGTAGGTGTAGCGGATCTGATAAGTCTTCGAAGCATCGAAGGTGAGGGGCGGCGAGACCAGCCAGTCGTCGGCCTTGAGGTCGGTGGAACGATCGTACATGGCGCAGGAGCGGGTGTAACTGGCCTGTGCCTGCTCCGTGGGACGGAAGGTCCAGGTCTGGGCGTCGCCATTGGCATTGATGACGGTCCAGCGGTCGAAGTCTATCTGGCTGTCGAGGGCCGAGGCGAAGGGAATGGCCTCCTGTCCTCCGAAGGCAATGGTCTGGGAGGTGGCCGAGAGGCCCACGCCCTTGTTGTTCTTGGCCGTGACCACGTAGCTGTAGCCAGCATGGGCGGGCACCTTGTCCTCCACCTTGCGGTCGGTCGTGCCCGTGGCTACGACCACGTTGTCGGGCAGACGGGTGACGTCGTAGCTGAGCGTGGCGGCATTGTAGTAGCCCGCATGGGCGCCCGTCTCGGGAGCGTCCCAGGTGATGGTGGCCAACGGGCCACTGGTGGTGACACGGATATTGAGAGGTGCGCCCGGCGTGTCCTCGCCCACATAGACGCGTGCTTCCTTATATATGCCCTCGCCAGCCTGGTTGTAGGCGGCGATGCGATAGACGTGCTCACCCTCGGCTACCTGCGTGTCGGTCCACTGCTTGATGTCGTCGGTGGCCGAATAGGTATGGGTCCCGACGAGCTGGCCGTCGCGGTAGATATGGGTGCCATCAATGCTCTGAAGGTCGCCCAGGCGGTAGTTCTTCATAGGATAGTCCCACTCCATCTGCACCTGGAGCGCGCCCTTGGGGTCGGCCTTGACCTTGAAGCCGTGGACGTAGGAGGGAGCCTCATCGGCCACATACTGGTAGGGAATGGCGACGGCAAGGAGCTGCGGGTCGTTCTGGATCGGCGTGGCGCTCAGTTTGAGACCCGTGGCGGGATCGATCTCGACGAGGCTCGCCCCACCGTCGCTGGTCTGGGCGACCCACCAGAGGCGATGGGTGGTTTTGTCAAACTCCATCGACTGGGTGTAGTCGCCGATGCGGACGCCCGTGCCCGTGCTGGGACTGACGGTCTCGACCGTGCAGGTGCGGCTGGCAGGGTCGATCGTGCTCTGGTCGATACGCACGAGCTGCGTCTTCTTCATCAGTTTGTCGGGAGTGATACCATATATATAGCCGTTGTCGGCCGACATCGTGTAGAGCGGCATGTCGATCGTGGCCACCTTGGTCAGGGCGTAGGTCACGGTGCTGATCTCGTAGATATCGGTCTTCCAGTAGGTCGGGACGGCCGTCTCGCGCTGGTCGTTGGCGTTGTAGTGCATACCAAAGAGGCGCTTCGTCTTGGGATCGTAGGTCATCTCGTTGAGGATGAGATACTCGTCGGTGGAGGGTATCTCGCGCTTCGTGGTGAGCTCGCCCGTGAGCGGGTTGATGGCGCTGATGGCACGCGGCATGATGGCGTTTTGGTAGATCGTAGCCTCATAGACGATGTACTCGTCGCCGACGAAGGTGCCGGCCTGGAGCGAGGGCGTCTGGCCTACGACGTTGCCGTAGTCTTTCGTCAGGGAGTAGGCGCCAGGATTCTGACTTTGGAGGTTGACGAAACCGAAAGTACGGTATTTCGTATCGTAGGCAAGATAGCCAAAGAGGTTGGCCTCGCCGTCGGGCACGTCATAGATCAGCGACCGGGTGGGGAGGTTGTCGGCGGATGCCGAACCGCTTACCAGCATCGCAGCCATCGTGAGAAGTGACAGGCGTAATGATTTCTTCATGTCTTTAAATATCGGTTTTATTCTTATTGCTGCAAATTTAAAAACAAATCTGTACTTATCGCCGAATTTAGCAAAAGGTTCTCTTACTGTATTGCGCAAAATTGTAAACACTCGCGCTTTTTTCGGGGAAAAACACGACAATAGCGTCATCTTACTCCCCCTTTTTCGGTTTTCTAATAACAGAGGCAACCTTACAGCAACTGCATAAACATAAGAAAGATATAAAACCCGGGCTTCCACAGGCCAGAAAGGCTCACTTCCCTACCCGATGGCGCTTTCCTCAAAAATCATCGGTTTCATGGGGAAAGGAAGAAAAAGAAAAATGGAAAATGGAATGGAAAAGAAAAATGGAAAGGGCAAGCGACGAGAGCTATGTCGCTTGCCCTTCTCGATGAAGAAAATGAACGCCCTCGCGGCGTATTTACCAAACAAATATAGTGATGTTAAACAGACGAAGTGTATTATGCGTTGAATTTGCTAAACTTGAATGTGGTCTCGTTGATCTTCACATGATAGACACCACCCGAGAAGGCCGTGAGGTCGATGGGCTGTCCCTTCCAGTCGGCGTCGCTCTTGACCTTGCGGCCCGAGGCGCTGAAGATGCCCATGCAGTACTTGCGCGAGGGGTCGTAACCCTTGACGTGGATGATGTTCTCACCCGGGCGGGCGTTGAGTGTGAGGCGACCACCGTCGGCCTTCAGTCCATAGACGCCCGTGGCAAGGCTGAAGATGACCTCGTCGATGTCGGAGAGACGATAGCTGTCGGTGCCGTCCTGCTTGTTCACCTGCATGGTGTTGCCAGAGAACGTGATGGCCTTGACCTCGCCCGGCGCATACGCATGGGAGTCATGCTGGTTGGTCGTGACGGTGATGTAATCTCTTGCGGTAGCACCCGTCGTGATGGCGATGGCGGCTATCAGAAACAGCTTTTTTCTTCTCATACTATTGGTCATTAATAAGGTTTTGCCCCCGACGGGAGCTCGATTGACATGGCGAAATTACGACGAGAAAACGAACCGTGCAAATTTTTGGGCAGTTTTCTCACTTTGCCATGTGGCACATTCGTTTCAGTTTCAAAAAGCTACCTATCAAGCCCTTACAAAGACCATCGCGACAGAAAAACGAGGGCAAAAAGAGGCGAAATGCCACGAGAAAAGTCCGAAATCCAACTTTTGCAACAAGAAGAAGGAGGAAAGCAATTCAGCTTTTTGCGGTTCGCAAACTTGGTCGGTGCGGAATAATTTCGTAACTTTGCAGTTGGATGCGGCCAAAGGCTCGAGACGAAGCAAGGCCCCGCCCACGACTTAGAAACAATTGACATGAAACCAAGACTTCTACCTTTCTTATATAGCCTCCTGCTGCTGGCGAGCCTCCTGACGGCCTGCAACCCGAGCGGCAAGGACAACCAGCAGCTGGCCTCCGTGGAGCAGTTGCTCGACAGCGGGCGCGTCGATACGGCCTGCGCGGTGCTCGACGGCGTCCGCCTGAACCGCCTCACCACCCCTGCCGACTCGGCCTACTACTACCTGCTCAAGACGCAGGCCGACTACCGCACCAACCATCCGCTCGTCTCGCTCGACGACATCGAGTATAGCATCCGCTACTACGAGGGCAAGGGGAGCGAGAAACTGCGGCTCAGCGCGTCGCTCTTCTACAAGAGCGCGATCCTCTACACCCATGGCAGCTTCAAGGAGGGCGTGCTCTGTCTGGAGCGGGCCCGCACCATTGCCGACCAGACGCAGGACGCCGTCCTCCGCCACAAGGTCTATGAGCAACTGACGCTCGTCAACGAGGAGGCAGGCGACTTCCGGACCGCGCTCCGCTTCAGCCAGAAGTCGATCGCGGAGTCGAAACAGGCGAAGCGGCTCGACTGGCTCGCCCATACCTATAATAATATGGCTTTCATCTACAGCCAGCTCGGACTGCAGGACAGCACGGCCTGGTGTCTGCGGCAGAGCATGGAACTGCTGCCGAACATCGCGGAGAAGAACCGCCCGTTTATCATGAACAACCTCGGATCCTTCCTCATGGAGACCGACACGGCCATGGCGCGCAAATATCTGGAGAAGTCGCTCGAGATCACGCCCACCAGTCCGGCCTACGCCTGCCTCGGCACGCTCGCTGCCATGCGCGGCGACACGGCACGGGCCACGAAGATGTGGCACGAGGCCCTCATCATAGCGCCCGACACGCCCTCGGAGGAACTGGTGCTCAAGGCCATCATGGAGTTTCGGTCGGAGCAGGGAGAATGGCGCGAGGCGACCATGACGGCCAAACGCCTGCTGCAGCTCTCCGACAGCGTGAGCCGCGCACGGCCGGAGAACAACGTCAGGGCCGTGCAGTCGGAGTTTGAGCAGATGAGGATCAGCCACAACTATGAGCGCATGGTGACAATAGCCATCATCGTGATCGTCGTCCTGGTGCTGCTCACCATCATCGCCACGCTCTACTCCTGGTACAGAAACTACAAGGGACGGGCGGCGCGCGCCGTCGATCAGCTCCTCATCAAGAGCTACGAGACGCAGCTCAACGAACTGAAGCGCATGGCGGGCGACAAGACCAAGGAGATAGAACAGCTCACCCGCAAGCGCGACCTGCTGATGGAAAAGCACCGCGACTCGCTGAAGCTCGGACTGCAACGCTACAACGAGGCCATGGCGGGACAGACCACCGTGCTCTGGAAGAAGCACGACTTCGAGAGTTTCGCCTCCTACTATAGCCTCGTGGACGTGGAGTATGTCGCCTCGCTCGACGCCGAATACGACGGCCTCTCACCGAAGCAGAAGTTCTTCCTCATCATGGAGCACATGGACAAGAGCGAGACCGAGATACAAAACGCGCTGGGCGTGGCCGAGGTGACGATGCGATCCATCCGGTCGCGCATCGGCAAGAAGCACAAGGCGTGACAGTTTCCGCGGTTTCATCGGCAGAATTCGCGGTTTCATCGACAGATTTATCATCATCAACCATCATAACACAAGACATGAAAGCGACCAGATTCCTCCTCGGCGCCCTGCTGCTCCTGCTCTGCGGCACGGTGCTCCAGGCTCAACCCAGCCTCGTGCCCAAACCCGCACAGGCGACCTGGGGAAAGGGTAAGTTTACCATCCAGCCTCAGACCACCATCGCCTACGGCGACAAGGCGCTCCAGCCAGCCGCCGACTACCTCGCCTCCAGCCTCCAGCGCCTCACGGGAGTGCGCCCCAAGACCCAGCGTGGCGGCAAGGGCGACATCCTGCTACAGATCGACCGCAAGGGCGTGAAGGGCGAAGGAGCCTACCGCCTCAACGTGGAGAAGGCGCGCATCACGGTCAAGGGCCACGACTACGGCGCCATCACGTCGGCCATCGCCACCCTCCGACAGATCACGGAGGGACAGCAGGTGGCCACCTGCCAGATCAGCGACGCTCCGCGCTTCGGCTGGCGCGGCTTCCATCTCGACTGCTCGCGCCACTTCTTCTCCGTGGCCGAGGTGGAGGAGGCCATCGACCTCATGGCGCTCTACAAGCTCAACCGCTTCCACTGGCATCTGACGGACGACCAGGGCTGGCGTATCGAGATCAAGAAATATCCGCTCTTGACGGAGCGCGGAGCCTGGCGCAAGCCCAACGGCCAGGACGCCTCCTGCCTCTACCAGGCGAAGAAGGAGGACAACCCCGACCTGCTGCTGCCCTCCGACCGCTGGCGCACCACGGCCGAGGGCGACTCGCTCTATGGCGGCTTCTACACCCAGGACCAGATCCGCGAGGTGGTGAGCTATGCTGCCGCCCGTGGCATCAGTATCGTGCCCGAGATCGACATGCCGGGCCACTGCCTGAGCGCCATCGCCAACTACGAGGGCCTCAGCTGCTTCGACCAGGTGGGCTGGGGCAAGGTCTTCACCTCGCCGCTCTGCCCGGGCAAGGACGCGGCCCTGGAGTTCTGCCGCAACGTCTGGAGCGAGGTGATCGCCCTCTTCCCCTATGAGTATGTCCACATCGGCGGCGACGAGGTAGAGAAGGACAACTGGCGCAAGTGTGCCGACTGCCAGCGCCGCATCGCCCAGCAGGGACTCAAGGGCGTGGAGGAGCTGCAGTCGTGGTTCATCCACGAGATGGAGCGGTTCTTCAATGCCAAGGGCCGCCGCATGATCGGATGGGACGAGATCATCGAGGGCGGACTCTCCAAGACTTCCACCGTGATGTGGTGGAGAAACTGGGCGCCGCAGTCGGTGCCGGAGGCCACGGCTCATGGCAACGACGTCATCTACACGCCGGCCACACCGTTCTATTTCTCACAAAACGAGGAGAAGAGTTCCATGCGCCAGGTCTATGACTACGATCTTGCCCCGGCCAGTCTCTCGGCAGCACAACGGGCGCATATCATCGGCGTGCAGGCCAACCTCTGGGCCGAAGGCATCCCGTCACGATCCCGAATGCTCTATATGTACTTCCCGCGCATCCTGGCGCTCGCCGAACTGGCCTGGACGCAGCCTGCGCAGAAGGACTACGACGACTTCTACGGTCGCCTGCGCCAGCAGCTCTCGATGCTCAACCGCCTGGGCGTGCCCTACCGTATCCCCTCGCTCGACGGTTTCCACAACGTCAACGCCTTCACGGACAAGGGCACGCTGACCGTGGAATGCCAGGACCCGCAGGCCGTCATCCGCTACACCACCGACGGCACCTTCCCCAACGCGGAGTCGCCGCGCTACGTCGGCCCAATCACGGTCGATCAGACCACGCCCTTCACGCTCCGCACCTTCACGCCCGAGGGCCGCGCCGACGAGATGGTGCAGGCCGACTTCGTGAAGCAGGGGCTCCTGCCAGCGCTGCAGAGTGTGCCCGCCCTGAGTCCAGGCGTGAAGACCGACTGGTACGACTTCCCGGGCGTCACCTGCCGCCTTATCACCACAGCGCCCTTCAACGGGTCCTACACCACGCCCGACGTGGTCATCCCGGATGCCTGCAAGGGCAATATCGGCCTCATTACCAAGGGCTACATCCTCATACCCGAGGACGGGGTCTATACCTTCGCCCTGCTCAGCGACGATGGCAGCTGGCTCAAGATAGACGGCAACATGGTGGTCGATAACGACCGCGAGCAGTCGCCCCACGAGATGGTCTGCCAGCAGGCGCTCGCCAAGGGCTACCACTACCTCGAGGTACGCTACTTCGACCACAACGGCGGCGTGCTCCGCCTCAACGTCCTCGACCCGCAGGGCAAGCGCCTCGACCCGCAGACGATCTTCTTCCACGCTGCGGAGAACTAATATCCTCACAGGGCTCGCGCCCACAGATAAAGAGATTCCTGCGCAGGCACCTCGGAAAGAGGTGGTCTGCGCAGGATTTTTTTCGTTGTTTCGTTGTTTCGTTGTTACATTCTCAAATTTCGCATGTAAGCTCCACACGCCCTGAACCAACGGTCACCGGCCGAAGGGAAAGGTAAAGGGCAGAAGCCCCTAGCCCAGGGCATCGCCCTGGGTTATTACGGACGCAAACTTGTCGCCCTGTAAGGGCAAAAGCTTTAAAACTCCAGGCAAAACATAAGACTTTTGCCCTTACAGGGCGTCTTGCTGATTGCCATCATACCCAGGGCGATGCCCTGGGCTAGGAGCTTTTGGGCTTTCAGCCCGTTTCAACCGTACAGGTCGGCTTTTTTCGTTGTTACATTGTTACATTGTTACATTGTTACGTTTTTGATTTTTGATAACGCATTAACGTTTTTGTTTTCGAAGGCGGCAAGCGAAGGAGGAAGACAGGAAGATAGGAAGAGAAAGGACAGAAGAGAGGAAGAGAAGGGACGGAAGCGGAAAGAAGGGAATGAACGAAGCGACAAGACCCATTCATACAAATTACAAACAGCCCCTCCTTAAGACATTATGATAAATATAATATTTATATATTATAATATTATATATACTATATAGTATTATTCGTATTATATATAATTTATCCAGCACTAAGGAAACTATTTTTCTCATGCCTCAAACTAAAAGTCATTTTCGAAAACGTTAAACGTTATCATGTAAGAACGGAGCTCCACAACAGGGGCGTCTCCGCAAACCTGGGCTGACTGAAAATCAAAAACGTAACAATGTAACAATGTAACAATGTAACAACGCAACTTTGAGCTGAGGCAAGCGTAAGTTACGACCAAACACAGTCGTAACCTACGACCAAACGCAGTCGTAAGTTATCTACAAGCACGGACGTAAGCAACCCTCGGCAAGGTCCCTGGGCAAGACCACAAAAAACGGAAGCAAAAAGAAGGAAAAAAGAAGGATTGTTTAGGTAAACGCCACCACTTCGACACATTAGACCTGACGATTCAAAAAATGATTTCGCCACAAGGCTCGCGTCTCACTCCAAAAGGGGTTGAACGATCCCGTCACGGGAAGCAAAAGCCCTCCAAAAGGGGATGAAAACCAAGAAAAAACGCCCTGTTAAGTTTATTTAACGGAAGCCCCCCCCATTTTTGCAATTCTTAGTAAATTTGCACCCGAGAAGCAGTCATTCTCCACGCTTTGCGCGCCTTTTGCCCCACCTGAAGGCAATCACAAGGGACACGCATCTGAGCAAGAAAACACTAAGAAAAAATAGTGATCAATAAACATAGTAAATAACACCAAAGAGAGAACAAAAACGATGAGAACAACTACATCACAACAAGGCAAGCGCTGCACTTGGTGGCGCTGCCTGAGTAGTAGTTTCGCCACGGCGCTCCTTGCAGCAGCCCCCCTTGTAGCCTCTGCTCAGAAGGGCGACGCGACGCGAAACGACGGAATGGTCGGAGCAGCCACCCTCAAGGGTCAGACTAAAGACCAGATTGTTGCGGCCAAAGTTGCTGACAACGAGGTCGGATCGCTGAACGATCCGAGCAAGGTCTTTTTCTTCTACAACGTAAAAACGGGCAAGTTCCTCAGCATAGGAGGCTATTGGGGTGTGCACGCTGCGCTAAAGGACACCCCCGTTGCCTTTTGGGCGCAGGATGGAAGCAGCAAAGCCATCAACTTTGCCCAAGACCTAAAAACCCAGCAGGGTTCTTTGATGAAATGGGTCGAGAATAGTAAAGCCACCGACGAGGGCGTATTTCTTGACCGAGGAAACAGCTTGTCTCAGTACTATACCGGATTCAACGGCTGGTTCCTCGAAAAGGATCCAACCGACGTAGAGCATAACACCTATAGGCTCTACACCTATCAAGGCATAACTACGCTTAGCAAAAAGGTCTATCTCTCGGCGCTTGGAGACGTTGCATCAGAAAAGAACTGCGATGCGGACTCAAAAGACAACCTTACCAAGAACGGCCTGTGGGACGAGCACACCCTGTGGCGTGTCATTTCCTTGCAGGAGATTCTGGGCTTGATGGATCAAGCGTCCGAGAATCTGACGGACCCGCTCGACCTTACCTTCAATTTGGCTTGCCCCGGATTCGATCGTGGCCGTATGGACATCGATGCTTGGCAATCGATCGGCACGAATGTCGCCGCAGGTGGCTACGCAAGAATCGGACTGGAGCAATGCTACGAAAAGTTCGTACCCACCAATAGTGTAAAGCCATTGACTCGCAGTAGCAATGAGCAGTACGAAGGTAAGTTCGACAAAAACTACAAATTCTCGAATAAAGGATTCGCTAACCGTGAGGACTACAAGCGCCACATGGCCAAATACTTCTGTATGGACGTACGCGGCGTACACGGCTACATCTACCAAAAGCAGAATGTAACGAAGCCTGGCACCTACGTCATCGAGTGCAAGGGCTACGCCAACACCCCGAAAACCCTTCTTTTTGCCGGTATTGGAAAAAATGATGGCTCCGGCTTGGTCGAGGGCACCAAGCGAACGACCATGCTGAACCAGGTCAGCAACATGCCGGCGGACGAGCAGGCACGCCTCCACGTGGACGAGCTGAACATGGACTATGCGGGCAAGGAGTTCTACGAGTCAAGCAAATATACCAATAGCGTGATCGTACAGGTGACGCAGGAGATGATCGAGGATGCTAAGAAAGCTGGCCAAGAAGGTGTCAGCATCGCCTTCGGTCTCAACATTGGCGATGGCAGCCAAACTCCCAGCCTCAACGACTGGACTGTATTTGACGACTTCCGTCTGATCTACGTAAGCAACACGAAGAATGAGGACCTCGTTCTCGACGAACTTCGTGGCGACTTGGAGTATCTGAAGAATGGCATTACCTACAAGAACCGTGTGCTCCGCCTTACCAAGACGTTCAAGCAGAACAGCTGGAACTCCTTCGTGCTGCCCGTAGATCTTACGGTTAAGCAGCTTCGCGATGCCTTTGGTGGCACCGTGCGCCTTGCCAAGCTCAATGCCCTCACGGCCACCGAGCTGCAGTTCGAGACCGTAACCCTCGACGGAAAAGCCGACAAGGATATCGCTCTCGATGCTTACCAGCCGTACATCATCTTCCCGTCCAAGACGATGGAGGACAACAATAATAGTCCCTACACCGCCACCATCGCCAAGAATGGAAGCACGGAGAATCCCTATAAAGTAACGATCCAGGCTCAGCGCTTCGAGATTCCCGGCGTCACGTTCAAGACGAACGCAAGCAATGAGAACGACCTCAGCAACATGGACGAGAAGTACTGGACGACGACGCTGATCCACAACGTGGGAACCATCACGGCCTACGGCACCTTCGTCCGCACCTTCGACCCGTACGCTACACAGAACGAGACCACGGGCGTTTGGTCATTCTCCAGCAGCAAGGGCACAATCCGCCCAGGCTACTACGACTTGAGGGGAAGCTACTTCTTCGATAATGGCGACGTCTATTACTCTGACACGAATGTGCGCGGCCTGCGCGGCTTCTCTTGCTGGTTCAAGCCCAACAACAACGAGGCGCCCAAAGTCTATATCGACGGCGTGGAGCAGGAGACAGAGTTGACGGCCATCGGCGAGCTGGTCATCAGCCCCGAGGCTGCGAACCGCTACGGCCACGACAATGGCGTGTACAACCTCCAGGGACAGCGTGTCGGCAATACGACCGAGGGACTGCCCAGCGGCATCTACATCGTCAACGGACGCAAGCATGTGGTAAGATAATCGAATCGGACAAAATTCAAAAAGGAATTAAGAAAAATGAAACGTAAATATATCAAGCCCACCACATCCGTGGTGAGGGTGGAGACGCAGAACAACTACTGTGCTGCTACGTCTTGGAGCGTACGCGACGCCAGCGGAGCAATACAGTCCGACGCCGACAGGGGTTATGTCCTCACGGACGAGGAGGAAAGTGCAAGCACTTACGATCCTTGGAACAGCGACACCTGGTAGTCCGCGCGGCATAAGGCCGTCGGAAACAACTACCTACGAGACTTGAGGAACCATGGACGGAAGCCAGCAATGGCATACGTCCATGGTTTTTGGGCTTCTATCCAGACTTAGTTGCCGTTTCGTATCGGGAAACTTTTCCGCATCGTCCTTTTGTCCAAGAAGGCTACTTTTTCATCCAAGAAGGCTGTTTTTTCAATCATTTGCATCATCACAGTTATCACCTTATATGAGAAAGAAATATACCCCACCCCAGTCCCAGACGATCCCGCTCGACGTGTCTGGAAACATGATGTACGGCATTGCCTTCAGCAAACCTGGTGGCAAAGGCAAGCCGGGCACCATACGCATCCAAAAGCGTCCCGACACCTTCTCACCCTTCACGCAGGAGGAGGAAGAAGAAAACGAGGATAGGACCGACGCAACCCTTTGGGAGTTTTAGCATGGGACAAAGCCAGTCTATGGTCACCCCAAATAATCAATAACCGAAAACAAACTAACATGAACATACTTCTATCTCTGTTGGTGTCGTCAGTCTATATTTTCAACGCGCAGGGGCAATACCTCTGCATCGGCGAGGACGGCACTCCCATGCTCTCCGACGCACCCGTGAGCCTCGACGTCACACGGGTGGACGAGGTCGCCGACGCCGGGCGTTTCAACCTCGACTACACGGGCATGAAATGGATTCTCAAGCCCTCCGCGGAGCACACCTACACCCTTGGATACCAGGTGGGAGAAGCCAATGCCACCACCTTTGTCTATGTGCGCTCGGGCGCCATGGCCACCACGTTTGAAGAGCCCGACGCCACCTTCCTCGATGGCCAGTGGGCAGTATCTACGGGCGAGGAGAGCCAGCCCGTCTTCCTCGACGAGACGGCTGACTATGTCTGTCCCCAGTTTTACAAGCAGCATGTCGATGTCACGCTCCAGCGCAGCTTGGTCCAGCAGGAGTGGAACACGCTCTGCCTGCCGTTCCCGCTGCACGCTGATCGGGTCAGAGCAATTTGGGGTGAGGGCACGCGCGTGGCTGAATACACGGGCGACACGGGCGACAAGCTCCTTTTCACTACCTGCGAGGATATTGAGGCGGGCGTGCCCTACGTCCTGAAGCCCGAACGGGTCAGCGAAGACAACGTCTATCGGATCGAGGGTATTGACATCACCTCTTGGGACCGCGGCAACCGGTCTCGCGAGACCGTTGCCGATGGCACCCGCTTCATCGGCTTCTATAGCCCCACGATCGTTCCGGCCAACGCCTACGTCTTCGGCGACGGCGACCGGATGTATTGTCTCGAAACCGACATGGGAGCCAATGGCTTCCGTGGCTATTTCCAAAGCAACGATCCGCAGGCTGCCGATCGCAACCTCGGTTGGACAGTAGAGGATCAGGAGGTCACCTCCGTCCCGCAGACCGCACCCGTGGTCTCTCGCCCTGCCGATGGCGCAGTCTTCAACACGGGCGGCCAACAGGTGCGCCGCAAGGGTTCTGCCGAACCTCTTGCCCCTGGCCTGTATATCGTCAATGGTATTAAAATCATCGTCAAATAAGTCTCACACAATGAAAACTACACAACACATCCTACTGTGCCTTCTGCTGTGGGTCTTCTCCGCTGCCCATGCCCTGGCAGCACACACCGATGGCGAAACGAAGTTTATCAAAGCGGGGAAGGACTTCTCTGCGCTGGACGTCTCTCAGATTCCCAGCGGCCAACTGTGGATGCTCTCCACCAACGGAACTGCTTCTGGCAAAAACTTCACCATCGATTTCTCAAAGAAGAGCCTGGAGATAGTCCTCGACGTCTCCGCTTGCACCTCCGCCCTGGAGAACATCATCTCCTTCGGAAAGAAGATACAGGACTGGAAGGGCAACAACCTCCACTTTTATTATATCCCAAGCAAATTCTCGCTGCCTTACACTTCCAGCAGGAAACAAAAATTCAACGAGCGACTCCGCGGAAGCTGGGTCAACACGTGGCAGAATACGCAGACCGAGTTGGACGTGGAGCTTGATGACGACACGAAGCTCCTCACCATCCATCTGACCAAGGATGGCTTCTATGTCAACGGCATACTGCAGCAGGCTTCCGGCTCGGCCATCTCTGCCTTGTTCTCCTCCGGGTCTTCCACCATCCAGATAGGTAGCGCCGAGGGAGAAGTCCGCAGCCGTGCCGTCTGCAAGCGCGTGCGCCTGATAGACTATGTCGATATGAGCAAGACAGACAACATCGCCGCCTGGACCAGCAACCCACAGAAGTTTGAGGACCACAAGGAGGCTGCTCATACCACCTTCCTGCCCTATCCCTCCACGGCGCAGCTCCGTGCCGACGCAACCCACTACGACGCTCCGTGGCTGCCCACGGACGAGACACGCTCGCTGGTGAGGAGCCTCAACAGCAGCGAGAACGGCAAGGAGTGGCAGTTCTGCTATGTCAAGGGCACAACAAGCGGACCCGCAGCCAGCAAGTTCTACGCCAAGGACTTCGAACAGTCGCCCTACTATGTCGCCAGCCAATGGAAGCCCATCCGCGTGCCGCTCTCCTGGGAGATGGCGGGCTACGGACGCCCCGTCTATACCAACATCGGCTATCCCTTCGAGTACAATCCGCCAAAGGCCGTGGTCAGCCAGCGCGAGACCAACGAGAAGGACAACAATGCCACGGGCTTCTACCGCCGCCAGTTCACGCTCGACGAGTCGTGGCGCGACAAGCGCGTCTTCCTCCATTTCGACGGCGTCTATAGTGCCGCTGCCGTTTGGGTCGATGGCAACTACGTCGGCTACTCACAGGGATCCAATACCGACGCAGAGTTTGATATCACCGCAGCCCTGGAGAAGCAGGCCGACGGCAGCATCCGGACGGGCAGCTCGGCAGACAACGTCCACCAGCTCTCCGTGCGCGTCTATCGCTGGTGCGACGGATCCTACCTCGAAGGGCAGGATATGTGGCACCTTTCGGGCATCCACCGCGACGTCTATCTCGTCGCCACACCCAAGGTCTTTGTAGCCGACCACGTCATCACCACCGACCACATGGCCGCAGATGCTACCAGCGGCACGATGCAGGTCGCGCTCACCATCGACAACCGCGACCGCGTGGCAGGTGCCAACAAGACCATTGCCGTCACGCTCAGCGACAAGGAGGGCAACGTGGTAGCTACTGGCACGGCTGCATACCAAAGCAAACAAGACAACAACGGAAGACAGACCCTGACCGTGAGCCTTCCGGGACTCAAGGGCCTGCATCCTTGGAGTGCGGAGTCTCCTTATTTATATAATGTGACGGTGAGCCAGCGTGCTGCCGACGGTACGGAAGAGATGGCGTTCAACACGAAGTATGGTTTCCGCACCATCTCGCTGACGAAAAATCCGAACGTCGTCTATGTCAATGGCCAGCGTGTCTTCTTCAAGGGTGTCAACACCCAGGACACGCATCCCGAATACGGACGGGCCATCGACGTGGAGACGATGATGAAGGACCTGACGATGATGAAGCAGGCCAATGTCAACACGGTACGCACCTCCCACTATCCGCGCCAGCCGAAGATGTACGCCATGATGGACGCCCTGGGCTTCTATGTGATGGATGAGGCCGACGTGGAGTGCCACTATGACTGGATATGGGGATGGAGACACTTAACCAAGAGACTCACCTCAGACGGAAACTGGACCGCTCAGTATGTGGACCGCAATGTGCGCATGGTGGCGCGCGACCGCAACCACTCCTGCGTCACGTTCTGGTCTTTGGGCAACGAGTCGGGAAGCGGCCTCAACTTCGAGAAGGCCTATGCGGCAGTGAAGGCCCTCGACAGCCGCCCCATCCACTATGAGGGTACGAGCAACTGGGGCAATGAGGCCACTTCGGACCTCTATTCCAATATGTATCCCACGGTGAGCGATGTTGCAAGCAACAAGAATGGAGCCAAGAATCGTCCCTACTTCATCTGCGAATATGCCCATGCCATGGGACAAGCCGTAGGCAACCTGAAGGACTACTGGGACGTCATCGAGAGCAGCACCGGCATCATTGGCGCCTGCATTTGGGACTGGGTGGACCAGGCCATCTACCGCGTGGAAAGCGGCTCTGGCGTCGTGGCCGACAAGACCAAGAATGGTTTTCACAATTGGACCTCGGGCTACGACTACAATGACATCGGGCCGTTTGGAGTTGGCTTCCAGGGCAACTTCCTCAACAACGGCCTCATCACGCCCGACCGCGCCTGGACGTCCAAGCTCACCGAGGTGAAGAAGGTCTATCAGTATGTGGCGTTCTCCGACTTCGACGCGGCCTCGCGCTCAGTCTCCCTCACCAACAAGTATGTCTTCACCACCATTTCTCCCGACCGCTACGACCTCGCCTTCCGCGTGTTCAAGGATGGACGGCTGGTGGAGGAGGCTACTATCGGCCACTTCGACGCGATCGCGCCGGGAGCCTCGGCACGCATCGCCCTGCCGCTGAAGACCGTGACCGACGAGGCGAGCGAATATCTCGTCAATGTCGAGCTGCGCATCAAGGAGGACTGCGCATGGGCGGAGGCTGGCTACAATATCGCCGATGAGCAGTTTGCCCTGACCGCGCGCCCAGCCTGGACCGCTCACACGTCCAACGGAGGATCGCTGACGATCAGCGGCAACACCGTCTCGGGTACCGACTCCGAGGGCAACGACTATCGGATGGCTTTCGACGACAGTGGCAAGATGACGGTGTGGACCTATGCGGGCAAGCAGATTCTGCACACCAATGTCAATGGCACGATTGCCTCGGGAGCTGCGCCCGACTTCAATAGTTGCCGAAACATCGACAACGACAAAGAGAGTACCGGTACCGCAAAAGTAGGATGTGTCAATTCGTCCTCGACCAAAATCATCAAGGCGTTGACGAAAGACGAGGCTTCGGGCTGCGCCACCATGACGGTGCAGGGCAATGCCAAAAACTGCCAGTACACCATCCGCTACACGTTCTATCCAGATGCCACGGTTGACATGGAGACGACGTTCTCTCCTTCGGGACCTACACGCCGTCTGGGTCTCGGCCTGCAACTGGCTTCGGGCTTTGAGAATGTGGAGTTCTATGCGCGTGGCCCGCGCTCCAACTATTCCGACCGCAAGACAGGTTCCTACCTTGGACGTTTCACCACCACGGTCGATGATATGGTGGAGGAGCAAATCCACCCACAGACCTACGGCGACCATGAGGATCTGCGCGAACTGCTGCTCAGCAACAAGGAGGAAGGGCTCACGCTCACAGTCCAGGTCGATGGCAAAGCCTCATTCTCGCTCTCTCACTTCGATGAGTCGAAGTGGATAGAAGAAGGCAGCGACCTGTGGAAAATACCCACCCATTGGTACGACCTCGTGCGTAAGCCCCAGGTGTTTGCCCATATCGACTATTGGCAGCGCGGACTGGGCAACAACAGTTGCCAAGGCGACGTGGTCCTGCCGAAATATGAGTGACCCACCTCAGGCGACCATACATACACGCTGCGATTGAAACCCAATCTGTAGTTGCAACTTGCGTTGATCTGATTCAACGATCGCCTTATTCAACATTTGCAGCCCACGGGGAAAAACAGACACTTGCCTGTTTCCCCGTGGGCTGCTTTGTCATCATAACGGTCATGAGAAAAACGGAATGGCAATTCTCATTGTTACATTGTTACATTGTTACATTGTCACGTTTTTGATTTTTGATAACGCATTAACGTTATAACGTTTAACGTTTTTGTTTACGGAAGGCAGCACAACACAAACAATGCTTCGCCAGGACAATACCTGCAGCAAAAGACGCCCGCTAAAAGGCGGCTGTGCGTTGACAAAATGGTAAATATCTGCCACACAGGGGGTTGAAAGCAAGTTAAAAACAAAGCTTTAATCTTATTTAACGCTCTACCCCCCCCATTTTTACAATGTTTAGTAATTTTGCACCCAAATAGATTGTGCATTCCTGTCAGAATCAACCTGTCGCCCTATCTGACGGCGAACAAACTGGGTTAGAACTGAGCATGGAGGTACTAAAAACAACAGTGATCATTACTAACATCTAAAGAGAGAACATTAAAACGATGAAAACAACTACATCACAACACGGCGAACGCTGCTTATGGCGGCGCAGCTGGAGTGTTGGAATCGCCACGGCACTCCTCGCCGCTGCACCCTTTGTGGCATCAGCACAAGGCAACGACGCAACGGGTGGCGAAAACACAATCGCAACTTACAAGGGCGTAGGCGAGCTACCAGGACAGACCTTTGAGCAGCTCTGGGAGGGTATCACCACGGACTGCTCCTACGACGCCCCGAACAAGGTGTACTTCCTCTACAACGTGGGTTCAGGCAAGTTTCTCAACATGGGAGGCTACTGGGGTACGCATGCCTCTATGAAAGACTACCCGATGCCACTTTGGACACGCAAAGGATCGTTTGCGGATGCGACTGATGGAAGCGTAACGCGCTCTCTCAACTTCACCCATAACATCGCTACCACGGAGGGCAACCTGATAAAATGGGTGAATTCGAAAAGCTCGACCGATACTGGCGTTTTTTGCGACCGTCCTGAGGATGGCAGCGGAAACGGTTACGATGGCTGGTTCTTTGAAAAAGTAGAGGGCGATAGAAAGAACAGCTACAGGATCTACACCTATAGCTCATCGTCAGTAGGATCAGAAAGTGACCGACTTTATCTCTTCGGTTACCCCCAAGGACTGGGCACGGCCGACAAAAACTGTGGAGCAGATACAAAGAAGAATCTCTCACAGGATTTTCCGAATGACGACTTTCACAAATGGCGCGTCCTCACCCTGCAGGACCTCTACAACCTTCAGGAAGAGAATAGCGAAGATCTGGATGGTCCGCTTGACCTTTCCTTCAAGTTGAAGTGCCCTGGTTTCGAGCGTGGAAGAACGGATATCAACGAATGGTATGTATATACCTCTTCCGTCGCATCGGAAGCGTACACCCGTATCGGTCTGGAAGAGTACAACTTCAAGACGCCGACGGCGAAATCGGAATCGGCCACTCCCCTGTCACGCGGCGATGGCGAAGATCATAACAACGGTAAGTTTGCACCGCCTTCTTCTTCCTATACATACAAATTCCCCTATTCGAACACCGATTCCAAACCCATCACCAACCAAAATGACTATCGTCGATTCATGGGTAAGTTCTTTTGCATGGACGTACACGGCACGCACGGCTACATCTATCAGAAGATGTTTGTGAAGCACGCCGGAACCTACGTCATAGAGTGCAAGGGCTACTCCAACACGGAGAAAGCCCACCTCTTCGCAGGTGTTGCAGGCAAGGATAGCCAAGGCAATGGCTTGTTTGACGGTTCAAGACGCACGATCATGCTTAACCAGGTCAGCTACATGACTGAGGCCGAGCAGAAGCGCCTCCATGTAGCAGATAAGAACATGGACTATGCGGGCAAGGAGTTCTACGAGTCAAACAAATATACTAATAGCGTGATCGTACAGGTGACGCAGAAGATGATCGACGATGCTAAGGCTGCTGGTCAAGAAGGTGGTCAAGAAGGTGCTTGCATCGCCTTCGGCCTCTACATCGGCAACCCCAACGACGCCAGCGAGCAGCCCAGCGCCGACGAGTGGACGGTATTCGATGACTTCCGCGTGCTCTACGCCAGCAACGTGAAGAGCGAGGACCTGATCCTCGACGAGCTTCGTGGCGACTTGAAGTATCTGGAGGATGGCATCACCTACAAGAACCGCATGCTCCGCCTTGCCAAGACGTTCACCAAGGACCGCTGGAACTCCTTCGTACTGCCCGTGGATCTCACGGTCAGCCAGGTTCGTGCAGCCTTTGGTGCCAACGTGCGCCTTGCCAAGCTCAAGGCCCTCACGGACACCGAGCTGCAGTTTGAGACCGTAAACCTCGACGAGAACGACAAGGTAACTGCCCTCAAAGCCTATTGGCCGTACATCATCTTCCCAACCAAGACGATGGAGGCCAACAATGGTAGCCCCTACACCGCCACCATCACCACGACGGGAACTGGCGACAATTACGAGGTAACGATCCAGGGGCAGCGCTTCGAGATCCCCAACGTTACGTTCAAGATGACTAACGAGAACAAGAACGACCTCACCAACATGGAGGCAAACTGGACGACGAAGCTGACTCACAAAGCGGGAGCCATCACGGCCTACGGCACCTTCGTCCGCACTTTCGACCCAGACGCCAAACAGGACGATACCGGCAAATGGAGCTTCTCCAGCAGAAAGGGAGAAATCATTCCAGGCTACGACAACCTGGTGGGAAGCTACTTCTTCGACAATGGCAACGTCTATTACTCTGACACGAAGAAGCGCGGTCTCCGCGGCTTCTCCTGCTGGTTCAAGGCCAACAACAACGAGGCGCCCGCATTCTATCTCGACGGCGTGAAGCAGGAGGCAGAGTTGACGGCTATCGGCGAGCTGATCGTAGGTCCCGAGGCTGCCAACCGCTACGGCAAGAACAATGGCGTGTATAACCTCCAGGGACAGCGTGTCGGCAATACGACCGAGGGTCTGCCCAGCGGCATCTACATCGTCAACGGACGCAAGTATGTGGTAAGATAATCCAATCAGACAAATTTCAAAAAAGGACTTAAGAAAAATGAAACATAAATATATCAAGCCCACAACATCCTTGGTGAGGGTGGAGACGCAGAACAACTACTGTATAACTCCTTCTACATGGAGCGTACGCGACGCCAGCGGACATGTGCAGTACGACTACGACATGGACAGAATCATTACGGACAAAGATGACGCCGTACACGAGTACGATCCATGGGACAGCTCTAAGTGGTAGCCCGCACGGCCTAAGGCCGACGGCAACGACTACATATTATAATTAAATCAATGGACGGGAGCCGCTTTAGTTGGCTTTCGTCCATTTCTGTTTGAGCGAGAAGCCTTTGGGTGTTTGAGGGAGTAGCCTTTGGTGTTCCCCCACACAAAAACTTCTACCGAGAAAATCGGGTAAAACGCTGCCCCATATCAAAGTTTCTTCTTACCTTTGCACTTGCACCAGATTGCCACACGCTGTCTTCGGTCGCGTGTGGCGATCAACGATCGATATTAAATCAAACTATTCATGGAAGTCCGTGGCGGAGGCTGTCCTTCCCACGGGTTCGCCTTTTAACTAAGACATGGAAAAAAGAAGAACTTTGAAAAACTGGATCATCGCCACCCGCCCGTGGGCCTTGCCCGCCTCGGTGATGCCGATCCTCATCATGTGGGCCTACCTCTACTGCCAGAGCCATGGCGGAGGCGAGGACACGACACCGATCAACTGGCTCAACGCCCTACTCTGCCTCCCGCTGCTCTCCATCGTCCACTCGGGCGGCAACATGGTGAGCGACTACTTCGACTTCACATGGGGCGTGGACACAAAAGCCTGCAGCAATGGCGTGACGTGGATACACGACGGCACGTTCCGCCCAAAAGAGATCCTGCGCTATGGTCTGGTGCTCGTGGCGCTGGCCGTGCCCATCGGCGTGTTTCTGCTCTACAACTCGTCGTGGTCGGGATGGTGGATCGGACTGGCGGGCGTCCTGCTTGCGTTGGTCTATCCCTGGATGAAGTCCCACCACCTGGGCGACATCAACATCCTCGTGAGCTTCGCCCTGCTCCCTGCCCTCGGCACGTTCTTCGTGGCCGTGGGGGCCTACGACCCGCAGTCGCTGCTGATGATCCTGCCCATCGGCCTCATCACAGTGGCCATCCTCCATGCCAACAACACACGAGATGTGAAGACAGATCTTCAGGCCGGACTGGGCACCATCACGACCTCGGTCTCGCTGATGAACGCCAAGGCCATCTATGCCTTCGAGATCTTCGCTCCCTACGCCCTGGCCCTGCTCTATGTGGTCCTGCTGGGGCAGCCGTGGACGCTGCTGGCAGTAGGACTGACCTTGCCGCTCGCCCTGCGCAACGTGCGGACGATGATCCTGGCCGAAGACGACCTGCCCTACCGAGGCATTCAGCGACTCGACCAGACGACGGCGCAGCTACAGATGGTCTTCGGCCTCCTCTACGCCTTGGGCTTCTTCCTCGGCAGTTGGCTGGGAGTGTAAGAACTTTATACTGAAGTTTCGCAGGTGGTTCAAGAACGGGCTGAAGGCCCAAAAGCTCCTAGCCCAGGGCATCGCCCTGGGTATAATAGCAATCAGCAAGGCGCCCTGTAAGGGCAAAAGCCTTATATATTGCCTGGATTTTTAAAGCTTTTGCCCTTACAGGGCGACAGGTTTGCGTCCGTAATAACCCAGGGCGATGCCCTGGGCTATGAGCTACTGCCCTTTCAGGGCGTGTGGAGCTTACATGCAAAAGTTGAGTTATATATATAGGAAATGAGAAAGACCATTGTTGCCGTCCTCGTCGCAGCCCTGCTGTGGTTTGTGATGTTCTCGCCCTGGACGGCGCCACACATCAACTTCTGGTACACGATGACGTGTTCGGCCCTCACCCTCACCACGATCTCTACGGTCTGGTGTAGGGAATGGCTGAAGGACCTGCGGTTCTCGCCCCGCGCGGTCGCAGCAGGACTGTCGATCGCCTTCGTGCTGTGGTGGGTGTTCTGGACGGGCGACAAGGTGTCGCAATGGATGTTTGGTTTCGCCCGCGGCCAGGTGGACATGATCTACTCCATGAAGGGCGGCACGCCCCCTGCCGTCATTGCCGTCCTGCTCCTCCTCGTCATCGGTCCGGCAGAGGAGATCTTCTGGCGCGGCTTCATCCAGCGACGGATGATGGCGCGCTGGGGCGCCAACGCGGGACTGATAGCTGCCACGGCCTGCTACACGCTCGTCCATCTGCCTTCGCTCAACTTCATGCTGATCGTGGCCGCAGGAGTCGTAGGCGGCTGCTGGGGCCTCATCTACCGCTTCTTCCCGCAAAGCCTCACGGCCCTCATCATCTCCCATGCCGTATGGGACGCCTGCGCCTTCGTCCTCTTCCCCTTCTGACAGGACGCAAAAAGGGGAAAGACCCACGGTCCCTCCCCTGGTATTTTCTTGCGAAAAAGAATTGACAGTTATGCGTTGACCGCATCGCTGAGGTCAGCACCAGCCTTGAACTTCACCACCTTGCGTGCGGGGATGACAATCTTGGCACCCGTGGCGGGGTTGACACCCTGACGCTCGGGACGCTCGTTGACCTCGAAGGTACCGAAGCCGACCAGCTGCACTTTCTCGCCAGCTACCAAAGCATTCTTCAGTTCGCGCAACGTGGCGTCCAAAGCATCCTTGGCCTCAGCCTTCTTCAGACCCGAGCCGGCCGCAATCTTCTCGATTAACTCTGTTTTGTTCATAACTTTTCTTGATTATCGATTAATATATATTGATTCAAACGCTTGTGGGTGCAAATATAAGAGAATAGTTTTACAACACAAACTAAATTTCGGAAAAAGTGACGAAAATTGCGTAAAAAAGCGTATTGAGGGGGCTCCGTGTGCAGTTAATGAGGATTTTTTCGTAATTTTGCACGGTATAATCAAAAAGAACAAAAATGCTCACGCGCGAAATACCCGCAGTCACTAAGAATCTGCTGATCATCAACTCCATCATGTTTATCGCCACCTGGGTGACGGAAAACATGGGGATAGACCTGACCGGCTTGCTGGGACTGCACTTTTTTCTGGCTCCTGACTTCCACCTCTACCAGATATTCACCTACATGTTCATGCATGGTGGCCTCGGGCATATCTTCATGAACATGTTTATGCTGTGGATGTTCGGACCCGTGATGGAGGCCTATTGGGGATCGAGGAAGTTCTTTTTTTATTACATCATCTGCGGCTTGGGCGCAGGCTTCTGCCAGGAGCTGGCACAGTTTGGACAGTTCTACATCATCTGCAATGAACAAGTGCCTGGCTTCGCCTTCGCCGATACCATGATGGTGGTGCGGGCCAACCAGGGCCTGCTCAACCTCTGGACGACCGTAGGCGCCTCGGGTGCGCTCTATGGCATCCTCCTGGCCTACGGTATGTACTTCCCTAACGAGCGAATGTTTGTCATTCCCTTCCCCTTCCCCCTCAAGGTCAAGTGGGTAATCGCCGGTTCCATCGTCCTGGAACTGTTCTCGGCCATTGCAACCACCAACGACGGCGTGGCCCATCTGGCCCACCTCGGCGGCATGCTCTTCGGCTACATCCTCATCAAGTACTGGCGCAAGCATCCCTTCATGGAAGGCAACGGCTTCGGAAAGCACGGAGGAGGCTGGCAGAACACGGGCCGTAAGCGCAAGAACTGGGGAGGATTTGGCAAAAACTGGGGCGGCTTCGACGTGCTCAAAGGCAAGAAAAACGCAGGCGAGACCACACGACAGGAGACCGACTGGGAGTATAACGCCCACAAGAAGGCTACCCAGGAGGAGATCGACCGCATCCTCGACAAGATACGAAAGAGCGGCTACGACAGTCTGACGAAGGAGGAGAAGCAGACGCTCTTCGACAGTAGCAACAACTAAGGGCTGCGCACGACAGAATGGGTTTCCCCGAAGCCGAGGATTCTTCCGCGGAGGCGGGGGAAACGTCCTCTGAAACGGGGAGAAATAGCACGACGTAACCATTATAAACACGACGAGAGAGAGAACGCTATGGAGAAATTGAGAAAGGCGATACGCCTTCTGCTGGTGGTGGCCAACTTATTGGCTATCATAGCCTTGCTATTGGTGGGCTATTCCGACCTGCTCCAGCCGGAGGCGTGGCCCAAACTGAGCAACGTGGGGCTGCTGATGCCTGCCGTCATTCTCGCCAACCTCGTCTTTCTCGTCCTCTGGATACTGCTGCGCCCGCGCCTGCTGTGGCTGCCCGTGGCGGGTCTGCTACTGGCCTTTGTCCCCATTCGCCAATACACGCCCTTCAACCCCACGGAGGAGCCGCCCCACGGCGCCTTGAAACTGTTGTCATGGAACGTGGCCATGTTTGAGGGCTACGTCACGAAGGAGGGAGAGAAGAGCGAGATGATGCGCTACCTGCTCGATAGCGACGCCGACTTCATCTGTCTCCAGGAGGCCACGGACAAGGGCGACAGTCTCTCGCCCCTGAAGTTGCTGCGACACAAATACGCCTATACCGCCTTCATCCCCAAAGCCTCGGAGACCGGCCACGGCCTGTTTCTGGCCTCGCGCTACCCCATCCTGAGCCACGACTCCATCCCCTACCACTCCCCGGGCAACATGAGCGTGGACTTCCTCGTCGATGTGGGCGGCCAAAAGGTCTGCATCATCAACAACCACCTCCAGTCCTACGGCATCTCGGAGAAGGAGCGCGAGGACTTCCACCATATCCTCCAAGGCGACGTGGAGGCCGACACGGCACGCATCGAAACACTCCAGCTGATCGAGAAACTATCGAAGGGAACGACCCGCAGGGCGGCCCAGGTACGCATGGTGGCCGCACGCATCCAGCAGCGCCTCAAGGAGGGGCTGCCCGTCATCGCATGCGGAGACTTCAACGACACCCCCATCTCCTACACACACAGGACCCTGTCGAAGGGACTGACAGACTGCTACATAGCCTCGGGCAACGGTCCCGGACGGTCCTTCAACCGCAACGGAATCTATACACGCATCGACCATATCCTCTGCTCCGACTTCTTCAAGCCCTATGGCGCCAAAGTCGATGATCGTATCCACACAAGCGACCACTACCCTATCTTCTGCTGGTTGGAAATGCGGCCAAAACCTTAAAAAAATGACATTTAAGGCCGAAAGTTTTCCCAATATGTGAAAAAATCAGTATCTTTGCACGTTTGTAGTACGTTCGTGTCTCTTTTACGAGGCAGGACGGGCTATGAATGGGCGCTTTTTAGCTGATTAAATTCAAAAACAACAATAAAAATGCAGAACAAAGGACTAGTAATTTGCGTGGCCGTCTTGCTGACGCTCGCAAGTATCTTCTACCTGTCTTTCTCGGTAGCCACCAGCTACTATGACAGCCAGGCCGAGAAGATCAAAGATCCCATTGCGCGGCAGGACTACAAGGACTCCGTGAAGTATCTGGGCATCTACTCTTATCAGAAGTGTCTGGAGACACAAATCGGCCTCGGCCTTGACCTGAAGGGCGGTATGAACGTCATTCTGGAGATCTCCGTACCCGACGTCGTCGATGTGCTCGCTGACCACAAGACCGACCCGGCCTATGTGAAGTCGCTCCTGCAGGCCAAGAAGGAGGAGGAGACGAGCCAGCGCGACTTCATCTCTCTCTTCATCGACGCTTACCACAAGAACGCACCGGGCCACCGCCTGGCCGAGATCTTCGCCACCCAGCAGCTCAAGGGCAAGGTGAGCACGCAGAGTACGGATGAGCAGGTGGAGAGCGCCTTGCGCGCAGAAGTGACCGCCGCCATCGACAACTCCTACAACGTGGTCCGCAACCGTATCGACCAGTTTGGCGTCGTGCAGCCCAACATCCAGAAGCTCGAGGGACAGGAAGGCCGACTGATGGTCGAGATGCCGGGTATCCGCGAGCCGGAGCGTATGCGCAAGCTGCTGCAGGGTAGCGCCAACCTGGAGTTCTGGGAGACCTACAACAACCAGGAGATCACGCCGTACCTCGTCCAGCTGGACCAGCGTCTGGCCAATGGCGACAACGGCACGGAGAAGAAGGACACGGCTGCCACTGACGGCACGAAGGCCCCGGCCAAGAAGGCTGCCTCCAAGCTGCAGCTCCGCGACAGCCAAAACGCTGCCGCCAACGCCGCCAAGAACGAGACCGACGCCCAGCTGCGCCGCGACCACCCGCTGCTCTCCATGCTTCAGACCATCCCGGGCGAGGCCCTCAGCATCGTAGGCTATGCCAACGTGCGCGACACCGCCGCTATCAACAAGCTCATCTATAGCCACCTGGCCAAGCAGGTGCTGCCCAGCGACCTGAGACTGCTCTGGAGCGCCAAGCCGGCCGACGGACTCAACCAAAAGAACGTCTTCGAGCTCCACGCCCTGAAGATCACCACGAGCGACGGCCGCCCCGTCCTGGAGGGTGACGTCGTCACCGACGCCAAGGACCAGTTTGACCAGTATGGCAAGCCGGAGGTGAGCATGTCCATGAATTCCGAGGGTGCGCGCGAATGGTCGGCCATCACCAAGGCCAACCTCGGCAAGGCCGTAGCCATCGTGCTCGACGGCGTGGTCTATACCGCTCCGCGCATCAACAGCCAGATCGACGGCGGCCAGTCGTCTATCTCGGGCAACTTCACCATCGAGGATACCAAGGACTTGGCCAACACGCTGAAGTCTGGACGTATGCCGGCCCCGGCACGTATCGTCCAGGAGGAGGTCGTCGGTCCTACGCTCGGTGCACAGTCCATCCAGCAGGGTCTCATCTCCTTCGTCATCGCTTTCGTCGTCCTGATGATCTACATGCTCCTGATGTACGACATCATCCCGGGTATGATGGCCAACGTGGCGCTGCTCGCCAACCTCTTCTTCACGTTAGGAATATTGGCCTCGTTCCAGTCGGCGCTCACCATGCCGGGTATTGCCGGTATCGTGCTGACACTGGGTACGGCCGTCGATGCCAACGTGCTGATCTATGAGCGCATCAAGGAGGAGATGAGAGGCGGCAAGGGCATCAAGGAGGCCCTGGAGGCAGGTTACAAGAACGCCTTCTCAGCCATCTTCGACTCCAACCTCACCTCGCTCATCACGGGTATCATCCTGCTCGTCACGGGTACGGGTCCGATCCGTGGTTTCGCCACCACGTGGATCATCGGTCTGTGCTGCTCGTTCTTCACTGCCGTCTTCCTGACCCGCATCGTCTATGAGAAGCAGATGGCCAAGAACCGCTGGCTCAACCAGAAGTTCTACACCTCCATCAGCAAGAACCTGATGCAGAACGTCAACTTCGGCTTCATGAAGATGAGCAAGAAGAGCTTCACGCTCTGTGGCATTGCCGCCGTGGTCTTCATCGGCAGCTTCGCCATCCGCAAGCTCAGCCAGAGTATCGACTTCACGGGTGGACGCAACTATGTCGTGACCCTCAACAAGGCCACGGAGGTAGAGAGCGTGCGCGAGCTGCTCGATGGCGCATTCGTCAACACTACGGGTACGGACGCTGGCAAGCAGGCCACGACTTCCGTCATCGCCCTCGGTACGGACGGCAAGACCATCCGCGTCTCGACCAACTACAATATTGAGTCCAACGACCCGATGGAGGACGACCGCGCAGAGACCATCCTCTACAACGCCCTCCACAAGGCTGGCTTCGTCAGCCAGGCCAACGTAGAGGCCTTCAAGAACCCGGATATCCGCACGGGTGGATCTATCATCAGCTCGGCCAAGGTAGGACCTTCCGTGGCTAAGGACATCACCTACGGTGCCATCATCAGTGTGGCCCTGGCTCTGTTCTTCATCTTCCTCTACATCTTGCTGCGCTTCCGCAACCTCGGTTTCTCCGTTGGTTCTATCGTCGCTCTGTTCTTCGATACCCTCACCGTGGTTGGTATCTACTCGCTCTGCTGGGGCTGGATGCCGTTCTCGCTGGAGATCGACCAGACCTTCATCGGTGCTATCCTGACGGTGATCGGCTACTCTATCAACGATAAGGTGGTGGTCTTCGACCGAATCCGTGAGAACCTCAAGTTGCATCCGAAGCAGGATCGCGAGACCCTCTTCAACAGCTCTATCAACCAGACGCTGGCCCGTACGATCAACACGTCAGCCTCTACGCTCATCGTGTTGCTCTGCATCTTCTTCCTGGGTGGCGAGAGCATCCGCAGCTTCTCCTTCGCCATGATCCTCGGTGTGGTCTTCGGTACGCTCAGCTCCATCTTCATCGCTTCACCAGTGGCCTACATGGTGCTCAAGCGCAAGACGATCGACACCAACGAAGTGGCCAAAGCATAACAGAATGGTCAAGCCTGTAGCAAGGCTTACTCCACGATAAAGCAGACCCCGTTGCCTTCTCTGGGCAACGGGGTCTCTTATTTGGTTCATCCGGAAAATCGAGTGATAGGGTTTGTGCTGTTGGCAATACGTCCAGCTGAGTTAGGGAAAACAACAAATACAACTTATACAACAAGTAACAACCTACACGCTACGCGTGTATAACAATCTTGCTGCAAGGTAAACAACAAAATACAAGGCTTCGCCAGGACATTACGCCAGGAGAAATCAGCAGGAAATGTGTCCAAGGCGAAGCGTTGTTCATAGTTGTTTCCCTTGCAGCAACCCTTGGTCAGCATGAGCCTCGAAGAGGCAATGTCCCCGCGAAGCGTTGTTACTTGTTGTAAAAGTTGTTCGAGTTGTTTTCTGTGTGTCCACGTCGAATCACTCCATTTTCGAGAAGAACCTCTTATTTTCATATTACATCCTCTGCTCTCCTATTACATCTTCTGCTCTCCTAGTTAGTGTCTCTACTCTCATGGTTAGCTCCTCTTATCTCCTAGTTAGTTTCTCTTCTCTCCTATTATATATAATATAGGAGGCAAGCAACGATGGCCTATGAGTCCTAGGGAACGCTATGGCCAATGCTTTTGCCGGGACTATAGGGCAAGCACAAAAGCGGGCTTTGAAAGAGCGTGAGAACACTACTCTTCCAAAGCCCGCTTCCTATCGCTATAAGCCCACAGAGGGGCGCTACTCGCTTCGGAGTGTGGCCAGCAGTTCCAAGGCACGGTCCTCGTTGGCCTCCATGATCTCGCGCTCGCCAGGACCCTTGTCGTTGATGCCACAAAGGTGGAGGATGCCGTGGATGATTACACGATGGAGCTCGTCGTCGTAGGACTTGCCAAACTGTTCGGCATTGGTGCGGACGGTGTCGAGCGAGATGACCAGGTCGCCGTTGATCACATCGTCCTCATCATAGTCGAAGGTGATGATGTCGGTATAGTAATCATGTCCCAAATACTCGCGGTTGACCTCCAGTATCTTGTCGTCATTGACAAACAGGTAGCCCACCTCGCCCACCTTGCGCCCGTGGGAAGCCGCTACGGCCTTGATCCACTTCGACGTGAGGCGTTTCTTGATCTTCGGCATAGCGATGCCTTCGGCATTATAAGTTATCATAACCTCCTTATTTTATATAGTGTAAATCATTTCTTTGGAATAAACTGCGACGCATCATGGCCGAAGAACCTCAGTTCGCGGACCAGGGTACTGCTGACGCTCTGGAGATCGGGCTCCGTGAAGAGCAAGACCGTCTCCACGCCGCTCAGTTGGCGATTGATGTCGGCCTGTTGGCGCTCATACTCAAAATCTTTGATATCGCGCACACCACGGACGATGAAGCGTGCTCCCTCGCGACGGGCCATATCGATGGTCAGGTCGCTATACGGGCGCACACTCACCCGCGGGTCGTCCTCATAGAGCGAGGCGATGGCGGCCACGCGCTCGGATATTTCCTCCTGCGTATGCTTCCGCTCGCTCACGGCCACGGCGATGACAAGGTGGTCGAAGAGCGGAAGGGCCCGACGCACTACCGACGCATGGCCAGTAGTGAAGGGATCGAAAGTGCCCGTGAAGAGGGCGATGCGGCTATTCTCGTTTGCTTTCATACTTGCTTCACTTTTTTCAATCAAAAAGGTCTGGCTGCATCACGTTGCCAGCATAGGGATTGCGCCCCAGGTGCTCGTAGGCCAACTGTGTGGCGACGCGTCCGCGCGGCGTGCGCTTGAGAAAGCCCTCCATAATCAGATAGGGCTCATAGACCTCCTCCACAGTACCGCTATCCTCGCCGATGGCCGTGGCAATGGTGGAAATGCCCACCGGACCGCCACGAAACTTGTCGATGATGGTCAGGAGGATCTTGTTGTCGATCTCATCGAGACCATACTGGTCGATATTCAACGCCTGGAGGGAGAAGATGGCTATCTCCTGGGTGATCGTGCCGTCGCCCTTCACCTGGGCAAAGTCGCGCACGCGGCGCAACAGTCCGTTGGCGATACGGGGCGTGCCACGGCTTCGGCGGCTGATCTCGACGGCTGCCGCATCCTCTATGGGGACATGGAGGAGACTGGCAGAGCGCTTGATGATAGCCTGGAGTGTCTCGGGGTCGTAGTACTGGAGGTGGAGGTTAATGCCAAAACGAGCTCGGAGCGGGGCCGTAAGCAAGCCGCTACGGGTCGTGGCGCCCACCAAGGTAAACGGATTGAGGTCTATCTGGATGGATCGTGCCGAGGGGCCCTTGTCGATCATGATGTCGATGCGGAAGTCCTCCATCGCCGAATACAGATACTCCTCCACGACGGGAGAGAGACGATGGATCTCGTCGATGAAAAGCACGTCGCTCCGCTCCAGCGAGGTAAGGATGCCGGCAAGGTCGCCCGGCTTGTCGAGGACAGGGCCAGAAGTGATCTTGAAACCCACGCCCAACTCGTTGGCGATGATGTTGCTCAAGGTGGTCTTTCCCAGTCCGGGAGGACCGTGGAGCAAGGTGTGGTCGAGCGGCTCGCCACGGTATTTGGCTGCTTCGACAAATACGCGCAGGTTATCGACTACGCCCTGTTGGCCGCTAAAGTCGTCGAAACGTAGCGGTCTGAGCGCATTCTCAAATTCCTTCTCCGCGGTCGAAAGCGGTCGTTGTTCCCTAATATCGAAATTTTCTGCCATAAATCTAATTTGCAAATATACAAAGAAGCGGCCACATGGCAAAGGAAATGGCGCGTTTTCTTCATCGTCTGCCCTCTACAGGGCCTCATCCGCAGGATCATGTGCCCATAGTCTGGCTGCTAAGCCGCCAAGGCTATCAACAGCTTTTCGTCAACAACAAGGAGAGCATCTCAGCGTATCAGAATGATGCAAGAAAGCAATCGCTCGAAGGAGCAAGTTGTATCTTTTTGTTAAAAATACAACAAAGCGAGAAAATAATTTGGTTTTTATTTTGCAGAAAGGTAGATTAGTCGTATATTTGCAGCATAACGTAAACTTTTAAATATAGCGACTATTATGACAACGAAAACAATCATCATCAGCCTTATCATCGTAGTAGCCATCTGCGTTGTCGTCTTTGAGTACTTCCACAAGAAGCACACCAAATATACCGAAGACGAGCTAAAGCAATTCACGATCGACCTTTTTGCGCAAAAAGGAGTGGAGAGCATCGCCTATGATCAATACATCGCGGCCGTGAAACGCCACTACAACATATCGCAGAAAGCTGCCACCGCATTGGTAGGCAAGGCACAGAAGCACAATATCGTCGCGCTGAGCAACCACCAGGTGACCTTGGCAGGATAAGCAGCAAGCGCCACACCATACGCGCACGGGCGGCAAAAATCCGTAGCAGGCAGGGGCGTAGGCTCCTCCTGACGGACTTTTGCCGCCCGCGTGATAGATGGAGGCGAGGGGCCTTAGAGGCGCATCGTCTGCAGGGGCGTGCCGTCGAGGCGGTAGATGGTGAACAAGCCGTCCTCGTAGGTGGCGAAGGTCGGTTCCTTGCCGCCCTTGGGGAAGGTGATGGATCCGAGATTGACGAAGGCGGGACCTTCCCCCTGCGACAACTCCCAAAGATGGCTATGTCCACAGACGAGGACGTCGTAGGGGCCGACAGGCAACTTCTCCTTGTTGTAGAGATGGCCGTGGGTCAGAAAGAGTCTGCGACCACCATCGACGAGCAGCAGATAGTCGGACATCATCGGAAACTGGAGCAACATCTGATCGACCTCTGCGTCGCAGTTGCCACGCAGGGCGACGATCTGACTGGCTCGGGCGTTGAGGTCGGCGACGATGCCCTGGGCGTCAATGCCCTCAGGGATGCGGTTGCGCGGACCATAGTTGAGAATATCGCCGAGGACGCAGAGCATATCGCAATGGTTCTCGTCATAGAATTGGAGCACTTTCTGCAGGGCTGGACGGCAGCCGTGGATGTCTGAGACCAATAAGTATTTCATGTTCGTTTGCATTTTGGCCGCAAAGGTAAGGATAAAATGTCAATCCCCCACCCTCGCCAGCGTTTTTTTGGCCAGGAGAGAAATGAAAGAAAGCACCCGCCTCGTCTCCTCGATGGAGATCAGGCGGGTGCAGGATTCTATTTGCTTGATGTTTGTTCCTATTCGGAACGTGGTGCTACCTTAGCCCTCGCGGCTTAGTAGTTTTCTGCGTTGATCTCGAAGTAGCTCAACGGGTGGTTGCAAACGGGGCAAACCTCCGGAGCCTTCTTGCCAACAACGATATGGCCACAGTTGCGGCACTTCCAGATGCGGTCGCCGTCACGAGAGAAGACGACGCCCTCCTCGATGTTCTGGACCAACTTGCGATAGCGCTCCTCGTGGTGACGCTCGATGGCACCTACCATACGGAACTTGGCGGCAATCTCCTTGAAGCCCTCCTCATCGGCCTCCTTGGCCATACGATCGTACATGTCCGTCCACTCAAAGTTCTCGCCAGCGGCAGCATCCTTCAGGTTCTCAACCGTAGAGGGGATCTCGCCACCATTGAGATACTTGAACCAGAGCTTGGCGTGCTCCTTCTCGTTGCCTGCGGTCTCCTCAAAGAGAGCAGCGATCTGCTCATAACCATCCTTGCGAGCCTTGGAAGCATAGTATGTATACTTGTTGCGTGCCTGGCTCTCACCTGCGAACGCATCCATGAGATTCTTCTCAGTCTTGGTACCTTTCAGTTCTTTCATCTTGTTTGAATTTTAAGTATTTCGTAATGTTTTGTTCTCACTCATGCAATCTTTTTAGTATTGCGATGCAAAGGTACGACATTTCCTTGTAATAATTACAATGTTTAGCGTTAAAAAAGCTAAATTGCCTCGAAAAACCGACTGTTTTCGCTTGTGTCGGAATATTTGCGTAACTTTGCAGCCATGAAAATAGGAACAATAGACTTAGGCAACCGTCCTTTGCTGCTCGCTCCGATGGAGGATGTGACCGACATCGGCTTTCGCCAGATGTGCAAGCGATTTGGCGCGGCAATGGTATATACGGAGTTTGTCTCGGCAGACGCCATCATCCGCAATATCGACTCGACGCTACGCAAGATGGTCATCGACGACCGGGAACGTCCCGTGGGCGTGCAGATCTACGGCCGCGACGTGGCTTCGATGGTGGAGGCGGCACGCATCGTGGAGCAAGTACACCCCGACGTGATAGACATCAACTTCGGCTGCCCAGTCAAGAAGGTGGCGGGCAAGGGTGCTGGCGCAGGGATGCTACGCAACATTCCGCTACTGCTGGAGATCACGCGTGCCGTGGTCGATGCGGTCAAGGTGCCCGTGACGGTGAAGACGCGGTTGGGATGGGACAAAAACGAACTTATCATCACCTCGCTCGCCGAGCAACTGCAGGACTGCGGCATTCAGGCGCTCACCATCCATGGAAGAACCCGCAGCCAGATGTACACGGGCGAGGCCGACTGGACGCTGATAGGCGAGGTGAAGGCCAACCCGCGCATCCACATCCCCATCATCGGCAACGGCGACGTGACAACACCCGAGATCGCCCGGAGTCGGTTTGATCAGTATGGCGTGGACGGCGTGATGGTGGGGCGTGCCACCTTCGGTTGCCCGTGGATCTTCGAGGAGATGAGGCGCGGACTCAACGGAGAGGAGAACACAGGTAGCGGGCTGACCATCGACGACAAGATCGACGTACTGGAGGAAATGCTGCGCATCAATGTGGAGCGCATCGACGAATATCGCGGCATCCTACACACACGCCGCCATCTGGCGGCTTCGCCCATCTTCAAAGGAATACCCGACTTCCGACAGACGCGTATTGCCATGCTGCGGGCCGAGACAGTGGCCGATCTGACAAAGATTCTCAACCATTGCCGCACGCTCCTGCGCGAGCAACAGTAGCGGGCCTCTCTCCCCGCTACGCTCGTGCTGGGGAGAAAGGGGCGCCAAGGGTGTGAAAAGGGGCTATTAACTGCTTCAAAAAATGAAGTTATATTCATAGGCCTACGAAGTTAACTTCATAAGCCAACGAAGTTAACTTCGTAGGCCTATGAATATAAGTCCATAAAAAGGGGTGAAAATAACGCTTCTCTCCAGTTGACCCGAAACCGGGAACTTTTGCATCCTACAGACACAAAAAAGAGGTAGCCATCCTCACGACGTCTACCTCTCACTTGACTAAACTTAATCTACAAACCTGAGTATTTTTATCCAATGTTGGTTGAATTGCAATGCTGTTGGGAACTCCGGAAACCGACATTTTCATGTTCGGCACGCCCTTCATTCCGCTTGCAAAGATACATTGTTTTCTTGAAACAAACAAATTTTTATCCAAGAAAAACGGGTTTATTCAGCGAACTCCCTGTTTTTTTTAAACAAAATCGGATATCATACCGCCTCCGCGCCAGTATCCCGCAACCTTGTTTTTTCAACGACTATCAACTCCTCCATACATTATATATTATAGGGGAGATTCTTACGGTTGTGAGTCGCCCTCGATATACTGCTCCAGATAGAGATGTTCACCATCGAAGACAGCATAGGAGAAGAGCCTGATCCAATCGCCGAGGATGAGCATCCGCACTTTCTCGCTGAGATTGAGATCGAGTTCGATATGGCGATGACCATACAGGAAGTAATCGACATTGGCGTGGGAGCGCATATACTCCTTGGTGAAGCGCACCAAGTACTCCTTATCCTCACCCATATAGGGAGGCTCCGCGCCATCGACCCGCTTCATCCGGCTGTGCTTCGCCCACCGCAAGCCCAACTGCATGCCCCACCAAGGATGAACAAAGTTGAGCAGACGCTGGCAAAAGCGGTTGTGAAAGGCGCGCCGAAGCAGCTTGAACTTGACCGACGGATCGCCCAAACCATCGCCATGGGCAAGGAAAAAGACCTTGTCGCCAATCTCTGTGGTAAGCGGCTGACGATGGAGAATGACGCCGCACTCCTCCTCCAAATAGCCGTAAGTCCATATATCGTGGTTGCCCGTGAAGAAATGCACCTCCACACCAAGGTCGGTCAGTTCCGAGAGCTTGCCGAGGAAGCGAGTGCAACCCTTTGGCACGACATACTTGTATTCGTCCCAAAAGTCGAACATATCGCCCAGGAGATAGACTGCGCCCGCCTTGTCCTTGATACTATCGAGGAAACGGACGATGCGCCGCTCCTGTGTGCGGCGATGCGGGATGGCCCAAGACCCAAGATGGGCATCGGAAAGAAAATAGACGTTCTTCATCGGAAAAGGCTTTTAGGGGTTGATACTAAGGAACTGGGAAACGCGCCGCCAACTATTCGACGGTGCAAATGGCTGGCGCATCAGGCGAAGCCCAGCTCCACCTTGGCTTCCTCGCTCATCATGCTCTGATCCCAAACCGGCTCAAAGACGAGGTTGATATTGGCCGCCTTCACTCCCTCCACGCTCTCCAGCTTCGTCCGAACATCCTCGACGATGAAGTCGGCGGCCGGACAGTTGGGCGCAGTGAAGGTCATATCGAGATCGACCGTACCATCGTCGTTGACCTCTATCTTGTAAATCATGCCCAGATTCCAGATATCCACGGGAATCTCGGGGTCATAGACGGTCTTCAGTACATCTACGATCCGCTCTTGTATCTGCAGTTTCTCTTCTTGATTCATTTTTGTTGTCTTTTGTATGTATCGTGCAGCTTATCTTATGCAAAGATAATGCAAACGAGCGCAATGAGAACTTGTTCACATATTGCCGAGTGCAGCTTATCTTATGCAAAGATATGGAAAACCATGCGTAGCACAAAGAAAAAGAGGCTTTTTCTTTGCGAAATCATGACTAAAAGGGCTACCTTTGCATCTCAGTATGGACTACAAGACTACAATATTGAAGAATGGACTGCGCGTGATCCTGCTTCCATCGGCATCACCCGTAGTGTATTGCGGCTACGAGCTGGCGGCTGGTGCTGGCGACGAGTTGGCCGGAGAGGAAGGACTGGCGCACTTCTGCGAGCACACCACCTTCAAAGGGACGGCGCGCCGCAACGCCATCGACATCATCAACGCGCTTGAAAGCGTGGGCGGAGAACTCAACGCCTTCACAACCAAGGCGCACACGGTGTTCTACGCTGCCCTTCTGCACGAGCATATAGCCCGTGCGGTCGATCTGCTGAGCGACATCGTCTTCCAAAGTGTCTATCCCCAGCAAGAGATAGACAAAGAGGTGGAGGTCATCTGCGACGAAATAGAGTCCTACAACGACTCTCCCTCGGAATTGATCTACGACGAGTTTGAGAACCTCATCTTCGAGGGCACGCCCTTAGGTCACAACATCCTCGGCACGGCTGACCACGTGCGGCAGTTCAAGACTGCCGACGCAAAGCGATTTACAAGTCGGCTCTACCGTCCCGAGCGTGCGGTCTTCTTCGCCTCGGGAGACGTCTCGTTCGACCACCTCGTCTCCCTGCTTTGCGAAGCCCTGCATACGGAGGTGGGCTCCTCTCCTCTCGCCAACGACGAGACCAAAACACAGGCAGGGGAAGGACAAGCGCACCAGTTGCCCGTCAGCAGCCACCTGCAAGGTAAAATCTTCAAAAAACAACGCGACACACACCAGGCGCACGTCGTCATGGGCTGCCGTGGCTATGCCGTCTCACATCCGCGGCGCATTGCCTTATACCTACTGAACAATATCCTCGGCGGTCCAGGAATGAACGCACGCCTCAACCTCTCGCTGCGAGAACGCAACGGACTGGTCTATACCGTCGAGAGCACGTCTGTCAACTACGCCCAGACGGGTCTGTGGTGCATCTATTTCGGATGCGACCATGCCGACGTGGACCGCTGCCTCGCCTTGGTACGCGACGAACTGGACGCCTTCATCCAAGAGCCCTTGGAAGAAGAAGCGTTGAGGAAGGCACAGCAGCAGATCAAGGGACAGATAGCTTTGGCATGCGACAACCGCGAGAACTTTGCCATCGACTTCGGTAAAAGTTTCCTTCACTATGGCAAGGAACGGGACATCGCCCGCCTCTATGCCGAGATAGACGCTGTCACGACTGCCGACATACGGGCCGTGGCACAGGAACTATTCCCCGCAAGCAATCTGACAACCTTGATCTACGAATAGAAGAAGGCCTATCCACCCACAAAAAGCCAATGGGACTCGTCGATACGACAAGTCCCATTGGCTTTTATCAGTCATCACCCCCAGACGGCCTACTGGCCGCTGGGGATGTGTGTTTACTTCAACTTCTGCTCCAGCTTGGCGAGCATATCGACCGTCATCGAGCTGAGGTCATACTGCGGCTTCCAGTCCCACTCGGCACGGGCGCAGCTGTCGTCGAGCTTATCGGGCCAGCTCTGTGCGATACCCTTCTTGAGCGGATCCACATCATAGACCATCTCGAAGTCGGGCTTGTGCTTCTTGATCTCAGCATAGACCGTCTCCGGAGCAAAGCTCATGGAAGCGATGTTGAAACCGTTGTGGTGGATCAGACGGCTGGGATCAGCCTCCATCAGCTGGATGCAAGCGTGCAATGCGTCGGGCATATACATCATATCCATCAGCGTGCCCTCGGGGATCGGGCAGACGAACTTCTCACCACGCACAGCGCTATAGTAGATATCAACCGCATAGTCGGTCGTACCACCACCCGGAGGCGTCACATAGGAGATGAGACCCGGGAAGCGTACCGAACGGGTGTCAACACCATACTTCGTGTGGAACCAGTCGCTGAGCAGCTCGGTGGTCACCTTGCTCACACCATAGATGGTCTTCGGACGCTGTACCGTGTCCTGCGGGGTGTCAACCTTCGGCGTGTTGGGGCCGAAAGAACCGATGCTACTCGGCGTAAACACCTGACACTTGTGGTCCTTGGCCACCTCGAGGATGTTCCAAAGACCATCGATACCAATCTTCCAAGCCAGCTGGGGCTTGTTCTCAGCCACCACTGAAAGGAGGGCGGCGAGGTTATAAATGGCGTCAATGTTGTATTTGCGTACAATCTCGGCGATCATCTCGCCGTTCGTGACGTCGGCTTCGGCCATCGGTCCCGTCTCCTGCAGCTCCTTCGAAGGCTCAGCACCTTTGATGTAGCCTGCCACTACATGCTCGTTACCATAGCGTTTGCGCAACTCTCGTGTCAATTCAGAGCCAATCTGACCTGACGATCCAATGACAAGGATATTTTTCATGCTTCTGTCGTAATAGAATTAATTGCCTTTACGGGCTGCAAAATAACAGAAAAATCCTCGAACTGTGAAAGAAGATTCATTAAATATAGTTAAACCGCCCCACACGAAGCGTTTTTTATCCGCAGAATGGTCGTTAGTCTCGAAAAATATCAGTTACTTTGCGTTCAGAAATATCTGATAACTTAAATAAATTATTATTTCAAAGTCATGTACGGTAAGATTAAGGAACATCTCAGCAAAGCATTGTCCGACTTGAAGGAAGCCGGCTTGTACAAGGAGGAGCGCATCATCGAGAGCCCGCAGGGTGCAGCCATTCAGGTGAAGGGTAAGGAAGTTCTCAACTTCTGCGCCAACAACTATCTGGGTCTGGCCAATCATCCGCGCCTCGTCAAGGCGTCTCAGGAAATGATGGACCGCCGCGGCTTCGGTATGGCCTCCGTGCGCTTCATCTGCGGCACGATGGACATCCACAAGGAGCTTGAGGCAGCCATCTCAGACTACTTCCAGACCGAGGACACCATCCTCTACGCTGCTTGCTTCGATGCCAACGGCGGACTCTTCGGCAGTTTCCTCACCGACCAGGACGCTATCATCTCCGACGCACTCAACCACGCTTCAATCATCGATGGCGTGCGTCTCTGCAAGGCCAAGCGCTACCGCTACGCCAATGCCAACATGGAGGAGCTGGAGAAGTGCCTCCAGGAGGCCCAGGCTCAGCGCTTCCGCATCATCTGCACCGACGGTGTGTTCTCCATGGACGGCAATGTAGCCCCGATGGACAAGATCTGCGACCTCGCAGAGAAGTATGACGCCCTCGTCATGGTCGATGAGAGCCACTCAGCTGGTGTCGTAGGTGCTACGGGCCACGGCGTGAGCGAGCTCTGCAAGACCTACGGTCGTGTGGACATCTACACGGGTACGCTCGGTAAGGCTTTCGGTGGCTCCCTCGGTGGCTTCACCACAGGTAAGAAGGAGATCATCGACATGCTCCGTCAGAGCTCTCGTCCGTACCTCTTCTCCAACTCGTTGGCCCCGGGCATCATCGGTGCCAGCCTCGAAGTGTTCAAGATGCTCAAGGAGAGCAACGAGATCCACGACAAGCTCGTTGAGAATGTCAACTACTTCCGCGACAAGATGTTGGCTGCCGGCTTCGACATCAAGCCGACCCAGAGTGCTATCTGCGCCGTGATGCTCTACGACGCGCCGTTGTCACAGCGCTACGCCAACCGTCTGTTGGAAGAGGGCATCTACGTCACGGGCTTCTACTATCCCGTCGTCCCGAAGGGCGAGGCCCGCATCCGCGTCCAGCTCTCGGCCGCTCACACCCAGGAGCAGCTCGACCGCGCCATCGCTGCCTTCATCAAGGTCGGCAAGGAACTTGGCGTGCTGAAGTAAACCGCTCTACAGATGGTGGTCGCTGCCAAACAGCAGAGGCCAAGCATCTCCCCCATTGCCCCGCCTATGTGCCCTCGGCCCACAGGCGGGGCTTTTGTATATTGTGTTGTATAGCTAAGAAGAGAGGCAACCCGTAGCCTTGCCACAGATTGCCTCTCCTTGTTATTATATAGCCGCACAAGGCAGCCTTAGTTCAGCCTACATCCATCCCAACCAGCGCAGGATGTCGTTGAGGTTGGCCACGATCATGAGCAGTCCGACGATAGCAAAGCCCACATACTCGGCCCATATCATAAACTTCTCGCTGGGTTTGCGGCGGGTGATCATCTCATAGAGCAGGAACACCACATGACCACCATCGAGGGCGGGAATCGGCAGGATGTTCATGAAAGCAAGGATGATAGACAGGAAGGCCGTCATATTCCAGAAAAGATGCCAGTCCCAATAGGGCGGGAAGAGACTTCCGATAGCTGCAAAGCCACCAATACTCTTGGCGCCATCGGCAGAGGCGAGGTACTTGAAGTTGCTCACATAACCGCGCAGCACATTCCACCCGTACTTCACGCCCGCAGGGAAACTTTCAAGGAAGGAATAATGAACCTGCGTGGGCTTGTAATAAGTGGCCAACGAGCTCTTGAAGATGCCCATCCGAAGTTCTGGCGTGAGCACCACGGCGAGCGTATCCATGCGATGGGTGGCCTGGCGCTCGATGACGACACTGGCGGAGCGCACCTTCAGGGAGTCGGCAGCAGTCTGCTTGGTGGCAAGGACATCGGAGAGAACGGCCATCTGGTTGTCGAAGTCGCTCCAGGTACGGACAGCCTTACCATTGACCGCCACCACACGGTCGCCAGCCTTCACGCCGAGCTTATCAGCGGGACCACCTGCGGCGATACTATCAATGACCGAGGGAATGAAGGGGACGCAGAACACAGGACGGTTCTTGATCATCTGCAACATATCGAGATCGCCTGGCAACGAAAGACTCATCGGCTTGCCGTCACGGACGATATCGACACGGTGGGCCTTGGCTATCTGGCGGAAGAAGTCGCCATTGACGTTGAGCATCTCCTTGAACTCGCCCTCCTCGGTGCCCAAGAGCACGTCGCCGTCGCGGAAGCCCAAGGCTTTGGCCTCATCGTTGAAGACCATTCCCATCTTCATGTCGCCCACCTTGTAGTAGCTCTCACCCCACGTGAACATCACCATGGAATAGATGAACAGGGCCAGGAAGAAGTTGACGAGCACGCCACCGATCATGATCAGCAGGCGCTGCCACGCTGGCTTCGTGCGAAACTCCCACGGCTGGGGCGGCTGCTTCATCTGCTCTGTGTCCATACTCTCGTCGATCATGCCCGAAATCTTGCAGTAGCCGCCCAGCGGAAGCCATCCCATACCATATTCGGTATCGTCTTTCTTGGGCTTCCAACTGAAGATCTTGCCCGTCCACTTGCCTATCGAGATGTCGAAGAAGATGAAGAACTTCTCCACCCTTACACCGAAGAGTTTCGAGAAGAACATGTGCCCGCCCTCATGGAGAAGGACAAGCAGGGAGATTGCCAGTATAAACTGGAGCAATCGGATAAGAAATGTTTCCATTTACGTTCTTTGTATATTTCTGTCTGTGATTATTCTGTGAGCAACTCCGTGGCCAAACGACGTGCCTCGGCATCGGTCTGAAGATAGACCTCGTAGTCGGGCTTGGCATCGAAGGTGGCACGCTGCATGGTCTTCTCAATGACCTCGCCCATGCCAAGGAAAGAGCAACGTCCCTCGCGAAACGCCAGATTGACAATTTCGTTGGCCGCATTGACAATACAAGGCATATTGCCGCCCTTGCGGATGGACTCGTAGGCAAGCTGGAGACACTGGAACTTCTCCACATCGGGACGGAAGAACTCCAGGGGCTGACGGAACAGGTCGAGGCGATCGCCCTGCAACGGCAGACGGTCGGGATAGGAGAAGGCATACTGGATAGGCAACTTCATGTCGGGGACACCCAACTGGGCCTTCACGCCACCATCGACAAACTCCACCCCACTGTGTACGATGGACTGCGGATGGATGAGTACTTCTATCTTCTCGGCAGGCACACCGAAGAGCCAGCGCGCCTCGATGACCTCGAAACCCTTGTTCATCAGCGACGCAGAGTCGATGGTGATCTTCGCTCCCATGTCCCAGGTAGGATGGCGCAGTGCGTCTGCCGCAGTGACATGGCGCAGCTGCTCGTGGGTGAACTTGCGGAAAGGACCACCCGAACAGGTGAGCAGCAGTTTGCTGATCTCGTTGTCGCCCTCGCCGACCAAGCTCTGGAAGATGGCAGAATGTTCGGAATCGACGGGCAGGATGGGCACACGATACGCCTCGGCAAGCTGGCAGATCAACTCGCCCGCCACGACCAAGGTCTCCTTGTTGGCCAGACAGATCGTCTTTCGGGCCCGGATGGCGCGAATCGTCGGGGTGAGACCACTGAATCCCACCATCGCCGTCAGCACCATCGTGATAGGACCAGCCTCCACGATCTGGCACACGGCGTCGCGGCCGGCATAGACCTTGGTATCAGGTTCGTCGCGCAAGGCTTCCTTCAAAGCCTCGTAGTGGGCCTCGTTGGCTATGACCACGGCGGCTGGATGAAACTCGCGGGCTTGCTGGGCCAGCAGTTCCCAGTGGTTGTTGGCCGTCAAGGCGTAAGCCTCGTAGCGGTCGGGATGCTGGCGAATCACCTCCAAGGCCTGGGTGCCAATGCTACCAGTGGAGCCAAGGATACATATTTGTTGCTTCATGATGGAGTCTATGATAATTGCGGGATAATATATTGTATATGGTAATGGATGGTGTCCCAACGCTTGTCTATAGGTCGAGCAAACCGTCGGGAACAGTCATGGTGAGCAGTCTTTGGGCCGTGTCAACCGCCTGAATCAGATCGGGGCTGGCAGGAATGGCAAACGACGTGCCGTCGGGCCTCAGCACCTGAAGGATCACATTGGCCGTGCTGTCCTCCACCGACTCCACCTCGCCCAGCACCTCATGGGTCTCCGCATCCTTGATTTGGAAACCGGCAAGGGCACGCCACCCTGACAGTTGCGCGTCGGCGTCGGCCAGGCTCTTAGGGAAATAGACATCGTGCAAGGACAGACGGCGCGCTTTCTCCTCGGTGTCGATATCCTCGAAAGTCACCAGCGCCATCTCGTCCGACCGGAAGCGATAGCTCTCCATAAAGAACGGGACGAGGATGCCCTCCATGTCGATCACCAGGTAGTCGGCCTCAACACGGTCGAAGACATCGTCGGTGAAGAGAAACTGCACCTCGCCCTGCAGTCCGTGGGGCTTGCCAATATGGCCTATCTTGAAGACTTCTTCTCTGCGTATCATCTCGTCTCGTCAGTTTTCGACACGGGTAATCTTCGCACCCAACGCATTCAAGCGCGCCTCGATATTCTCGTAGCCACGATCTATCTGTGCGATGTTGTCAATCCGGCTCTCGCCCTTCGCACTCAGGGCTGCTATCAGAAGGGCAATACCAGCGCGGATGTCTGGACTGGTCATGCGTCCGGCCCGCAGCTGATGGACACGGTCTATGCCGATAACGACGGCACGATGGGGGTCGCAAAGGATGATGTTGGCCCCCATATCTATGAGTTTATCGACGAAGAAGAGACGACTCTCAAACATCTTCTGGTGTATCAGCACGCTGCCACGAGCCTGCGACGCCACCACAAGGAGCACGGAGAGGAGATCGGGGGTGAGTCCCGGCCAAGGCGCATCGGCCAGCGTCATGATGGTGCCGTCGATAAAGGACTGCACCTCGTAGTGAGGCTGCGCGGGCACCCAAAGGTCGTCGCCATCCTCCTCCACAACGATTCCGAGACGGCGGAAAGCTTCGGGAATGATACCTAAGTTCTGCACCGACACGTCCTTGATACGCACACCGTTGCCCACCATGGCAGCCATGCCGATGAAGGAACCGACCTCGATCATGTCGGGCAGCACTTTGTGAGACGCTCCATGCAGTCGCTCCACACCACGGATCGTCAGCAGGTTGCTGCCAATCCCGGCAATGTCTGCTCCCATCTGGTTGAGCATACGACACAACTGCTGGATGTAGGGTTCGCAGGCCGCATTGTAGATTGTCGTCTCGCCCTCGGCCAGGACGGCTGCCATGATGATATTGGCGGTGCCCGTGATGGATGCTTCGTCCAACAACATGTAGCGTCCGCGCAACTTCTCGGCCTTGATATCAAAGACATGGTCGTTGTCGGGACGACGGACAAACTGCGCCCCAAGATACTTGAAACCCAGGAAGTGGGTGTCGAGACGACGGCGGCCGATCTTGTCGCCACCCGGCTTGGCAATAGTGGCTTGACGGAAGCGACCCAACAGCGGACCGATCATCAGCACGCTACCACGCAGGGAGGAGCACTTCTTGACAAACTCGGTACTTTGCAGATAAGCAAGGTTGAGGTCGTCGGCCTGAAACACCAACGTGCCAGGCTGCGTACGCTGCACCTTGACGCCAATGTCCGTCAACAGGCGGATGAGATTATTGACATCGAGAATATCGGGAATATTGCTGATAGCGACTGGCTCGGTCGTCAGCAACGTGGCACAGATGACCTCCAGCGCCTCATTTTTAGCTCCCTGAGGGGTGATGGTGCCACTCAGCGGGTGGCCTCCTTCGATAATAAACGACTCCATAGGGGGTTATCTCCTTTTCTTTTTGTTATTGGAATGGAACGACTGTAAATCGCGCTCGTTGATCCGCTCAAAGACGAACGTGTCCAGGTCGAGCTGAATCGCTCCGTCGGTAAAGCGGGCCAGATCGCTCGCCACCTTCTCGTCGTCGGCAGAGCCATGGCTCCACTGCATGAGGCTGCGCTTCATCTGGTTGGCCGTTTGGCGCACCAATTCGTCGCGCTCCGCACCAGGCTCCATCGTCTTGAGCTGCTCAAAGACCTCAAACATCATCTTGCCATAATGGCGAACGGGGATGCGGGCCATAGGATAGGCCATCGGTTCAGGCTTCGTGGTAATCTTCTTGGCTCCACTGACGTCATGAGGCCAGTCGATGTCGAGTTTGAAACCGGAAATGATCGCAAGGTGATCCCACAATTTTTGCTCATAATCGACGCTATCGTGACCCTGCGGGGTCATACGGGCCATCACCTCGATGATGGATTCAGCACACCGCTGGCGTTCCTCCTTGTCGGGCAAGGCAACGGCATAATCAACCATCTTCTGTATCTCGCGCCCATACTCGGGCATGACCAGTTTTTCTCTCTGCGTATTGTAGTCTAATCCTTCTATATTCATCTTACTGTGTTTGGTGATTACGATTCTATCTGTCGTGTGGCAGCTTGGTGATCAGAGCAACTTCTTGGGTTGCTTGGCCACATACTCCTTGAGGTAGAAGGGAGCAAAGTAGGCCACGTCCTCATACTGCTCCATGGCGATCCGCTTCTCCGCCAGCGGCATCATATACTTGGCAAGCGGCTCTATGCCTTTGATGAAATGGGCATTGGGGTGGTGGATGACCTCCATGCACTTCTCAGCACCATTGCCAAAGAAATAGACGGGACCTCTGTCAAGATACTCACGATAGGTCTCCTCATCGACCACGTCGGCCTGGACGGGACGCACCGTACGCAAAGCGCGGTCGAACACCTGGGCATAGACTTCCATCCGGCGTGCATCAATCATCGGGACAAGCAGCGCATTCTCTTCCATCTCGTCGTGACGGAGGAGTACGGGCACACAGAGCAACTCCAGCGTAGGCACGCTGACAAGGCGAAGCCCCTGGCCATAGCAGATGCCTTTCGCCATCGACACCCCGATGCGAAGCCCCGTGTAGGATCCAGGGCCGCTGCTGATGGCCACGGCATCGACTGGAATGGCGTGGCTGTCGGCAAAGGAAAGAGCCTCATCAACATCGCTTCCGAGACTTTCGGCATGATTAGGGCCGCTGTGATTCTCCTTGTTGAAAATCACTCCGCCGTTCTCGCTGACGGCGACAGAGCACACGTTCGTGCTGGTATCTATGTGCAAAATACACGACATGATAAAAAAATTGTATATTAAATAACGTGCAAATTTAGTGCTTTTTCCCCGTTTTTTCGTACTTTTGCAAAAATTTAACTTGATAAAGCCCATGATACTCTCAATGACCGGCTACGGCAAGGCTGTCGCAACCTATAAAGACAAGAAAATCAACGTTGAGGTGAAGTCGCTCAATAGCAAGTCGCTTGACCTCTCAACCCGCATCGCCCCCATCTACCGGGAGAAGGAGATGGAGATAAGACGAATGCTGTCGAAATCGCTGGAACGTGGCAAAGTGGACTTCGCCATCTGGATAGAAAAGGAGACGAGCGTCGATCCCACGCCCATCAACGCCAAACTGGTGGAGAACTACTACCACCAAATCAAGGATATCGCTGCCCAGACAGGCATTCCCGAGCCACAGGACTGGTTCTACACGCTCCTCCGGATGCCCGATGTGGAGACGCGTATCGACACGGTCGTGCTGACCGACGAGGAATGGGAGATTGCCAGAAAGACCATCGAGGAGGCCGTGCAAGCGCTGACCGACTTCCGCAAGCAGGAAGGTGAGGCGCTGGAACGGAAGTTCAACGAAAAGGTGGACAACATCGAAGCACTGCTCCACAGCATAGAGCCTTACGAGCAGCAGCGCGTACCGAAGATCAAGGAGAAGATCCTGGAGGGCCTGAAGCAGATTCCCGAGGTGGAATATGACAAGAACCGACTGGAGCAGGAACTGATCTACTACATAGAGAAACTCGACATCAGCGAGGAGAAGCAGCGTCTGACCAACCACCTGAAATATTTCCGCGAGACCATGCGGGAGACAGGACACGGTGTGGGCAAGAAGCTCGGCTTCATCGCCCAGGAGATGGGGCGCGAGATCAACACGACAGGTTCCAAGAGCAACCAGGCGGAGATGCAGAACATCGTCGTCCGCATGAAAGACGAGCTGGAGCAGATCAAGGAACAAGTTCTCAACGCATTGTAATCATGGAAAAAGGAAAACTGATCATCTTCAGCGCCCCGAGTGGCAGCGGCAAGAGCACCATTGTGTCGTGGCTCATGGAGAAACACCCCGAACTACGACTGGCTTTCTCCATCAGTTGCACCAGTCGCCAGCCGCGTGGCACAGAGCGCGACGGCGTGGAGTATTTCTTCCTCACACCCGAGGCTTTCCGGGCCAAGATAGAACGTGACGAGTTTTTGGAATACGAGGAGGTCTATGAGGACCGCTTCTATGGCACACTCAAAGCACAGGTGGAAGCACAGGCGGAGCGCGGCGAGAACGTCGTCTTCGACGTTGACGTGAAGGGCGGCTGTAACATCAAGCGCCATTATGGCCAACGAGCCCTCAGCATCTTCATCCAGCCTCCCTCGGTGGAAGTGCTGCGGGAGCGACTCGTCGGACGTGCCACCGACACACCGGAGGCCATCGAACAACGCATAGCCAAGGCGGAGTATGAACTGACTTTCGCCCCGCAGTTTGACCATTGTGTCGTCAACGACGACCTGGCAACTGCCGAACAAGAAGTGTACAACCTCATTCGCCGTTTCCTCGACGAGTAAATCTAGGATATGGACACCCAAGACGCTCTGTCCGCGAAGGGCCGCCGGATAGGATTGTTTGGCGGCACGTTCAACCCTCCGCACAATGGTCACATCGCCCTCGCCGAAGCGTTTCTTGCCCAGGCCAGGGTCGATGAGGTGTGGATGATGGTCAGCCCGCAAAATCCCTTCAAGGCCAACCAGCAGCTTCTTGACGATACGAAGCGACTGGAAATGGTGCGCCTTGCCGTAGCTGGCAGACCCCACCTTGTGGCCTCCGACTATGAGTTTTCGCTTCCCCGCCCTTCCTATACCTATCAGACGCTCCGCCGTCTGAAGGAGGAATTTCCCACAACGGAGCTTTCCTTGCTTATCGGTGGCGACAACTGGGCGAGCTTTGACCGCTGGTATCGCAACGAGGATGTACTCCACATGGCCTCCCTCTACGTCTATCCGCGCGAAGGACAACCCATCGACACTCATCTGCCCCGGGGCGTGTACCAGCTCGACGCACCACTGGTCAACATCAGCAGCACGTCGGTCCGCGAACGGGTAGCCAATGGGGAGGAAATCGCCACGCTTGTGCCCAAGGCCGTTGCTGACTATATTGTCTGCCAGCGACTCTACCAAAGCGAAGCAAAAGGCGGTTAAAGTGGGTTAAAAAACACATCGCCCATACAAGAAAAGGAGAAATCCCGAGTTAATAACGGATGAAGGAATAACAAACAAAATCAAACATGAACAGAAAATTTTCAGCCGCCATGCTGCTTGGAGCAGCCACGCTGGCACTTGGCTCTTGCTGCACGTCCCGTGTCTCCAATGACATAAAGAAGGATACTGCTATCCATGGCGTGGAAGCAGACATGGACGCAACCTACTTAACTCTCTCCGACGCACAACGTGACATTGTGACTCGCAACAACGACTTTGGCCTCCGCCTCTTTAAGAATGTGTCGGGCATGGACTCCCGCGTGGTCTCACCGCTGAGCGTCACCTACCTGATGGGGATGCTGGCCAACGGCGCAGACGGACAAACACGACAGGAGATTCTCACCACGCTGGGCTGGGACAAAGGTGCAGAGGGACAGAATGCACTGGAAGAGGCCAACGAACTGGCGTGTATGATGCTACAGAGTCTCTCGCGACAGGACAAAGCCATCACCGTCGATGTGGCCAACTTCGTGGCCGTGAACAATCAGGTGAAACTCAAGGAGGGATTTCAGCGCACCGTGACCGATTACTACAAGGCTGGCGTGGAAGCCCTCGACTTCGCGTCACCTAAAGCCCTCAAGCGCATCAACGGGTGGTGCTCTGACCGCACCCATGGCATGATCCCGAGCATCATTGACCAAACCAACCCGCAGGACGTTTCATACCTGATGAACGCCATCTACTTCAACGGTTCCTGGACGGACAAGTTTGACAAACGGGAGACGAAGGTAGAGCCCTTCCGTGGCTACACACGCGACATCAAGCGTGTAAACATGATGCACCGCAACGACAAGTATTTCTTCGCTAACAGCCAAGATTTTGACGCCGTACAGATACCCTATGGTGATCGTTCATTCCAAATGATGGTCCTCTTGCCCCACGAAGGCAAATCTATCGACGATATGATGAGCACGCTAACCTCTGCCAAGCTCGACCAGGTGCGTCAATCCATGGACGAATGTCTGGTCGATCTGAAACTCCCCCGATTCACCACCGAGGTGGAGCAGCCACTCAACGAGGTCATCAGCACGCTGGGCGCACCGTCCATCTTCACCGCAAGAGCCAACTTCAGCCATTTGGCCAACGGCAATTTCTTCGTCTCGAAAATGCTTCAAAAGGCCAAGATTGAGGTCAGCGAAGAGGGAACAAAAGCCGCTGCGGTCACAGCTGCCATCATGACGATGTCCGCCCTCGCCCCCGACGAGCCGCGTCGTGTCGATTTTCATGCCGACCATCCCTTCGTCTATGTCATCTCGGAGGCACAGACGGGAGCAATCTTGTTCGTCGGACAATATACGGGCGAGTAACAACCTTGAACGCATCGCAACAAAAAGAAAAGGGGGAACGGCATCAAGCAGAGGTCGCTTCCCCTTCTTTTGTTGTCAGACGAAAAGGAGCAGAACAGAGGCTACCCTACTAAACTCAAAAAACAGGGAGCATAGAAACAAAACAACATGAAGACGATGAAACAATATGCCAGCTACCGGCAACTATGGCAGGCACTACTCCCCTACTACGACGAGCGGGAGGCTCAGGCCGTAGTCCGCATGATGCTGGAAGAACGCTTTGGGCTGACACTGACCGACATCGTCTGTGACGGAGTGGCACGTCTCGACGCATCGCAGCAAGCGAATCTGCAAGGGATGATGGCTAAGTTGGAACAGGGCGAACCGATACAGTATGTCATGGGCTATGCGCCGTTCTATGGTCGCCATTTCCACGTAGAGCCTGGAGTACTCATTCCCCGTCCAGAGACACAACAGCTGGTGGAATGGGCCGTGGAGGAAATGGGCAAGAACTCAGCAAGAAGCGTTCTTGACATCGGAACAGGATCGGGGTGCATCGCCATCAGTATAGCCTTGGAAGCCTCCCTGTCAGAGGTGAGTGCATGGGATATCAGTACCGACGCACTCCGAATCGCCCGTGACAATGCGGCTTCGCTCCATGCGCCAGTCGAATTTAGACAACAGGACGCACTCCATGCGCCAATGGAAGACAGGGAGAAATGGGACCTTATCATCTCCAACCCACCCTACGTCATGGAGAAAGAACGCAAAGAGATGGCCGACAACGTCCTAAGGCACGAACCGTCGCTGGCCCTCTTTGTGCCCAACGACGACCCATTGCGTTTCTATCGCGCCATCGCACGCTACGGGAAGCACGCTCTGCGACCAGGCGGAACGTTGCTCTTTGAGATCAATCCCCTCCTCGCCGAGGATATGCTGCGGCTGCTGGAGGAAGAGTCATACCAACATGTTCAACTTATAGCCGACGCTTTTGGCAAGAGTCGATTTACGAAAGCCACCATTTAGCATGATAAGAAAGAAAGGAGAGCCTATGACCGAGGCTGGCGCACTGCGCCGTTTGGAAACACTTTGCGCCCGCTCTGAACACTCAGAGGGCGAACTGCTGGACAAAATGCGCAGATGGGGATTGTCCGACGAGGAGCAGGCCCGCATCATGGAGAAGCTCGTCAAGACGCGCTTCGTCGATGACGAACGCTTCACAGAGGCATTCATCCACGACAAAATCGTCTTCAACGGATGGGGACGGCGTAAGATAGAACAAGGACTATGGGCAAAACACGTGGACGAGGCGGTCTATACACCCTTGCTCGACGCGGTGGACGAATCGCTCTACCTGGATGCTTTGCGCCCACTGGTGCGGCAAAAGTATCGCAGCGTAAAGGCTGAGACGGAATACGAACGAGCGATGAAGGTGATAAAATATGCCATCGGACGTGGTTTCGACTTCGACCAAGCACGACAATGCCTCGATGAACTGGCTGAAGAGACGGATGACAAAGAACGGTCTGAGGAAGATTTTTAACCACAACTCGGTTTTGATCCTATCATGACGAAGCCTCAACCCATAAATTCCGATGCACCGCGCTTCAGCTTTTTCAGACGCTTGCTGGACCTCTTCGCGCCCCGCCTCTGTTGTATCTGCGGTCAAAGGCTCACTCCTACGGAGGAGGAAATATGCATCAGTTGCAACCTGGGGCTACCAAGGACGGGGTATGCAGCCTCGCCACTGGACAACTTGCTTTCGCGTCGCTTCTGGGGGCGCATCCCCGTAGAACGGTGTGCGTCGCTCTATTTTTATAAAGTACATTCACATACTAAACGTCCTGTGCTCCGTCTGAAATATATGGACCATCCCGAGACCGCCATCTTCTTTGGAAAGATGATGGGAAGAGAATTTGGCGAAGAAGGATTCTTCGAGGGAATGGATATGATGATCCCGATCCCGCTGGCCAAGAACCGTATGCGAGAGCGCGGCTACAACCAAAGTGAGATGATCGCGCGCGGGATTGCGGAGGTGACAGGGCTACGGGTAGAGACGGAGGTGGCCGTGCGCAGCACATTCAAGGGTAGCCAGACACGACTGGGGCGCATGGAGCGCTTTGACAACGTGGAAGGACTATTCAGCGTCAGGCATCCTGAACGGATAGCGGGCCGCCACCTTCTCATCATCGACGATGTGATAACGACAGGGGCTACTACGTCCACGCTGGCACGGGAACTACTCAAGGCGGGAGCAAAGACCATCAGCATAGCCTCCGTGGCCTGCACGAGGCATTTTTGATTTTCTTGCCGCTCGCCTTGGCTGTTTTATAAAAATAGCGTAATTTTGTCCTCTCAATCGCGGCCCGCTACCCAAAGGGTTGCAACCTAATCATCATGTCGAACAATCAACACCAATATCCGATAAACAGAAAACTATGAAGAGAATGAAAAAAAGAGAGGCTGCACTACTGCTGTCGCTGTTTTGCTGCATCAGCATGGCGGCACAGTTGCCGGTACTGATCCTGCAGAGGTGGAACAATGCCACAACTGCTGAGACGCTGAAGCGTGACTTCAAGCTATGGCGACAGAAAGGAGTGACGGGGGTCTGCTTTGACGCGGGAACAGACTGCGATCGCATCGCCCTTGCGGCACACCTGGCCCACGAGGCAGGACTGGAATATCACGCCTGGGTATCGACGATGGCGCAGAAAGGACTACCCAGGGAGTGGTACACGGTGAGCAGAATGGGACTTAACGCAAGCGAGCATCCTGCTTATGAGGGTGAAAACACCACGCTCGACCCTCGAAACCGCGAAGTACACAAATATTTAGTGCGCACCTTGGAACAGATAGCTTCCATCAAGGACGTGGATGGGGTGCAGCTGGGCTACGCACGCTATGCCGACGTGGTACTTCCGCAGGGGCTTTCCGCCTATTATGGGCTGACCATGAACGGCGAGTTTGCCCCCGCCGACTATTGCTATTGTGCCGACTGTACACGCATCTTCCAAGATGCAACGGGAATAGACATCAACTCCGTGGCTGACCCGTCAAAGATAGCGGCATGGGCACAGTTTCGCTGCGACGCGTTGACTGACCTTGTCAACGAACTCTGCACCGTCGTCCACGCACAAGGCAAGAAGGTCGGAGCCGATGTCTATCCAGGACCTATGGGCGAAGCCAAGCAGATGGTACGCCAAGAGTGGGAGAAATGGAATGTGGACGCAGTGTATCCATTAAACTATAATGACTTCTACGCCGAGCAGCCGTCATGGATCGGACTTGCCACCCGCGAAGAGGCACGGGTCATGCAGGGAAAAGACATTGCCGTATATAGCGGTTTGATGATCTGCGGCGATTGGGAACGCAAGACTTCAGAAGCGGACTTGGACCATGCAGGACTGGTGCCGTCGCAGATGCGCGACGCCATTGTGGGCAGTATCACAAATGGTGCCTCAGGCATAAGACTCTATGCACCCGCAGGAATGACGGAGACACACTGGAACGCCTTTGCACAAGCCATGCAAGAGGCACGCAACGCGATCAGCGACAAGCCGCTCTCGCGCGCCGAGGCAGAGAAGGCTAAGGCTGAGGTGTGCCAGGACTTCCTCGCGTCCATCGGACCAGAGACGAAGAAGATCATGAAAGAGCATGCCGTCCACGTGGGTGACAGGACCATGCGCTTGCACTGGAGTACCTTTGGCGAGGCTCCTTCGGACGGTCGGGCATTGTGGATCTCACTTCATGGAGGAGGAGGCGTAGAGTATAGAGAAGACAACATCCAGCAATGGACGAATCAGTGGCGTCTGTACCAACCCAAGGAGGGCATCTATCTGTGTCCGCTGTCGCCCGTCGATGCGTGGAACATGTGGTGTCAGGCCGACGCTGATGAGTTTTACCACAAGATTGTACTCATGGCAGTAGCGCAACTGGGCGTGAACCCAGACAAGGTGTACATTCTTGGCTACTCCGCTGGAGGCGATGGCGTATGGCGCATGGGACCACGAATGGCCGACAACTGGGCCGCTGCATCGATGATGGCAGGCCATCCTGGCGACGTACGACTGGAGAACCTGCGCAACACGCCGTTTATGGTATGGTGCGGAGCAAAGGACGCAGCTTATCAGCGCAACACGCTCGACGAGGCGAGACTGCAAGAACTGGACTCTTTGCAGCGCGAAGACCCAGAGGGATATATCCACGGTGGACAGATAGTGCCGGGCATGGGGCACTGGATGATGCGTGCGGACACGGCAGCCATCTCATGGATGGAGCAATACCAGCGCAATCCATATCCGAAGAAGATCGTTTGGCAGCAAGAGGAAGTGCTCCGTCCCTCATTCTATTGGGTCAGCGCACCGCAAAAGGAGCTTGCCCGCTACAAGCAGGTACGGCTTCATGTGGAGGGAAACACGATCGTCCTTGACCGTTGTGACTACTCCAGCGTCACGTTGTGGCTCAATGATGAACTGGTGGATCTCGACAAGAATGTCAAGGTGATCTGCAAGGGACGTACGCTCTTCAACGGAAAGCTGCCTCGCACACGCCAGAACTTGCTGCGTTCGATCACCGACCGGGAGGACACGAGCTATACCTTCCCAGCCTGTGTGACGGTAAAAACAAACTAAAAAGGAAGCGCCACCACGCTCCTCACTACCCTACTGTCATGGAGGGGAGTATCTGAAACAACGTCGGCTGTGTATTGGTGAAAATCCATACACAGCCGACGTTGCTTATTGTTTTTGGGTACAGGAGGTGCTGTCAGCTTCCTCGCAGCAGACAAGGAGCTTCGCTTTCATGACAGCAATCACTCTTCTGTGCCACCATACTGCTGCTCCATATTGTCCATCGAGCCCTCATGCGTTTGTGTGCGCTTCTGCTTCATATTGCCAAAATTCCAAGTCACCGTCAGACGTACGGTACGCCCTCCATGCCAGCGTTCCTGGCTCCGAACAAATGCCTCGGAGGCTGTATAGGTTCTCCATTTGCGCGAATTGAGCAGGTCACGACAGTTGAGCGACACCACCAGACTGCGGTTGAGAAAACTCTTACGAAGTCCAAGGTCTATCGATCCGCTACTGCGACGGTAGCCCTGTGGGATGGTCTGCCGGCTGCGGTAGTTGCCCGTGGCCTGGAGAGAAAAGCCGTATGGCAACATGAGGGAGGCCTGGGTGCGCACATTCCAAGTGAAATTATCATTGCCAGGATCGTCTATCGTCTGACCGTCGATAAAATATTGATAGCCATGGAGCTTGAAATAATAGAAGTTGGCAGACGTACTGAGGTCGAGGATGCGGAAGAACTTATCCTTCAACGTCACTTCCAAACCTGTAGAAAGGCTTTTGGCCACATTGAAATGGGTCTGATACATCATGCCATCCGTGGCACTCTTGTAGGTGATGTGCTCTATCACGTCGCTCGTTGGACGATAGTAGGCACTCAACAACAGCGAATGTTCAGTCCACGTCTGAAGATAATTGAGAGAGAAGGAATGGGAATACTCTGGAGTCAGTTCGGGATTTCCGAACGAGACCATCGTAGCGTCGCTTGTATTGCGGAAAGGATTGAGCTGGCCTCCCCATGGACGGCGCAGCCTGCGCGTATAGTTGACTTGCAACTGCTGGCTCTCCGAAAGTTGATAGCTAAGGAAGAGAGAGGGGAAAAGCTGGAAGAAGTCTTTTTTGTAAGGTGCGTCTCGCAAAGACGGATCACGCTCCTGCTCCCAGGACCTGCTCTCTGTCCGCACACGCCAGTATTCCCCGCGCAATCCTCCCATCACGCCCCATTTTCCCCACTGTGTCGTGGCCGTGGCGTAGAGGGCATGGATGTCGTTGCGGTAAGAAAAATAATTGTAGCTGGCAAGGTCCTCCACAAGGTCCTTGCCCGACCAAGAGTTGGCATCCACATAGCTGCGCTGAGGATTTGCCTGTCTGGAGAACTCACCTTGATAGCCCGTTTGGAGCGTGAAATGCTCGGTGATGGGATTTTCATAATCGAGCTTCAGCTCCCAAGTCTTATCATTTACGTGCATGGGGCGCAACTGATAGCTCTCTGTATGCTCGCGATCATCGACCGTACCATCAGGGTGGTAAAACGTGGTGGAATCTTGATAGACGTTGTCCTCATCCATCTTCCAATTGTCATAGCTCGCCGAGAAGTCGATAAAATGTCTTTCGGTGAAGTTATGCCGCCAACCCAATTCTCCATGCAGCATCCTCATGCTAGCGTCCGTCACTGTCTGACGCATCATCAACCGACTATCGTAGGATGCACCAACGATACCATAATGATAAGGTGTCGGCACATAGCGGTTGTGTCCACCCCTCATCAGCATTCCGTTGAAAGAAATATCATCTTTCTTCGACGCATGGAGCGTGAGTCCTGCACGGGAGAAGAGGTTGTTGCCATGGCCTCGACTCTCATTATCATAGTTCTGATAACTATTGTCGGCCAAAAAAGTCTGGCGACTACATCCCCCACTCCGCATTTGGCGATGACGATAGCCGATGTTGATGTACGCATCGATCAACGACGAGTTGTAATTGATATTGTAAGAGGTGTTGACTCCGCCACGGGAGTTGGCACCAACCTGCGCCGAACCATAGTAGCCCGCACGACGTTCTTTCTTGAGTACGATATTGATAATACCAGCCGAACCTTCGGCCGAGAACTTGGCCGAAGGATTGTCTATCACCTCGATACGCTCAATGCTCTCCGCAGGCATCTGCTGGAGTATCTCGCCACGATTATCTGAGGTAAGGCCCGATGACTTGCCATTGATCCATACCTCCACACTGGTATTGCCCCGCAACGAGACATTGCCCTCATTGTCCACTTCCACCGACGGGATGTTCTCCAGAACCTCCGAGGCCGTTGCACCTGCATTGCTGATCTGCTGATCAACATTGAAGGACTTGCGGTCCACCTCCAACTTCATCTCCGACCGCTGTCCAAGCACCGTCACCTCGTCGAGGGCCTGTGCATCCTCTGCCATGTAGATGGCAGGATAGCTATGGTTGGCATTCGACTTGGAAACAGAGAAGGCACGCACCACGTCCTTGTAGCCCGTGAAGCTCGTCGTGAGCGTGTATTGTCCGTCGGGGAGCCCCGTAATAAGGAAACTGCCCTCGGTGTCGCTGATAGCCCCCTTGAAGATCTTGGTGTCACCCTGCTTTCTTATAGCAACATTGATAAACTCCAAAGGAGTATTGGACTTTTTGTCCAGGATGCGTCCTCGTATCTGTCCCTGTGCCCACGCAACATGCACGCAGACCAAAAACAGCAACAAGGAGAAATAAATACGTTTCTTCATGCTTCTTTAGACTGACAGCGCACCTAATAGTTTAAATAGAAAAACATCAGACACGCAGCGTACGCATAGAATTGAGCACACAGAGCACCATCACGCCCACGTCGGCAAAGACAGCCATACCCATCGTAGCAACACCTACAGAGGCAAGGAAAAGGACGAGCGCCTTGACGACAATGGCAAAGATCACATTTTGACGCGCATTGGCGATCGTTCTACGCGCAATACGAATGGCCTCGGCTATCTTAGAGGGCTTATCGTCCATCAGCACGACGTCGGCAGCATCAATAGCTGCATCGGAGCCCATGGCACCCATGGCAATTCCTACATCTGCGCGTGCCAACACTGGGGCATCGTTGATACCATCGCCGACAAAAGCGAGGGTGCCTTTTTCCTGTGACTGCTGCAGGATCAATCGCTCCACACGATCCACCTTGTCAGCAGGAAGCAACTCTGCGGCATAACTATCTATACCTACCTGCAGCGCCACCTGTCTAGCGACTGCCTCTTTGTCTCCTGTCAGCATCACCGTCTGCTTTACGCCAAGCTGGCGCAAAGCACGAAGGGCTTCGGAAGCATCGGCCTTAACCTGATCCGAGATGACGACATGACCAGCATAGCGACCATCAATAGCTACATGTACGACTGTCCCAGCATGGCCCTCGCACCGTTTGCAGGGGTGCAAAGTTGCTCCCTCTGCCTCCATCATACGCTCATTGCCCACGGCTACCCTGTGGTCATTGACATCGGCGACGATGCCCTTGCCCACTATTTCATGGACATGGCTTGTCGTACAACCATCGTCCACGTGCTGATACGCGCCTTGAAGGGCAACAGCTATGGGATGGTGGGAAAAATGCTCCACATGGGCAGCGAGGTGGAGCAACTCTTTCTCACTCAACTCGTCAGGATGGATGGCCTCAACAGCAAAAGTCCCTTGGGTCAATGTGCCAGTCTTGTCGAGGACCACAGTGTCAATATGGGCCAAAGCATCCATATAATTGCCACCCTTGATGAGGATGCCCTTGCGACTTGCGCCACCAATGCCACCGAAGAACGACAACGGAACGGAGACGACCAGGGCACAAGGACAACTCACTACGAGGAAGGTCAACGCACGATAGAGCCAGGTGGAAAACGCATCGGCGTAGCTCGGATAGAAACACGGGGGAATGAAAGCGAGCACAAGGGCCGCTATGACAACGAAGGGTGTATAGACGCGGGCAAAACGACGAATAAACGACTCACTCTTCGACTTGTTCTCCGTGGAGTTTTCCACGAGAGCGATAATCTTGGAAGCTGTCGACTCGCCATAGGACTTGCCCACCCGCACACGAAGAACACCAGAGAGGTTGACACAACCAGAGATGACGTCATCGCCAGGAGCCACATCGCGTGGAAGGCTCTCGCCTGTCAGCGCAACGGTATTGAGACTGGATGTACCATCGAGTACCCTTCCATCAACCGGGACTTTCTCGCCAGGACGCACGACGATCGTCTCACCGACCCGAAGCACGTCTGGGTGTACCTCGACCACATCGCTACCACGCTCCACAAAGGCTACGTCGGGACGTATGTCCATCATTTTGGAAATAGATTTGCGACTCCGGTGCTCGGCATAATGTTCGAAGAGTTCTCCTACCTGAAAGAAAAGCATCACAAAGACGGCTTCGGGCAATTGGGGCTCGGCCCCTGGGAGAAAACCGATGAACAAGGCACCAATCGTGGCGAGACTCATGAGGAAGCATTCGTCAAAGGGATCGCCGTCCATAATGCCATCGACAGCCTCCCATAGCACGTCGTAACCTATCAAGAGGTAGGGCACCAGATAAACCAAGAGCACCTGCCATAGCGGCAAACTGTAGTGTTGCTCAATCAGCCAGGCTCCAACAAGGAGCAAGACGGTCAGAAGGATTCTCAACAATTTCATATTCTATATCGTTTTTTCGTTTGTCATGCACGTCCGCATCGTCAAACTCGGCAGAAACGGAATGCTGATTCGCTGGTGTCGGGTTTCCAGTAGTCTTGCAAGAGATGTGCGAGAGCAATAAGAGCGTGTGCTCTAATTGACAAGTGCGGCGTATCTGATTTAAAAGACCATGCAAAGGTAAGGGGAATACTGTGCAACTGGGTTGCAAAGTGATGTATGGCATGAAAATCTCATATTATTTTCGTAACTTTGCAAGCATGATAACTCCAAACGACGCGACGTGGCGCTTTATCCGCGACCACCGCACGGACGACGTGCGCCAACTGGCCTTGATGGGAGTAAAGACGAGTGAGATCGATCTGCCATTGGCCCTGCAGCAGATACAGGGTTGGCAGACTGCACGCACAAAACTCCCCTCATGGGCTGCCAAGGAGGAGATCGTCTATCCACCACACCTCAACATGGAACAATGTTCCAGCGAGACTACGGCTGAATATAAGCGAGACCTGGTCAAACGGTTGTGTATGGTGCGAAAGGCGATGGCCGACCTCACAGGAGGCATGGGTATCGACTTTTCGATACTTGCGCAGGACTTCGACAAGGCGGTCTATGTGGAGCGCAACCCGACGCTCTGTGCACTGATGGCACACAATGGTCCCGTGCTGGGCCTGGACCATGTGGAGATACGCAATGAGGATTGCGCAGACGTGCTGGCTATGCTGCCGCAACAAGACTTGATATTCATGGACCCTGCACGCCGCGACCATCATGGCGGAAGAGTGTTTCAACTCCAAGACTGCCAGCCAGACGTGCTTTCACTGCGTGAGAAGCTGCTGAGGAAAGCTCGGGTCATACTGCTGAAATTATCACCAATGCTCGACTGGCATGCAGCTGTACACCAATTGGACTGCGTACGGGAAGTGCATATTGTCGCAACAGGCAACGAATGCAAAGAACTGCTACTGGTCTGCTCGTCCGAGCAGATAGGCGATGGAAACGTCTGCTGCGTAAACAACGGGCAACGGTTTTGTTTTCCTATGGAAACGACTCCCAACACTGGTCTAAAGACAAGTCAAGAAATCCATATAGAGGACTTTCTCTATGAGCCCAATGCGGCCGTAATGAAGGGAGGATGCTTCGGCATGCTCTGCGAGAAGTATAAGGTTGTCGCACTGGGACACGACTCCCATCTCTTCACCTCGCCTATAATGATGGATGACTTTCCTGGTCGTAGATTCCGAATCAAAGCCGTCTCCTCATTCAACAAAAAGAAACTGAACCGGAAACTTGGCAACATCAAACAGGCAAACATAGCCGTCCGGCACTTTCCCCTATCGACCAACGACCTGAGGAAGCGCCTGACTTCGTCATTGCGTACCCCAAGAAATATAAATCTTACAATTTTTCTCGGCAAGAATGCAAAAAACAGGGCTTTTCTCGTATAGGGGGTCGAGCATACTATTTTACCCGACTTTTTGCGCGCCTCCCTAAGCAACAAAAGCAACCACTGATTATCAAGCACTTACAAACATATTTTGAAAAAGTGACGAAGTCAGGAAAAAGAAACTGAACCGGAAACTTGGCAACATCAAACAGGCAAACATAGCCGTCCGGCACTTTCCCCTATCGACCAACGACCTGAGGAAGCGGCTCAAACTGCGCGACGGAGGAGACACCTACCTCTTTGCGACAACGTTTCAGCCGTCAAGTACAAGTCGTCAGGAACGAATATTAATGATAACGGAGAAGGCGTAATGCCCTCTCCGCTTTTTGTTTTTGAATTTGAATTAGTCTGTCACGCCCAGTTCCCTCAGTGCACGACGAACGATATCATTTTCCTCATTCCACACACGGAAGTACTCATTCATCGTCCACAAATCGCGTGCGACAAGAGCCTTCAGTTGTAATCGAAGATAAGGGATCGTACGTTGTTGCTCCTCGTCGTCCTTCGGGGCGATCTTCTCCTTGTTTCCTTGGGCAAAAATAGTATCCAAAAGGGCTTGCGGAACCTCGTAATGAGCGGCAAAATCCTCAAAAGTCTTCCACTGTTTGCGTAGTTGTTTGCGGTTGGCGTCAACATATTTGAGGTAGTTGTTGATGACGATACTCTTTGCTGCCAACTGTCTGTGAAGGCGCGTATACTTCAATGTATCAAGTGGTACAAACACGTCGGGCATGATGCCGCCTCCACCATAGACTGCACGGTGGTCCTTGAGCGTGTAGTAGCGCAAGGAGTCGGCAAAGTGGATGGAGTCGGGGTTGGTCAGTTCACCATGCTTCAGACGATATTCGATGTCCATTTCGTAATCTTTCTTGTCACCCTTCTTATATGGCTTCTGTATGCAGCGGCCGCTGGGGGTGTAATAATGAGCGATGGTAAGCCGGATCATTGAACCATCAGGGAGGCCGAAAGGTCGTTGCACCAGTCCTTTGCCGAACGAGCGACGACCAACAATCGTGCCACGGTCGTGGTCTTGAATAGCACCAGAGACAATCTCGGCGGCGGAGGCTGTAAACTCATTGACCAAGACCACTACACGGCCCTGCTGCAAGCGTCCATTGCCAAAAGCCTTGAACTCGCGACGTGGGGCATGAAGGCCCTCTGTATAGACGATCATATCTCCATCGGACAGAAACTCATTTGCTATGCGGGCCGCAGCCTCCAGATAACCTCCGCCATTATCCTGCAGGTCAAGAATCAAGTCGGTCATGCCGAGCTTTTTGAGCGAATCTATGGCACACATCATCTCCTCATGTGTCTTCTCGCCAAAGTTTTCGAGCCGGACGAACCCGATACCTGGACGTATCATATAGGCCGCATCAACCGAGAGAACTGGTATCTTCGCACGCTTGACTATAAAAGAGAGTGGCTTGTCGACACCCCTTCTGATAACCGTCAGCGTCACCTTCGTGCCACGCTTGCCTCGAAGTCGGCGCACGATGTCGCTCCGATCCATCTTCACACCAGCTATCGCGGTGTCATTGACGGCAATAATACGGTCGCCAGCGAGGATGCCCACTTTCTCAGAAGGGCCTCCCGTGGTGGGCTGCATGACCACCAATGTGTCGTCAACGATATTGAACTGCACACCAATACCCTCGAAATCGCCTTGCAATGGTTCGTTGAGCGATTTCGTCTCCTTGGCATTGGTGTAACTGGAATGGGGATCCAACTTCTCCAACATGCCACGGATAGCATCCTCCACGAGTTTGCTCTCATCGACAGAATCGACATAATAGTTGTTGATAGCGACCTCAGCCATCTGTAGCTTACGCAAAGCCGACTCTGGACCGAAATCGATTTGCAGCTGGGCACACGCCGAAAGGAAGGGGAAAAGCCCAAGAAACAAGAGCCATGCCAGTCGGCTCGTCCTGTATGGAAAGTGCTTTTTCATCATCTCTGTTTGTTTCTGTTTACAAAAAAATGTATGCACGACGGTCACGCCTCTTCCGCATCAGGAAGATCCTCCTCTATCACCAAGTTGTTGATGATGAAGTTTTGTCGTTCCATCGTATTTTTGCCCATATAGTACTCCAGCAATTTCTGAACCTGGTCGTTCTTATGGAGCGTCACCTGCTCCAAACGCATATCAGGTCCTATGAAATGGGAGAACTCGTCGGGAGAGATCTCGCCAAGACCTTTGAAGCGAGTGATTTCTGGATCAGGACCAAGATCGCGGATAGCCTGTTGTCGCTCCTCGTCGCTGTAGCAATAGATGGTCACGAAGTCTGACTTTTTCTCATTTTTCGCACGACGTGCCTCTGCCTCTTTGACGACCTGCCTGTTCTTGATCTTCGTCTTGCGGTTGCGGACACGAAACAATGGGGTCTGAAGCACATAGACATGCCCCTTCTTGATCAGTTCGGGGAAGAACTGAAGGAAAAAGGTGATGATAAGCAGACGGATATGCATACCGTCAACATCGGCATCGGTAGCTACAATCACCTTGTTGTAACGCAGCGCTTCCAGTCCATCCTCGATATCAAGAGCGGCTTGAAGGAGATTGAACTCCTCATTCTCATAAACGACCTTCTTCGTCAATCCAAAAGAGTTGAGGGGTTTTCCGCGTAGCGAGAATACAGCCTGCGTATTGACATCACGACTCTTGGTGATGCTTCCGCTGGCCGAGTCGCCCTCGGTGATAAAGATGCAGCTATCCTCTTTACGGTCGTTTTTCGCATCGCAGAAATGGATTCGGCAGTCACGAAGCTTCCTATTGTGGAGGTTGGCCTTCTTGGATCGCTCACGGGCCAACTTCGTCACACCCGCCATAGCCTTGCGCTCACGCTCACTCTCCTTGATCTTTGTCTCCAGAATGTCCGCACAGTCCTCCTTGTGGATATGGAGGTAGTTGTCTACATTCTGTTTGATAAAGTCGCCGACATATTTATTGATGGTTTCCGCTCCGGGTGCCATAACGGTAGAACCGAGTTTGATCTTCGTCTGGCTTTCGAAGACGGGCTCCTCCACATTGATAGCAATGGCAGCAACAAGACCATTACGGATGTCCGCATACTCATATTTGCCAAAATGCTCTTTGATCGTGCGAGCAATATGCTCCTTGAAAGCAGACTGGTGTGTGCCGCCCTGCGTGGTGTGCTGGCCGTTGACAAAGGAGTAGTACTCCTCACCGTACTGGTTGGTGTGGGTAAACGCGATCTCGATATCCTCTCCCTTCATGTGGACGATAGGATAAAGGGGTTCGCCTGTCATATTGTCTGAGAGCAAATCTTTCAGACCATGACGGCTGAGAATGCGCCGCCCATTGTGCATGATAACCAACCCCGTATTGAGGTAGGTGTAATTACGGAGCATCGTTTCCACGATGTCGTCGTGGAAAGAGTAGTTTTTGAAGAGCGTGTCATCGGGCTGGAAGAAGATAAACGTGCCGTTTTCATCCTGCGTCTCCTCGGTGCGGTCACTTTGTAGTTGTCCTTTCTCGAAAACCAGGGAGCGCACCTTGCCTTCACGGTAGCTTCTCACTTCGAAACGGCTGCTCAGCGCATTGACTGCCTTCACACCCACACCATTGAGTCCGACGCTCTTTTTGAACGCTTTGCTGTCATATTTACCGCCCGTATTGAGAACCGAAACGGCCTCGACGAGCTTGCCCTGAGGAATGCCACGACCATAGTCGCGGACGGAGACACGCAGGTGGTCTTCCACGTCGATCTCTATTCTGCTGCCAGCATTCATTTTAAACTCATCGATGGAGTTGTCAACGACTTCCTTGAGGAGCACATAGATGCCGTCCTCGGGCAAGTTGCCATCACCCAAACGTCCGATATACATACCAGGTCGAGTGCGGACATGCTCCATGTCGGACAAGTGCCGAATGTTGTCATCGGTATATTCTGCTATCGGCTGCGCGCCGACGGGGATATCTTCTATTGCCATGGGCTTGATAAATTGAGGAAAATGGAGTGAATGTGATAAAGAAACTCTCAAGCAGATTGTCTCGAAACTGCCTTAGATACTCTTCCTATAACAACGGCGACGCTTGTGCTGCACGGTCTCAAGATACTGCCACTGACTCTGTACACCCTCGTTGGTCTCCATCTCGACCTGACTCTCACCCCATTCGAAGCCGTACTCCTGATAGATAGGAATAAGATGGGCAAACATCAAGGCATTGGCTCCCTTGGCTCGATACTCGGGCAGGACGCCAATCATCTCCAGATCGACAATACGTGTCTTATGAAACTTAAGGGCACGAAGCAGATGCCACCATCCGAAGGGGAACAGGCGACCACGGCGCGTCTTCTGCATTGCCCGGGAGAGGGACGGCAGCGTTATACCGACTCCCACCATCTTATGGTCTTCTGTGGACCAGTCCTCAACAACGGGAATCAAGCGGAGGTCGGCAAAGGGCAGGTACATCTTGACATACATGTCAACCTGCTTGTCGCTCAATTCTGAGAAGCCATAAATATCCTTGAAAGTCTCATTGATGAGATGGAATATCTTGTGACCATAGCCCTCCTTGAGAATCTCGTGGCGAGTAAGAATACGGACATGGAGGTTGAACCGCTTCTCCACCAAACGTGCTATCTTTGTGTATTTCTCGGGCACGGTCTCGGGTACAATGAGCTTAAACTCGACATAGTCGTTGTCCTTCTCCCAGCCTCCAAGCTGTTCCATGAGCTTGGGATAGTAGGGATAGTTATAGATGGTAGCCATCGTTCCGAGTTGATCAAAGCCGTCGGTAAGCATACCCTCGGGGTCGAAGTCTGTGAAGCCGAGGGGACCGACAACCTCCGTCATGCCTCTCTCACGACCAAACTGAGCGACCGCATCGAGCAGCGCACGCGCCACGTCGACATCGTCCACCATGTCTATCCACCCGAAACGCACGCTTTTGCGCTGCCAGCGGGTGTTAGCACGGCTGTTGATGATCGCTGCCACACGGCCCACAATACGCCCCTCGCGATAGGCAAGGAAATAATCGGCCTCGCAAAAGTCAAAAGCGGGATTCTTATCCTTCGACAACGTGTTCATATCGTCGCTGAAAAGCGTGGGCACATCGTAGGGATTACCCTCGTACAAATCGTGATGGAAGTCTATAAAATGGCGCAAATCGCTGCGGGTAGCCACTTTCTTGATGGTAATAGCTGACATCTCTGCTCTGATTTATTCTGTTTCAAATATGCAAATTTAGACATTTTATTGCGACATGCAAAATTTGGATTCCATTTTTCCATATATTTAACCTGGATCGTTCATGAGAATTCGTAACGATATGAAAACAAAGTAAAGAACGATGGAAAACGTATAAGATAAAATCCCCGTAACGGTAACTACCATCACGGGGATTTTTAAGCAATATATTATGCTTTCTGCCGCTCTGAAAGGGCAGAAAAGCCGTTATGCGTTAGTCAGCCAACTTAGCCTTGAGGAACTCGCGGTTCAAGCGGGCAATATTGGCGATAGACTCGCTCTTCGGGCAGACTGCCTCGCAAGCACGAGTGTTGGTGCAGTTGCCGAAGCCCAGCTCGTCCATCTTAGCCACCATGTTCTTGGCACGCTTAGCAGCCTCTACACGGCCTTGGGGAAGCAGGGCGAGCTGGCTAACCTTAGAGCTGACAAAGAGCATAGCAGAACCGTTCTTACAAGCAGCGACACAAGCACCGCAACCGATGCACGTAGCGCAGTCCATAGCCTCGTCGGCAGCCTCCTTGGAGATCAAGATGGCATTGGCGTCCTGAGCCTGTCCGGTACGGATGGAGGTGTAGCCACCAGCCTGGATAATCTTGTCGAAAGCAGTACGATCAACCATACAGTCCTTGATGACGGGGAAGCCTGCTGAACGCCACGGCTCCACGGTGATAACGTCACCGTCGTTGAAGCGGCGCATATAGAGCTGACAGGTCGTAGCTCCGCGCTCCGTCTTGCCGTGCGGCGTACCGTTAATGTAAAGAGAGCACATACCGCAGATACCCTCGCGGCAGTCGTGGTCGAACACGAAAGGCTCCTCACCAGCCTCGATGAGCTCCTCGTTGAGGATGTCAAGCATCTCCAGGAACGAAGTGTCGTCGGGGATGTTCTTCATCTCGTGCGTATCGAAATGACCCTGATCCTGCGGGCCGTTCTGCTTCCAATACTTAATTGTGAATGAAATATTTCTTGCCATTTTTGGTCTAATTCTTTATTAAGTCCACTAAATCAACTTATCTCCCAGAGATTAGTTCTTGTAATTTCTGGTCTGAACCTTGATAGCCTCATACTCGAGCTTCTCCTTGATCAGCTCAGGAGCCGTGGTCTCACCCTTGTACTCCCAGCAGCCTACATAGAAGAAGTTCTCGTCGTCGCGCTTAGCCTCACCTTCCTCGGTCTGATGCTCCTCGCGGAAGTGACCACCGCAGCTCTCCTCACGATGGAGTGCATCGTAAGCCACGAGCTCACCCATGAGGATGAAGTCACGAAGGTGGATGGCCTTGTCAAGCTCGACATTGACACCCTGCTTCGTACCAGGGATAAAGAGGTTGGTATTGAACTCCTTGCGAAGACTTGCGATGAGCTTCAAGCCCTCCTCAAGTCCAGCCTTCGTACGTCCCATACCGACGTGCTCCCACATAATGTGGCCGAGCTCCTTGTGGATGGAATCGACAGAACGCTTACCCTTGATATTCATCAGGCGATCGATCTCGGCGTTGACAGACTTCTCAGCCTCGTCAAACTCAGGAGCCGTCGTCGGCACCTTCGGCCAGAGAGCCTGATCAGCAAGATAATTCTGAATGGTGTAAGGCAGGACAAAGTAGCCGTCGGCCAAGCCCTGCATGAGTGCGGAAGCACCCAGACGGTTGGCACCGTGATCAGAGAAGTTGCACTCACCAATGGCGAAGAGGCCAGGAATAGTGGTCTGCAACTCGTAATCGACCCAGATACCACCCATCGTGTAGTGGATAGCCGGGAAGATCATCATCGGATTATAGTACTTCACGCCATTGATCTCGCGTGCGACCTCTCCTGGGTTGACATCGGTGATCTCCTCATACATATCAAAGAGGTTGCCGTAACGCTGCAGGATGCGATCGATTCCGAGACGGTTGATAGACTCAGAGAAATCGAGGAAGACGGCAAGACCCGTATTGTTGACACCAAAGCCCTTGTCGCAGCGCTCCTTGGCGGCACGAGAGGCCACATCACGGGGAACGAGGTTACCGAAAGCGGGATAACGGCGCTCCAAGTAGTAGTCGCGATCCTCCTCAGGAATATCGCTACCCTTGATCTCACCCTTCTGCAACTTCTTGGCATCCTCAATGTTCTTCGGCACCCAGATACGACCGTCGTTACGCAGCGACTCAGACATCAGGGTGAGCTTAGACTGCTTGTCACCGTGGACAGGAATGCAAGTCGGGTGAATCTGCACATAGCAGGGGTTGGCAAAGTAAGCACCCTTGCGATAGCACTGTACAGCAGCGGTGCAGTTGCACCCCATGGCATTGGTGGAAAGGAAGTAGGTATTGCCATAGCCGCCCGTAGCGATAACAACGGCATTGGCCGAGAAGCGCTCGAGTTTACCCGTAGTGAGGTCCTTGGCAATAATACCGCGTGCATGACCGTTTACGATGACCACGTCCTCCATCTCGTAACGCGTGTAGAGCTTCACCTTGCCCTCATTGACCATACGGCTCAAAGAGCTGTATGCGCCAAGCAGGAGCTGCTGGCCAGTCTGACCCTTGGCATAGAACGTACGGCTCACCTGTGCACCACCGAAGGAACGGTTGGCCAACATACCACCATACTCACGTGCGAAAGGCACGCCCTGAGCCACACACTGGTCGATGATGTCGTTGCTCACCTCAGCCAAACGATAAACATTGGCCTCACGAGCACGATAGTCACCGCCCTTTACCGTATCGTAGAACAAACGATAGACAGAGTCGCCGTCGTTCTGATAGTTCTTTGCAGCGTTGATACCACCCTGTGCGGCGATAGAGTGAGCACGACGCGGAGAGTCCTGGATGCAGAAGTTGTACACATTAAAGCCCATCTCGCCCAGAGAGGCAGCGGCACTGGCACCAGCGAGTCCCGTTCCTACGACGATGACATCGAGCTTGAGCTTGTTCTTCGGGTTCACCAAGCGCTGGTGTGCCTTATAGTTGGTCCACTTCTCAGCGACGGGTCCCTCGGGAATTTTGGAATCTAATATCTTAGCCATAATCTTTCGTTACTTGATAAAAAGTGTTTGAATGTTGTGAATGAATAAATGAAAAATTAGTCGCAGAGAGGCGCAATGCCGCAAGCGAAGGTCAGCACAACAAACGCGAAACAAAGAATGAGCAACGTGGTATAGACGTTGCCAATGCACTTCCAACGCTCGAACCACACCTTACCATTCCAGCCCAAGGTCTGGAGAGCGCTCCAGAAACCATGGCTCAGGTGGAACCAAAGGGCAGCAAGCCATACAAGATAGAGCACTACGTACACAGGATTGGAGAAAGTGTCCTGAATGTAAGCCACACCATCAGCAGGGTCGTGAGCCACAGTGATGCCCGTCAACTCGGCAAACATCATGTTGTACCAGAAGTTGAACAAGTGCAGCAACAGACCGAGAATAACGATCAAGCCGAGCACGAGCATGTTCTGGCTTGCCCACTCCACCTTCTTGGGGCGGTCGGTGACAGCATAACGGCTGTTGCCACGCGCACTCCGGTTCTGCATCGTAAGGATGAAGGCATAGACGAAGTGAAGCGCAACGAGGGCGGTGAGAGCCACGGTAGCCGCTACGGCATACCAGTTGGCACCCAGGAGCTCGCAAATAGTGTTGTAAGCCTCGCCTGAGAAGAACGCAGCCACGTTCATGCACGCGTGGAACGTGAGGAATAGAATAAGCGCAATGCCCGTTACAGACATCACCACCTTTCTACCGATGGATGATTTGTTTAACCACATAAACGATTGATTTTTAATTATTTGAATTATAAACTTGTATTAACTTATTCGCAGCTTTTATCCAACCGATGGCCTTCCGCACAAGCTCCATCCCCAATTCTGGGTAGGCTCCATGCGGAATTTCGGTGCAAAAATACTATTTTTTAATGATTAAACAAAGTGAAAAAGGCAAAATTTCAAAGATTATCAGTACTTTTGCGGAAAAAATAGGGAAAGCAAGAATGGTTTTTGAATACGACGTCCTCGTCATCGGGGGTGGGCATGCAGGCTGCGAGGCCGCTTCTGCGGCTGCCAAGACTGGCGCCAAGACCTGTCTGATAACAATGGACATGAACAAAATCGCACAGATGAGCTGCAACCCAGCAGTCGGCGGTATCGCCAAGGGGCAGATCGTGCGCGAGATAGACGCCTTAGGCGGAGAGATGGGACACATCACCGACGCGACAGCCATACAGTTTCGGATGCTCAACCGATCCAAAGGCCCTGCCATGTGGAGTCCTCGCGCTCAATGCGACCGCGAGAAATATATCTTAGAGTGGCGCACCACTCTCGACCAGATACCACTCCTCGACATTCTTCAAGATCAAGCAGAGGAATTACTGATAAAAGACCATAAAGTGTTAGGTATCAAAACATTATGGGGAATAGAGATACATGCCAAAGCTATTGTTGTCACGGCAGGCACCTTTCTCAACGGACTGATGCATATCGGGCGCAAGATGGTTGAGGGTGGCCGCATTGCTGAGCCAGCAGTTCATCATTTCTCTGAGAGCATAGCACGTCATGGCATCCGTGTGGCGCGCATGAAGACAGGCACCCCCGTGCGCATAGACAAGCGATCTGTCCATTTCGAGGAGATGGAAGAGCAACTCGGGGAGGCCGACTATCATCAGTTTTCCTACTTCGGGAAACAGCGCAACCTTCCACAACTTCCTTGCTGGACCTGCGCCACCAACGCAAAGGTACACGAGATACTGCGGCAGGGCCTGGCTGACTCTCCTTTATATAATGGACAGATCAACAGTATCGGCCCACGCTATTGCCCCTCCATCGAGACCAAGCTCGTCACATTTCCTGGCCGCGACTCTCACCCCCTCTTTTTAGAGCCAGAGGGAACGGACACTAACGAGATGTACCTAAACGGATTTTCCTCTTCCATGCCATGGGATATCCAGTTGGAAGCACTCCATCATATTCCTGCATTACGGGATGCTAAAATATACCGACCAGGTTATGCCATAGAGTATGACTTCTTCGACCCCACCCAACTGAAACACTCTTTGGAGTCAAAGCTGATCGAAGGTCTCTTCTTCGCTGGGCAAGTCAATGGCACCACGGGATACGAGGAGGCGGCAGGACAGGGACTTGTTGCGGGCATCAATGCAGCCAATTTCTGTGCCAACAGCGAACCCTTTGTCATGAAGCGCGACGAGAGTTATATCGGGGTGCTCATAGACGACCTCACAACCAAAGGTGTGGACGAACCTTACCGGATGTTCACTTCTCGTGCCGAATACCGCATCCTGCTTCGTCAGGATGATGCCGACGCACGACTGACCGAGCAAGGCTACCACCTCGGATTAGCCAGTCGCGCCCGCTACGACTGGTGGCTGCAGAAGAAAGAGCACATCGAGCGTATTATCAATTTCTGCGAGCAAACAACAGTAAGACCCGAAGAAATTAACAACCTACTCGAAACTGTCGGCACTTCCCCACTCCGAGGCACCACACACCTCTCAGAGTTGGTGGCACGTCCACAGCTCAACTTCCAAAACCTATCCGAGAAGCTGCCTTCCTTGAAAGAAGCCATTGCCTTATCGCCCAACCGAACGCAAGAAATTGCCGAGGCTGCTGAGGTCAGGATGAAATATAAAGGATATATAGAACGCGAACGCATCTTTGCAGACAAAATGCGGAGATTGGAGGACATACGCATCGCCGGACACTTCCATTATGCAGAAATGCACGATCTCAGTACCGAGTGCAGACAAAAGTTGGAGCGCATCCAGCCTGAGACGTTGGCAGAAGCAAGCCGAATCCCAGGCGTTAGTCCCAGCGACATCAACGTACTATTGGTACTCATGGGACGATAGGATCGTTTCACGCGAAACAATTAACAAATCATCATAAAAGCAAGCAATTGATCATGAACAAACAATTACTTTTGGACAACCTACGTTGTATCCCCGACTGGCCCATTAAGGGCGTTAACTTTCGCGACGTGACGACCCTTTTCAAAGACAAGGACGCGTTGCGAGAGATTGCCGACAGCATGTATGATCTCTACAAGGACAAAGGAATCACGAAAATTGTCGGTATCGAGAGCCGTGGCTTTGTCATGTCATCCGCTGTCGCTATTCGACTGAACGCAGGTGTCGTTCTTTGCCGAAAACCCGGCAAACTGCCATGTGCCACTATTCAGGAGAGCTACGCCAAAGAATACGGCATAGACACCATCGAGATTCACGCTGATTCCATCAACGAAAAAGATGTCGTGCTACTTCACGACGACTTGTTGGCTACAGGAGGCACTATGGCTGCCGCCTGCAAGCTCGTCAAGAAGTTTCACCCAAAGAAGATTTACTGCAACTTCATCATCGATCTAAAAAGCGAATTTCCAGACGCCATCAAACAATTTGAAGAACAAGGTATCGAGGTTTCTTCGCTGCTATCGTTCTAATCAAAACGACTAATTGAGTATGAGGCGCGATGTTGAGAAAAAGGCTTTCTATCTAACACCGCGCCTCCGTGACACAGTAACGAGAGTGTTCGTGTTCCACGTGAAACAAAATAGCCATAACTATTTAATTATAAGGACTTACGCATTATGACTAAAGCAGAAAATGAAGCACGCCTTCAACGTCTCAAAGCTATTGTATTGGCTATGCCAGAAAAGCCAGGCACATATCAATACTACGACAAAGAGGGAACAATCATCTACGTTGGAAAGGCCAAAAATCTCAAGCGTAGAGTATCTTCATATTTTCACAAAGAAGTGGATCGTTTCAAAACCAAAGTACTTGTTTCGAAGATTGAAAACATCACGTATTCTGTAGTCAATACGGAAGAAGATGCCTTATTGATAGAGAATCAACTTATCAAGCAGTACAAGCCAAGATATAATGTACTGCTAAAAGACGGCAAGACTTATCCAAGTATTTGCGTAACTAAGGAGCCATACCCAAGAATATTCAAAACCCGCACCATAAATAAGAAATATGGCACGTTTTATGGTCCGTATAGTCACATCGGCTCCATGTATGCCATACTCGATATTATACAAAAAATCTACAAACCACGTACTTGTCGTCTTCCGCTGAACGAAGAATCCGTGAAAAAAGGAAGATTCAAGCCCTGTCTCGAGTATCACATCAAAAAATGCGAGGGGCCATGTATCAACCGTCAAACTTACGAAGAATACCAAGAGGCAATACGTGAAGCACGTGAAATCCTCAAAGGAAACACAAGAGAAGTTCAGAAAATGCTGCAGGAAGAGATGATGAAACGGGCAGAAAAGATGGAATTTGAAGAAGCAGAAGTACTCAAACAGCGATGGATTGCGCTCAACAACTTTGCAGCTAAGAGCGAAATAGTAAGCCATACGATCACAGACGTAGATGTATTTACCATTATAGACGATGAGGAAAAACACGCTGCATTCATCAATTACATCCATGTTAAGAACGGAGCTATCAACCAAAGTTTCACCTACGAATACAAGCGAAAACTGGATGAAACCGACAAAGAACTGCTCAACGAAGCTATTTTAGAAATTAGAGAGAGATTTCAGAGTAGTGCAAAAGAGATCATCGTACCTTATGAATTAGATTTTAAGATTAAAAATGCCGATTTCTTCGTACCTCAGCGCGGAGATAAGCGTCATCTATTAGAACTATCTGAGATGAATGCAAGGCAATATAAGTTTGACAGACTCAAACAGACCGAAAAACTAAATCCAGAGCAACGACAGACCAGACTGATGAAGGAGCTACAACGCCTCTTGCAGCTCGACAGAATGCCTTTCACTATAGAATGCTTCGACAATTCCAATATATCTGGAAGTGATGCCGTGGCAGGCTGTATAGTATATAAAGGTATGAAACCATCGCGTAAAGACTATCGAAAATACAACATCAAGACGGTAGAGGGACCCGACGACTATGCCTCAATGCAAGAGGTTGTGCGAAGACGCTACACGAGAATGAAGGAAGAAGGCGCTCCCCTACCCGACCTTATCATTACAGACGGTGGAAAGGGCCAAATGGAGGTTGTCAGATCGGTTATTGAGGACGAACTTCATATACACATTCCCATCGCTGGTTTGGCTAAAGACGATCGACATCGCACCAATGAACTACTATTTGGTTTTCCTCCAATGACAATCGCCGTAGACATAAAGAGCGAACTCTTCAAGATTCTAACACAAATACAAGATGAAGTACACCGATACGCCATCAGTTTTCACCGAGACAAACGCTCCAAACATCAACTTCATAGCGCACTCGATGAAATAAATGGTATCGGGCCGAAGTCAAAAGATCTGCTACTTAGAAACTTCAAATCGGTGAAGCGCATCAGAGAAGCATCCTTCGATGAGCTAAAAGAGATCATAGGTGAGAGCAAGGCGAAATCCATTATTACTTATTGGAGCGATCAAACAGAGACAAGGTAATAAGAACATGCCTAAAGAGACTGTATCTTATAGATTAAATACAAAGGTAGGAGCAAATTTGGCAGTTTAGGAAATAAAACGTATCTTTGCATTATGAGAATAGTCATACAACGTGTTACAGAAGCCAGCGTAACGGTGAATGGAAAGACTGTCGGCGCAGTAGGCAAAGGGTATATGATACTTGTTGGCGTGGAAGACACTGACACTCAAGAAGATGCAGAATGGTTAGCCCGTAAGGTTGCCTCACTTCGCGTTTTCGACGACGAAGCTGGCGTAATGAACCGTGACATTCGTCAGACAGAAGGTTCTGTACTAGCGATATCCCAATTTACGCTCTTCGCAAGTTACAAAAAGAACAATCGCCCATCATGGTTTCGCGCATCCAAACAAGCCTACTCTGAACCACTCTACAATTACTTCTGCGACCAACTGGAGCTACAATTGGGCGCAGGCAAGGTTGCACGCGGTATCTTTGGAGCAGACATGAAAGTGGCCTTGATCAACGATGGACCTGTTACCATTATTATGGACACGAAAAACAAAGAATAGATAGCAACCTCTTCTATAATAATAGGAGACAAAAGCGTCACAACTCTTTCAATTAAAATCGAAAACAATGACCATCACAGAAGCTCAACTTGCAGTAGATCAATGGATTAAAAAATACGGCGTACGCTATTTCTCGGAGCTAACCAATTTGGCATGTCTCACAGAGGAAGTAGGCGAACTGGCACGTGTCATTGCCCGCACCTATGGCGAACAGAGCTTCAAGGCTGGCGAAAAAACCAATTTAGGGGAGGAAATGGCCGACGTACTGTGGGTCCTTCTCTGCCTAGCCAACCAAACGGGTGTAAATCTCGAAATCGAATTACAAAAAAGCATCGAAAAGAAAACTAAAAGGGACGCAGAGCGTCACAAAAACAATTCAAAACTGAAATAAACAAATAAACAGAAAGAATATGACTTCAATCAAAGACACTGTAAGACAGGATATAGAGCGTGCTGAAAGTATCCAGTCAGAGAACAAATACGAGCAAGTGCTAGCACAATATAACACTGATGTGGACGATGCGGAAGTTCGCGAGGAAGTAAAGAAAATCATTGCAGAAAAAGCACATGAAAACGACACTCCCGAAGTAAAGAAATTTCTCTTGGGGAGTGTAGAACTTACCACACTTCACACTACTGATTCAGACGTGAGCGTGATGCAGTTTACGGAGAATATTAACCGGTTCGACGAGGTCTATCCCGACCTGCCACATGTGGCCACCATCTGCGTCTTCCCGTGCTTTGCCGAGGTCGTCAACGACACCTTGGAGGTAGAAGGTGTAAATATAGCATGCGTCAGTGGCTCCTTCCCCTCATCACAGGCTCTTATTGAAGTAAAGGTGGCCGAAACGGCACTTGCCATCAAGGACGGTGCTAACGAGATCGATATTGTCATGCCAGTAGGCAAATTCCTCACAGGTGCCTATGAAAGTATGTGCGACGACATTGCAGAACTAAAAGAGACTTGTGGACAAGCTGTTGCAATGAAAGTGATTCTGGAAACAGGTGATCTCGTGACTGCATCCAACATCAAGAAGGCCTCCATCCTTTCCATGTATGCAGGAGCCGACTACATCAAAACTTCCACCGGCAAGGAAAAAGTCTCTGCTACACCAGAGGCCGTTTATGTGATGTGCCAAGCCATTAAGGAGTACTATGATAAAACGGGCATCCAAATCGGTTTAAAACCTGCTGGAGGCATCAATACTGTGATGGATGCCGTCATCTACTACACTATTGTCAAGGAAGTGCTAGGTGAGAAATGGCTTACCAACCAGTGGTTCCGCCTCGGAACGAGCCGCCTTGCCAATCTCCTTCTGAGCGAGATTGTAGGAGAAGAAGTGAAGTTCTTCTAAAAGCTTCGTTTCAGTTGCTCCGAGTCTTCCTATAAGACAGAAAACGCTTCAGGGACATGCTAGGCAACTAATTGGAATTTTGACGTTAATGGCCAAACCATCAGAAACACCTGTTGATTTGGCCATTGACATTACTTTATGATCTCTAAATGAGACAATTGTCCCTACCCTTCTCCTTTATTTAGTGCGTTCACTGACATAGTCAAGATAAGCACGAAGGGCGGCAGCAATCTTCTCGTCGTGACAATAATCATCAAGGAACTGAAGACACAACTGGTGGTAGAAACGCATCCTACCCTCTGAATATTCTATACCACCATTGTCCTTTGCAAACGCTACAAGACGGGCTATTTCCTCCTTCGTAACGGTTCCGTCCTTCACTTTTGCTACCAATTTCCAGTGCTCAGCCTTGCCCGCTTTATGCAATGCGTATATCACGGGGAGTGTAAGTTTCCCTTCTGCCATATCATTGCCAGTAGGCTTTCCAATATTGGCATCATCATAATAATCGAAAATATCGTCTCGAATCTGGAAAATCACTCCCAAGTTATGGCCAAACTCCTCCGCTGCAGTCACTTCATCCTCAGTAGCACCGACAGACAAAGCACCGATTCCTGCGCAAGCACTAAAGAGCGCAGCAGTCTTATTCTTGATGATCTCGTAATACACATCCTCCGACACTTCACGGTTCTGGATGTTCGAGAGCTGGAGAATCTCACCATTCGACAAGGTTTGTCCTAATTTTGCCAAGTTGGTAACGATTCGCTCACGCCCACTATAAGCAATGTGAAGCAAAGCGGTAGAAAGCACATAGTCGCCTACCAGCACGGCTACACGGTTGTCAAACAGTGCGTTGGTGCTAGCTTGTCCACGACGTTCCTTTGCTTCGTCCACAACATCGTCGTGGATAAGAGATGCAGTGTGCAAAAGCTCAAGTCCTACGGCGGAATGCAGCGTTACTTGCGAGACAGTACCAAAGTTTTTGGCCATCAGCAATATCAAAATAGGACGCATCCGTTTCCCAGCGCGCTGCTTGACGTGCTCCAATGCACAGCCCAGCATACCGTCGTCGTGGGTAAGACTGCTGTTGAAAAGCCCGATGAAATCGGCTAATTCGTGCGAGATTGGCTCCTTGATGAGCGATACGTAATCCATGAAAGTCCGAAATTTGATACAAAATTAAGGATTTAATCGGAGAATATCACAAAAAATTTGTACTTTTACACTTTAAAAATATCATTAGCATGACAAAACTGATTCTTATCGACGCCTATGCGATCATCTATCGCTCTTACTATGCCCTTCTGCGCACACCGCGCATCAATAGTAAGGGGTTCAACACGTCGGCCATTATGGGTTTTTGCAATACACTGCACGAGGTATTGACCAAAGAGCAACCCGACTACATAGGCGTGGCCTTCGACCACGGCAAGACCTTCCGTCACGAAAAGTTTCCCGCCTATAAGGCACAGAGACAAGAAACTCCCGAGGACATCAAGCGCTCTGTACCTATCATTCAAGATATCCTCGGCGCTCTACGTATTCCCGTACTACAGAAGGATGGCTTCGAAGCCGACGACGTGATAGGAACGCTTGCGCACCAAGCCGATGAAATGGGCATTTTAACCTATATGCTTACCCCCGACAAGGACTATGGTCAATTGATAGCCGATAACGTGAAGATGTACAAGCCTCGCCATGGCGGAGGCTATGATATCATCGGTAAAGAGGAAGTACAACAGAAATATGGTATAGCTACCCCCGCGCAGGTAATCGACCTGTTGGCACTAATGGGTGATAGCGCAGACAACTTTCCCGGATGTCCTGGTGTGGGCGAGAAGACTGCTGTCAAACTTATCAACCAGTTTGGCTCCGTTGCCAACCTCCTTGAGAGCACAGACCAACTGAAAGGGAAAATGAAGGAGAAGGTAATGAATGCTACCGAAGACATCAAGCTATCCTATTTCTTGGCAACCATTCGACAAGACGTTCCTATCAGTCTCGATCTCGAAGCGATGAAGTGTAAGGAGCCGGATACGGAGACATTGGCAAAACTCTTCGACGAACTGGAGTTTAAGACTCTTACGAACAAGTTTTTGGGAAAGGCCGAAAAAACCAAGAAAAAGAGTCAAAGCCAGCTTGATCTCTTTGCTGAAATTACGCCCGACGTCCAAGAAGAAACAAAAAACGAGCAGTATGAAAGCATTAAAACAACGCAGCACGAATACCATCTCATTGATAATGTGAACGATGCGCTTGCTTTATATGATTTTTTACGGACAAAAGAAATTCTTTGTTTAGACACAGAGACAACATCCGTACACCCGATGGAAGCCGAATTGGTGGGATTCAGTTTCGCCGTGAAGGAAAAAGAGGCTTGGTACATAGCCGTAAAAGACAACCGTGAAGAGGCGTTAAAAATGCTTTCGATATTCAAACCACTGTTTGAAAACGAGAAGATTCTCAAGGTGGGACAAAATATCAAGTACGACATGGAGGTGCTCCACAACTATGGTATCACGGTGAAGGGGCGTATCTTTGACACGATGCTCGCCCACTATATCATCCAGCCAGAACTCCACCACGGCATGGACTACCTTGCAGAGGTTTATCTTCACTACCAGACCGTACGCATAGAAGAACTCATCGGGCCGAAGGGAAAAGGGCAGAAAAACATGCGTGACTTACCACCAGAGGCGGTCTATGCTTACGCTTGCGAAGATGCCGATATTACCTTGCGCCTCTACCATATCCTTGAACCAAAACTAAAAGAGGTCGGCGGAGAAGATTTGTTTTGGCAAATAGAGATGCCCCTCGTTCCAGTCCTGGCCGATATGGAACAAACGGGCGTCTGTCTCGACACTGAAGCCTTAAAAGAGACCTCCCGTATCTTCAACGAACGGCTTCACCTCTATGAGACGCACATCTACGAAGAGGCCGGTGAAACATTCAACATCGCAAGTCCCAAGCAAGTCGGTGAGATTCTTTTCGGCAAATTGCATTTGGTCGACAATCCCAAGCGGACAAAGACAGGACAGTACGTCACCTCCGAAGAAGTACTGCAATCCCTCAGTGGCAAGCATCCCATAGTGGACAACATTCTTGCCCACCGAGGTCTAAAAAAACTATTGGGCACCTATGTCGATGCGCTTCCGAAACTCATCAACCCTCGCACGGGCCGCATCCACACTTCTTTCAACCAAGCAGTGACAGCCACTGGTCGCCTCTCGTCAAGCGACCCTAACTTGCAGAACATCCCCGTCAGAGACGATGACGGCAAGGAAATTCGCAAGTGCTTTATCCCTGAAGAGGGGTGTCTGTTCTTCTCTGCTGACTACTCGCAAATAGAGCTGCGCATCATGGCCCACCTTAGTGGCGATGAAAACATGATCGAAGCGTTTCGGAGCGGACAGGATATCCACCGAGCCACAGCCGCCAAGATATGGCACGAACCGATAGAGCGTGTCGAGGACGCACAACGAAAAAAAGCCAAGCAAGCCAACTTTGGCATCATCTACGGCATCACGGCCTTCGGGCTGGCTCAACGGATGGGAATAGCCAACGGGGAGGCGCGCGACCTCATCGCCGACTATTTCAGGACCTTCCCCCGTGTCCACGCCTACATGGAGCAAGCCAAGCAATTGGCACGCGAGAAGGGTTATGCTGAGACCATCTTCCATCGTCGCCGCTACCTACCTGATATCACCTCTCGCAACAACACCGTTAGGGGATTTGCCGAGCGCAACGCTATCAACGCACCGATACAAGGAAGCGAAGCCGACATCATCAAAGTGGCAATGATCCGCATCCACCGCCGCTTCGCCGAGGAAGGCATCCGGTCGAAAATGATCCTGCAAGTACATGATGAGCTCAATTTCTCTGTCTATCCCGAAGAGAAAGCACTTGTCGAACGCATTGTCGTGGAAGAGATGGAACGTGCCTATACACTCTCCGTACCCCTCGTGGCCGACGCAGGCTGGGGACGAAACTGGCTGGAAGCACACTAACCCCTGTTCAAACCAGCCTACATCCTAAGATCAAAGGAGCAAAAACACCCAAACAACGGGTGCTACATGAATAGAAATTGACATCGCGAAATGTCAATAATGGTTCATGTTGCACCCGTTGTTTAAACTATGAATTGAGAAGGTCGACACTACTGAGAAGCCTCAGACCCACGAAACAGAAAAAGACTATCGGGTTCTCCAGCCAAAGACTAAGCAGCAAGGCCCAAAAACTGACGAACACGCCTCTTCATTTTCAATTACTAAAACAGGATTTCCATGTGGCTTTTCAGATAATAGTAAACTATTAACTACAAGTTGATGAAAGCATAAACGCTTGGTGTTGAAGCATTTATACAAGAAAAAGAAATGCAACGCAGTTTTGAAAAAGTGATGAGACGGCTTGCGCACTCAGGGGTTTTATTGCAACTTTGCAACATAAATAATTCAACAACAAGTTATATCATTCGTCTATTATGAAAAAGAAGAACCTATTACTTTTCGCTGCATTGGCACTGAGTGCCTCCGCCGGCGCACAGGAAGTAGTCACGGTAACATCCACGGACGGCAAGAAGGAGTTTGACAAAGGTCAGATTACCACCTTCACCTTCGACGGCCCCGCCGTCATCTTGCACCGTAGCGGTAATCAAGAACCCGAGGAATACATGATGAGCGACATCGTAGAGATCACCTTCAGCCTGGCCACCGGTTTCGACAATGTGAAGATGGGAGAAACCAACATCACCGTGAGTGCGGAGCGCGGAACCGGCATTCTCCGTATCAATGGCACGGAGCCTGGCAAGATCTACAACGTAGCCGTCTATGACGCAGCAGGCCGTATTGTCTGGAACGACAAGCAGTGGCAGGGCCAGACCATCGATCTTTCGGGCAAGCCCGCTGGCGTCTATATTCTGAACATCAACAACACAACACTTAAATTCAGAAAGTAATCTATGAAGAAATCCATACTCCTCATGTCCGCCCTTTTCTTCTGCGGCATGACTGCGCTGGCCCAGGAGCCACTTTACAAGATGAAGTTGACGCTGCAAGACGGAAGCAAGCTCGCAGCCCTTACCGACGAGATCGACTCCATGCAACTCACGACAGTGAAGGCAGCCGAGGTACACGTCACAGAGCGCTATAAGACCTCCTCCTCCATCGGCATCAATATCGAGGCCGAAGCAAGTGTGACACGCGTCCAAGCGGCCATCGTCGCTGGCAGCGAGAAGGACCCCAACATCAACTACACCGAGTATGTGCAGAAGCATAGCGTCTGTGACGCCAAGGGATCCTATACGCTGGCCTTCGACTTCCTCAAGCCGGAGAGTATCTACACCATCTATGTGCTCGCATACGACGAGAACGGTCTGCCCACGGGTCTGAAGAGCCTTACCTGCTCCACGGGTGCCGTGGCCGACGATCCCTTCACGGTCACGACGACACACGTCGGAACAACAACACTCAAGTACAACGTCACGGCCAAGGACGCTTCCGTGAAGTACTGCACTTTCGCCACAGGCTATGACTACTACCAGCGCTGGCAGCTGGAGGAAGGCACCAACGGCGACGTCATCAAGCACTTCATCAGCATGTGGTCCACCTTCGCCTCCTGGTATGGCGAGAACTGGCAGACCATGATGAAGTACGACCGCCGCGAGGGCACCTACGAGGGCGATGGCTACCACCTGATGTGGGACGCTCGCCAGGTCGTCATCACCTTCGGAATGGACGACGACGGCAACCTCGTCACGCCAATTCAGGTTGACAGCATCCACACCAACGCCCCGACACCGGTGGACATGGACATCCCCGTGACCGTCCTCTCCAACGAGTGGGGAGACCAGCAGATCAAGGCTGCCCCGACTACCAACACCCCCTATTTCATCACCATGCAGCCCGCCGCCTACGTTGACCTGTACAAGACCGACGCAGCGCTGCTCCGCGCCCTTTGCTACGAGGCCGACAACATCAACCCGACCGACCTGGCCCGTACTCGCGACGAGGACCTCAGAGATGGTCTGTGGGAGTTCCGCGTGCGCAAGGATGTCGACACCGACTACTACATCATCGCTGTCGGACTGGACGAGGGCGCACCCGCTACCCGCGCCTTCAAGACCAAGATCACGGTGCCTGGAGGAAGTTTCTAAGCCTATTGTATGTACAACAACGAAAGAAGAAAAACAATGAAAAAGATCATAGCAACTATCGCCGCCTCCGTGCTCTCTGTGGCGGCTATGGCCCAGAAACCGGGCGACGGTGTGTTGAGAATCCATACCACCGACGGCGAGGTGACGCCCATCTTCACCAAGAACATCAAGAGCATGACCTTTGAGGAGGTGACACCGCTGACCATGAACATCGATGTCGAGGAGACCGGCACAGACTACATCCTCGTCGATTTCCCCATGCCCGAGGGCTGCTCCCACTGGCTGATGTACGTCGGCGACGAGGAGCTCGTCGGCGACGACCGCGACGTCCGCATCGAGATGAAGAAGCGCTACATGGAGGACTGGCGCGAGTCGAAGTACCTTAAGATCCCTGGTCTGAAGGATAACACCACCTACTACATCTACGCCCTTCTCTACGACAATGACGGAGTGCCCGCAGGTCTCAGCCGCGCCACGGCAACGACCAAGGCTAAGGCCAATGACGAATTCTCTATCAACGTCACGGACATCAAGTCCAATACGGCTACCGTCACCTTCACCCCGAAGGACCAGACGCAGCAGTACTACTGCTTCATCGTGTCGGACGAGACCCGCGACTTGATGATAGAGAAATATGGAAGCATCGAAGCTGCCGACCAGGCCTACTGGGACTACATAGCTGGGCAGTACGACATGGACCTCGATTTTTATTTGAACCAGACTCTGTTCCGCGGTACGAAGACCGTTGACGCCAAGGAGTTCACTGGTCAGGCCCTGCAGTCCGAGACCCTCCACTGGGCCTATTGCTATGCAGTCAACTCCTCTACGGGCGAGATTACATCTCCCGTCTATGAGCAGCGCTTCACCACGCTGGCCACGGAAGCATCAAGCAATCAGCTCACCGTCACCGTTATACAGCCGTACAAAGATGGTTGCGACGTAGAAGTCAAGACCACCAACAACGACAAGTATATCCTCGACGTGCAGAGCAAAGAGGTCTGGGAGAGAAAGCTAAGCGCCCACAACGGCGACGCCAAGAAGGCCGCTGCCGACCTGCTGAAGATTGTCTATGGCGGCGAGGCTGACGACTTCACAAAACAAGGCGACTTCACTGGCAAGCTCAACTACGGCCAGCCTGACACCGACTGCGTGGTCATCGCCTGTGGCTATGACGGCGGCGTGACGACCGACGTGCAGGCCATCCCCTTCCATACCTTGGCAGAATAAAGGACAGCGGACGTAAGACCGCAGTCTAACAGAGATAGCCCAGCCCTTTGCGCATCACAAGCGCCAAAGAGCTGGGCTTTTTTGAAGCCAAAATTCTTTTATCACCCGAAAACTTGCCTATTTCATGAAAAGGCAGTACTTTTACACCATCATTCGACAAAGGAATCATGAGAATCATCATCATCAACGGCCCCAACCTCAACCTCTTGGGCACACGCGAACCCGACCTCTATGGGCAGGAGACGATGGAAGACTGCCTTGCATCGCTCCGAAAACGGTTTCCACAGGTGGAGATAGAATACTATCAGAGCAACCATGAGGGCGCATTGGTAGACCGGCTTCAGGAGACCGGATTCACCCACGACGGCATCATCCTCAACGCGGCAGCCTATACCCATACCAGCATTGCCCTGCTCGACGCGATCCGCGCCATCAGCGCCCCTGTCGTGGAGGTGCACCTTAGCAATGTCGCCGCCCGCGAGGACTTCCGCCGCCACTCCATGATCGCCCCCGCTTGTGTCGGAACAATCGCGGGGTTCGGCATGGACGTCTATCGACTGGGCGTAGAAGCGCTGCTCTGTTTCACCCACCACCCCCAATCGAGTCGGTCATGACTGAACAACTGCAACGATATATAGAACAGCACAGCGACCCCGAAGGCGACTATCTGCACCGCCTTTGGCGGGCCACCCACTTGCACACACTCCACGGACGCATGGTGAGCGGCCATGTCGAGGGGCGCCTGCTCAAGATGTTGGTCACCATGATACGCCCCAAGCACATCCTGGAGATAGGCACCTTCACGGGATATAGCGCTCTCTGCATGGCCGAGGGACTGCGTTCGATAGGCGATGGGGGTATCATCCACACCTTCGATGTCAATGACGAACTGGAGCCCTTCACGCGCCAGTGGATCGATGGATCAGGACTGGGCAACTACATCGACTTCCGCATCGGCGACGCCATCGAGCAAGCACCCCAACTGGGCGTGACCTTCGACCTTGCATTCATCGATGGCGACAAGCGCACCTACCTCCAGACCTACGAGATGGTGCTGCCGCTTCTGCGACAAGGTGGCTTCATCCTCGCCGACAATACACTATGGGACGGCCATGTCGTCGATTCGGCCTACGCCAAAGACCAGCAGACCTTGGGCATTTGCCGCTTCAACGACGCCACAGCACAGGACCAGCGTATCGAAAAAGTCATCCTTCCCATGCGCGATGGCCTCACGCTGATGCGCAAATTGTAATTTTATGGAGACAACATGGCCATTTCTCAACAAGATTGAGTAACTTTGCAATCAAATAACAAAGAAGAATATGGAAGAAACAAGACAAAACCGCATAGCCCGCCTCCTGCAAAAGGAGCTGGCGACCATCTTTCAAGGACAGACACGCATGATGCACGGCGTGCTGGTCAGCGTCACCCGGGTGCGCGTAAGCCCCGACTTGAGCATATGTACCGCCTATCTCAGCATCTTCCCCTCAGAGAAATCGGAAGAACTGATCGAGAACATCAACACCAACGAGAAGCAAATCCGCTTCGAACTGGGACGACGCGTGCGCAACCAGCTCCGCATCATCCCCGAGCTACGCTTCTATCTCGACGACTCCCTCGACTACATCGACCACATTGACGAACTGCTGAAGAAGTGAACTTCCCGCTATTTGTCTCCCGCCGCTACCTGTTCTCCAAGAAGAGCACGCACGCCATCAATCTCATCAGCGTCATTGCCGTGCTCGGCGTGGCCGTGGCCACGATGGCCATGGTGGTCGTCATGAGCAGTTTCAACGGTTTTGCCGACCTGATAGCGTCCCTCTTCACAGAGTTTGACCCGCAATTGAAGGTGCAGCCAGTGAGTGGCAAAGCTGCTCCTGCCGACGATGCTGCCTTGGTGAAGGTAAAGCAGTTACCCTTTGTCGCCGTGGCAACAGAATGCGTAGAGGACCAGGCGCTGGCCGTATATCGGGATCGTCAGATGATGGTGACTGTGAAGGGTGTGGAGGCCAACTTCGACTCGCTCACCAACATTCGCAACATCCTCTACGGTGACGGCGAGTTTCGTCTCTCCCAGGCCAACCTCGACTACGCCGTGCCTGGCATCTGGATTGCCAAAGACCTCGGCACAGGCACCGATTGGCCCGACTATCTCCACATCTATGCGCCACAACGGCAGGGACAGTACGACATGAGCAACCCCACAGAGGCTTTCGCCGAAGATTCCGTACTCTCCCCCGGCGTGGTCTTCCAAGTGAAACAGAGCCGCTACGACCGCAAATACATCCTCACAAGCATCGCCCTTGCCCGAAGGCTTTTCGATCGGCAGGGAGAACTCACGTCGCTGGAGTTGCGGATGAAGCCGGGCGTGGATATCGACGAGGCCAAGAAGGAAATCAAAGCCATCCTGGGCAACCGCTTCACGGTTAAGGACCGTTATGAGCAACAAGCCGACAACTTCAAGGTCATGCAGGTGGAGAAACTCTTTGCCTACGCCTTTCTGACCTTCATTCTCCTCGTGGCTTGCTTCAACATTGTCGGATCGCTCTCGATGCTCATCATCGACAAGCGCGACGATATAGCCACCCTGCGCTTCCTCGGAGCCAGCGACCGCACCATCACGCGCATTTTCCTGCTCGAAGGCCGCCTAATAGCCCTCGCTGGGGCCGTCATCGGCATAGGAGTGGGCCTTCTGCTCTGCCTCCTCCAACAGCAATACGGCCTTGTGAAGCTCGGCAACAGCAGCGGCAACTACATCGTCGATGCCTATCCTGTGAGTGTACACCCATGGGACGTGGTCATGGTCTTCCTCACCGTGACGGTCGTGGGATGGCTGGCCGTCTATTTCCCCGTACGCTACATGAGCCGCAGAAGCAAAGTGTAGGGAGAGAAATGTATATCCAAAATCCAAGTATATGATTCGCCTCAATTGTTTCTTCACGCTCGCCGACGAAGAGAAGAAAAAAGCGTTTGTCTCCTTGGCCCAAAAATTGGTCGAGAAGTCGCGAACGGATGCTGGCTGCATTGCCTACGACATCCTTTTCAGTTGCACCAACCCGCTCACAGGCATGATTTGCGAAACATGGCAGGACCAGGCCTCGCTCGATCTCCACGCCCATGCCGAACACTTCACACGCCTAGTACCACAGATCAAAGCCCTGACGGTGGAGGGTATGAAACGCGACGACTTTCTCTTCTGATTCCCCTTCAATCACCATTAGGGTATAAGGGAAACTATTTTCTTTCCAACGCCTTTAAGGCATAGAAAGGTTGAGGAGAGAATGAAAAAAGCGTTTTGGACACTTTGGAGGGCTACTGTTTTCATAGCTCTTAAAAAGTCTTTTTTGTGTCAACTGAAAGCCTTTTGTTCATGAGAAAAATCCTCGTAAGCATATTGCTACTCTTGTCTTCCATCACCTTGCCGGCACAATCGCCACAGGTGGGTTGGGAGACGCTCTATGCGCAGCTCTTAGAGCAGGACGACGAGACAGGTCAGTCCGACGAGGAAACCTACGAACTACTCTCAGAGCTTGCCGAGCACCCGATCGCCCTCTATCAAGCCACACGGGAAGATTTGGAACGCATTCCCTTCCTCTCCGAGACACAAATCGAGGAACTAATAGCCTATATCACGCAGTATCATGGGATGCGGACGATGGGTGAACTGTCGCTCATCGAGTCACTGGACGGCCTGCGCCGAGCGCTCCTCCCCTACTTCCTCCTACTCACCGACGACAAGACCACCCATTTTCCCTCCCTCCACACCATCCTTCAACGAGGCCGCCACACGGTAGTAGGACAAATGGGCGTGCCCTTCTACGATCGTCAAGGAGACCACGAAGGTTTTTTGGGGCCGAAATACCGCCACTCGATCCGTTACACTTTCCAGTACGGCCCATACATCACGGCTGGTCTGACGGCGGCACAAGACGCAGGCGAGCCTTTCTTCGCTGGTGGCAACCGATGGGGCTACGACCACTATAGCTACTATGCAGTGGCACGAAAAATGACTCGCCACCTCAAGACCATTGCCGTCGGACGGTACCGTGTACGAATGGGCTTGGGACTGGTGGTGAACAACGATGTGGCCTTTGGCAAGATGATGACGCTGCCAAGCCTCTTCCGCACAGGCAGCACCATCCGGGGCCACGCAAGTCGATCTTACTACAACTACCTGCAGGGTGCGGCTGCCGAGATCGCTTTGTCGAAGCATTTTGTACTAAGTGCTTTTCTCTCGTGGCGCACCATCGACGCCACGCTGACCAAGGACGGCAGGGGCATTGCCACATTGCTCCAGACGGGCTACCATCGCACCACGTCGGAGATGAACCGCAAGGACAACGCCTCACAGACGGCCTCGGGAGGCCATATCGCCTGGCGACACGGAGGCTTCCATCTCGGTGCGACGGGCGTATGGACACGCTTCGACAAACCGCTGCAGCCCAACACGTCACAGGCTTTCCGCAGGTTCTACCCTGCTGGTGAAGCATTTTGGAATGCGAGCATCGACTACGGCTACACCAGCCACCGTCTCTCCTTGAGCGGCGAGACCGCCACGGGCGGCTGCCGAGCACTCGCCACGCTCCATGCGCTGTCCTTCCGCCTCTACCCCACCCTCACGCTGACAGCTGTCCAACGCTATTATAGCTACAAATACCAAGCCGTTATGGGACAGTCGTTCGCCGACGGAGGACGCGTGCAAAATGAGAGTGGTGTGATGGCAAAGGTGGATTGGGCCTTAGGCAGCTTTTGGACTCTGACAGCCTACACCGACTTTGCCTATTTTCCGTGGGCAAAGTATCAAGTCTATGCCTCGTCCCACAGCTGGGACCACTTTCTGCAAACCACCTACCACCGCGACCACTGGATCCTCACGGCACGCTACCGTCTCCGATCCCGTATGAAAGGCGATGCCACGAAAGCTGGGCTCATCGACGAGACCTCACAACGGGCACGACTCACCGTGGCCTACACTGGGGCTCAATGGGCCTTCCGTACCCAGGCAGATGCCACTCGCAGCGCCTCCCAACAGACCAGCAATGGCTATATGCTCACGCAGTCGGCGACATGGAGCGGCCTCAGAGGACTGCAGGCCACGGTTCAGGGCGGCTATTTTCATACCGACGACTACGCCTCGCGTATCTACACCTACGAGCGTGGACTGCTCTACGCCTTCTCCTTTCCCGCCTATTTTGGCGAGGGGCTCCACTATGCGCTCTTCCTGCGTGCGGATATGGGGCAAAGGTGGATGCTCATCGCCAAACTAAGCGTGACAGACTACTTCGACCGCGATCACATCTCGTCAGGACTCCAGCAGATAGACCGTTCGTCGAAAGCCGACCTGGAACTTCAGTTACGACTCAAATTGTGACCCAGTCTCACCCCTGTTGTGCGTCAACTGTATATATGCCATCGTTTCAACCAGGCTTTGTCCCCAGAATAAAGAACGGGTTATATACACTCACACGAACTGGTGTGACTTCTAAAATTAGTCTTTGAGCGCATAGGTGACAGTAGTGACGACCCGCACCCGCTTGATATAGGGCGTATTGGCATCACGGTCATCGATGGAGAACTGTCCCTGATCGGCAGAGATGATCTTGCTGATGGTCGAATGGCTGTTGTTGGCAAACTGCTTAGCGGTCTGCTCAGCATTCTCAATGGCTTCGGTCATCATCTTCGGCTTCATCTTCTTGAAGGAGACATACTCATAGACGACAGGGTTCTGATACTCGTCGGCAACGATCGCCACGCCTTGCTTGAGCAATTCGCCTTGGCGGGCAATGATACTACGCACCTTGTCAACCTGGGTAGAGGTGACGGTGATGACCAGCGTGACATTGTAGCGGTAGGGCTGGTTCTGCTGTGAGTACTGCTCTGCCGTGAGATCTATCACCTTGGGTGCATTGATACTGATCTCACCCTCCCGAATGCCGTTCTTCAACAGAAACGCCTTGATGGCCTGCTGCTTGGCGGCTATACGCTCATAGAGCATCGGCAGGTCGTCGCCCAGTTCCTTGGAGACGATAGGCCATGTCACCTTGTCGGCCTTCACCTCCTTTTCCGCCAGTCCCTTGACGGTCACTTTCCGGTCGCGACTGGTAAAATTGTCCATTCCTCCTTTCAAGCAAAGTCCCATGATGACAATGCCTAAAGCAATGATCGTAGCAGAGATAATTTGTTCCTTTTTCATCATGTTATTTTTTTTAGACTGATATATGTGCTGGCAAAGTTAAAGAAAATAGCATTACCGTCATGAGGAAAACACTTAAAAGAAGTTAGGGAAATGTATTAACAGGTGCTAATAACAGGGCAAAGGGGCCGTCAAGTCAATTTATTTGCGTACTTTTGCATAAGAAAAGCGACACCTCAGCAATTAAAGTCCACTTGGTTGCTTTCGGTTTGCACATTCTTAGAAGATAAAAAATAAAACGTAAAAGATACTCATGGCATTAAAATGTGGTATTGTTGGTCTTCCCAACGTGGGAAAATCAACCCTCTTCAACTGCTTGTCGAGTGCGAAAGCACAAGCAGCCAACTATCCTTTCTGTACGATTGAGCCAAACCTCGGCGTCATCTCCGTGCCCGACGAGCGGCTCAACAAACTGGCTGAGATCGTGCACCCTGGACGCATCGTTCCCGCCACCTGCGACATTGTCGATATAGCAGGCCTCGTCAAGGGTGCGTCCAAGGGCGAGGGTCTGGGCAACAAGTTTCTCGGAAACATCCGTGAGTGCGACGCCATCATCCACGTAATCCGTTGCTTTGACGACCCCAACGTTGTGCGCGAGGGCGGCGCTCCCGTCGATCCCGAAGAGGACAAAGAGGTGATTGATACTGAGCTGCAACTGAAGGACCTGGAGACTGTCGAAGGACAGTTGGCCAAACAGCAGAAGATGGCCGCTGCGGGCAACAAAGACGCCAAGACGATGGTGAGCGTGCTGGAGGCCTATAAAGAGGTGCTGGAACAAGGTAAGAACGCCCGCTCGGTGGTCTTCGAGACCAAAGACGAGATACAAGCTGCCCACGATCTGTTTCTCCTGACGACAAAGCCCGTGCTCTATGTCTGCAACGTCGATGAGGAGAGTGCCAAGACGGGCAACGAATACAGTCGCAAGATAGAGGAGATAGCCCGCGAGGAGGGGGCCGAAGCCATGGTCATCGCCGCCAAGACGGAGGAAGACATTGCCCAGCTCGACTCCTACGAGGACAAGAAACTCTTCCTCGACGAATTGGGACTGGAGGAGAGTGGCGTGAACCGCCTTATCGAGAAGGCATACCATCTGCTCAACCTGCAGACCTTCATCACTGCTGGCGAGATGGAGGTGAAGGCATGGACTTACCGCAAAGGCTGGAAGGCGCCACAATGTGCGGGCGTGATCCATACCGACTTCGAAAAGGGCTTCATCCGTGCCGAGGTCATCAAGTACGAGGACTACATCCAGTATGGCTCCGAGGCCGCCGTGCGCGAGGCCGGCAAACTCGGCATAGAAGGCAAAGAGTATGAGGTGCAGGACGGCGACATCATGCACTTCCGCTTCAACGTCTAATTCCCCACCCCATGATGAATCCGCTCTACATCTATTGGCAGCCCTCGGAGGTAGCCATCCACCTTGGCTCGCTCTCCGTGCGCTGGTACGCCTTGTGCTGGCTGACGGGCCTTGTACTGGCCTACCTGCTCATGAAGTGGCTCTACAAGGAGCACAAATATAGCGACGAGAAGTTTGACCCTCTCTTTCTCTATGTCTTCTTGGGCATATTGGTGGGTGCGCGCCTCGGCCATTGCCTCTTCTACGAGCCCGACTACTTCCTCTCTTCGGGCACACATATCGTGGAGATGTTCCTGCCTATCCACTTCCTTGAGGGTGGCGGATGGAAGTTTACGGGATTTGCCGGACTGGCCAGCCACGGTGGCGTGGCAGGCCTCTTGGTGGGCCTTTGGCTCTACATCAAGCGCTACAAGATGCCGACCTGGGTGGTACTGGACCTGATGGGAGTGGTCTCCTGCATCACGGCATGCTTCATCCGGCTGGGAAACCTCATGAATTCGGAGATTGTCGGCAACGTGACGGACGTGCCCTGGGCCTTCATCTTCGCCCATGTTGACAAGGCGCCACGCCACCCTGGACAGCTCTATGAGGCCATCGCCTATGCCTGCTTCTTCGCCATCATCTTCCTCATCTACCGCAAGCACAAGGACCGTGTGGGCACGGGACTCTATTTCGGTCTCTGCCTGACGTTGGTGTTCACCTTCCGCTTCTTCATCGAGTTTACCAAGGAGGTACAGGAGGCTTTCGAGGCCAATCTGCCGCTCGACATGGGCCAGTTGTTGAGCATCCCGCTCATCGCCCTGGGTGTATGGGCAATGGTCCGTAGCCGCCACATGAAGGCTGCAAAGTAGGAGAACGCCCCTACCCCATCTTTTTCCAGGCTTCGCCCAGCATGGCGTAGCCGCCAAAACCCAGCTGCTCCACTTCCGCCAGTCGCTGGTAAGACACTCCGCCGAGGGCAACGACCTGCTGGTCGATAATGCCTTCGGCGCTGGCTTTTAATAAGGTCTGCTTGGAAAAGGCCGACCGGTACCCCTGCTTGGAAATACTGTCGTAGATAGGGCTTAGGAAGACGTAGGCGCAACGTGGCTTCCACGCCTTCACCTCGTCCAGGCTATGGCAAGATCGGCTCACAGCGCCTTGGAAACCAGCGGGAGCGACGGGGTTGCGGTAGTTCAGATGAATGCCTCCCAGTCCATAGCGATCCGCAAGCGCATGGTGGTCGTGCAAGACGAGGCGACTACGATACGCCTCTGGAACACCCTCTATGAGTTGGGCAACGGCCCGTGCGTCGGCATCGGGCTTGCGGATATGTACCCGATCGAAAGACTCGTCCAGCAACCGGACGATAAAAGAAGCCTCGCCCGGCACGAAGCCGGGCAAGGTGATGGCTATGCGAAGCATGATTAGCCTTTGAGTTTCTTGATGATCAGGTCAGCAACCTTCTTACCCGACATCAGCATACCGCCGAAGATCGGCCCCATGCGCGGCGTACCTGCCACAGCAGAGGAAGCCATGCCACAGACGTAGAGACCGGGATAGATCTCGCGTGTGCCTTCCACAACGAGACGCTCTCCCTCGGCCACGTCCAGCGAGCGCTCACCCATCACGCCACCCGTCTCCGTCTGGAGCTGGATGCCATTCTTGCGGGCCACCACACAGGCTATCTCGCTATCGTGGCCCGTGCCGTCGATGACGCATTTGGCCATGATATTGATGGGATCGACATGCATACCCTCGCGCAGAACGGGCGTCCAGTTGACCACCACGCCACTTACGACGTTACTCTTGAACACCACGTCCTCCACGCTATAGCAGTTGAAGATGGTGGCTCCTGCATGCACGGCATGGTAGAGGAGCGCAGAAGTGCCCTCCACGGAGTCGAGGGTATAGAGTCCATCCTCAAACGGCGTATAGTTGATGCCAAAGTCGCGAACGATGTCCAGCGCCTCCTCCTGGATTACAATCTGGTTGAACATCATCGCGCCACCCCACATTCCGCCGCCGGGAGAAAGCTTTCTGTCAAACTGAGCTACCTTCAGTCCTGCCTTGGCAAGGTAGTATGCCGCCACGATACCCGAGGGACCACCACCAACGATGGCCACGTCAATATCGAGATTGCGCTGTAATTTGTCAAAATAAGTACTGACAATTCCTTTTGAAACCTGTGTCTCTATCATCTTGTTTCTTGTTTATAAGGTTATGATTCATTGTTGTTATTCCGCATCGGAAGCGTCCGTGCAATCCTTCAGACTGTGACTGATACGGGCTGCACAGAAGTTGGGACCACACATGGAGCAGTAGTTGCCCTTCATGTCATTGGAAGTCTTGTAGTATTCCAACGCCCGCTCAGGGTCGAGCGAAAGATTGAACTGATCCTTCCATCTGAAGTCGTAGCGCGCCTTGGACAGGGCGTCGTCGCGAACCGAAGCACCGGGATGACCCTTGGCCAGGTCGGCCGCATGGGCAGCAATCTTATAGGCGATAATACCCTCGCGCACATCCTCCTTCGTAGGCAGCGCGAGATGCTCCTTCGGTGTGACGTAGCAGAGCATGGCCGTACCAAACCATCCGATCATGGCTGCGCCGATGGCGCTGGTGATATGGTCGAAACCAGGCGCGATGTCTGTGACGAGCGGGCCGAGGGTATAGAAGGGTGCGCCGTGGCACTTCTCGATCTGGCGGTCCATGTTCTCCCGAATCTTGTTCATGGGCACATGGCCGGGACCTTCGATAAATGCCTGCACGCCATGATCCCACGCACGCGTCACCAGCTCACCCATGGTGTCGAGCTCGGCAAACTGGGCGGCATCATTGGCATCGTGGGTCGAACCGGGACGGAGGCCGTCACCCAAGGAGATAGCCACGTCGTAGCGATGGCAGATCTCGCAAATATCGTCGAAATGGGTATAGAGGAAACTCTCCTCGTTGTGGGTCTGACACCACTTGGAGATGATGCTGCCACCACGGCTCACCATACCCGTAAGGCGACCGATCGCCAAAGGTACGTTCTTCAGGCGGATGCCACAATGGATGGTGAAGTAGTCCACACCCTGCTCACATTGCTCGATGAGCGTGTCGCGGAACACCTCCCAGTTGAGATCCTCCGGTTTGCCACCTACTTTCTCAAACGCCTGGTACATGGGGACGGTACCCACGGGCACAGGGCTGTTGCGGAGAATCCATTCACGCGTCTCGTGGATATCATCGCCTGTGGACAGATCCATCAGCGTGTCACCTCCCCACTTGCAGCTCCACACGGCCTTGTCAACTTCTTCCTCAATGCCCGACGACATGGAGGAGTTGCCAATATTGGTGTTGATCTTCACCAGGAAGTCCGTACCGATGATCATCGGCTCGGCCTCGGGATGGTTGATATTGGCCGGAATGACGGCACGGCCCTCGGCGATTTTTTGGCGGACAAACTCGGGGGTGATAAACGTCTTGATACCACGCTCCTCGCAGTCCATATTCTCGCGGATGGCAACATACTCCATCTCCTCCGTGATGATGCCTTCACGGGCGCAGTCCATGATCGTCTTTCCCTTTCTGCGCTCTGTCCACGCCTTGCGGAGTTTCGGAAGACCTTTGCGCAGGTCGATCTCCACCTCTGGGTCGCTATAAGGACCGCTGGTGTCGTAGATCGTCACGGGCGGATTCTCGATGCACTGCTTCTCGCCATCGACCATCTTGACAGTCGGCGTGAGTGTCACCTCGCGCATACCGACGCGCAACTCAGGGAAGAGCACGCCCTTGCGATAGACCTTCTGGGAGGAAGGATAGGTGAAATGAGGATTGAATTGTTCGGTTTTCATATTTATTGTTGTTCTGATTGTTCTAATATACGGAGGATGGCCTTCGTCTCCTCGACTGGCTGCTCTGCATCGAGGATGCCACCACTGATAGCCACCCCGCTCACTCCCGTCTGCAGCACAGGCAGCAGGTCCGCCCGCGTGATACCGCCTATGGCGACAACGGGCAGCAGGATGTTCTCCCGCCTCATGGCCTCGACGATGGCGCGGTAGCCCTCCAGTCCGAGAACAGGGGCGAGACGCTGCTTGGTGGTGGTGAAGCGATAGGGACCACAACCGATGTAGTCCACACCCTGGCGATGCAGGCGGCGCACGTCGTCGATGGTGTTGGCCGTGCCACCGATGATCAAGTCGGGACCCAAGAGTGTACGGGCCTCGTCGGCAGGCATGTCCTTGCGCCCCAGGTGCACACCATCAGCTCCCACTCGCTTCACCATCTCGACACGGTCGTCGAGGATGAGGCGGGCGTGATAGCTGCGACAGAGCGCCACGGCCTCTTGGGCAGTGGACAAGAATGTGGCCTCATCGGCTTCCTTCATGCGGAGCTGCACCCAGCGGCAGCCTCCTTCGAGGGCCATGCGGATGCCTTCTATGTAGCCATAGCGGCTGTTGTGATGGGAGATAAATTGCAACATAGCTTATTGTTCGGTCAATATCAAAGGTTGAGGATCATAAAAATGATTCACCGGGCCGTGTCCCTCCCCGACCGAGACATCAGCTCCAGCCCGCAAAGCCTCGTAGAGATAGGCTTTGGCAGAGGCTACGGCCTCGCAGATCCCCTGCCCTCTCGCCACAAAAGAGGCGATAGCCGAGGAGAGCGTGCAGCCCGTGCCATGGGTGTTGCGGGTGGAAATCGTGGCGGAAGAGAAGGTGTGGAACGAGCCGTCGATCAGCAGCAGATCCGTCTTCTCCCTACCCTGCCCGTGACCTCCCTTGACCAACACCGTCTTTGGCCCCATCCGCTGAATCTGGCGTGCTGCGGCCTTCATGTCCTCCAAGCCGTGGATGGGCCTGCCGGCAAGTAGTTCTGCCTCAGGGATGTTGGGTGTAAGGAGGGTGGAAAGAGGCAAGAGTGTGGCCTGGAAGAGAGACAACGCGTCCGGCTCCATCAGTCGGCTGCCCGAGGTGGAGACCATCACGGGGTCGATAATCATCGGGGGCAACGGATAGCGACGGATCGTGGTGGCGATGGCACGAATCGTCTCGGCGTCATTGACCATCCCCACCTTGATGGCTTGCGGGTGGAGGTCGTCCATCACGGCAGCTATCTGGTCGGCAACGACGCCGGGCGTAACTTTGCAGATAGACCGCACACCCAGAGTGTTCTGTGCCGTCACGGCCGTGATGGCAACGGATGCATAACATCCCAGGGCCGAGATCGTCTTGATATCGGCCTCTATGCCCGCGCCTCCGCAACTATCGGATCCGGCAATCGTGAGTATATGATGATATGTTTTCATTTTCCTACGGCAGCATTACCTGCATCAGGTGCAAAGGGTATAATCTCAGACTGGCCAAGCGGCCAACCACCCCGAGTCGGTTTTGCGACTTGATGGCAAAGTTATATCGTTTCTGCCACAACACAAAAGAAACGGGAGAAGTTTAACAATCTTTTATACACAAAACCCATGGGGCGGGGAAACGACTTGCTTCCCTACCCCATGGGTATGAAAACTCTAAGGACCTTTCAGCCCAAGAAGCAGCCTCCTGACTTCGTCATTGCGTACCCCAAGAAATATAAATCTTACAATTTTTCTCGGCAAGAATGCAAAAAACAGGGCTTTTCTCGTATAGGGGGTCGAGCATACTATTTTACCCGACTTTTTGCGCGCCTCCCTAAGCAACAAAAGCAACCACTGATTATCAAGCACTTACAAACATATTTTGAAAAAGTGACGAAGTCAGGAAAAGAAACGGGAGAAGTTTAACAATCTTTTATACACAAAACCCATGGGGCGGGGAAACGACTTGCTTCCCTACCCCATGGGTATGAAAACTCTAAGGACCTTTCAGCCCAAGAAGCAGCCTATTGGCCTGGCTCGTTGACCAGCACGGACGTGACGCTCTCCTTGCCGTCCTTGTAGAGGCGCGCCTTGAACACACGGCCACTGAAAGCGACGGGCGAGGTATAGACGGGCGAGGAGGCCGTGGGAGTCGATCCGTCAGTAGTATAGCGAATGGTGCCACCTACCGGACTATTGGCAGCCACCTTGCCATCCACAAGGCGCAGACCCGGGTTGGGGATGCGGAAGTTGATCGCGCGCTTTGCCCAGGCTGGCATCTCGCAGTCGGCTATCTTCTTATAATAGGTGGAGAGGGAACGGAAATAGGTCGTCTCGGCGGCCTCACCCTGCTGTGTCTCCCATTCGGGCTTGGCATTCCATCCGCGCTCCAGAAGACCGAGAATCTTGGGGAAGAGCTGGTATTCCACCCATTGCGGACCGCGAATGCACTCGGCCCACAACTGGCCCTGTACGCCCACGATATTTTTGCGCGCCTCTTCGTGGAGCGGGAGCAGGCCCGAGGGCGTGGTGGTCCACTGGCGCGGACGACCGTTGATGCTATCATGCATGGAGCGGTAGAAGTCGTAGGGCATCAGGGCAAACGTCACGGCCTCGTCGACCGTGCCACCCCATTGCAAGCCACGCTCCTCGGGGTGGCGGCTGTAGGCGAGGTCGAGATAACAGTTGGTCACGTCGCTCATGACGACGGGCCACCCGTTGTTGGCCATCTCGTGGTAGCAGTCGCCACTACCCCACTCCGGCACGGCAGCCCAGAGGTTGAGGCCACCAGCCCATTGCTTCATGAAGGGTGTGTCGAGCGGACGATGGCGCGTGACGATCTCCTGCCATCCGCCAAACTTCACTCCCCGATCGGCCATGTAGCGGATGATCTGCTCGTAGAACCAGGAACTGACGGCCTCCTTGCCTTTCAGTCCCTCGCGCTCGGAGAGGCGCAGGGCTGCTGGCGAATTGGTCCATACCTGGTCGGGCACCTCGTCGCCGCCAAGATGGAGGAACGGCAGCGGCGCGTCGGCCTCTTGATACATCAGCAGCACCTCGTCGATCACCTTCTTCATGAAGGTCAGCGAGGAGGGCAGTCCGGGGTCCATCACGTTGTCGTGGTAGCCCTGGGCAGAGGTGTACTGGGAGGCGTCGTCGGGATCGGCCAGACGATATTCCATGGCCTTGGCAGGGTCGGTCTGCTTGTATTTCTCATAGCGTGCCTCCATCGAGCGGATGGCAGCGCGCGCATGGCCGGGACATTCCACCTCGGGCACCACGCTGACATGGCGCGCCTTGGCATAGCGCAGCAGGTCGATAAACTGCTGGCGGGTGAGGTAGCCGTTGCCTGTCGTGGGACCATTGGGATCGTAATGGCCGTCGTAGCCAGGATAGAGACGGTCGCTCTCGTCGGTCGTGTAGCCACGCCGACTACCCACCTCCGTGAGTTCGGGCAGTCCGGGTATCTCCAGTCGCCAACCTTCGTCGTCGCAGAAGTGGAGATGGAGCACGCTGAGCTTGTAGTCGGCCAGGGCGTCAACGACCTTCAGCAGGTCCGCATAGGGCGTGAAGTTGCGCGCAATGTCGATCATCTGTCCTCGATAGGCGAAGTCGGGCCAGTCCTTGATATCCATGGCATGAAGCTTCCCATTGGCGTTGAGGGGATTGCGCAGCAGGGCAAGGAGCGTGCGCGTGGCGTTCCAGACGGCATGCGCGCTCTTGCCGACTATACTGACAGCATCGGGCCGGATGCTGAGTTCGTAGTATTCTTCCTCCGTGGAGGGCAGGCTGGCATCGACGGTCAGACGAATGGGCACTCCCTGGGCTCGATAGGCCAATCCGTGCTGGTTGGCCAGGTCGGCGGCGAGAAGGCGTGCCTCGTTGCCCGACTGTGCATCCGGCACGAGGCAGAACCCGCCACCAAGGTCGCAGAGGCCGTCAGCCGTCACAGACTGCTTCACAGAGGGCAGCACGTCGGCGGGGGAAAGGGTGGGGGAAGCGGTCAGACGGGCGTTGTTGCGGTAGTTCTTCTCCACGTCGCGCGTCAGTTCCTGGTCGGCAAAGGGCTTCGCATGAAACTCCACGGGCACGGGCTTGCCGTCCTTGCCGACGATGAACATCCCTTCGGGCACGTAGCTCTCGCGACACAGGTCGCCGCCGAACGTCGCGCTGAAGACCAGGGAGTCGCCGTTGGCAAGGGGCTTCCAGGCCTCCGTGGGCGACAGGCGGAAGTAGTTGGCCAAGACCGTATGGAAGGCCAACTGGGGCGTGCTCACCTGCTGGGGGTACATCGGCAACTGCGAGAAATAGATACTCCAGTCTGCGTCCAGCGGCTCGCCCGTCTGATTGTGGAGGACAAACCGGGACGTGAACTTGCCGTTTTCCTGCGACAATTTCTCATAATCCATGCGCACCTGGGCCTGGAGTGGCATCGCAAGTGCGAGCAATGCAAGGGGTAGGGTAGTTTTCTTCATCTTATCAAGAGGCTTTGCCCATATTATGTTTGGGAAATAATCTGTGGGCAAAATTACAAAATATTTCTCAGATAAGCGGGCCGATAGGACATAAAAACAGTTTATCCGAGATTTGGACTGACGCGGACGCATGTGTCTCATCGTCTGATAGCATCTGCAAAGTGCCGATTTTCCGACAGTACAGCCCCTGCATCCCGAAGTCCTGCATCCCGTAGGCATCCCGAGACCATCCCGAAGGTTACTGAAGGTTACCGAAGGGCCTCACGAAGCATAACTTAGGACCCGAGGCGAAGGTAAGTAGGGTGGGGGAACGAAGGTAAGTAGGGCTCGTGAGAGAGGTAAGTAGGGGACAAAATCACACCCTGTTCCATTTTTGTTTGGTCATCCCATAGTTTTGTCGTAACTTTGCAGAAACCTTTTTAGACAATGAGAAAGAAGACTTTATCGACGAAGATGATCCTCTCGGCCGCCCTGCTTCTGACGCTTGGCGCAGGAGAGGCCATGGCGCAGAAGCGCGCCTTCACCATCGAGGATGTATATCGTTCACAGTATGTCGGCGCACCACAGCTGAGCCCCGACGGCACCCGACTGGTCTTCACGACCACGCAGCAGAGCCTGCCCGCACAGTCGTCGAAGACCAACCTCGTACTGATGGAGACGGGGAAGAACGGCACTACGCGCACGCTGACCACCGACGGCATGAGCTTCGGACCGCAATGGAGCAGCGATGGCAAGTCGCTATACTATACTGGCTACGCCACGGGCACGGCACAGCTCTACCGTATGGATCCCGCCACGGGCGAGACCACCCAGCTGACCGACTTCGCCATGGGGGTAGGCGACGCCTTGGTATCGCCCGACGGACGCTATGTGGCCTTCACGGCTACGGTCTATCCCGACTTGGGTGCGGACGCCAAAGCCAACCTGGAGCGCAAGCGCAGGAAAGAGGCGGGACCCGTTCACGCCCATATCGCCGACAGCCTGCTCTTCCGCCATTGGACGGAATATCAGGACGGACGCTTCCAGCACATCATCGTCTGCGACCTGCAAGACAAAACCTACACGGACGTGACGCCCGGCACGTGGCATTCACCCGTCTTCTCGCCCAACGGAGGCGCGGGACTCTTCGCTTTCTCGCCCGACAGCAAGGAGATCTGCTTCACCTCGAATCGGGACCGCCACCAGGAGGCATCGACCAACTGCGACCTCTGGACGGTCTCCGTCACGGGAGGAGAGGCAAAATGTCTGACCAAAGAGAACCCGGCATGGGACGGACAGCCGCTCTATTCGCCCGACGGACGCTACATCGCCTACCGCTTCCAGACCGTGCCCAGCTATGAGAGCGACCGCTTCCGTCTTGCCCTCTACGACCGGACGACAGGAGAGAAGCGGGTCCTGACAGAGCAGCTCGACAACTGGGTGGACGACTTCAAATGGAGCGCCGACTCCAAGGATATTTATTTCCTCACACAGGAGCGTGGATATGAGCCGCTCTACAAACTCAACCTCAAGACGGGCAAGTGGAAACCAGTCGTCGCGCAGCGAGCCATCCAAGGTTTCGACTTCGACAGCAAGGGCAACATCTACTACGCCTACACCACGACGGGCAAGCCCGTGGACCTCTACAAAGCAAACGAGCGCAAGGGTGGGGAAGAGCAGATCACCTTCTACAACCAGAAGTTTGCCGAGGAGGTCGATATCCGTCCCTCAGAGCAGATGTGGGTGATGGGAGCTGGTGGCGACTCCATCCACGTGTTCATCGTCAAGCCGCACGACTTCGACCCCAACAAGAAATACCCGCTCGTCATCAACGTCCATGGTGGTCCGCAGATGCAATGGATGGACTCCTACCGAGGAGACTGGCAGGTGTATCCCGGAGCGGGATACGTCGTGGCTTATCCCAACCCGCACGGATCGACGGGCTACGGACAGGACTTCACGCGTGCCATCTCCCAGGACTGGGGCGGCAAGCCCTATGAGGACGTGCTGGCCGTCACGGAGGCCTTGGCCAAACTCCCGTATGTCGATAAGGACCGCATGGGTGCCATGGGATGGAGCTATGGCGGCTATTTCATGAACTGGCTGCAGGGCCATGAGCATCCCTTCAAGTGCCTGGCCTCGATGATGGGTCTCTACGACCTGCCCTCCATGTGGGGTACGACGGAGGAGCTGTGGTTCCCCAACTTCGAGATGAACGGACAGCCCTGGAACTCACCATTGTATAAGAAGTTCTCGCCCTCGGAGTACGTGCACAACTTCAAGACCCCGACGCTGATCATCACGGGCGAGCGCGACTACCGCGTCTCCTACAATCAGAGCCTCGCTTATTTCTCCACGCTTCAGGCACTGGGCATCCCGAGCCGACTGATTGTCTTCGACCACGACGGCCACTGGCCCAGTTCGTTGCGATCCATGCCGGTCTATTACAACGCCCACCTCGAATGGTTCCACAAGTACCTGGGTGGCGACCCGGCTCCGTGGAAAACGGAGGACCTGATCAACAACAACGTGGAGTATAAACTTCGATAACAGTCGATGGCTTTCAAGGGACGAAAAAGACGCATCGCCGTCATCGCCGCACTATGCTGTGCGGTGGTGGCGGGGGCCGTGTTGTGGAACTTCCCTGCCAAGAGGAAGCCGCTCCCTACGCCTCGTGTGTTCTATCGCGACGTGATGCTGCCCACCACGCCTATGAAAAACCAAGGCAGCAGCTCCTTGTGCTGGGCGTATGCGATGCTCGCCACCATCGAGACGGAACATCTCGTGCAGGGCGACAGCGTCAACCTCAGCGTCGATTACGTCGCAAGGGCCTATCTTCGGGAGCAGGCCGAGAACCAGTTCATGAAAGGATTTCCCTTCAACGGGGATTCCAACGACCACCTCTCGACGCGGGGCATGGCTCCCATGCTCATCGACCTGATCCAGACCTACGGCCTGGCCCACTATGATGCGTACCACCGGGGCGACCAGGCGGACATGAGCGTCATCACACGCAAGCTCCAGAAGTGCGTGGACGGGACGATGACGCTCCCTGACCTGCGACAGGGCGTGGACCAGATTCTCGACGACGGACTGGGCCCCATGCCACAGTCGATATTCATGTTCGGCACGCGCTACACGCCGCTGGAGTTTGCCCATAGCGTCTGCAAGGAGAAGGAGTGGGTCGCCATGACCAGTTTCACACACCACCCGTTCTACCAACGCTTCGCTTTGGAGGTGCCCGACAACCGCTACCATAGCACCTTTCTCAACGTGCCCATCGACACCCTGATGGCGCGGATAGAGCAGAGCGTGCGCAGAGGACATCCCGTCTGCTGGGAGGGCGACATCAGCGAACCGCGCTTCAACTGGGAGGCAGGGTTCGCCCAACTGCCCGACGAGACCGAAGAGGTGACGCAGGAGGCTCGACAGACGGCCTTCGAACACCACCAAACCACGGACGACCATTGCATGAGCATCGTGGGACTGGCGCACGACGGCGAGGGAAGACGCTATTTCATCATGAAAAACTCATGGGAGGCGTCCAACCAGTTTAAGGGCTTCATCTACGTCAGCTTTCCCTATGTCCGCATGAAGACCATCGCCGTGATGGTCAAGGCGCAGGAGGGAAGCAAAAGGGGATAGCACAAGAAGGACGCGTGGCCGACAAGGCTTCACGACGCGGTTTGTGGCTATTTACGTAGTCTATCACTATTTACAATAAACAAAAGAGAAAAATGGACAAAGATTTTATTTGGACTGACGATGTGGATTGCGCCATTACCGTCTGTGACAAAGAAGGGAAAGTACTCTTCCAGAACAAGGTCTCCCGCGGACTGTTTCAGCGAGACGGCGAGACGATGGTGGGCAAGAGCCTTATGCCCTGCCACTCCGACCACTCACGTGGCCTGATCGGCGAGATGCTCGCCACGGGCAACACCCATTGCTACACCATCACGAAGAAAGGACGCAAAAAACTCGTCTATCAGACTCCGTGGAAGCAGGACGGCGAGGTAGCCGGACTGGTCGAGATTTCGTTCTATCTGCCCGAGACGATGGTACACTACGACCGCGACAAGGGTGAGTAATCGCGAAATACAGACAGATTGAAGATATGATGGAACAAGGCCGTTTGCACCTTGGGCAACGCGGATACTCGGCCGTACTGGTCGTGGTCGGCCTCCTCTACCTACTACTGGAGCATAACACAACACCCACCTTGCTCGACGACGTGGTGTATCGCTTCCAGTTTACGGCATCGGGAGGTCTGCCCCCTGAGCCTATCCAAAACTTGGGCGACGTGCTTCGGTCGCAATACTGGCATTATCTGACGATCAACGGACGCGCGCCGGCTCATGTGCTGGCGCAAACCTTTCTTACGTTAGTGCCGGGACAAGTCCTCAATGTGCTCAACGCCTTGTTGTTCATGCTCCTCATCGACGGGGGCGTACGACTCATTGCGCCGCCGAAGCAAGGCAGGGTGGCCTGCGCCGCCCTGCTGGGCGGAACAATCTTCGTCCTGCTACGCGGCTTCCAGGGGGCGTTGCTATGGCAGCTGGGCACGCTCAACTACCTTTGGCCGATCGTTCTCCATCTCTTCTTTCTACTCTCGTTGAGAAAACGACTGCAGCAAGCCCCTACCTTGGGTAGCACGATCGTCCTTCTTCCTGTTGCCTTGTTGGCGGGATGGACACATGAGGCATTGTCGCTCCCTGTCTCATTGGGACTTGTCACATGGCTGATCGTCAACGGTCAGGGGAAGCAAAGGCAGCATCTCGCCCCTGCCATCGCCGCCTACATCATAGGTACCGCACTTTGCCTTGCCTCGCCAGGTATCTGGCATCGGGCTGGCGATGCGCCCACGTTCGCCAGCCGCCTTATCAACGGATGCGTCGCCATCGCAACCAACGTGCGGATTCTATGGGCGTTGATGCTTACACTACTGATATTATGGAGGCAAAAGCGAATCTCTAAAAAGCTGGTACTGCGCTATCTACCTGTGGCAGTGATGATTTCGGCAGCTTATGGCATCGTCTTCGCCAGCGGTGTGACCCTCGACCGCGTGGCTTTCCATGCGGAAATGATGACGCTCCTCGCGCTCCTCGCACTCTGGTGGCAGACCGTAGGCATGAAGGCCATGCGGATCTTGGGGATCGTGATGACTGCTGTCGCTCTGACGCTCTATGCACCAGCCCTGGCCATGTGCTGCCAGCAGGTGGACAACTATCGCTATGCCGTGGCACAGATGAAGCAGCCAGGCGTAAGCATCATACAGACGCGCGACGTGAGACCGGCCAACACCCTGGAGCGTATCGCCTACGAACGCTATGTCATGCCCTTTGCCGACTACGGCTTTTTCAGCTGCTACATGGGGTTTGACGCAGAGGACAGCAATATGCGCTGTGCGGCCAGTCTCTACGGCAAGTCGCGTCTGTGGTTTCTACCCGAGGATATAGTCCTCAAGATGAAGAACAACAACCTCAGTAGCAACCAGTTTATCACCGATGAGGGCAACCGTCTGTATGCGATACGAATCGGCAAGGAGCAGAAGGTGAAGGGCGTGGAGTTTCTCCTCAAGCCCGAAGACCCGGCCTGTCTCCACTTCTGGCAGCGTCCCGTAGCCTACAAGGGAGATAGCTACGCCCTCGACGACTTCCATTGGGAAGTTCTACAAGTGGCGGGACGCCATTATCTGGTCTTCACACGCCCCGTTACTGCCATCAGCAGGCGCATTGACCATATCGCTATCCATTAGGTGTATGGAAAGGCGTGGATACGAGTTGTGAAACTCTGTAATTGTAAAATCTATTCATTGAATATTCATAAAATAGGCACGAGACCACATACAGAGACGTTTTTCCTAAAAAACCGCCTAAAAAGCAAGTTAAGTGCATCGGCCAATGAAGTTAAGTTCATCAGCCTACGAAGTTAACTTCATCGGCCAACGAAGTTAACTTCATCGGGCATTGAAGTTAACTTCCCCCAAAAGGCCCCTATATGACCTGCTTTTACCTCTCGAAGACTTACCCGCCAGATCATAGTTGATGAGCATAGATAAAGAAAAACGTCAAAAGTTTTTCAACCTTTGACGTTCTCTTGTGATTCCGGCGGGATTCAAACCCACAACCTTCTGATCCGTAGTCAGATGCTCTATTCAGTTGAGCTACGGAACCAATCCTTTGCCTTCATTTCTGAATTGCGAGTGCAAAGGTACTATGTTTCTGCGAAACCACCAAATTTTTCCGCTACTTTTTCTTCAAAAACTGCATGACAGCTGTTTTTCGAGGCCAAAAAGGGGAGAATATGGGCCCAACGGCCACTTCTCGGCAGGAAAATGAGGAGGAAAGAGGGATTAGACAAGGAGGATGATGAAAAAGGCTGTGACGAGCCCCAAGAAGAAACCGGCAAGGACTTGCGCGAGGGTATGCTGGCGCAGGATCATACGGCTGGTAGCCACTATGCCCGCAAGAAGGATCATCACGCAAAGCCACCAGACGGGATTGAAATTGAAGATAAGGGAAAAGGCGAGCAGTCCTCCCGTCACGCCGCCAATGGCTGCCGTATGGGAAGAGACGCCCCAACCAATATTGATGAGTGCACAGATGATCTGGATGGCAAGGGCAGCGACGACGATGCTATTGATGACATGGGGCACATGGGCGACCAGCATCAGATAATAGCAGAGAAAATAGCAAAGGATCGAGATGACATAGGGGACGACCCGTCGCTCCTTATGGCCAAACTGGATGGGCGACCATCCCGTATACTGACGATAGGCATGGAGCAGAAGGGTGGGGAAGAGGACGGTACTGAGATAAACGATGAGCAGCATCGTGAGTTGATACCCCCTCGGCAGCATCGACAAATAGCTGAACGTGAACAACGCTATCAGCCCCACGACAGGGAGATAATAGGGCGTGAAAAGTAAACTCACCACCCTTGCGGCCAACAAAATATTCTTCTCGTTCATTCTTTTCTCAATCTTGCGACAGGCAACCCGAGTTGTTCGCGATACTTGGCGACAGTACGGCGGGCTATCGGCATTCCTTTGGCTCCCATGGCTTTGGCCAAGGCGTCATCGGAGAGTGGTTTGTGCTTGTCCTCCTGATCTATGAGCGCCTTGAGCGCCATTTTGATGTTGCGGGTGGAGAGTTCTTCTCCGCTATCGGTCGTGTAGCCTTCGGTAAAGAAGAAGCGCAATGGGAACGTGCCCCAACGCGTCTGGGCATACTTGATGTTGCTCACACGACTGATGGTGGAGATATCCAGCCCTGTGCGGTCGGCGACATCCTTGAGTGTCATCGGTCGCAAATCGGCCTCATCGCCATCGACAAAGAAGCGGTGCTGGATGGCAATGATTGCCTTCATGGTCACAAAAAGCGTATGGCGACGCTGCTTGACAGCCTCGATATATCCTTGCGCGCGTTCCACTTTTTCGCGCGCATAGAGCAGGGCTTCCTTTTCCCTGCGGTTCATCGAGGCCTTGTTGTCCTTATAAGCACGGGCCATCTCCTCATACTGGGCCGAGACGCGTAGCTCGGGGAGGTTGCCGTGGTTGAGGGCGAAGGTCACCGTGCCGTCGTCATTGCTATCGACCAGGAAATCGGGAGTCACCTGATTGGTGCTGCGCCCCATCGTCTCTCCCATCGAAGATCCTGGTTTCGGATTGAGCTTGCGCACCTCTCGCTGAAGGGCCGCTATTTGGGGGGCAGAAAGCTTCAACTGCTGCTGCAGCTTGTCCCACCGCTTCTTGGAGAAGGCGTCCCAGTCATCCTGTATGATGGTATAGAGGAGGTTATAGAACTGTGCCAGGGCCTTTTTCTCCTCGGTATTGACGGGACGGAGAGCACGTTGCTTGCGATGCACTTGGAGCAAAAGGCACTCCTGAAGGCTACGCGCGCCAATACCAGGTGGATCGAAATCCTGCAAGACCAGCAACATCTGCTCCACCTCTTTTTCCTCCACGTCCAGACCTTGGTAGATAGACAACTTGTCGGCAATGCTGTCGAGGGAGATACGGAGCAGGCCGTCATCATCCAAACTGCCGATCAGATATTCCAATATCTCCTGCTGCCGACTCGTCAGTTCGCGCTCACCCATCTGCTCCATGAGTTTGTCCACAAAAGAGACAGGGTCGCCATAGACCATACCTTCATAGTCGGCCGTATCGGTAGGCTGCGAACGGGGATCATAGACGGGCAGGTCATTGTCCTCGCCTCCTATTCGCTCCAGGGCCGAGTCAAGGGCGTCCTGTCTTTCCTCCCGCTCCTGCTGCTCTTCGAAGGATTCAGCAGAATCGGTAGAGGCAGAAGAGTCGTCTTCCTCGTGCTCGCGACCCACCTCAAGGGCAGGATTGTCATAGATTTCAGCGCTGACGTTTTCCTCCAATTCCGTCAACGGCATCTCCAGCAAACGCACCTGCAACATCTGTTGCTGCGTGAGCCTGTGGCCTTGTACCTGGACCGCCGCCTGCGTCGTAGTCTGTTTGAGTTCCTGAGCCATGATCTATTTGTTCGTATGATGACGGGTGCAAAAGTACAAAATTCCAACGGCAACGGCAAAATTTCTGCCCATTAACTGCTGAATAGGGCGACTCCTAAGAATGGTTTTTGATCCATACCTCTAATCTACACCTATTTACGAGACTCGTGCCAGACCCGGCTGGCTTCTCAGCGACACAAGCGACGACAAAAACATGCCGCTTTTTTGCTTTGGCAAGGCAGAAATAAACGCTCACAGAAAAGAAAGCTGCCTTTTGCTTGGTTGTATGCGACAAAAAGCGTAACTTAGCAGACTGAAAAAGAAAAGAAACTGTTTAGACAAATCAGATATGTGCCATTCAGCATTGCAAGAACGATACGTCAACTTCTATACCGACTTCGCTTTCAAAAAGCTATTCGGGACAGAAGCCAACAAAGACCTGCTCATCAGCTTCCTCAACTCGCTGTTTGACGGGACCGAGGTCATCAAAACCCTCAACTACCTCAACGTGGAGCACCTCGGTCACAACGCCGCAGAAAGGAAGGCCGTCTTCGACGTGTACTGCGAGAACGAAAAGGGAGAAAAATTCCTGATAGAGATGCAGAAGGCCGAACAAGAATACTTTAAGGACAGAAGCATATTCTACAGCACCTTCCCCGTTCAGGAGCAGGCGCCACAAGGACGATGGAACTTCAAGCTCAACAAGGTCTATACCATCGGCATACTCAACTTCTGTATAGACGAGGGAAACGCGGACTACATGCGTCGGGAGGTGAAGCTCATGGACACCCACACGAAGGAGGTGTTCTACGACAAGCTCACTTATATCTACCTCGAAATGCCTAAATTCAGAAAGACAGAGCAGGAGCTCGTCACCGACTTCGACAAGTGGCTCTATGCTATCAAGAACCTTGCCACCCTCATGGAGCGACCCGCCGCCCTACAAGACGCGATCTTTCAGCGTTTCTTTGAGCAGGCAGAGATTGCTAAATTCAATAGCAACGACCTGCGAAGCTACCGGGAAAGCCAAAAGGACTTTTGGGACATGTGTGCCGTCACAGAGACTGCAGAGAAAAAAGGACGCGCTGAAGGACTGGCAGAAGGAATGGAAAAAGGACGCGCTGAAGGCAAAGCTGCAGGTAAAGCAGAAATTATCAAGGCCATGCACGCCAATGGTATGACAGCGGAAGCAATCGCAGCAGTCATCGGTTTTGACCTTGCAGAGGTGGAAGAAATACTGAGCCAACAACCTCAGTCATAAGATGATAGTTCATTATTTTGGGAAGGCGGAAATAAATGCTCACGGAAAAGAAAGCCGCCTTTTGCTTGGTTGTATGCGACAAAAAGCGTAACTTAGCAGACTGAAAAAGAAAAGAAACTGTTTAGACAAATCAGATATGTGCCATTCAGCATTGCAAGAACGATACGTCAACTTCTATACCGACTTCGCTTTCAAAAAGCTATTCGGGACAGAAGCCAACAAAGACCTGCTCATCAGCTTCCTCAACTCGCTGTTTGACGGGACCGAGGTCATCAAAACCCTCAACTACCTCAACGTGGAGCACCTCGGTCACAACGCCGCAGAAAGGAAGGCCGTCTTCGACGTGTACTGCGAGAACGAAAAGGGAGAAAAATTCCTGATAGAGATGCAGAAGGCCGAACAAGAATACTTTAAGGACAGAAGCATATTCTACAGCACCTTCCCCGTTCAGGAGCAGGCGCCACAAGGACGATGGAACTTCAAGCTCAACAAGGTCTATACCATCGGCATACTCAACTTCTGTATAGACGAGGGAAACGCGGACTACATGCGTCGGGAGGTGAAGCTCATGGACACCCACACGAAGGAGGTGTTCTACGACAAGCTCACTTATATCTACCTCGAAATGCCTAAATTCAGAAAGACAGAGCAGGAGCTCGTCACCGACTTCGACAAGTGGCTCTATGCTATCAAGAACCTTGCCACCCTCATGGAGCGACCCGCCGCCCTACAAGACGCGATCTTTCAGCGTTTCTTTGAGCAGGCAGAGATTGCTAAATTCAATAGCAACGACCTGCGAAGCTACCGGGAAAGCCAAAAGGACTTTTGGGACATGTGTGCCGTCACAGAGACTGCAGAGAAAAAAGGACGCGCCGAAGGACTGGCAGAAGGAATGGAAAAAGGACGCGCTGAAGGCAAAGCTGAACTTATCAAGACCATACACGCCAACGGTATGACAGCGGAAGCAATCGCAGCAGCCATTGGTTTCGACCTTGCAGAAGTGGAAAAAATACTGAATCATCAAGCTCTTTCGTAAATCATCATGAAGGGAATCTATACGATCTTGCTCTTGCTTCTGAGCAATGTTTTTATGACGCTCGCCTGGTATGGCCACCTACGACTTCAGGAGACTGGGGTGAGCAAGTACTGGCCCCTGATAGGCGTGATCGCCTTCTCGTGGGGTATTGCTTTCTTTGAATACTGCTGTCAGGTGCCCGCCAACCGCATCGGCTTCGAAGGCACCGGAGGCCCGTTCTCGCTCATCCAGCTCAAAGTGATCCAGGAGGTGGTGTCGCTTGTAGTCTTTACCGTCATCGCCAACCTGCTCTTCCAAGGTCAGCATTTGCAATGGAACCATCTCGCCGCCTTCGTCTGCCTGATAGCCGCGGTCTATTTCGTCTTTATGAAATAAGCCCTGATAGCCATCCTCGTTCCAGGACGTAGAATAGGGAGCAAGCACAGCATTGCCTGCACTTGCTCCCTATCTTTCTATCTATGTACCAATCAAAAGTCTGGTCATCCACGAGGACTATATCAGTCTGCAACTGGACGAATAGACAGGCCAAGAAAACGTGTTCTGTCCGTATGGTCTAAAGACCTGGCGAACAGGGCAGGCGATAGCCAAAGCCGCTAAAGCAAAAAGTTATCCTGTTCTTTCTTCGCCAAAGCACGATCACTTCTCAAAGACGGCGCCAACGAGCTGCACGAGGACTTGCTCTCAAGAACTTATGGCAACCGCCCTTTTCCAAGAATCTAATAGTTCAACATTTTTTTGCGACTGCAAAATTACAACATTTCCAATTAGCACCATCTACCCCCCCCAATACAATTATCCACATTTAACAATGGCACATATTCTCTTAGAAGCACATCGCTAAAACATGCCTTCATATTAAAAAACGTAAAATGTAAGGCTTTCCGCTATTTTTAGGGTAAATTTGCACATTCAAAGAAACTGTACTCTTAGGCAATGAGTCTGACAAGTATCATAAGCAAGCTATACTTCCGACCGCGTTGGAAAGAGCTGGAACATTATAAACAAGGTGGCGCAGCCCTTCAGAACGAGGTGTTGCGCTACCTCATCAGCCGTGGCAAGGAGACGGAGTACGGCCAGTCACACTATTTCCCGATGATGAAGGGTTATGAGGACTTTGCCAAATTCATACCCGTCAACACCTACGAGGAACTGAAGGGCGACATCGACCGGATGCGCCACGGCGAGAAGAACATCCTGTGGCCAGGCGAGGTGAAATGGTATGCTAAGTCGTCGGGGACAACCAACGACAAAAGCAAGTTTATCCCCGTGACGCCGGAGGGTCTGAAGAACCTCCACTACCAGGGCGGAGGCGACGTCGTGGCCCTCTATCTGCGCAACCATCCCGAAAGCCACATCTTCGAAGGACGCTCGCTGATACTCGGCGGCAGCCATTCGCCCAACTACGACCTGCCCAACTCGCTGGTCGGCGACCTGAGCGCCATCCTCATCGAAAACATCAACCCGCTGGTCAACTTCATCCGCGTGCCCAAGAAGGAGACGGCGCTCATCAGCAACTTTGAACTGAAGCGCGACCGCATCGCCCGCGAGACAATGAACAAAAACGTCACCAACATCTCGGGTGTGCCGTCGTGGATGCTGAGCGTCCTCGTGCGCGTCCTGGAGTTGAGCGGCAAGGAACATCTGGAGGAGGTGTGGCCCAACCTCGAAGTCTTCTTCCATGGCGGCATAGCCTTCACCCCCTATCGTTCACAATACGAGCGCATCATCACCAAACCGGGGATGAACTACATGGAGACCTACAACGCCAGCGAAGGATTCTTCGGCATACAGGACGATCCGACAGACGCCTCGATGCTGCTGATGCTCGACTATGGCGTCTTCTACGAATTTCTGCCCATGGACGAGCTGGGCAGCGAACGTCCCAACATCGTGCCCCTCGAAGGCGTGGAACTGGGCCGCAACTATGCGATGCTCATCTCCACGAGTTGTGGACTGTGGCGCTACGAGATAGGCGACACGGTCCAGTTTACTTCGCGCGACCCCTACAAGTTTATCATCACGGGGCGCACGAAATACTTCATCAACGCTTTCGGCGAGGAACTGATCATGGACAACGCCGAGAAGGGACTGGCCTACGCCTGCGAGCAGACCGGGGCCGTGGTGAGCGAATACACGGCCGCCCCCGTCTTCATGAACGACGAGGGCAAATGCCGCCACCAATGGCTCATCGAGTTTGCCAAGGCTCCCGAGAGCGTCCCGGCCTTTGCCGCCGCCCTCGACAAGCGGCTGCAGGAGATCAACAGCGACTACGAGGCAAAGCGATTCCACGACATGACGCTCCAGCAGCTGGAGGTAGTGGTCGCAAGGAAGGGTGTCTTCAACGAGTGGCTCAAGCGCAAGGGAAAACTGGGTGGGCAGCACAAGGTGCCCCGACTCTCCAACAACCGCAAGAACATCGACGAACTGCTGGAGCTCAACGGCAAAGAGCCCGGGGATGCAGAACTTCGGGCGTGAAAGGGATTAGCAAGGTATGGAAGCCGACGTAAGCTATAACGCATATTATATATAAGGAGAACATGAGGAAGTACGATAAGGCAAGGAGCCTATACGAATGGATGAAGAGGGGAGGACTCGGGTTCTTCCTTGGAGCCTTCGTGATTCTCTCCATCCTCACCTCCTGCGCCAAGATGGGGCAGCCTGACGGCGGATGGTACGACGAGTTGCCACCACGCGTCGTCGCCACGTCGCCAGCAGAAGGTGCTACGGACGTGAACAGCCGCCGCATCCTGATCGGCTTCGACGAGTTTATCGTGCTGCAAAACGCCACGGAGAACGTGGTCGTCTCGCCGCCGCAACTCGAAGCGCCGGTCATCAAGGCCCAGGGAAAACGCATCAGCGTGCAACTGCAGGACTCGCTCATTCCCAACACCACCTACACGATCGACTTCTCCGACGCCATCTCGGACAACAACGAGGGCAACCCCATGGGCAACTATACCTATACTTTCTCCACAGGACAGGAGATTGACACGCTGGAGATAGCCGGCTATGTACTCAATGCCAAAGACCTGGAGCCCGTGAAGGGAATACTCGTCGGCCTCTATGCCAACCTCCACGACACGGCTTTCGCCACGCTGCCCATGCAGCGAGTGGCGCGTACCGACAGCAGAGGACACTTCTGCATCAAGGGCGTGAAGGCGGGCGACTACCGCGTCTATGCCCTCCGCGACCAGAACAACGACTATCGCTTCTCGCAGAAGTCGGAGGAGATGGCGTTCACACCCGAGATATTCACGCCCTCGTGGAAACCCGACACCCGTCAGGACACAATCTGGCGCGACTCGCTCCACATCGACCACATCACCACAACGGGCTATACCCACTTCCTGCCCGACGACGTCGTGCTCCGTGCCTTTACTGAGGAGCAGACTGAGCGCTACTTCATCAAGGCGGACCGTTCGGACGAACACTATTTCACGCTCTTCTACACCTATGGCGACAAGGAACTGCCCGTCGTCAAAGGTCTCAACTTCGACGCGGACCGCGACCTGCGTGTAGAACCTTCGCTCAACCAGGATACCATCACCTATTGGATCTGCGACACGGCCCTCGTCAATAGCGACACGCTCCGCATGACGGTCCTCCACAATGTCTGTGACACGGCGGGCGTGCTGCATCCACAGACCGACACCCTGCAGGTGCTGGCCAAGGTGCCGTATGCACGGAGAATGAAACTCCTGGCTGAAAACCAAAAGAAATGGGAGAAGGAGCAGCGCAAGCGCAAGGAGCGCGGCGAACCCTACCAGACCATCATGCCCGATCTGACGCTGGAGCCCGACTACGACGTGCCCTCACAGCTGGATCCCGACAAAAACCTGGCATTCATCATGCCCGTGCCCATCGCCGAGATCGACACGGCCAAGATACACCTCTATCAGAAGATCGACACGCTATGGTATAAAGCCAAATATCTATTGGGCGAGAAACCAGGCACGCCACGCCGCTACGAACTGGTGGGCGAATGGGAGCCTGGGGCAGAATACAGCCTGGAGATCGACTCGGCCGCCTTCACAGATATCTACGGGCGGGTGGCCAAAGCGGAGCAGTTTGGCTTCAACGTCTATAAACTGGAAGACTACGCCACGCTGACGTTCTCCCTGACGGGGATGGCGGGCAAACCGTGTCTCGTGCAACTGCTGAACAAGCAGGGATACGTCGTGCGACAAATCGCCACGACCGACGCCACGGCCCACTTCTTCTATGTCCATCCGGGCACCTACTACCTGCGACTGATCGAGGACGACAACGACAACGGGCGCTGGGACACGGGAGAGTTTGCCACTCGGCGACAGCCCGAGGCGGTCTATTACTATCCGAAGGCGATAGAATGTCGCGCCAAATGGGACGTGACGGAGACATGGAGTCCCCATGCCCTGCCGCTATTCCAGCAGAAACCCAACGAGCTCGTGCGGCAGAAGGCCGACAAGCAGCGGCAGCAGTTGAAGCACAGAAATGCCGAGCGGGCCGCAAAATTGGGAATAGAAATACCCGCGAGCGTCTTGGGACAGTCCAGGAAATAGAATAGAAGGTCTGTCCCACGATCAACATTCCAAGTCTATAAAACAGCCTATTAGGTCAGTATAAAATATTAGGATGATGAGAAAACTGATTCTTTCGCTGCTCGTCATGGTAGTCACCAGCGCAGCAGCACAATGCACGTTTCGCAACACCGCTTTCCAAAGCGGTGAGTTCTTGACTTACAACCTCTATTACAACTGGAAGTTTGTCTGGGTCAAGGCCGGTACGGCCTCCTACTATACCGTGGCCACGGCCTACCATGGGAAACCCGCCTACCGCACCAGCCTCACGACGAGGGGCAACGGCAAGCTTGACGACTACTTCGTCCTGCGCGACACCCTGCTGGCTTACAACAGCAAGCAGATGGAGCCGCTCTACTATCGCAAAGGGGCGCGAGAGGGCAAACGCTATACCGTCGATGAGGTGTTCTACAGCTACGGAGGCGGCAAGACTCACGCCCGCCAGCATCGTATCGACAACGACGGCAAGCACCATTGGATCAAGAAGACCTACGACGGTTGTGTCTATGACATGCTGAGCATCTTCATGAGAGCCCGCTCCTTCTCGCCCGAAAAATGGAAGAAGGGTGAGGTGGTCAACTTCCCCATCGTGGACGGCAACGGAAAGGACCCGGCCCGCCTCGTGTATCGTGGCAAGTCGAAGGTGAGGGCCGACAATGGCGTCACCTACCGCTGTCTCGGCCTCTCCTATTATGAGTACGAGAAGGGGAAGTGGAAGGAGATAGCCCGCTTCTATGTCACCGACGACCTCAACCACGTACCGGTCCGACTCGATATGTACCTGAAGTTTGGCGCGGCTAAAGCCTTCCTCGTCTCGATGAAGGGACTTAGGAATAGCGTCACCACACGGGTGAAATAAATCCATGGAACTATAAATAAGAACAAGAGAGAAAATGCCTTTGCTCGAAAAACTATTTGGCTTTGACGCCCGCACGATGACCGTCCGCACAGAACTGGTGGCCGGCCTCACCACGTTTATGACGATGTGTTACATCCTCGCCGTCAATCCAGCCATCCTCAGCGCCACAGGCATGGACCGTGGTGCGCTCTTCACCGCCACCGCCCTTGCTTCGGCCATCGCCACCATCCTGCTGGCCGTCATGGCCAAGCTGCCCTTCGCCCAAGCTCCGTCGATGGGTCTGAACGCCTTCTTCGCCTTCACGCTGTGTCAGGCCATGGGCTACTCCTGGCGGCAAGCCCTCGCCATCATGCTGATAGAGGGCCTGGTCTTCATCCTCATCACCTTCCTCAACGTGCGCGAGCGCATCCTGGACGCCATCCCGACCAACCTGCGCTACGCCGTCTCGGCAGGTATCGGAATGTTCATCGCCTTCATCGGACTGAAGAACGCGGGCATCATCGTCTCCAACGAGGCCACCTTCGTAGGCCTGGGCGACTTCACCCCGACGGCCATCCTGGGATGGATAGCCATCGTGCTGAGCGCCGTACTGATGACACGTAGGGTCAAAGGATCCTTGTTCTATGGCATCATCGCTGCCACGCTGATAGGCATTCCCCTGGGTGTGACGCAGGTGGAGAGCGGCTGGATCCCCGTCAGTCTGCCCAAGAGCGTGGCACCGACATTTCTACAGTTTGACTTCACCTCGCTACTGAACATCAAGACCGTGCTGGTGGTCATCTCTTTGCTGCTCGTCAATATCTTCGACACGGTGGGCACCCTGGTCGGCCTGTGCTACAAGACGGGCAATGTGCGCCCCGATGGTTCGATTCCCCATGTCAGCGAGGCGATGATGAGCGACGCCATCGGTACGACCTGTGGCGCCATGCTCGGCTCCAGCACTATCACGACTTATGTCGAGAGTGCAAGCGGCATTGCCGAGGGAGGACGATCCGGACTCACTTCCTTTGTCACGGGACTTCTTTTCCTTGTGGCCCTCTTCCTGGCTCCGATCTTCCTGCTCATTCCCAGCGCGGCGACGAGTGGTGCGCTGGTCATCGTCGGCGTACTGATGCTCGACGGCATCAAGCACATCGAAATGACGGATATGTCCGAGGCCTTCCCCAGTTTCGTCACAGTCATCATGATGTTGCTCTGCTATAGCATCGCCGACGGAGTCTGCTTCGGCATCCTGACCTTCGTCCTGACCAAGCTCCTCACGGGCAAGTGGCGCGATCTCAACATCACGCTCGTGATCCTCGCCGTGCTCTTCGTCCTCAACTTCGTCTTCGGATAATAACCCCACCCAAGGCAGGGTGTCCAGAATCAACAGAACCGATCCCATGGAGGCTTCGCTTGAAGTCGCCTACCAGGTCAAGCGAAAGGTTCGCCAAAGGCTCCAAACGATTCTGAACGCCCTGCCTTCTATAAAAAACACCACCAAAAACCACGATAATCTATCATTTATTTGGAACTCTCACTAAAAAACACTAACTTTGCGACAATTACGCGAAATAAAACAATTAAAGACCCACAATATGACGAAAAAGACTTTACTTGCCTTGTCTGCCTCCCTACTGATGGGAGCAGCCCCTGCCGCGGCACAGACCACCCCCTATGGTGGCTATACCGGCACAGAACCTCTCACAAGCTACGGCACCCGAATGATGGAAAGCTATGACGTAGCCGTCAGGCTGACCGTGGACGAAAACGACCAAGGACTCGTCGGAAGCCAGATTACGGGTGTACGCATTCCCTTCCCCGATGACATTGACCACCTCATCGAAGCTCAGGCGTGGATCAGCAAGAGCCTGGAGCTGACGGACTATAGTTTCACTCCCGACGTCGAGGTGAAGTCGTTCACACCCGGACCGGGTTTCATCGACGTGACTTTCGACTCCCCCTACACCATCACCAGCGAGGGCGTCTATGTAGGCTATTCCTTCGAGATGGACGAGAAGGTGTCGAAGCCCATCACAACCATCAGCGGAACCAACCCCGACTACTTCTACCTCCACACTACCCGGTCCTACTACGAGGGATTCAGTTCCGTCTCCGCCGACCGCAACATGATGCTGGCGATGCAGGTGCTCATCGATGGACTGCCAGCACGATCGGTCTCGCCCACACTGAACGATCAATACTTCAAGGTAGGAGAGGGCAGCAACACGCTGACCTTCAACATCCGCAACCAGGGAAGCCAGCCCGTCAGTTCCATAGACGTGGCCTACAACGCACCTGGCGAGTCGGATAGCCCCGTGGAGAAACATATCACGCTGGACAAGGCCCTGCCGGCACACTACAATGCCTCGGCCACCGTCACGCTGACTGCCGACGCGCTGCCCCATGCAGGCGACTTCCCCTTCACCATCCAGGTGACAAAAGTCGATAGCGAGGCCAACCAGAACGCGCTCCCCAGCGCCTCGACCACCATCCACAGTCTGAGTTTCGTACCCACCAAGCGCGCATTGCTGGAGGAATACACAGGCACATGGTGTGGCTGGTGCCCGAAGGGATTTGTGGGACTGGAGAATATGGACGCGCTCCTGGGTGACGACTTCGTGGGCGTGAGCTACCACAACCGCGACCCGATGGAGTTTGCCGGCGGCGACGAGGGACCGGAGTTCCCCAATGGCACGGCCTCTTTCCCCAGCGCATACATAGACCGCGTACACCCCACCGACCCCTATAGCGGTGATGAGCCCAGCACCCACTTCCTGCTGAACGAAACCTATGCCAAAGCGTGTGATCAACTGGCGCCTGCCGACATCAACCTAGCAGCCAACTATGCAGAGGACAACGCCTCGGAGGTGGAATGCAAGGCCACAGTACGCTTCCCGCTGCCCGTGCAGGCCAACCCCTATCAGCTGGGCTTCATCCTCACCGCCGACGGACTGAGCGGCGAGGAGGACAGTTGGACGCAGAAAAACTACTATCCCAACAACACGGAATACACCGACACAGACATGGAACTGTTCACGCAGGGCGACGGCTACGTCTATGACCTCACCTACAACATGGTGGCCATAGGATTCAGCGGACCCAGTTTCATCGAAGGCAGCCTGCCGGAACAGATCGAGGCCGACAAGGACTATGAATACACCTTCCGCTTCGACCTGTCGAAGGACTCGCAGACGTGCAAGGCGAAGAGCATCCTCGCAGGTCAGCAAAACTACAAGTTGCGCGCCGTGGCCCTGCTTATCGACAGCACGACGGGAGAGGTCGTCAACGCACGTAAGGCTAAGGTAGGTGGCGAGACGGATGGCGTTTCGGCCCTCACAGTCAACAAGGACGCTACTCCCGTGGCCTACTACATGCCTGACGGACGACAACTGCAGTCGCCCACCAAAGGCATCAACATCGTACGCCTCGCCGACGGACGCACCGTGAAGATGATAGTCCGGAAATAGGTCCGGCAGGTGCACGCAAGCGAAGCACGACAGAAAACACCTTCGGGATGGACGAAGTTTAGCGTCCATCCCGAAGGCATCCCGAGACCATCCCGAAGGCCCTCCAAGCCCTTTTCGTGTGAACTGCCCAAGAGTTCAGAAAGGAAAACTTGCAAAAAGCATAGAGTAGGGAGGGTGAAAAGTTAAAAATCAAGGGCTTCATGCGAGTTAAGAAACAAAAACTTGCAAGAGAGGTAAAATTTCCGTAACTTTGCGGCCTACAAGTATTGAAAGAACATCGGTCCGCCCATCCAGCGCGTTTTTATGGAAAAAGAGCCTGATGGAATTGGCCACAAACTTAAAAAAATACATGATGCGCAAGAAAACGCTCCTTTCCAGCCTATTCGCCACCCTGTTAGCCGTATTGATGCTGACAGGCTGTTCCGAAACACAAAACATCTCCTACTTCCAGGACTACGGTCCGGGATTTTCCGAGACCGTTTCTCAGTCTAAGCCCATCACTTTCCAGCCTGGCGACAAACTCTCCATCATCGTGACAAGCCGCAACCCGCAGCTTTCCTCACTCTTCACGCTCTCGCAGGGCGTGATGCTCTCCAGCGGAACAACTTCCAACTCGCGTACGGCGAGCAGCAACCAATACACCGTGCTCTACACCATCGACAGCAAGGGCGACATCGACTTCCCCGTGCTGGGCAAGATCCATGTGGGTGGCCTGTCGCGCGAACAGGTCGCCTCAACCATCAAAGAGCAGTTGTTCAAGGAAGACCTGGTCAAGGACGCCGTCGTGTCGGTGGAGTTTGGTGGCATTCACTTCTCCGTGCTGGGCGAAGTGAACAAGCCGGGACAGTATAATTTCGAAAACGACCGCGAGACCATCCTCGACGCCATCAGCCGCGCGGGCGACCTGACCATCTACGGCCAGCGCGACCACGTGACGGTGATTCGTACCGAGGGCGGCGAGCGCAAGGTCTATAATATCAACATGCTCTCGGGTCAGGACATCACAAGCTCGCCAGCCTACTACCTGAAGCAGGGCGACATCATCTACGTGGACCCCAACCCGACGCGCGCTCGCCAGAGCACAGTCAATGGCAACACCTTCCGCTCGTCTGCCTTCTGGGTCTCCATGGCCTCCCTGGCTATGAGTGTGACGATGCTTATCAAGAATTGGTAAACTTACTCTCAAAAAGGAAATGGCAACAAACAATAGCTTAGAAAGCGAAAAGAACTACTCAGCAACAGCCGAGAACAACGAGCTCGAGAATGGCGGATTCAACCTGCGCATGCTCCTGGACATCGTGCTTGGCAACTGGTTTTGGATACTCCTGTCCGTCATACTCTTTGGCGCAGCAGGATGGTACTATCTGAAGATCACGCCCAACACCTACCAACGCACGGCGCTCGTCGTCATCAAGGAGGACAGCCCGCAGCGTGGCAAGGACCTCAACGCGATGTTCGCCAACTTGGGTCAGAACCCCGACCAAAGCAACGTCAACAACGAGATGGCTGCCATCCAGGCTCCCTCCAACGTGCTGGAGACCGTGAAGCGCCTGAACCTCGACATGAACTATACGATGGAGGGCCGCTGGCACAAGAACATCCTCTACGGACGCTCGCTCCCGGCCAACGTCCGCATGATGGGACTGGGCGACCATGAGTCGGCAGCCATGCAGATGGAGCTGCAGCCCAACGGCGTGGTGAAACTGTCCAACTTTATGCGCAACGGCAAGCCGGTCGGCAGTCCAGAGGTGACCGTGACGGGCCGCACAAGCACCATCATCGGTACGCCGGTGGGCAATGTGCTGGTCACACCGACACAGTACTACGGCTCATTTGTCACCCATACGAAAGATCCAATCCTCGTGACACGCACAGACCTCTACACCAAGACGGAGGGCGTGCAAAGAAACTTGTCGGTGGAACTGACGGACAAGATGTCCACCCTGGTCCGCATTTCCTATAAGGACAAAGAGCCCTACCGCGCCGACGACATCATCAACACCCTCATTACGGTCTATAAGGAGAGCTGGGTGAGAGACAAGAACATGTTGACGATCGCCACGACGAAGTTTATCAACGAGCGCCTGGCTATCATCGAGCGCGAGCTGAGCGGTATCGATAGCGACATCTCCAGCTATAAGAGCAGCAACCTGCTGCCGTCCGTACAGGCTGCCTCGCAGATGTCCATGCAGCAGTCGCAGGAGAGCCAAAAGCAAGTGCTGGCCCTCAACACGCAGCGCTCCATGGCACAATACGTAAAGGGCATGCTGACACGCGGTGCCAAGTCGCGCAAGCTCCTGCCTACCAATGCCGGACTGGAATCGACGGGCATTGAGCAGCAGATCGCAGAATACAACACGCTTCTGCTCCAGCGCAACTCGCTCATCGCCAACTCCTCGGAGCGCAACCCCATCGTGAGCGACTACGACGAGCAGCTGGCCCAGATCCGCAAGGTCATCCTGGAGGGCATCGACAACCTCTGCAGCACGATCGACCTGCAGTTGAGCCACGCGCAGCAGAACGAGAACCAGGCCACGGCGAAGATTGCCTCCAGCCCGAAGCAGGAGAAGTACCTCACGAGCGTGGGCCGTCAGCAGCAGGTCAAGGAGCAACTCTACCTCTTCCTGCTCCAGAAGCGCGAGGAGAACGAGATGAATCAGGCTTTCACCGCCTACAACATCCGCATCATCACCGCCCCGTTTGGCAACGCCTATCCCATCTCGCCCAACCACCGCAACATCCTGCTCATCGCCCTGGCCCTGGGTCTGATGTTGCCTATCGGACTGTTCTACCTCCGCGAGAGCATGAACACCACAGTGCGCGGTCGCAAGGATATCGAGGGTCTTACCATACCGTTTATCGGAGAGATACCTTATACAGACAAGCGCAAGTGGTGGCAGCGTCGCAACAAGCGTCGTGACAAGCTGCAGATCGTCGTACAGGAGGGCAAGCGCAACGTGATGAACGAGGCCTTCCGCGTGCTCCGTACGAAGCTCGAGTTCCTCATTTCTGAGGATAGAAAGGACAACGTGATGATCATGACCTCCTTCAACTCGGGTAGTGGTAAGACCTATCTCTCGGCCAATATCGCCATGTCGCTGGCCATCAAGCAGAAGAAGGTGCTCATCATCGACTGCGATATCCGTAAGGCCATGGCCTCGGCCCTGATCGGATCGCCGCAGGTCGGTCTGACCCATTACCTCACGGGTAAGGAGACGGACCTTCACGAGCTCATCCATACCTACAAGGGCAATGAGAACCTGAGCATCCTGCCAGTCGGCATTGTGCCGCCGAACCCCACCGAGCTGCTGGGCAACGGCCGCTTGAAGGACTTGCTGGAAGAGGTTCGCAGCCAGTACGACTACGTCCTGCTCGACTGTCCGCCTATCGAGGTCGTCGCCGATACGGAGATCATCTCGAGCTACGTGGACAGAACGATCTTCATCGTGCGCGCCGGACTGCTCGACCGTTCCTTGCTCAAGGAGCTCCAGCGCCTTTACAACGCAGGCAAGTATCGCAACATGGCCCTCATCCTCAACGGCACGGAGACTCGCGTGGGCTACCACCGCTACGGATATGGTTATGGCTACGGTTATGGCTATGGCTACGGTTATGGCTACGGCGAAACCGACGACGACAAGAAGAAGCACAAGAGCAAGAAAAAGTAGTAAGCTACGAGCAGAAGCAAGTAGCTAAATCTATAGACTACAGAGCGGGCGGGGAAAGCATCCTCGCCCGCTTTCTTGATAGATGTTACCATCTGAGAGCGCACACAAGGTTCTAAATTTCAGAACCATCCTTAATTTAATAGAAAACATTTGGTGGGTTCATTTGTTTTGGCTACTTTTGCAGAGCAAATAAAAAATCAATAAATAATTAAAAACAAAAATCAAAATGGCTAACGAGAACGAGAAGAAGTTTCGTGTAGAGAGCGACCTCTTGGGTGAGCTCCAGGTACCCGCCGAGGCCTACTATGGTGTGCAGACACAGCGCGCCATCAACAATTACAAGATTTCGGGCAAGCACATGTGCGACTATCCCGAGTATGTCAAGGCCATTGCATACGTGAAGCTCGCTGCTGCCGAGGCCAACCACGAGCTGGGTCAGCTTCCTGACGACGTGGCCGACGCTATGTGCCGCGCCTGCCGCGAGATCATCGACGGCAAGTTTCATGAGAACTTCGTCACCGACATGGTGCAGGGTGGTGCCGGCACGTCGGTCAACATGAACGCCAACGAGGTGATTGCCAACCGTGCCCTCGAGCTGATGGGCTACGAGAAGGGCGACTACCAGCACTGCTGGCCCAACGACCACTGCAACTGCGGTCAGTCCACCAACGACGTCTATCCCACCACCATCCGCCTCACCTTCATCGAGATGAACAAGCAGCTCGTAGCCGCTCTGGAGCGTCTTGTGGCCTCTTTCCGCAAGAAGGGCGAGGAATTCAAGAACAACATCAAGATGGGCCGCACACAGTTGCAGGACGCCGTCCCCATGACGAGCGGACAGGAGTTTACGGCCTTCGCCAATACCCTTGAGGAGGAGATCGGCAACCTCAACCGCAATGTGGAGCTGATGCTCGAGATCAACATGGGCGCCACGGCCATCGGTACGGGTCTCAACGCCGTCCCGGGCTACGCTGAGCTCTGCACGAAGAAACTGGCCGAGCTGACGGGCGAGAACTTCACCCTCGGCAAGGACCTCGTCGAGGCTACTCCCGACACGGGCGACTACGTGAGCTATAGCGGCGCGCTGAAGCGTCTGGCCGTGAAGTTGTCCAAGATCTGCAACGACCTCCGCCTCATGGCCTCTGGTCCCCGTTGCGGTCTCCACGAGATCAACCTCCCGCCGATGGCTCCGGGCTCCAGCATCATGCCGGGCAAGGTAAACCCTGTCATCCCCGAGGTGACCAACCAGACTTGCTTCAAGGTGATTGGCAACGACACCACCGTGATGATTGCCGCCGAGGCAGGACAGCTCCAGCTCAACGTCATGGAGCCGGTCATCACCCAGTGCATCATCGAGAGCCAGACCTGGCTGGGCCGCGCCATGGACACGCTGCGTGAGCGTTGCGTCGATGGTATCACGGTCAATGCCGAGCACAATGCCGAGACCGTGCGCAACAGCATCGGTATCGTCACCGCTCTCAACCCGTACATCGGCTACAAGAACAGCACGAAGATCGCCAAGGAGGCTCTGGAGACGGGCGCTTCTGTCTATGATCTCGTGCTCAGAGACAAGATCCTGACCAAGGAGAAGCTCGACGCCATCCTCGACCCGAAGCACATGCTCGACCCCGAGGACGTGATCAAGTAAGGGTCAGCGCATCACGCTACCATTGACTTTATCTCGCATAAAGTATAGTTAGACTAAATTTAAGGCCTTCTCTGCCGCGCTGGCAGGGAAGGCCTTGCTCGTTCAAGCAATGTGGTTTTCGTTGCTTAGAAGTGCCGCTACGGGCCTCATACGGCGCGGAAGGCGTTGTAGTCCTATCTGCGGAAGCAATAATAAGGCTAAGCAGGGCAAACTACAGCCGCCCAAGACGAAGGCAGCGCCAGAGGTAAAAAGGCGTCAGCGACGCTTGGCCCGCAGAGGACGCTCCTCGTGGCTCTCGACTTTTTTCTTTTTCTTGGAAAGCACCAGCAGGATGACTGCCGAGAGGATGAGCACAATGCCGACGAAGAGGCGCAGGGAGAAGGACTCGCCGAAGATGAGCACGCCGATGAAGACGGCCGTAACAGGCTCCACAGCACCCATGATGGCGGAGGGCGTACTGCCGACTTTTTCGATGGCGATGTTCATGAAGTAGAGGCTGAGCACCGTGGGCAGCAAGGCCAACTGGGCAGCACAGGCCCATTGCTTCGGAGTGGAGAGCACCTGGATCTGCTCGCCCATGATAACGGACAGAACGAGCAGGGAGATCAAGCCAAACAAGACCACCCAGAACGTAAACTGGATGGCGGAGAGCCCTGTGTGGGTCTGGTTGACGCCGATGATGTAGAAGGCGTAGAAGAGCGACGAGAGCAGGACCAGCGCCACGCCCACCGTGGAGAGCGTGGCATTGTCGCCACCACGATAGAGCAGTCCTATGCCCGTGACGGCCAGGAGGATGGAGAAGGTGGTGGACCAGGTGATGCGCTCATGGAAGAACGCCGTCATCAGCACGGCCGTGATGATGGGGTAGCTGAAGAGGATCGTACTGGCGATTCCTGCATCCATGTACTTGAAACTGAGGTAGAGCGTGGCCGAGGACATGGCCATGAATGTGCCCAAGACGGCCATGCGGATGGCGGGTCCGAGGCGCAGATGAAAACTCTCCCGCTTCGCCACCATCCATGCAAGAAACAGCAGCGAGGCAATGGCGTAGCGCCAGACGAGGACCGACGTAGGGTTGATCTCGTCCTGGTAGAGGAATAGCGTGCCCAAGGGGTTTGTACCATAGAAAATCGCAGCGATAATACCCGCTGCGAAACCTTTGAACGTGTTGCTCATAATAAAGAAAAAAAGGAATGATGAATCGGCGGGCGCATCAGGTGCTGCTACCCGCAGACTCGATTGTTTCAACTCTTGAATGCCTCGGCCTCTGCCATGGCGATGATGTCTTCGCGGTCAGGTTGGCGTGCGGGCTCCTCAGCGTCTGCGGAATGCAAGGACATAGCCTGACGCTCGCCATCCTTCTGGTCTTGGCCGTCATGGGAATTTTGGATGGCCTCCTCGCTATCCTCAGCGCGCTTCTCCGTGCGCTTCCTGCGGTGGTCGGCAGGTGCAGGCTGCTCCCTAAAGACTTCCTCCTGGAAGGGCGAGACGTGCTTCCGGTCCTCCTTCGGCTTGTCGCCGACGATGAAACTCTCGGTCTCATCTACCGAAGGCACGAGGCCGACGGGCTCCTCCTCCATCTTCGTCCGGTTCTCCTTCGAAGCAAACACGCGGTCGAGAAACTTCGTGTCCTTGCGGAGCTTGCGGAGCGTGTCCTTCGACGCCTTCTGCTGGCTCTCCTTCTTAGAATAGCCGCGTGCGTCGCAACCCTCCACGTCCTCCAGCATCACGACGAAATGGAAGACGGGAGCTCCCTCCTCGCTGGTCTCATTGCCCAGCAACTTGAAGTTGAGCTGCACCCGGTTCTTCTGACACCATTCGATGAGCTTCGACTTGAAGTTGACCTCCTTGTAGGCGAGTTTGTCAATATTGATCATCTCGCCCAGGATCTGGCGCTCCATGAAGCGCATGCAGGCGTCGTAGCCCTTGTCGAGATAGATAGCACCGACAAGGGCTTCGAAGGCGTTGCCCGCCATGTTGCTATTGTGGCCGGACTGATGGCCGCTGGAGAGGATCAACTTGTTGATACCCATCTCCTTGGCCAAGTGGTTGAGGGTCTCGCGCTGCACGAGCTTGGAGCGCGTGGTGGTGAGAAATCCCTCCCGCTTACCAGGGAAGTGACGAAACACAATATCGCCTACTACCGCATCGAGGACGGCGTCGCCGAGAAACTCCAGCCGCTCGTTGTTCATGGGCTTTCCCTTCTCGTTGCGCCGCGCGATGCTGCTATGGAGCAGCGCGATCTTGTAGTATTCGATATGATGGGGCCAGATGCCGGTGATCCTATGGAGAGACAAGAAAAGCTCCTTGTCCTTGCGGAAAGGGAGCTTAATCCTGTCAATCAGATTATTCAGCATACTTCTTGAAGATAACGCAGGCGTTGTGTCCGCCGAAGCCGAACGTGTTGCTCAAGGCCGCACGAACGGTACGCTTCTGTGCCTGGTTGAAAGTATAGTTGAGCGCGTAGTCGATCTCCGGGTCCTTGTCCTCCTCGTCGTGGTTGATGGTCGGGGGTACGATGTCCTCGCTCACGGCCTTGACGCAAGCCAGGGCCTCTACGGCTCCAGCAGCTCCGAGCAAGTGGCCCGTCATAGACTTCGTGGAGGAGATATTGAGCTTGTAGGCGTGCTCGCCGAAGACCTCCTTGATGGCCTTGGCCTCGGAGATGTCGCCCACATGGGTGGACGTGCCGTGTACGTTGATATAGTCGATATCCTCCGGCTGCATCTGGGCGTCGGCCAGGGCGGCCTCCATCACCAGTTTCGCACCCAGTCCCTCGGGATGGGAAGCCGTGAGGTGATAAGCGTCGGCACTCTCGCCCTCGCCCACCATCTCGGCGTAGATTTTGGCTCCGCGCGCCTTGGCGTGCTCCAGCTCCTCCAGGATGAGGCAGCCGGCACCCTCGCCCATCACGAATCCGTCGCGGCTGGCCGAGAAAGGACGGCTGGCGTGGGTCGGATCATCATTGCGCGTCGAAAGGGCCTTCATGGCGTTGAAACCACCCACACCACACTCGCAGATGGCAGCCTCCGCACCACCGGCAACGATCACGTCGGCCTTGCCGAGACGCAGCAGGTTGAAAGCGTCGGCCAGCGCATTGGTCGAAGAGGCACAGGCGCTGGTGGTGGTGAAGTTGGGTCCGTGGAAGCCGAAGTGGATGCTGATCTGTCCAGCGGCGATGTCGGCGATCATCTTCGGGATGAAGAACGGCGAGAAGCGGGGACCTTTCTCCTTGTTGAGAGCGTAGTAGGAAGCCTCCTCCTCAAACGTCTTGATACCGCCGATACCTACACCATAGATCACGCCGACGCGGTTCTTATCGACCTGGTCGAGGTCGAGACCGCTGTCCTTCACACCCTGCACGGCACTGGCCATGGCCAACTGTGCGTAGCGGTCCATCTTGCGGGCGTCCTTGCGGTCGATCCACTCGTTGGGATTCCAGTTTTTCACCTCACAGGCAAACTGGGTCTTGAAGTTGGTGGCGTCGAACAGCGTAATCGGAGCTGCGCCGCTCACACCCTTGACCATGTTCTCCCAAGTCTCCTCGGGAGTGTTTCCCAGCGGGGTGACAGCGCCGAGACCCGTTACGACAACTCTTTTCAGTTCCATGTATATAGTGTCTTATCGATTGATGAAAACGTATATTGGGCGCCGTGCGGGGCTTACAGTGTCGTAAGTAGCGAATTTGCCCTTAGCCGGGCTATCCACACCTGACACCTGACGCCTGACGCCCGACACCCAATATATGTGTCTGTCCTAATGTAAAAAACGATACCGTAGAGACAGAAGACGCTTACTTAGCGTTGTTCTCGATGTATGCGATGGCGTCGCCTACGGTAGAGATCTTCTCTGCCTGATCGTCGGGGATAGAGATACCAAACTCCTTCTCAAACTCCATGATGAGCTCGACAGTATCGAGAGAGTCGGCACCCAAATCGTTGGTGAAGCTCTTCTCCGGAGTGACCTCCTCTGCATCTACACCCAACTTATCTACGATAATGTTCTTAACCTGTGCTGCAATTTCTGACATGATAATCTTGTTAAAATGTTGTTACTTTGTTTTCTCTTTCAAAATTTCGGGTGCAAAGGAACGGAAAAAATTTCGTTTACACAAATAAATCTTGAAGAAATCCACCCCTTTTTGCACATCAATACCCTATTTGTGCAAGAAAATGCCCTCTTTTTATAGGTATCTTGCGCTAAATCAACCCAATATTACATTCTCATTACATCCGATATGCTGTAGTTTGACAGAGAAATAGAGTGGTTCCATGACCCATTTCCAGATCTTTTACCTTCCCTTCTCCCACCATCGAGCGGTCTTCCGAGCTGCCCACAAACACAGACCGCATTGTGCGTCAACCATTTCGGCAAACAGAGCAGAGAAGGGACATAATAGAGTACGGTAGAATAAAGTAGAGTAGAGGCAATATAATATAATAAGGAGAAACGAAGGGTGCAGACCGCTGGGAGGACAGAAAAGGAGGGTCATCATAACATGTTAACGTTTAACGTTATAATGTAAGGTCGCAGCCATTCCTCTCGCCAAATCAAAAACGTGACAATGTGACAACGTGACGTGTGACAACGAGAAAAAGCGCACGTCAAAACAAAAACGTTAAACGTTATTATGTTATTATGTTATTATGTTATTACGAAGCGGGGCGGGCACCTAACCGGAGACCGCGAACCAGAGGGACTACAGACTGGGAATAGGAAAGCCCACAGGCAGCGAACTATAGGAACCACCGACTGCGACTTTTGGAATAAGTTAGGATCGAGGCAAGAGACAAGCAACCATCAGGGCGATAGGTAAGTTACCCCGCGGAAGGTGGCCAGTTTTCCACCCTCCCGCGTCCGTTGAAATAGATACCCGCCAAGGAGTTCTGAGGCCCTAAAATGGCACGCGGCCACGTGGGGACCCAGAAAAGCAGGCAAACAAGGCAGAAAACAACGGAAAAGTTTGGCCAAGTGCGATTTTCTTCGTACCTTTGCACCGTTCAGAGGAATGAGGGGCTTGCGGAAGCTCCTCATTTTTATTTATATAAACGTTTATGATAGACAAGAACGTCGTAAAAAGATTAGTTGAGGAATGGCTTGCGGGGAAGGAATACTTCCTCGTAGATGTTCAGGTTGGCACCGACGATCGCATCGTCGTAGAAATAGACCACGCCGATGGCGTGTGGGTGGACGACTGCGCGGATCTGAGCCGCTACATCGAGGACCATCTGAGCCGTGACGAAGAGGACTACGAGCTGGAGGTGGGATCCACCGGACTGGGCCAGCCCTTCAAGGTACCCCAGCAGTATGTGAACAACATCGGCAACGAGGTGGAGGTCCTCACACAGGATGGCAAGAAAGTGAAGGGCACGCTCAAAGCCGTGGAAACCCCGCGTTTCACGGTCTCCGTGCCGGAGAAAGTAAAGGTAGAGGGCAAGAAGCGTCCCGTGATGATGGACGTGGACTACGACTACGACATGAATGAGGTAAAGTACACGAAATACATTATAAGTTTCAAATAAGCTATGGCAGCAAGAAAAAAAGAAGACATGCCGAACATGATCGAGACCTTCAAGGAGTTTAAGGACACCAAGAAGATCGACCGTGCCACCCTCGTTAGCGTGCTGGAGGAGAGCTTCCGCAGCGTGATAGCGAAGATATTCGGCTCCGACGAGAACTTCGACGTCATCGTCAACCCCGACAAGGGCGACTTTGAGATATACCGCAACCGCATCGTCGTGGCCGACGGCGAGGTGAAGGACGAGTACAAGGAGGTGTCGCTCACGGACGCTCAGAAGATCGAGCCCGACTACGAGGTGGGCGAGGAGGTCTCCGAGCGCATCGACTTCGCGAAGTTTGGCCGCCGCGCCATTCTCAACTTGCGCCAGACGCTGGCCGCCAAGGTGCTGGAGCTGGAGCACGACTCGCTCTACAACAAGTACAAGGACCGCGTGGGCCAGGTCATCTCCTCCGAGGTCTATCAGGTCTGGAAGCGCGAGGTGCTGCTCGTGGACGACGAGAACAACGAGCTGCTGCTGCCGAAGACGGAGCAGATACAGAGCGACAACTACCACAAGGGCGACACCATCCGTGCCGTCATCCTGCGCGTGGACAACACCAACAACAATCCGAAGATCATCCTCTCGCGCACGGCGACCGCCTTCCTGGAGCGTCTGCTGGAGGCCGAGGTGCCCGAGATTGCCGACGGCCTGATCGCCATCAAGAGCGTGGCACGCATGCCGGGCGACCGCGCCAAGATTGCCGTGGAGAGCTACGACGATCGCATCGACCCGGTGGGAGCCTGCGTCGGTGTGCACGGCAGCCGCGTACATGGCATCGTCAAGGAGCTCGGTGGCGAGAACATCGACGTCATCTCCTGGACGGCCAACACCAAACTCTTCATCCAGCGCGCCCTCAGCCCGGCCCGCGTCAGCTCGCTCACCATCGACGAGGAGAACAAGAAGGCCGAGGTCTATCTCAAGCCCGAGGAGGTAAGCCTCGCCATCGGACGCAGCGGTCTCAACATCAAGCTGGCAAGTATGCTCACGGGCTACACCATCGACGTCTTCCGCGAGCTCGACGAGAGCCAGGCCGAGGAGGACATCTACCTCGATGAGTTCTCCGACGAGATCGACCAGTGGGTCATCGAAGCCATCAAGAAGATAGGCCTCGACACGGCCCGCCAGGTGCTCAACGCTCCGCGCGAAATGCTTATCGAGAAGGCCGACCTCGAGGAGGAGACCGTCGATAATGTCATCAAGGTCCTCAGGGCCGAGTTTGAGAGCTAAGATGGAGCCGTCCTGTCCGCGCCGACAAGGCGCATCCTCTCAGGAAGGGCAACACATCAGGAAAGAAGCAAAGAGAAAGGGTGGAGGACGACAGTCTCCACCGATAAAAGGTAATGGCGGGTGATGGTTTTGACCAGCGGCTCATAGGGTGTGGCCGCACTGGTCCGCACCATGTTCGGAACATCTGCGCCACCCTCACATCGTAAATCAATACCAGCACCCCCTACCTCTATTAAGATATTAATGAGTATCAGATTAAACAAAGCAATTAGAGAGCTGAACATCGGGCTCCAGACGGCTGTGGAATTTCTGGAGAAGAAGCCGAATCTGGGCGAAGTGAAGGGCGACCCCAACTTCAAGCTCAGCGATGCGCAGTATGAGGCCCTGGCCACACAGTTTAACAAGGATAAGCAAGTGAAGGCCATCGCCGACAAGAAGTTCCCCAAGAAGTCGAAAGAGGGCGGCAAGAAGAAGCAGTCCCAGGGAGGCGTGAAGCGTGGCGACGACGGTCTGACAAAGATACAGGCCTATACGCCGCTGGGCAAGATCGACCTCGACCAGCTCAACCGCAAGCCGGGACAGAAAGCCGACCAGAAGCCGAAGGCAGACCAGCCCAAGGCCAAGGAGGAGAAGCCCGTACGCAAGCAGGAGCCACAGCAGCCCAAACAGGAGCAGCCGAAGCCCGCACAGAAGGAGGCAGCACCCCAGCACAAGGCAGAGCCGAAGGCCGAGAAGCCGGCCGTGAAGGAGCAGCCGAAGGAGACTGCCCACAAGGAGGTGGCCCAGAAGCCCGCTGCCCAGAAGGAGAACGCTCAGAAGGAAAACAAGGAGCAGGCCAAGCCCGCAGCCAAGGCCGTGGAGACGGAGCAGAAACCCGCCAAGCCCGCCAAGAGCGAGAAGCCACAGCCCGCAGCGGCAGCCCAGACTGAGACCGCCCAAAAGGAGGGCAAGGAGCAGGAGCCCGCCACGACAGAGGGCGGCGCACCCTTCCAGACGCAGAACGAGAAGAAGCTGCTCAACCAGCCGAAGCTCAACGTGCTCGGCAAACTCGACCTCAGCACCATCAACCAAAACACGCGCCCGAAGAAGAAGAGCAAGGAGGAGCGACGCAAGGAGCGCGAGGAGAAAAACGGACAGGGCAAGAAGAAGCGCGTACGCATCAACAAGGAGCGCGTCGATATCAATGCCGCTGCCAACCAGCAGCCCGCCCAGCAGGGCAAGAAGCAGGGCCAGCAGCAGGGCCAGGCCGACGGTGGCGGAAAGCGCAAGAAGAAGAACCGCGGACGCAGCAACAAACCGCTGGAGGTCGATGACGAGGCCGTAGCACGCCAGGTCAAGGAGACCTTGGCACGCCTCACCTCGAAGACCCAGAACAAGAAGGGTGCCAAATACCGCAAGGAGAAGCGCGACGCTGCCCAGGAGAAGCTCAACCAGGAGGCACGCGCCGAGCGCAAGCAGAGCAAGACGCTGAAACTGACGGAGTTTGTGACCGTATCGGAACTGGCCACGATGATGGACGTCCCCGTGACGAAAGTCATCTCCACGCTCATGTCGGTGGGCATCATGGTCTCCATCAACCAGCGTCTCGACGCCGAGACCATCAACCTCGTGGCCGACGAGTTCGGATTCTCCACGGAGTATGTCAGCGCCGAGGTGCAGGAGGCTGTCAGCGAGGAGGCCGACGACGAGAACGATCTCGTGCCGCGCGCCCCGATCGTCACGGTCATGGGCCACGTCGATCATGGTAAGACCTCGCTGCTCGACCACATCCGCAACACCAACGTCATCGCCGGCGAGGCTGGTGGCATCACCCAGCACATCGGTGCCTATAGCGTGACGCTGAAGAACGGCAGCAAGGTGACCTTCCTCGACACGCCGGGCCACGAGGCCTTCACCGCCATGCGTGCCCGTGGTGCGCAGGTGACGGATATCGCCATCATCATCATTGCCGCCGACGACTCGGTGATGCCTACCACCAAGGAGGCCATCGCCCACGCACAGGCCGCCGGCGTACCGATGGTCTTTGCCATCAACAAGATAGACAAGCCGGGAGCCAACCCCGACAAGATACGCGAGGACCTGGCCAACATGAACCTCCTGGTGGAGGAGTGGGGCGGCAAGTATCAGTGTCAGGAAATCAGTGCCAAGAAGGGCATCGGCGTGGACGAGCTCATGGACAAGGTGCTTCTGGAGGCCGACCTGCTCGAACTGAAGGCCAACCCCAACCGCAAGGCCACGGGTACGGTCATCGAGTCGTCGCTCGACAAGGGCCGCGGCTTCGTCTCGACGGTGCTCGTGAGCAACGGCACGCTGAAGACGGGCGACATCGTGATCGCCGGCACCGCATGGGGCAAAGTCAAGGCACTCTTCAACGAGCGCAACCAGCGCATTGAGAAGGCCGGACCCGCCGATCCCTGTATCGTCCTCGGACTCAACGGCGCGCCCACGGCGGGCGACACGTTCCACGTGCTCGAGACGGAGCAGGAGGCCCGCGAGATTGCCAACAAGCGCGAGCAGCTGCAGCGCGAGCAGGGTCTCCGCACGCAGAAGCGCCTCACGCTGGGCGACATTTCCCACCGCATCGCTCGCGGAGAGTTCCACGAGCTCAACATCATCGTCAAGGGCGACACCAACGGATCGGTGGAGGCACTGGCCGACTCCTTCCTCAAGCTCTCGACGGAGAAAGTGCAGGTCAACGTCATCAGCAAGGCCGTGGGACAGATCTCCGAGAACGACGTCATGCTCGCCTCGGCTTCCGATGCTGTCATCGTCGGCTTCCAGGTGCGCCCGTCTGCCGACGCGCGCAAACTGGCTGACCGCGAAGGCGTGGAGATCAACACCTACTCCATCATCTACGATGCGCTCGACGACATCAAGAGTGCCATGGTCGGCATGCTCGACAAGGTCAAGAAGGAGGTCGTCACGGGCCAGGTGGAGGTGCGCCAGGTCTTCAAGATCAGCAAGGTGGGCACCGTGGCCGGTGGTCTCGTCACCGAAGGCAAGGTGCACAACAAGGACAAGGCACACGTCATCCGCGACGGTATCGTCATCCACACCGCCGCCATCAGCGCGCTCAAGCGCTACAAGGACGACGCCAAGGAGGTGGCAACGGGCCTGGAGTGTGGTATCTCGCTCGTCAACTACAACGACATCGAGGCGGGAGACATCCTGGAGACCTTCACCGAGATCGAGGTGGAGCAGAAGCTCTAAGCCGACTGCGGGGAATCAACGGCCGTGGCTACTGCCTACGGCCCGCCCCACGGCAGCCGCCTGCCCCCTACCTTATTAAAATATGGCCACAACGGCAGCCGCCCGCAAAAGGACGGCGCGCCGCTTGCGGCCTGTTTTTCAAAGCAGAACCATTCAAACAATGGAAGAAATAAAAGAAGAGAAGAACGCATTGGTGCGGGAGATAGCCGACAAGAAATATGAGTACGGCTTCACCACCGACGTAGAGACCGACATCATCCCCGTGGGTCTCAACGAGGACATCGTGCGCCTGATCTCACAAAAGAAGCACGAGCCCGAGTGGATGCTGGAGTTTCGCCTGCGCGCCTTCCGCCACTGGCAGACGCTCAAGCAGCCCACATGGGGACATGTGCACATCCCGCCCATCGACTACCAGGCCATCTCCTACTACGCAGACCCGCTGGCGAAGAAGCCGCAGAACAAGGAGATAGACCCCGAACTGGAGAAGACTTTCGACAAACTGGGCATACCCCTGGAGGAGCGACTCGCACTGAGCGGCACGGCGGTCGATGCCATCATGGACTCCGTGTCGGTCAAGACCACATTCAAGGAGAAACTGCGGGAGAAGGGCGTGATTTTCTGCTCCATCGGCGAGGCCATACAGACCCACCCAGACCTCGTCAGGCAGTATCTGGGCACGGTCGTCCCCTACGGCGACAACTTCTTTGCCGCGCTCAACTCAGCGGTGTTCTCCGACGGATCCTTCGTCTATATCCCCAAGGGCGTACGCTGCCCGATGGAACTGAGCAGTTATTTCCGCATCAACGCCCGCAACACGGGACAGTTTGAGCGCACGCTCATCGTGGCCGACGACGACTCCTACGTCTCCTACCTGGAGGGTTGCACGGCCCCAATGCGCGACGAGAACCAGCTCCATGCGGCCATCGTCGAGATCATCGTCATGGACCGGGCCGAGGTGAAATACTCCACCGTCCAAAACTGGTATCCAGGCGACGAACACGGTCGGGGAGGCGTGCTCAATCTCGTGACGAAGCGTGGCGACCTGCGCGGCGACCACTCCAAACTCTCCTGGACACAGGTGGAGACGGGTTCGGCCATCACGTGGAAATATCCCTCGTGTCTGCTGCGCGGCAACGACTCCGTAGCGGAGTTCTACAGCGTGGCCGTGACCAACAACTACCAGGAGGCGGACACGGGCACAAAGATGATCCACATCGGCAAGAACACGCGTTCTACCATCATCTCCAAGGGCATTTCCGCCGGACACAGCCAAAACAGCTACCGCGGCCTCGTCATGGCTACGGCCAACGCCGACAATGCGCGCAACTACTCCAGCTGCGACTCGCTGCTGCTCGGCAGCGACTGTGGAGCGCATACGTTCCCCTACATGGACGCCCACAACGACACCGCAGTATTCGAGCACGAGGCGACCACGTCCAAGATTTCGGAGGACCAGCTCTTCTACTGCAACCAGCGTGGCATCCCGATGGAGGAGGCCGTGGGACTCATCGTCAACGGCTACGCCAAGGAGGTGCTCAACAAGCTGCCGATGGAGTTTGCCGTCGAGGCACAGAAGTTGCTCAGCGTCTCGCTGGAGGGCACGGTGGGATAACGCTTCCACAGGCTACAACGCCGCAAGACCAACAAAAGAAGGAGGAGCAATGAGAAGAAAGATGATCATGGGACCGGCCCTTGCGGCCACCCTGCTGCTGACAGCCCTGCTGCCGTCGGCGGCTTCCACACCCGTCCCACGCTGGACGCCGCAGCCCTACCGCCAGTATCTCATCAAACTGGAGGTGGAGCGCGACACCATAACCGCACCGTCGATCATGCTCCACGGCGCAAAGACCAAACGGAAAGTGGACGTGAGCCATTTCAAGGTGGGGCCCTTCTGGGTACCAGACCCACCCTCGCTCTTCGAGCAGGAGGACGAATGGCGCGACAGAGACCGCTACAAGAAAGGGCGGATTCTCGGCGACATCATCGAGGACATCATCAACATCTTCCTGTTATAACTATCAAACGACAACCAAATCCTTATAGATATGCTTGAGGTAAAGAACCTGCACGCCACCATCGCAGGCAAAGAGATATTGAAAGGCGTCAACCTCACGGTCAGAGACGGTGAGATCCACGCCATCATGGGACCCAACGGGTCGGGAAAATCGACCCTCAGCGCGGTGCTGACGGGCAACCCGCTCTACACCGTCACCGAGGGAACAGCCTTCTTCAACGGCAAGAACCTGCTGGAGATGAAGCCCGAGGACCGCGCTCGCGAAGGTCTGTTTCTCTCTTTCCAGTACCCCGTGGAGATTCCGGGCGTGAGCATGACCAACTTCATGAAGGCGGCCATCAACGCCAAGCGCGCGTATGAGGGCAAGGAGCCACTGAAGGCTGCCGACTTCATGAAACTCATGCGCGAGAAGCGCCAGATCGTAGAACTCGACCCGAAACTCGCCCACCGATCCGTCAACGAGGGATTCTCCGGTGGCGAGAAGAAGCGCAACGAGATCTTCCAGATGGCCATGCTCGAACCGAAGCTCAGCATCCTCGACGAGACCGACTCCGGACTGGATGTCGATGCCATGCGCATCGTCGCCAACGGTGTCAACAAGATGCACTCGGCAGAGACTTCCGCCATCGTTATCACCCACTACGAGCGACTGCTGGACATGATCAAGCCCGACGTGGTCCACGTCCTCTGGCAGGGCCGCATCGTCAAGACTGCTGGTCCGGAGCTGGCGAAGGAAATTGAAAAGCTCGGCTACGACTGGATCAAGGAGGAAGTGAAAGGAGAGGAGACCCAAGGATGACCGAAGCAGAAAAGCAATACATAGACCTATACACCGAGGCCTCGGAAGCCATCAAGGAGCATAGCGCGGAGGTGATGAACGCCGTCCGCGACCGCGCCTTCGAAGACTTCCGCCGCCAGGGCTTCCCGACAAGGAAGGTGGAGCGATATAAGTACACCGACATGGAGAAGATCTTCGCTCCCAACTACGGTCTGAACATCAACCGCATCGAGTTTCCTGTCGATCCCTATGCGGCCTTCCGCTGCGACGTACCCAACCTGAGCACGCTGCTCTATTTTGTCGTCAACGATGCGTTCTATGAGAAGCGCCTGCCCAACGTGCAACCCGAGGAGGGAGTCGTCATCGGATCGCTGAAGCAGGCGGCCGAGCAACATCCCGAATTGGTAGAGAAATACTATTCCCGACTGGCCAAGACCGACGAAGATGCCGTGACTGCCCTCAACACGATGCTGGCCCAGGACGGCCTCTTCATCTATGTGCCGAAAAACGTGCAGATGGAAAAGTGTGTGCAGATTATCAACATCCTGCGCGCCGACGTGAGCATGATGGTCAACCGACGCGTACTCATCGTGATGGAGGAGGGCGCCAAGGCTAAATTCCTGTTCTGCGACCATACCGCCGACGACCACGACTTCCTCGCCACACAGGTCATCGAGGCCTATGTCGGCGACAACGCATCGCTCGACCTCTACTGCATGGAGGAGACCCACTACAAGAACCATCGCGTGAGCAACGTCTATATAGAGCAGCAGCGCGACAGTAGGGTCAACCACAATGTGATCACGCTCCACAACGGCGTGACGCGCAACCGCCTCGACCTGGTGTTCAAGGGAGAGGGCGCGGAGTGCTATTGCAGTGGCTGCGTCATCGCGGACAGGAAACAGCACGTGGACAACAATACGCTCATCGACCACCAGGTGCCTCACTGCACGAGCAACGAGCTCTATAAGTATGTGCTCGACGACGAGGCGGTGGGTGCTTTCGCTGGACGCGTCCTCGTACGCCACGGAGCACAGAAGACCACCTCGCAGGAGACCAACCAGAATCTCGTGGCCACGAAGACGGCAAGGATGTACACACAGCCGATGCTGGAAATCTATGCCGACGACGTGAAATGTGCACACGGATCCACGATAGGACAGCTCAACGACGCTGCGCTCTTCTATATGCAGCAGCGCGGCATCAGCCAGAAGGAGGCCAAACTGCTCCTGGAGTTTGCCTTCATCAACGAGGTCATCGACAAGATGGACCTCGAACCACTGCGCGACCGTCTCCACTACCTGGTGGAAAAGCGTTTCCGTGGCGAACTGAGCAAATGTGTAGGCTGCAAAATGTGCCAGTAGGACCGGCAGGATTCATTCATCAAAAGCAAGAAGCGTAAAGCCATGTTGGATATAGAAAAAATAAGGAAAGACTTCCCCATTCTCAGCCGTGAGATCTACGGCCGCCCGCTGGTCTATCTCGACAACGGTGCCACGACCCAGAAGCCGCTCTGCGTGCTTGATGCCATGCGCGACGAGTATTTGAACGTCAATGCCAACGTCCACCGTGGTGTCCACTGGCTCTCACAGCAGGCCACCGACCTCCACGAGGCGGCCCGCGAGACGGTCAGGAAGTTCGTCAACGCCCGTTCCACCAGCGAGATCGTTTTTACGCGGGGCACAACGGAGAGCCTGAACCTCGTAGCTTCGTCCTTCGTGGAGGGCTGCATGGAGGAGGGCGACGAGGTCATCGTGAGCACGATGGAGCACCATTCCAACATTGTCCCCTGGCAACTGCAGCAGCAACGCAAGAACATCCGCCTGCGAGTCATTCCCATGAGCGACGACGGCGCACTGCTCCTCGACGAGTACGAAAAGTTGTTTAGCGAGAAGACAAAGCTCGTCAGCGTCATGCACGTCAGCAACGTCCTGGGCACGGTCAATCCCGTCAAGGAGATCATCCGCATCGCCCACAGCCACGGAGTGCCCGTGATGATCGATGGCGCGCAGAGCATCCCTCACATGAGGGTCGATGTGCAGGACTTGGATTGTGAATTCCTCGCTTTCAGCGGCCACAAGGTCTATGCGCCCACGGGGGTAGGCGTGCTCTACGGCAAGGAGGAGTGGCTCGACAGACTGCCGCCATACCAAGGGGGGGGCGAGATGATCGAGCGCGTAAGCTTCGACCACACCACCTTCGAGCGTCCGCCACTGAAGTTTGAGGCCGGAACGCCTGACTACATCGCCACCAACGGACTTGCCAAGGCGATCGACTACGTCTCAGCTATTGGCATGGAGAACATTCAGGCGTATGAGCACGATCTCACCGACTACGCCCTGCAGCAGCTCCGCGAGATCGAAGGAATGCACATCTATGGCCACGGCAAAGGCATGGAGGCTGACGCCGTCATCTCCTTCAACGTCGCCGACATCCACCATGCCGACCTCGGCACGCTCCTCGACCAACTGGGCATTGCCGTGCGCACAGGCCACCATTGCGCCCAGCCCCTCATGGACCGCCTCGGCATACTCGGCACCGTGCGCGCGTCGTTCTCCTTCTACAATACTCGAGAGGAGGTCGATACGCTCGTAGCAGGACTGCGCCGCGTCATCAAGATGTTCTGAAAATGATTCCGCTGGGCAAAAGATAGAGCCTCTATTGCATTTTTGACCACAAAATTTTGCAATATAAGAAAATCTCCGTAACTTTGCACCTGGATTTTGTCCTATGGTGTAATGGTAGCACAACAGGTTTTGGTTCTGTTTGTAGTGGTTCGAATCCGCTTAGGACAACATACAAAAGGATTCCTTTCCGAAGAGAGGAATCCTTTTGTTGTATTGCCACTTATTATATCGTCGTTTGTTGTATGGTGATTGTTGAAGCGTAGTGAGTTATATTGCGCTTGTATTGTACTGCAACACAACATTTCACTCAAAATAGGCACGAAACGCCTCTGCCTGCTCCTCCAATAGTGTGGGTTGACCATTGGCGTAGCGGTTCCACACCTGCTGACACGGAGCCAAAAGCGGAAGGGAAGCCTCGGTGGTGCGCATCAAGTAAGGGTCGCAAGCCTGGAAGGTCTCCAGCACCTGCACCACCTTCTCGGGCTTCAGTTTCATTAGACGAGCCAGTTCTGCCACCTCGGGCGTGTCCACCACCATGGTGTGGGGCACAAGCCGGAAGTAGAGATCGAGGATGAGGACCAGCATGACAGGCTTCAATTCGTGGTCTTCGGTCAATGGCAGAAAGAAGTCCTCAAACGTGTTGCGCACCTCCACCCCCTCGTAAAAAGCCTGCTCACAACCGAACCCCTTCATCTTCCGCAGCCGCGCAATGTCTTTTGCAAGCCGACGCGGCTTCTGGGCGTAAGTTTTCCAGACCAGTTGTAGCACCAGGCGGTCACGACGGTCCATCTCTTGCAGTTGCTGGTGGATGAATGGGGGCGGCAGATGTAGTTCCACTGCAAGATCAACAGCCTCACGCGCATACACAGCCTTCACGCCCGTAGGACGCTTCAGGTAGAGTTGCAACACGAGCAGCCAGTAGTCATCGTTCCAGAGAGGATGAGTAGCCATACGCATTATCTTAGGTTTTCTATACTTTATCTTTAGATGTAATCCTTATCTACGGCGCACGGGCTGACCAGCCTGGTCAACTCGTTCACCGATAATATAGATATCAAACGTCGGTCCGTTCGACCAACCGTCGCCAAAGTCCTGATTGCTGCCTCCCAAGATCTTCACGTCGTCGAGGGAAAATTGCAGCGGGGAGACCTTCAGCGTAGTGGGATTTTCACCATCGATACCGATAAAGATTTTGCACTCAAAGTCAAACTCCACGACGCATTGTTTGCCACCAACATTGAGCGACAGCGACAGAGGCTCAGGTGCAAGGCGCACATAACCCTCCGACTCCTTGCTCGAAAGGCCTCCGGACAACCCATATCTGATCAACAGGTTCTGCAGCGGCGCAGAAGCAACAGCACGCGCCAGGGCCGTATCCTTCAGACAGGGCGCCACGAGACTGATGGGGAAATTGGGGATGGTAATGCGCTGGTCCCCATAGCCACCTACGACGTATTGCAGCGGCGCAGCAGAATCGGGAAGCATGGCCCGTATCACACTATCCTTTAAGACATCCTGCCCACCACGCAGGTCAGTGCGGTAGATGCGAAAGTAGCACATATCGCAAGTGCCTGCCATCGTGTCGCAGATCCGCTTCACGTTGGCCTCCCGATGGAAATAGCTATTGGTCCAACGTGGGGTCACACGGTGGCAGCTGCCCAACAGACAAACCGTCACAACGGCGAAAACAGAGAAAAGAACAGACTTCAATCTTTGTAGCTTCATATCTTTGAATTTTTAAATAACTGCCTTTAGATAACGAAATCTGCACCGAATTATTGCACCATTGGCCTTTTTATGACCTTTTGCCAACAAAAAAGAAGCACGACATGATGGAAAACGAGTCTTTTTTTGTAATTTTGCAACGGAATTGAAACAGTCAATGTGTACCAGCTCCTATTGATGATATCATCACAACAACATCACACAATATGCACACCAGCGACTATCTGATCATCTTCATGAAAGTTTTGGGCGCGTTGGCCCTGCTTATCTATGGCATGAAGGTTATGAGTGAGGCGCTCCAGAAGATGGCCGGCTCTCAACTGCGCCACATCTTGGGAGCAATGACCACCAACCGCTTCACAGGAATGCTCACGGGAATGTTTGTCACCTGTGCCGTCCAGTCCTCTTCCGCCACCACCGTCATGACGGTGAGCTTTGTCAATGCCGGTCTGTTGACCCTTGCCCAAGCCATCTCCGTCATCATGGGTGCGAACATCGGCACCACGCTCACGGCGTGGATCATGTCGCTTGGCTTCAACGTCGATCTGACCATGGTCGTCTTTCCGGCCTTCTTCATCGGCATCATGCTCATCTATTCGAAACGACGGCGCTTCATCGGCGATTTCCTCTTTGGCATTGCGTTTCTGTTCTTTGCCCTTGTCCTGCTATCGGCAGCTGGCAAAGAACTTGATTTGGAACACAATCCTGACGCCATCCACTTCTTCTCCTCCTTTGACACCCATAGCCATTTCAACATAGTGGTCTTCGTGCTCATTGGCACCCTCATCACCTGCATCGTGCAGAGCAGCGCAGCTGTCATGGCCATCACCATCCTGCTGTGCTCCACGGGCGTCCTTCCGATCTACTTTGGCATTGCCCTTGTGCTGGGCGAGAACATCGGCACGACGGCCACGGCCAACCTCGCGGCGCTGGGAGCCAACACACAAGCCCGAAGGGCGGCCCTGGCCCACCTGGTGTTCAACGTCTTTGGCGTGGTCTGGGTGCTCTGCCTTTTCTATCCCTTTGTCGATGCGGTCTGTTCTTTGGTAGGCTACGATCCAACGGGCGCTGGTACCTCTCAGACACAGAAGGCAGTCTTCCTTCCGATTGTGCTGGCAGCGTTCCATACCTGCTTCAATGTCACCAACACCTTCCTGCTCATCTGGTTCATACCCCAGATAGAGCGTATCGTCTGCCTGATCATCAAGCCGAAGGCCAAGCAAGACGAGGAGGACTTCCGCCTGCGCTTCATCCAGGCTGGCATCATGAAAACCCCAGAATTTGCCGTACTGGAAGCCTCCAAGGAGATCCACTCCTTCTCTGGGCGCATCCATAGAATGTTTGGAATGGTGCGCGAGTTGCTCGGCGAACAAGATGGCGAGGCCTTCGTCAAACTCTATTCGCGCATCGAGAAATACGAGGGCATTTCAGACAACATGGAGATAGAGATTGCCAAATATCTCGACCAGGTGAGCGACGCCCATCTGAGCGACGACACCAAGGAGAAGGTGCGAGCCATGCTGCGCGAGATCTCAGAACTGGAATCTATCGGTGACGCCTGCTACAACATGGCGCGCATCATCAGCAGAAAGCGTTCGGGCAAAGATGAGTTTACCGAGGATCAGTACAACCATCTCCACCAGATGTTTGAACTGACCGACGATGCGCTGGAGCAGATGACACAGACCCTGGTGGCCCACCGCGGCAGCGTGGACGTCAACCGTTCTTTCAACATCGAGAACGAGATCAACAACTACCGCAACCAACTGAAGAACCAGAACATCAACGATGTCAATGAGCACAAGTACTCCTATGCCAGTGGCACGATGTATATGGACCTCATCAACGAGTGCGAGCACCTGGGCGACTATGTGGTCAATGTCGTTGAGGCGCGCATGGGCGTGAAGCAGCACGAGCCAGAACCAAACATAGACTAACGACCGCCCACACCCGCTCTACCAGCACGAGAAGCCCCGACTGTACAAACTCCTGTACCGTCGGGGCTTCTTGCCAATAGGCCTTCCTAGAGCACGCCAGCAAGCCATTCTCCATTGACTCGAGCAAAACACAAGAACCAAGAAGGATTGCTTGCAAAAAGAAAGGCTAACTCCTTTTGGGAACCAGCCTTTCTTTTTTAGTTTATTTCTTGCAATAAGCAAGCCTTATTTCTTGCTCCAAGCGAGATTACTTCTTGTTCAAAGCGAGGTCGAGGGCAACGGCGATAGCCACCGTAGCACCTACCATCGGGTTGTTGCCCATACCCAGGAAGCCCATCATCTCGACGTGAGCAGGCACTGAAGAAGAACCTGCAAACTGAGCGTCGGAGTGCATACGGCCCATGGTGTCGGTCATACCGTAGGAAGCAGGACCAGCAGCCATGTTGTCCGGGTGGAGCGTACGACCCGTACCACCACCAGAAGCCACTGAGAAGTAGGGCTTACCAGCGAGCGTGCGCTCCTTCTTGTACGTACCAGCTACCGGGTGCTGGAAGCGGGTCGGGTTGGTGGAGTTGCCAGTGATAGACACATCGACATCCTCGCTCCAGTTGATAGCCACACCCTCGCGTACGTCGTTAGCACCGTAGCAGTTGACCTTGGCACGAGGACCATCGGAGTAAGCCGTGCGATCCACGACCTTCAGCTCGCCCGTGTAGTAGTCGAACTCCGTCTTCACATAGGTGAAGCCGTTGATGCGGCTGATGATCATGGCAGCGTCCTTGCCCAGACCGTTGAGGATAACGCGGAGCGGATTCTTGCGCACCTTGTTGGCCATCTCGGCAATCTTGATGGCACCCTCGGCAGCAGCAAACGACTCGTGACCAGCCAAGAAGGCGAAGCACTTCGTCTCCTCGCGGAGCAGACGGGCAGCCAAGTTGCCGTGACCCAGACCCACCTTGCGGTCGTCGGCCACAGAACCAGGGATGCAGAATGCCTGCAGACCCACACCGATAGCCTCTGCGCAGTCGGCAGCAGTCTTGCATCCACGCTTGATGGCAATAGCAGCACCGCAGACATAGGCCCACTTGGCGTTCTCGAAGCAGATACGCTGCGTCTCCTCACACATCAGATAAGGATCAACACCTGCCTCGTCGCAGATCTGATTAGCCTCCTCTACGCTCTTGATGCCCTCGGCGTTGAGAGCTGCAAGAACCTGCGCCTCACGACGCTCCTGACTTTCGTAACTTACCTTTCTAATCATAGTTATGTTTCTCCTTATTATTCTTTACGTGGATCAATCGCTTTAACAACACCCTGCTCGGCAGTGGTACGACCGTAGCTGCCCGTGAACTTCTTCACAGCCTCGTTGGCGTCCATACCGTTCTTGATGGCCTCCATCATCTTGCCGAGGTGAACATACTCGTAACCGCAGACCTGATTGTCCTTGTCGAGGAACTGGCGTGTGATGTAGCCCTCGGTCAGCTCCAAGTAGCGCGTACCCTTAGCCACCGTGCCATAGAGCGTACCCGTCTGTGAACGAAGACCCTTACCCAGGTCCTCAAGACCGGCGCCGATGGTCAGACCGCCCTCAGAGAAAGCGCTCTGCGTGCGTCCATAGACAATCTGGAGGAAGAGCTCGCGCATAGCCGTGTTGATGGCGTCGCAGACGAGGTCGGTGTTCAGCGCCTCAAGAATCGTCTTACCCGGAAGAATCTCGGATGCCATGGCGGCAGAGTGGGTCATACCCGTGCAACCGATGGTCTCCACGAGCGCCTCCTGGATGATACCGTCCTTCACGTTGAGAGACAGCTTGCAGGCTCCCTGCTGGGGAGCGCACCATCCCACACCGTGGGTGTAACCCGAAATATCAGCAATTTCCTTGGCATAAACCCACTTTCCCTCCTCAGGAATGGGAGCAGGTCCATGGTTGGGGCCTTTGGCCACAACGCACATGTTCTTTACTTCCGATGAATAAATCATAATAGAATTATTAATGTTTTGTATTGATAATATTTATACCGTTCACTTATCAAAAGACAGGCTGCTATCTTGTTGATGTTACCCTGTGAAAGGACCAACGCAACGCCGTGTCCATATTCGCGTACAAAGGTATAAAAAATAATTGATTCCTATACCAAATAATGGGGATTTTATTTCCCCAAGGGCTCTTTTTTGACTAAAAAATGCTAACTTTGTACACAGGTTGCGCCACTCCTGCCCGATGTGGCGAAATCAGAACACTTACACACCGAAGGCCAGGCAGCTTCATCCGCCCCAAGGCCCCACTTCATAAGACGATACAAAATGAAAAATCATATTGGCAGGACGCTGCTGGTCCTCATACTACTTATCCATTCGCTTACATCGCTGGCCTCCAGCCAAAGTAAGTACACACCCCTCATCCGCCAAGTGAGGGGATGGCCGTCGGAAAAGATCCTCTCCAAGGGCGACCAGTTCTTGCAAAACAAGAAGGAGGACAAAGCCCTGGTGATGTACATGCTTGTCTGCTCTCGCACCAACGACCGCATGACCGACGAGGAACTGACCGACTGTTCGCTCGCCAACCTCAAGGTGGGCGACATCTTTTACGCCCGCGGCAACTATATCAACGCCCTGGAAAACTACCAGGAGGGTCTGAAACTCAGCGAGACTTCTGCCTCCAAGGCCCATCTGTCCTTGATCTACAAGAACATCGGCAACGTCTATTGTATGTTCAAGGACTATGGCAAAGGCTTCGATTATTACAAGAAAGCCTATCAGATCCGTCCAAAGAACGACAACGAACTCACGTTCAGGATCCTGGCCAACCTCTTTGGCGTATGCATTAACCGCAAAGACCTCGAAGGCGCAAAGAAATACCGCCAGCTCTTGTTTGCCGCCCCTCGCCCCAACCTTCCCATCGACCAGTTCTTTCTCTCGTTCTCCACCGCCTTGATGGCCTCACAAGAGGCACGCTACGCCGAGTCTAACAAGATCCTGGTCAACCTCGCCGATTTCTGCAACCGAAACAAACTGCCCCCTACCTATATCTGCTCAGCCTACGCCGAACTCTACTCCAACTACCAAAACTTAGGCGACATAGATCAGGCCAAGCACTATATCAGCCTCTGCATCGATCATGCGGAGCGAGAGAAGATGCTCCACTACATCCCCGAGACCCTGCGCGACATGGCCCAGATACAGCGCAAGACGGGCAATGCCACGCTCGCTCAGCAGTATGAGAGGCAATACCTCAGTCTCATGGACTCCATCTACAACTCGCAGCGGTTCAACGTCGTGAAGAACCAGCAGTTCATGTACGAAGTCGATAAGACCGACAAGGAGATCACGCGCCTCCACCAAGAGGAAGAGATACACCGCCAAAACGCCCGCCTCTACCAGTTGCTCTTCCTCGTGAGCGTCCTCGCCATAGTCCTTGTCTCCATGCTCCTCTTCTATGTGGTGCGCCAAAAACGTGATTTGGAGGCCAGCTACCGCAAACTCTACGACATCAACCGCAGTCACGTGGAGACGGGAGAGAAGAAAGCCCCACGCGCCACCAACCTTCTCAAGGAAGACCAAAAACAGCTGCTGCTCGACGGCATACGGAGAGTGATGGAGGAGACCGACGAATACTGCCAGCCAGAGTTCACCGTCGCCACCCTCGCCAAACTCATCGATTCCAACGAGCGCTACGTCTCCATGGTCGTCAACGACCACTTCGGCAAGTCGTTCACCGAGGTGCTCAACGACTACCGTATCAAGAAGGCCTGCGAGCGTCTGACAACCAATAATGCAAAGTATGCGCAGCTCACCATTGCCGCCATCGGACAGAGCGTCGGCTACAAATCGCAGACCACTTTCGTCAAGCAGTTTCGTAAGTGTACGGGCCTCACCCCCTCCGTCTATCAGAAGTTTGTCGCCGAGGACAGACGCAACAAAGAAACGGGAGCATAACTTTCTCCCGCTTCTTCGTTTTAGTCACCTAAATCTACCATTTTTGCCGATTCCATCGAAAAATCGGTTTATTTTGTACAAAAATATGATCTTTTTTACGCTTTAAAATCGTGTCATTTTAGGTCGTTCCTCTCCATTTTCGTGAAAGTGGAGAAGGGCGATTTGCGCCCTATTGGCCTATTGCTTACTTTTGCAGCGTCAATTCATCAACCAATACATCGCCTGCCGGTGGGATTCATTTGCATGCAAGTAGTTCCACTGGTGGGTTTTTAAAAAAACTTATGCAAAACAAAAACCCATTCATGGCCATTGGAGTAGCAGCATCGGTATTATTGCTGCCGCTCAACGCCAAAGCCCAGAAAACTCCATCAGGGCTTAAAGATAGTAATCCTCCTACCGAACTCCGGGTCTCTAAGAAGATGACGCCCGCGGAGCGCCAGGCAAAGATGAACGAACACATCGCCAAGCACCCGTTATTGCACAAGAGACTCGTGCCTCAGATGGCGAAGAGAGACAGCCTCGTGCGTCTCAACCGCAACATCGAGGCCGGCATCAAGACAAAGCAGACTCCCCAAGTTCCTATATTAAGAGCCAAAGACGCAAAGCCCATGACTTTTTGGGGGAATGTGCTCTATGATGCCACTTGGGGTGCCGAGACTCCCGAGTATGGTATATACACCTTCGGCACCGAAGCTCCCATCTCCGTCAAGAAGCAGTTCCAGGATGAATTCTTCCGTGCCACGGGTGCGGGCGCATGGATTGAGGACAACCTCTACTTCGTCATGTACCAAAACTTCTGGGGCACCGATATGATCTACTTCTACCATTATGATACCAACACCTGGGAGAAGAAGGTCGAAAAACGAATCGAGGACTACTCCCTCATCGCTTGTGAGACAGCCGTCGCTGCCGACGGCACGGTCTATGGCTGCTTCCTCGATGGCAATGGTTCGAACAACGAGTTGGGTATAGCCGACTACGAGAACATCACCCGCTCCACCATTGGCCGCCTGCGCCATAGCTATGTAGCCATGGGTATTACCAGCGACAACATTCTCTATGGTATTGCCGAGGACGGCAACCTCTATAAGATCGACACCTCCACCGCCGAAGAAATTCTGGTAGGCCCCACGGGCAAACAACTGAAGAAGGCTGATGACAGTTTCTACTACCAAAGTGGTGAGATCGACCAGACTACCAACACGTTCTATTGGGATTGCGTGGATAGCAATCAGAAATCCACTCTCTATACTGTCGATCTCGCAACAGGTCAGCTGACGGAGATCGGCGACTTTGCCAACAATAATATCATATCCCTTCTTACTATTCCCAAGGCAAAAGCTGCCGACGGCGCACCTGCCGCCATCGACCAAATGCATTTCGACTTTGTGGACGGATCGCTTTCGGGCCACATCCAGTTTACCGCACCCAACAAGAACTTCGCTGGTGGCAACCTGACCGACTCCAAACTTACCTACACCATTCTCAACGACAAGGAAGAGATAGCCAAGGGCGGGACCAAGCCGGGTGCTGCTGTCTCCCAACCTGTCACGCTCAACAAGGGCTACAACACCATCACCATCATTGTCAGCAACGGCGAAGGCCCCAGTCCTAAGTTTGCAAGCCGCTACTATGCTGGCTTCGACACCCCGAAACCCGTCGTCAACGCCCACACCTCGGTAGATACCAATACGGGCAAGGCTACCGTCACATGGGAAGCTCCTGCAGGCGGCCAGAACGAGGGCTACGTCGGTGAACTCACCTACGACATCAAGCGCTACCCTGAGGGCAAGGTCATCAAGACCGGCCATGTGGGCACTATGTTTGAGGATACACTCCCCGAGGGTGAGACTGCCGTCTATGGCTACGGTATCACGCCAAACAACCACGGCACGATGGGTGAGGAGATGGTCAGCAACTACGTTTCCTACGGCGCTCCTATCACACCGCCCTTCGCCAATGGTTTTGAGTCGGAGGCCGATTTGGCCTACTTCAAAGTGATCGACGCCGACAATGACGGTATCACTTGGGGCATAGAGGAACCTGGAATGTTCAACGACAATGACGGCTACGCCAGAATACTGCGCGGAGAGGAGAAACATTCCTTCAACGACTGGTTAGTCTCTCCAGCCCTCCACGTCAAAGCCAACCATCAGTATAAGATTTCCTTCCGTCTTTCAGGAAGATATAAGTACTATGAGGAGCAATTTGAGGTGAAGTATGGCACTGCACCTACCCCAGAGGCAATGACCAAGACCCTGATGCCCCAAACCATGATCAAGCGTTCCGACTTCGAGGCCGTCACCCTCACTTTGGACGCCGACAAGGACGAGACCATCTATCTCGGCTTCCATGCCCTTTCCGTGAAGCCCGAGGCCATGGGTGTCAAGATTGACGATGTTGTAATGACTGCAGGCGTAGATTTCTTCGCTCCCGACCAGGTGACAGGTCTTGAAGCCGAGGCCGACCCACAGGGCGCACTCTCCACCCAAATCACGTTCACCGCTCCTACGAAGCGTCTCAACGGCGAAACCTTAGACAAAATCACGGGCTTCCAGCTCCGCCGCACGGGCCAGGTGGTTGCCGAGATTCCTGCTGCTGCTCCGGGCAGCAAGGTGACCTTCACAGACAACACCGCCACCAACGGCATCAATGTCTATAGCGTGGCCGCTGTCAACGACAAGGGCGCCAGTTTCTATTGCACCCCCGTTGCCATCTATGTGGGAGAGGACGCTCCCGTCGCTCCCGTCAAAAAGAACACGGAAACCCGAGATAACTCCATCCGCTTCAATTGGGAAGCACCCGCAAGAGGTCGCTTGGGTGGCTATCTCAACCCCGAGAAGATCACTTACACCCTCGCCGAGTCGGATGGAGCCGACTTCAAGCCCACTTACACCCCAGTCGGCGAGACCACAGGCAAGACCTTCTTTGACTACGCCGTCAATCCCAACGACGGAGCAGAGCAGACTGTGAAGACAATCTTTGTCAAAGCAAAAAATTCGTATGGCGAAAGTTCCTACGTCCCATTGCCTTCTTACATCCAGGGCAAACCTTACGAGATTCCGTTCTTTGCCAGCGTCAAGAACTATAAGTTTTATGGCATCTTGTGGTCCTCTTGGGGCACCGGCAAGTCCGACTTCGAGCTTTCTACCAATTCTGTCGATAACGACGGCGGTAGCTTCTACATCGTGTCAAAAAACAAGGAGGACATCGCCTACCTCGGCTCGGGCAAGATCCGTTTGGGTGGCGTTGATGCTCCCAAACTGATGTTCCATCACAAGGCCGCCGAGGGCAGCAACGCCAAGATCACCGTCGAGGTGGAGACTCCCGACGGCGTGAGCCATGTGGCTGGCGTGATCGATTATGCCAACCTCGAGGCAGACCAATGGCACGCCTCTGGCATCGATCTCAGCCCGTGGGCCAATGAGCCCTTCATCACCTTCGACTTCGCCGTCCAGGCCGAAGCCTACAAGGACCTCTACATCGACCGTCTCTTCATCCGCGACACGCAGACCGACGACCTCAATGCTGAGATCGAGGCTCCCGAGACAGTGCTCAAGGGTGGCAAGGCCAAGGTGAGCGTACGCGTAAACAACTTTGGCGAGAACGCTGCCAATAACTACAAGGTGAAACTCTATGCCAACGATGAGCTCGTCGAGACCAAGAAGATGACCGAGACGCTGGGTGCCTACGACTTCACCGACGTGGTCTTCGATTTCCAGAGCAATAAACTCGACCAAAACGAGTCTGTGGAACTGAAGGCCGAGGTGGAATACGCCTACGACCTCAATGAGGACGACAATGTCGTCTCCACCAACGTCAAGTACCTCACGAGCGAGAAACCGAAGCCCGAGAGCGCCGAGGCCGTCCTTACCGAGGAGGGCGTGAGCCTCACATGGACGCCTGTCAGCACGGACACCGAGACCAAGACTGAGAGCTTCGAGAACGCTACGTCATGGAGTCAGGACAACTTTGGCGACTTCACCTCTGAGGCTGTCAATGCCGGCACGACGGGTGGCGTCTTCGAGAAGTATAAGTTCCCGAACCAGGGTTCCAACTACGGCTTCATGCTCTTCGACCCAGCCAACGGCTGGCTCACGGAGACACAACTCGATCAGGTGCCCGACTTCAAGGCCCACAACGGCGATAAGTACCTGGCCGCTCTCTACCGTGTGAACGGGGAAGGCTATGACGTATCACAGAACAACTGGCTCTACAGCCCCGCACTCTCCGGCGACGAGCAGGAAATCACGTTCTGGGTGAAGAACTACAATGATGGTCAAACCATTCATGAGGAGAACTTCAGTGTGCTTTACTCCACCACCGACGACAAGCGCGAGTCGTTCGTCAAGTTGGGCGAGACCTATAGCATCACCAGTGGCGCATGGGAGCAGATCAAGGTTGAGTTGCCAGCAGGCACCAAGTACTTTGCCATCAATCACAACACGCCGACGTGGAACAACCCGTTCTTCTTCATGATCGACGACATCACCTACTCCTGTGGTGCAGGCAAGGTGAAGGGCTACAACATCTATCGCGATGGCCAGTTGATCGGCAACGTTGAGGCCAACGTGCGCAGCTTCATCGACAAGCAGATCCTGCAGGATGCCGACAAGCACCTCTACGGTGTGACCGCCGTCTATGCCGCTGAGGAATCGGAGGCCACCCTTACCCATACAGTGACCGGTATCAACGGCCTCACACTCAGCGGATCTGCCTTTGATGTCTATTCTCCTGACGGCATCCGCGTGGCCAAGGGCGTGAAGAACCTCAAGTCGCTGAAGAAGGGTGTCTATATCGTCAACGGCCAAAAGGTCGTCGTGAAGTAAGACTCAAGTTTTCTATCATTCATTTCATCACGAGAGGGGTCCTGCGAACTGCTGCCCAGCAAGCGACAGACGTTTGCTGGACTCCACCTCAAAACCTAAAGAAAATCTATATATGCGCAATAAGAGAATCCTCTGGACTTGTTCCCTCTTGTGCTTGGCCTCGATCCTGCCATACACGATTCTCGCAAAACCCCGCAGCCAGCAGCAAAAGATGCAAGCTGCCGCCACCGCCCTGGAGAAAGGCGCCCTCCTGGGCAAAATGAAAGCCCCAGGCGCTCCCATGAAGCAACTCGTGGCCAACGAGGAGTACACCATCTACGGCTACGACCATGGCGGATTTGCCGTGATCGCCAACGACGATCTGCTGCCCGCCGTACTCGGCTATTCCGACACCTGCTACGACGAGAAGACGCAGAACGAGAATTTCCGCTGGTGGCTCTCTGCCATCAGTGAGGTCGCCCAGGCCAAGGTGAAGGCAGGCAAGAGCGCCACCCGCGTGGCCCGCCCCAGCGCTGCCAACTTCCCCGATGCCGTGCCCATGCTCCTCACCACCAAGTGGGGACAGGAGGCGCCGTTCAACAATCTCTGCCCCATCGCCACCAACGGCACGGGCCGATGTCTCACGGGTTGTGCAGCCACCTCCACCGCCCAGGTGCTCTACCACCACAAGGGCCCCAAGCATGGCATGGGCAGCAGTACCATCTACTACCCCTACGGGATGACCTCGGGTGTAGCCATCAGCGTAGATTTTGAAAAGAGTATCTATGATTGGAGCAACATGATCGACGTTTACGACGCAGGCTACACTCCCGAGGAGGGCGATGCCGTGGCCATGCTGATGAGAGACCTCGGTGTGGCTGCCGACATGGATTACGGTTCTACGGCCCAGGGAGGAAGTGGTGCGCTCCACGAGAACCTCGCCCGCGGTCTCCAGCGCTACTACGGCCTGACCGACGTGCAGTACCTGGAGCGCGAGGACTATACCACGCAGGGCTGGATGAATATCATCTACGAGCAACTGAGCAAAGACCAGCCCATCGTCTATGGCGGCTTCACCCGTCAGCGCGAAGGCCACTCCTTCGTCATCGATGGCTACGACGCCGAGGGGCTCGTCCACGTCAACTGGGGATGGTGTGGCGACCAGGACGGCTACTACGAGATAGCTATCCTCGACCCGCTGGGCTATAAGTTCTCCGAGATGCAGGAGGCCGTCATCAATATCACACCCGAGCCCGCCATTAGCCGCGTCTCCGGCGAGGTGAACGTCTCCACTCCGGGCCAGCTCCGATCCTTGGTCAGCGAGGAGTCATTCTTCAGCTACGACACGCTACGAGTACAGGGCCGTATCAATGCCACCGACCTCCGCACACTCCGCGAGATGGCGGGCATTGACGAAAATGGCAACCGCACCCACGGACAGATGCGTATGCTCGACCTGAGCGATGCCCAGATTGTGGCCGGTGACGACTACTATCTCATCGACAAGGGACAGAAGCTTACCATCACTCAGGACAATAGCCTGCCCGACAAGCTGTTCTACGGTTGCTCCATGGAGGAGATCCACTTCCCCACCACGGGCATCCGCCACTTCGGCAAGGGCGTCTGGGCCTATTGCAACAAGCTTTCCACTGTCCACCTCACCCCTACCGCCGATGCCGACTTCACTGTCGAGGGCAGCATGGTCTATGCCAAGGACAAGACCACACTTTTGGCCGTTATCCCGCTGACGCGCGAAGACCTCCAGGTCTCCGACGGCGTGACCACCATCGCCGACTACGCCTTTGCTGGCTGCAGCATGGTGCGCAAGATCGCCCTCGGCCACGATGTGAAGCAGATCGGCAAGGAAGCCTTCGGCTATTGCTGGTCGATGGAGGAGCTCAAGGTGCGCCCCAAGGAGATTCCGCAGTTGGGCATGGATGTCTTCGCTGGCGCCAACACCGAGACCTGTCGCCTCGCCGTGCGAGCAGGCAGCAAGACGCGCTACAGCTCGCTGGCACAGTGGAAGGACTTCTCCAGCATCGTGGAGTTTGGCACCACCGTCAAAGCCCGCAACCTTTCCCGCCTCTATGGTGAGGAGAATCCCGAATTGACCTTCACCATCAACGGCACGAAGGTGGATGGTACACCTCAGCTGACCTGCGAGGCCGACCACACCTCCGGCGTGGGCCGCTACAAGATCAAGATCAGCCGCGGCACCATCACCGACGAGGACACGGAGTTTGAGGATGGCTACCTCATCATCAAGCCTGCTCCCCTGGAGGTCATTGCCGAGGACGCCACGCGCTGTGAGGGTGAGGCCAACCCCGTCTTTACCATCCGCTACGAGGGTTTCAGAAACGACGACAACGAGAGCGCGATCAGCGAGAAGCCGCAGGCCACCTGCTCCGCCGACCTCTCCTCACCCGAGGGTGTCTATGAGATCGTGGTGGAAGGTGGCAACGCCGACAACTACGAGTTCTCCTACACCAACGGAAAGCTGACCATCACGCCCGCCACGGCCATCGAGGGCGTCTCCGTCGAGACCCTCTTCGGCGGCAAGGCCTGCGACATCTTCTCCCTCACGGGACAACTGGTACGCAAAAACGCCCAGAGCCTCAAGGGCCTTCCCGCCGGCGTCTATGTCGTCGGTGGCAAGAAGGTCGTGGTGAGATAAGATCACCAATGGCTTAGACCCGTTTGAGCTTCACACCAAGACTTCCACATCCAAGATCCGCCAGTCGGTTTCCCATCAAGGAGGCCCACTGGCGGACCTTCGTTTTCCATTGAGCAGCATACTCCACCCTTCATCTTGCCCTCACCCTTAGGAACGTACCATCCTTTCTTCGACAGCAAGTCAGCTCCAGGTAGAAACAGCGGCTTCTATCTTGGGCATCCTTCCTCCACGCTTCCACCAAATATCGTCCTCGCTTCTTCCTCCCTTCCTCCAAGGATCGGTTACATATCGTTTCCGTATAGTTTCCGTATTGTTTCCGCTTCTGGAAGCGAGAACGATAGGAGAACGATAGGAGGATGATACGGGATTGATACGGGATTGATACGGGATCGATACGGGATCGATACGAGACCGATACGAGACCGATACGAGACCGATACGAGACCGACATTATCCGACCGTCAGTTGGGGAGGTTGATAAAAAGTTTAAGTTTTTCATCGACAATTACCCGAATTATATTTTACATTTTAACATTTTACTCCGCTCCGCTTCTCATCCAAAGATGACTGAGACCTCAATAGTCATGGCGAAGCTACTATACAAAGATAACCTTCCGCTCAGCCGAAACCAAGTCGATTAGCATGAATTAACGGACTATTAACTAATTCTCCGTATCCATTTAACAAAGTCAGTAGCAGTACCAAAAGCCTTTATCACTACACTTCCCCATACTCTTACCGCTATTTTAACCGCATTCAACTCGCTACTACCCACCGCAGTTTGCAGCCACAATCCGTATTTTCGGATGATTCACAACGGTAAATATACACAACAAACAAGGCTGACCTCTCATTACGAGAAATCCAGCCCTTTCTATCGTCTTAACTTATCCCAAGTTTGACACCCAATACATTTTTTCATCAGTTTTTAGGGTGTCCTCCGTTGCTAACAAGTTGATTTTCAACAACCGCATCCTTTGTTTTTGATTTGCAGTACACAGGGGAGTCGTGAAAAAGTAGTATTTTTACAACCGCAATGCACTTTATGGGCGCTGGGGCAATCCACGGAGAATCCCCCCCCTGCGCCCAGTTTCATGATGATTTCGAGACTTTCAAGAAAGGCATATATAAGGTAAAGGACTACTTGTTTACATTTCTTTCCGATTTCTCTGTCCCTTACGACAACAATGCGAGCGAGAGAGGCATTCGAAAAATAAAGGTCAAGCAAAAAGTAAGCGGTTGCTTCAGAACAGATGATGGAGCAGACATCTTTGCAAAGATTCATTCCATAGCCGAAACTGCCAAGAAAAACGGAAATTCAAAATTCGAAGCCATACTTGCCATTATGTAATGGCAAGCAAAGCCTCGTACCCTAAAATCACTTTTTAGAGGGGTACTGAGTAGTTACGAATTCACGCAGTGACGTTAAAATACCTAAATTTAGGGATTGTGCATTCTTTGGAAACGAGATAACTTTGCACCTAAAAAAGACAACCTTATGAAATTCGATTTTATAAATTATAAAAAAAGAAGAACAGACTGTGTTCTTTTACCTCAAATCCGCAACTAAGCCCTTCAACGTGCTTATTGCGTGTACACGTCCTCTC
>ERZ827490.45-NODE-45-length-182864-cov-7.705201_pt1 | contig 182864 bp, 146 predicted proteins | sample MGYA00519770_ERZ827490 | MGnify/ENA primary metagenome ERZ827490 (study PRJEB31778, sample SAMEA3449324) | human gut metagenome | biome: human gut; feature: human-associated habitat; material: faeces | place: United Kingdom | collected 2010/2012 ... | reverse complement strand
GCCTTATCGTTGTCTTGATATTTCTCACCGAAATACATACCACCGGTCAACTCACGGATACATAAGAAATCCGCGCCATCCACCAATTCGGCACGCAACGGCGATTTATGCAATAGGCATTTGAAGGTCTGCACCGGACGGATATTAGCGAACAGGCCCAACTTCTTACGCATCGCCAAAAGACCTTGCTCCGGGCGTACTTTCGCTGTCGGATCATTATCAAACTTAGGATCGCCCACGGCCGAGAAAAGAACAGCGTCGGCATCCTTACAAATCCGATAGGTCTCCTCCGGGAAAGGATCGCCTACCTTATCGATCGCGTCAGCGCCACAAAGGGCATACTCATAGTGAACCTCATGTCCGAATTTCTCACAAACGGCACTCATTACTTCCACGCCTTGCACGGAAATCTCTGGTCCGATCCCGTCTCCGGGAAGTACTGCTATATTCAGTTTCATCGTAAATGTTTGTTATTATTCTCTGTTAAAATGTACATACTTAGGCTCCGTGGGGAAATACGTGTCATCATCCCACAGGGTACTTGTAATCATCAAGTCGGCGCTATAACGGTTACAAGCGATAGGTACGTTATGAACACGGCACTGGCGAAGCAACATCTGGATGTCGGCCTCGTGCGGTTGCGGATTCAAGTCGTCTATCAAAAAGACCGCCAAATCGATCTCCTTACGGACAACCATAGCGGCAATCTCAGCATCGCCTCCCATCGGACCGGAATGCATGCAAGCAATATCCGCGTTCACCCCTTTTTCCTCGAGAGCTTTACGAACCAAATTTCCGGTCGTACCCGTACAAACAATATGGTGGTGAGACAAGAACTCAGCGTTATGTACCGCCCATTCTACCATTTCCGCCTTACGATTGTCGTGCGCTACAAGCGCGATAGTCAACTTTTTCATACCCTTTACCTTTTTAATTATTAATCCTCTATCTTGTTCAGCATCTTCAATGTCGCCTTGATCGCCGCCTCAGTCTGATCAGCGTCCAGACCACGAGTCTTGAAATCGACCCCGGCATAATTCCAGCTGATGACCGTCTGCACGAACGCATCCGTACGTCCTCCCGGCGGGATGGATACCGAATAGTTCGTCAACATCGGGAACGGGCGGTTCAAACGGGAATAAATCCGGCGTAGGGCACGAACGAAAGCGTCGTATTGTCCATCACCGGAAGCCGATTCCTCGTAAGCCTCGCCATTGATCTCGATCTTCAAGGTAGCCACCGGTTTCAGCCCTTGGGCCAAGGATAAGGAATAGTTCAAGATCCGTATTTTCTGATCCTCCAGCGCATTATCATGATGAAGCACATCGCTGATAATATAAGGAAGATCCTCCGGGGTAACCATTTCTTTCTTATCCCCTAACTCAATGATCCGTTCCGTAACCTTACGCATCGAGCCCTCATCCATGTCGATACCGAGCGCTTCCAGATTCTTGCGGATATTCGCTTTTCCGGAGGTCTTGCCCAAGGCGTACTCGCGAACCCGTCCGAAACGCTCAGGAAGCAGGTCGTTGCAATACAGGTTGTTCTTGCTATCACCGTCCGCATGGACACCGGCGCATTGCGTAAACACATGCTCTCCGATAATCGGCTTATTGGGCGGGATATGCACCCCCGAATAGGTCTCGACCAAACGACTGGCCTTGTTTATCTTTTCCTCCCTCAAGTTCGTCTCCTCTCCCAACTGATCCTTGATGACGGCAAGGACGCTGCTCAATGGAGCATTACCCGCACGCTCTCCCAAACCGTTCACGGTCGTATGGATTCCCTTGATACCCGCGCGGATGGCGGAATATACATTCGCTACGGCAAGATCATAGTCGTTATGCGCATGGAAGTCAAACCGTAAATCAGGGTAACGGTCCACCATCATCTTGCAATACTCGTAGGTATTTCCGGGATTCAAGACTCCCAAGGTATCCGGGAGCATGAAACGGCAGATCGGAAGTCCTTTCAACGCATCGATCACCAAGAACACGTAATCCGGGGAATGCTTGATACCGTTCGACCAGTCCTCCAGATAGATATTCACGTCGATCTTCCGTCTCTCCGCTTCCAATACGACCGTACGAATATCGTCAACGTGTTGCTCGGGAGTCTTACGGAGCTGTTCGGTGACATGCTTATAAGAGCCCTTGCAAAGCAAGTTCACGACACGGCAACCTGCGGATTCAATCCAGTCGAGAGAGACCGTACCATCCACGAAACCCAAGACCTCCAATTTGTCTAGGTTTCCGGAACGGGCGGCCCAAGCGGCTACACGCTTCACGGCCTCAAACTCTCCGTCCGACACACGGGCGGAGGCGATCTCCACCCGGTTCACGCCTAAGTCGTTCAGCAGCACTTGCGCTATGCTAAGCTTCTCGTGAGCGGCGAAGGAGACGCCCGAAGTTTGCTCCCCATCTCTGAGGGTTGTATCCATTATTTCTATCATAATCAGCGTGCTGCCTCGAAGGCTTCTATCTTTGATTTATTTGCCAGTAAATAGTCGATATCGTCCAATCCGTTGATCAGGCAATCCTTTTTATAGGCGTTGATCTCGAAATGCTCGCTTTTGCCCGTAGCCTTGTTCGTGATCGTTTGCTCCGGTAGATTTACCTCGACCTCAGTTTTCGGGTCCTTGTAAATCGAATCGAACAATTCAGCGAGGAACTCTTCAGTCACAACAACCGGCAGCACGAAGTTGTTCAACTCGTTGTTTTTATGGATATCGGCGAAGAAACTGGAGACCACGACACGGAAACCGTAATCGGCGATCGCCCAAGCCGCATGCTCACGGCTGGAACCGGAACCGAAGTTCTTTCCCGCTACCAATATCTTTCCGCTATACGTAGGATCGTTCAAGACGAATGATTCGATCTTATTACCTTCCTTATCATATCGCCAATCCCGGAATAAGTTCTCGCCGAACCCTTCTTTGGTAGTCGCTTTCAGAAAGCGGGCTGGGATAATCTGGTCGGTATCCACGTTCTCTAAAGGAAGAGGTACGCAAGTGCTTGTGATTATATTGAATTTTGTTTTCATCTTATGCTACTTTATTAGATTAGTCTTTACATCAGTTCTCTCGGATCCGTGATCTTACCTGTCACAGCGGCGGCGGCGGCCACAAGCGGCCCCGCTAAGATGGTGCGCGCACCCGGTCCTTGGCGGCCCTCGAAATTACGGTTGGAAGTGGAGACCGCATATTTACCCGCCGGAACCTTATCCTCATTCATCGCCAGACAAGCGGAACATCCCGGTTGACGAAGGACGAAGCCGGCCTCGGCCAAAACCTTGTCGATCCCCTCGGCACGAATCTCCCGCTCTACCTGCCAACTGCCGGGAACCAGCCAAACCGTTACATCATCCGCTTTCTTCTTTCCTTTCACCAAAGAGGCGAAAGCACGGAAATCCTCGATACGGCCATTCGTACAGCTACCTAAAAAGACATAATCCACTTTCTTACCCAACATAGACTCGCCTGCCTTGAAGCCCATATAATCCAAAGACTTCTTATAAGAGATACGGCCTGCCTCGGGCACGCTTTCTAAGGAGGGGATATCTTTGCTGATACTCATACCCATGCCCGGGTTCGTACCGTACGTAACCATCGGGTCGATATCCTCGGCGTGAAAAACGATCTCCTTATCGAACTTAGCGTCCGGATCACTATATAGCTGACGCCACTCGCTCACCTTCCGCTCCCATTCCTCGCCTCTTGGGGCAAACTCACGGTCTTTCAAATAATCGAAAGTAACATCATCCGGAGCGATCATACCGCCACGGGCACCCATCTCGATAGAAAGGTTACAGATCGTCAGACGTTCCTCCATGGTCGTATTACGAATCGCCTCGCCAGCGTACTCTACGAAATAGCCCGTAGCACCGCTGGTACTCATCTTACTAATAATGTATAAAGCAAAGTCCTTCGCCGTAACGCCCGGTTTGCGTACACCATCGATCGTGATACGCATCGTTTTCGGCTTACGCTGCATGATACATTGGGTAGCCAAGGTCATCTCCACCTCGCTCGTACCGATACCGAAGGCGATAGCGCCCATGGCACCGTGCGTAGAAGTATGGGAGTCGCCACAAACGATTGTCATACCCGGCTGCGTCAAGCCTGTCTCCGGACCTACCACATGGATGATACCATTCTTCGGATGTTGAAGACCGTAATACGTCAAGCCGAAATACTTCGCGTTCTCTTCCAAGGTATCCACTTGATTCTTGGATATAGGGTCCTCGATAGGCTTATCTTGGTTCAATGTCGGGATATTGTGGTCCGGCATACAAGTGATTTGCGCGGGACGGAAGGGCTTCAATCCACGTACACGTAATCCGGCGAAAGCCTGCGGGCTAGTCACCTCATGACAATACAGACGGTCGATATACAATTGTATGGTTCCGTCGGGCAACGTGTCCACCACGTGTTTGTCCCAGATTTTCTCAAATAATGTCTTGCTCATTGTCTTGTCTATTTTTAGTCTACTATAAACTTATTGATGGCGTCCACGAAAGCCTCAACGGAAGCAGCGATAATATCGGTATTCGCAGAGAACCCATAATAGGTAGCCCCGTTATACTCTACCTGCATATGCACCTTGCCCGTATCATCGCTACCTTTATTAATGGCTTGGATCAAGAATTCCTGAATCGTCATGTCACTATTACTAATGGCTTTTTTCACCGCCTTGATACCCGCGTCAACCGGACCGTTACCAGCTGCGGCCTCATATCTTCTTACTCCCGACAAATTTAAACAAATACTTGCGACTGATTGTACTCCAACACCACTAGTTACCTGTAAATATTCCAATTTAATACGGTGGGTGGCCGTACGATCCTTCCCGACCAACATCAAAACATCATCATCATTAATATCTTTCTTACGATCGGCCAGTTTCAAGAACTCATCGTACACCTTGTCCAATTTCTCCTGCTCCAGATCCACACCTAAAACATGCAGGCGATGCTTCAACGCCGCACGACCGCTACGAGCAGTCAATACGATCGCATTATCATCAATACCCACATCCTTCGGATCGATGATCTCGTAGGTTTGCGCATTCTTCAAAACGCCATCTTGATGGATACCGGAGGAGTGAGCGAACGCATTACGTCCGACAATAGCCTTATTCGGTTGTACCGGCATATTCATCAAGCTAGAAACCATACGGCTCGTACTATAGATCTTATTCGTCGTGATATTGGTGATGATATCACGTTCTTTATGGCTCTTGAAAACCATGGCGACTTCTTCCAATGACGTGTTACCCGCACGCTCACCGATGCCGTTTATGGTTACCTCCACCTGACGGGCTCCGTTCAACACGCCTTGTACGGTATTCGCGGTAGCCATGCCCAAGTCATTATGGCAATGGGTGGACAAGATCGCGTTATGTACGCCATCCACATGTTCCATCAGATACTTAATCTTCGCCCCGTACTCATCCGGCAAGCAATATCCTGTCGTATCCGGGATATTCACTACGGTAGCCCCGGCCTTGATCACGGCCTCCACGACACGGGCTAGATATTCATTATCCGTACGCCCGGCATCCTCACAGTAGAATTCTACGTCCTCCACGTACTTTTTAGCGTATTTCGTGGCGGCGATCGCACGCTCTATAATCTCCTCTCTCGTGGAGTTAAACTTGTATTTGATATGAGAATCAGAAGTACCGATACCCGTATGAATACGTCCTCGCTTAGCGAATCTCAACGCCTCGGCTGCCACGTCGATATCTTTCTCCACCGCACGGGTCAAGGCACAGATGGTCGGCCAAGTCACGGCCTTTGAGATCTCAACCACACTCTTAAAATCCCCAGGACTGGAGACAGGGAAACCAGCCTCGATCACATCAACACCTAGCTGTTCCAACGCCTTAGCTACTTGAATCTTTTCCACTGTATTCAACTGGCATCCCGGAACCTGTTCACCATCACGTAAGGTGGTGTCGAAAATAAATAATCTGTCTGACATAATCTTATATTCTTAATTTACTAATATCCTATACTAACTAAAAAAGCCTCTCTCACAAGGAAGTGAGAAAGGCTCTTTCATATATCGTAATGCTCGCAAAGCATACAGTCTCACTTCCTATCCCGTTCCCAGAGTAGAATAATGTTTAGAGAAATAATGAGACTATTTGCTATGTTCTGTTTCATTGTCATTTTTATTTAACGCTGCAAAGATACAGCCTTTTTCTAAACCACCAAATATAAAACGATATTTTTTACACATATTCTCTTATAAACTGAAAGAGGAAAGGCTTTCGAATTAATAAATCATTACTCAAACTCCCTTCCTGTAATAGTCCCCCACCTATCCTACCCTGATAATCGGTATATCCAGCAGGAATGCGATTTTCTCCAGTTTATCTACCTGATGTCCAAGCCCTATCGCACAATGATGGGAAGGTCCCGCCTTGCTCCAGGCGTCGATAAAAGCACGGGCACCACAGGCAAAACGATAGCGGCTGTTCGTATTTCCGATCTTCAAAGTCGGTCCTTCCACCGACTCCCCTTCGGCTGCCAGCAGGAAAACACCGTCTTTCCCTTCGCAGACGGACAGTAAAGTAACAGGGCCATGTTTGACCGTCATCTGAATAGACAATCCTTTACCCGGTTTGCCATGATAAACCGGAAGCGGCACCAACCGGACTTTTCCTTCCGCTATGGCAAAATGAGCCGGACCGTCATGCCCCAACATAACGATATCATCCTTGAAGTCGAGGGCATAAAATTCAGAGAAAGAGCCGCCTGCGCCCAACAAAGACAGGATCTTCATTGCCTGTACATTCTTCACTTCACATTCTCCGGCAACAGGGATCTCACGTCCGGTCAGCAACGTGTTCCCGGCAATGACGGAAGTCACAATATTCTCATAATCATTTCCGACATAGCCTTCATAATAATAGGCCATCGAACCCAGGTCGTGCGCCTCGATCAGCCTGTCGAGGGCTATGGATGTCCGGGCGGCACGTTCCAGCTCACCGGCTTCGCATTGCTCGTCGATCTCAAAACAAGCATTGAATTCATCCAGTTTGTCTTTTACATCTTCATCGGTAACATTGTCACGGTAGGCTTTCAGTTCGCACATCTCCACAATTTCCACATGCGTACCGAAAACAGACGACTGCCGGGTCAGGTCGGTATACACATCGAGCATCCCGCAATAATAATGGCCCAGGATTCCCATGCGGTTATTCTTCATCCCATTTACCACACGGGCGGCATCGATCCAGCCGTTTATCTGCTTCCACACATATTCTTCCTGCAAATAGCCACTTACGATTTCATAAGGAATACCGGCGCGGTTGAACACGCTGGCAAATTCAGGGACGGAACAGGCCTGGCAATGTGCCAACCATTCACCGGTCATTTTCCCCCTGTCACCCAATCCGTTTATATATTCATAGTCGATTGCCGCAACAGGCTGGATATTCAAGAGAATAACCGGGACCTTCACACGCTGGGCCAACGGCAGGACCGTCGAAGATAAAGCATAAGTAGAGATAAAGACAAACAGAAGGCTGATCTCTTCTTTCTTCAGATCTTCAGCTGCCTCAACAGCTTTTACCGGGTTATCAGCAATCCCGGCGTTAACGACTTCGGTGTCCGGACGGGACATCTCCGATGCGATCCAGTCCTGGTACCCGCAAAGACGTGTGTATAGTCCTTCAAATTGGGGCCAATACGTATCCAGGCCCAGCCCAATCAGACCGACTTTAGTTTTTCCTGTTTTCATGGTATCTATTTTTCTATTATAAAATGTTATCAATAAGGAATACGGACGAATGCTTTTCTACCGGTAACGTAACCGTTGTCGTTTCCATGCCGGAAACACGTTTATGTTCATATGCCACCTTCATCCGCTGTCCGGTATGAGGGTTCAATAAGACAGGTTTCAGCTTCCCTCGCAACACGACATTTGCCTGATAGGGTTGATCTTTCAAATTGGCAAAATAATAAACAGACTGATTTTTCAGTTCCTTATGAATGTAATTCAATTCATGCCCTGCTTCAAAGGCCACGTCAGGAACAGGATAGGAATCCTCGATTGCAGTCTTTAAAGCATCCGGTCCAGGTTTCTCTACGAAAAAGGCTTTACCCGCAGTTGCGTAGGAAGCATTGACACCTAATATACGGGAAATGATGTCTTTCACCTCCTTGTCCTGTCCCGGTTCTACCGATTTCTCCGGCAACTGGGTTGTAAATATGACATTCCCCCCGGATTTAAAGAAAGACTCGACCTGTCGTAAAGCCGTTAACGATATTGTTTTTACTCCGGGAATAATAATCAACCGGAAAGTTTCTTTGTTCACCTGATTGTCGAGGTGCAACAATCCTTTTTTCACACGGCATTTTGTAGATAAGACCTCCGGATGCAGATAAGTGAAATCACGCCCGAGGGTATCAGTCAATAAAGCCGAGACATGTGTATAATCCGTATTCGGGATCATTACCCCGCCTTCATAAAATCCCAGTTCCCCATCCATCACATGTTCTCCCTGAAGAGATTCGATCGGATAAAGGACTGCTATATCGGCGACATGTCTTCCTTCCTGCCGCAAAATATAGTTGAGACGGGACAGGAACTTATTAAATGCCGGAAGTGAATCGCGGTACAGTTCGTTCCGCCAGGATAACTCAGGCAGGAAAGTAACATTCCGATCATTATACCAGACAGCATGTGGGATAAGCGTATTGACCCCTTTCGTATATTGTTCCATGGCTATGTGGTAAAGCTCTTTTACACTGATATTCCCCATAGCGCCGTATGTTTCGGACATTACCTGGCGTTTGTCCCAGTTATAGGCAGAAGAAGAAACCACTTTATAAAACAATTCGGTCGGACGGCCTCCGCCAATTTTGTCAATACCGGGAATCCCCATATATTTCCCGCACAACATCAAGTCACCAGAAGTTCCCACCGGATTCGCAATCTCTTCCTGATCCTGATGACCGGTAGAGTAAATGCCATGGGCAGAAGCCCATTCACCGATTATTTTCATAAAACCTTCGGAATACAAATGGGCACGCAAGCCAAACAGACGGTTCCGCGCAGATTGCGTTTCCTCCCCGATGTCATACCATAATGCCGGATACAGTAATTCGGGAGATTCCCCGTAACGGGAGATAAATTTCTCGTTAAACGCGTCTGTCCAGATACGTCCCTTAGCCCGGTACAGGGTCGGTTCATCAAAAAAAGTTTCTATGATCGTATTCCCGAAATAGGGAGAGAAACGGTCATAATATGCCTGATGAGTTTCTTTTACAAACAGCCTGACGGCTTCAGGGTCCAGATAATCCACATTCGGGTCGCCATCTTTCACACAGACGAAAAACATGATCTTCCAGGCTCCTTCCGGAACTTTCCAGTTGAGTTTACCGGAACGAATATATTGTTCCAGCGAAATCCGATGCTTCGTCAGCGTGTCCATTGCAACGACCGACATCAGTTTTCCGGCAGGAACGACCTGTTCGAATGATTCGCCGACAGCTACTTTATACTCCATTTTGTCCAGCCGCTTGATCGTGGCATCCGGATATTTGTTCATGAAGCGAGGTACCCCATCCGCGTTGATGGCTCCCATACTTCCACTCGGAAAACCATACTCATCATACAGGGACATATGCACATCCAGTTTCTTGGCTTCCTCTATAATCTTGCTATAAAGATTGAAATAATCGTCTGACAGATATTCCGGCTTGAAGTCTTGCCCGAAAGGAAGGATTGCACAACCGCCATACCCGTCTTTTCGGATCATCTGACGGAATTGGTCCAGCAATTCGTTTTCATTGACCGTCGCATTATTCCAAAACCACAAAGGAACAGGCTTATATTTATTCTCCGGATTTACAAAAGCTGACTCACTGACCTGGGCAGATACTCCAAACGAGACAAAACACATACATATGACAAAGAAAATACCTTTCATTAAAGATTCTATTTAGGTTATACCAATGATCACCGTTTTTATGATTGTACAAATATAGAACCTCTGCTTCAACAGGTTATTTTCAAAACTGATTCTATTCTTCCTATTTTTGATAGTTCAGCCGGAGGATGTTTCTCCCATCTATATGTCTTATTTGGTTATTGTCAGCTTATCCACCTCTTTCCCCTCCATGTCCAGTATCCTGATGTTTAATTCTTTTACGCCTGCTTCCGCTTTCAATACCGTATTATTGGAGTTTACAATAACCGGAAAACGAACACCGTCTTTCGGTTCATTCCGCATATACCGGTGAAGGTGGCCGCAAAGCATGAGATCGACACCGGCATTATTGAGTAAGGGGATAAACTTTTCGGCAACTTCCTGCTCACCATGCCAACCACCGAACGGAGGCATATGGCAAACTACGACTTTAAACGGTGCTTCTTTATACTCCTTGCTTTCAAGTACCTTCTTCAACCATTCCGCCTGTTCCGTACGATACTGGTCATAGACTGTTATGCCGGCATATTCAAGATCCGAATCCGGTTTATCTTCGCCACTGTCCAGGATAACAAAGCAGACAGGTCCCTGGCGGAACATATAATAGATGTGCTCCTGTTTCGGAGAGAAATAGTCCTGGAATGCGGTAGCAAAGGAACCGCGGGTTTCATGGTTTCCACGGGTATAGTACATCGGTATCTCGGAGGCGAAAAGCTCGGTTGCCTTATCCATAAAGCCTTCGAATATTTCCTTTTCATTGTTAAAAATAGAGACCATATCGCCATTGAACAGAAACATATCGGTCTTTTTCAGATCGCAATGGGAAACCAGTTTTTCCAGCACATCACTTTTTCCGTGGATATCGTTGACCATGGCAAAGTTCACGGATTGCCTGCCATGATCGCTGGTCAGGAACGTCAGCGGTTGCTTGCCGTAAACAGACGTTGCCGCCACATTCCCGTAAATCACCCGCCAGCCGACATGGCTTAACACTTCCTGCGAATACACCCGGTAGCGATAACGTGTGCCGGGCTTTAACCCTGTCAGATGCACAGAATGGACGGTAGAGGTCAGCTTGATGCCATTCTTCGCATTAAAGAACTTCGGACGTTCCGTCTGATAATAATGAGTTCCGTCATCAGGAGCCAGTTCCACCCAGCCGATCGAAGGCTTGTTTGCAGTCCATACAACAGTGACTTCATTTTCTCCCAGATTTTGCAGATAAGGGGCATGCGTTATCTTTATATCATCCTGGGCATAAGCAGAAAAAGTGATTAATACAGACAAAATAAACAGCAAACTGATTTTATTCATGGTATATCTTTTTAAGTTGTTAACGATCTCCTACAAAGATACATTCTTCATTTATTCCGGCAAACCCTACCGGGATTAAATCCCGTTATCTACAGGAAAGAAGCACACCTTCACAGACACGCCTCTCCTTTTATGACTGATTAAACTATACCAAAAGAATTTGGTCCATTTCTTATCAGATATGAACTATCCTGTCCCCGTGCTTGACACGGGGCCGCAGAAGAACAGGCAGTATCAAAAGATACATATAGGATACGGTTTGTGCTTTTGCGATCCCGTGTCGAGCACGGGAACGGGATAGTTCAAATATTTCTATATTGAAACATCCTTTTGCTGCGGTTGCCTTGTTTACTATTGATGATTTACTTTTTGGGATATAAAAGCCAAGTCCTATCCGGAGAACATACTATTGGATACAAAGCGTCAGGAGAGTTCCTGGAAGTTAAAGGATTGTCAAAATGATATTTTATGTATGTGCTGAAGGAATTGTACGGACAAAGGGAAATGTCGATCTGTTTTTATAGAAATCTCGCCGACTTACCTTTATTCGCTTTGACCTGATTGTTGCAATATTCATATCACAAAAAATGCACATTATCTATGATTGTTACCCATATATCACATCTATTCATAATTTATTAACATATTGCTATTTTACACACACATCAAAAAACGGTTGCTCTGGAAATAAAAACTGTCTAAAAACATATGATTTTCTCTTTTAAAAGCACTAATTGAGGTGTTTTCCTTCTCTAAACGAATAAAAACTCCACTACAATAGAAATTTATCTCAGTTTAAACGAAATTGAAATCTGTTTAAACTAAAATTTTCTTCGGTTTAAACGAGATAAAAAGTCGATATCAGATATCTGTTATGTTAATAAATGTATGCTTCCCTTTTCTAAAATGAACAAATAAAAAATAAGTCTGTTTCCTCCAAAGGCCATTTACACTCATAATATTCATATATCATTCATTTTTATATCATTTTGATTTTGCCGTCTGTTTGGTTACAGGAAGTGAAGTTTCCATACGACTCTGATTTGCATCGACCGTTTCACTGATATCATGTTCACTATTATCGGTTGAAAGAGAAACTATTTTTCGCAATGACATACGTTTACTGGTAATTCTGGATCAGGTGAAAATACTGGATTCCACGCATCGCCAGCGCCTGACCTTTGATGTGTTTTTTCTGTGGTACAAATATTATCAGGCAACTCTTTCCGATATTTATTATGAGAGATAAACCGGATTTATTTTCTACTAACCCTTTCGACATACGAAAAAAGAAGTAATCTGGAGCCGGAAGTAATCGAAAAGATTGCCAAAGCATTAGATATACCCGAAGAAGCAATTACGGAACTAGGCGAAGCCACTTCCATTAATATCTTTTCCGGCACCTGGCAAGATAATGCTAATTGCCAGAATTATAATCCTACATTTACCCCCTTAGAAAAAGTCGTTGAATTATACGAACGTTTATTGAAAGCGGAGCAGGAGAAGGTGGCCATGTTACAGGAAGTGCTAAAGGACAAAAAGTAAAACAGTGAACATCAAATGTTACAAATAAAAGAGAGGGAGGCATGTAATAAACACCTCCCTCTCTTTTATTTATTTACAACAGATGAAACTTACTGCCCGCTCCACGGATTCTGATCTGATTCGGAGATCGCATCATTATTCAGGATTTCCATCTGCGGGATTTGGCAGAAGAAACGGTAATCGTTCGACTCCAGCGTCCCTATCGGTTGCGGATCGAGCGCATTATATCCGTTCAGATACTGCATTCCCCATACATAATGTCCGGCAGGATTGGTGACTGATTCACCGATACGGACCAATCTCTTTTGCAGGCGCACCAGGTCATAAAAACCGGCTTGTCCTTCACAGATCAACTCTTTACGGCGTTCTACATAGATGTCTTCCAGTAAAGCTTCGCCACCTGCATTGGTTGTCGGGGTAGCATTACGCGCCACCTGCAAACGGTTCAGCAAATTCAGAGCCTCGCCGGAGTTACCCTTTTGGGCAGCAGCCTCCGCCATAATCAGCAGCATTTCGGCTCCGCGCATCAGGCAGACTTCCGGACGGGTGGCGCTTTGAATAACGCTTCCGCCGTCTTCACCATAATGCTTGTATTTGTCGAAAGCCCATTTTGTATTGATTTCCGTATTCGCATTGTTCGTACGTTTCCAGAACTGGTAACGGTCTTCTTTTTCTTCAAATAGTTTCACAAACTGCTCATCCACGAAGTAGTCAAGGAACGAGTAGATAGGACCATCGGCATAACCCTCGCCGTAGCTGGCATCCTGGTTATACCAGAAATTGAACTGCGTACTACCGCCCAGGTTATTATCGGCGGTATATTTCATGGCCCATACCACTTCCGCATAATTGCCGGAGATCATATCGTCGAAACCGGAACGGTATTGTTCGCGGGTCATCAACTGGCTGTGCTGGTCGTAGACGATCTTGGCTTCGTTGTAAGCGCCGTCCCAGTTCTGCATCACCAGATAAACACGGGCCAGGATTCCCGAACATATTTTGGAGTTGATCAGCCACATATCGTCCGGATTATAATCGGCAAGCAATGTTTTGGCCGTCGTCAAGTCGGACACAATCTGAGTATAGACTTCCTCTACGGTAGAAAAACCTTTATGAGATTCGTCATCGGAAGAAGTACGCAGAATCACCCCACGCTTGCTTTTGGCTATCACATAGGTCTGTTGGTAATTCTGGATCAGATGGAAATACTGGATTCCACGCATCGCCAACGCCTGGCCTTTGATATGTTTTTTCTGTGTTTCATCACCGGCGGCGGCATCCACATTGGTCAGGATGATATTGGCACGGTTGATCACATTATAGCACATCGACCAGATTTTTGAGGCATTTCCGTCAGCCTGTGTTTTTGAGTTGGAATACTGGTATGCTGTTACCTGATCGCCTCCCATATTAGTATGGCTGATCACGTCGGCACCACTCGCATCAACATACATCTGGAATCCGGGAAGACCGGCATACACACGGTCTCCTTTATCAGTATTAAAATACAGCTGCTTATAGGCTGAAGTCAATACTTTTTCCAACTGGGAGACATTCCCCAGTACATCTTCATCGTTTACTTTCACGTAGGAGCTGGTTGTCAGGTCGTCGTTACATCCGGTCAGGGCCATACCAGCAAAAACCAGGGACAGGAAGGATATATTTATAAATCGTTTCATAAATATCATTTTTTACGTTTACAATGTGATTTGAATACCGACCATATACAGTCTTCTCGAACCCTGAATACCGTTATCGGTTTCAGCATTACCGTTATAACTATTACCCATTATACCTGTTTCGGGGTCTGTGTAGCGTTTTTTGGCAGGACCGAAAGTCAACAGGTTATTACCGGTTACATAAACACGCAGGTTTTCTACCAGGGCCTTGCGGGTAAGGCTCTTAGGCAGCGTATAGCCTAATGTCAGGTTTCTCAGACGCCAGTAGTGGTTGTCGAATACGAAGTTATCTGCATATTTTACCGTCGCGCCATACTGGTTGTACGACCAACGTGGGATAAGCACATCCGCATCGCCCGGCTGACGCCATCTGTCCTCAACCAACTCCTGTATCACACCGACGCCCGGACGGTTCATGATACGTTCTTTATATGTATAGTCCGATATTTTGGAACCATAAGAATAATAGAACATGAACGACAGGTCGATCCCTTTGAACTGGAAGTTATTGGTGATAGCACCGAACACTTTGGGAATCGCGGAGCCACAGTACACAAAATCGTCTGTCGTTACTTCTTCCTGCTTTTCCGTACGTTTCCAACCGCCGTTACCATCGCGGATCAACCAGCCGGGTACTCCGGTTTCCGGATTAACACCGTCGTACTGGGGAGCGATAAATTCATACAGAGACTTGCCTTCCTCCATCTTGTAGGTACAGGCGGTACCAGAATAAGTGTAAGGACCTGTAGGCAAATAAGTCACCTCATTTTTCAGCGTACTCATGTTGGCATCGATATCCCATCTGAAATCTTTCGTTGTAAGGATATTCGCATTCAATGTGATTTCAATCCCGCTATTACGCAGGTCACCGATATTCATATTATACCCGGATGCACTACCAACCTGGGCAGAGAGAGGCAGTTCCTTATAATACAACAAGTCATGGGAAGTACGGGAATAATATTCCACTGTACCGCTAAGTCGGTTGAATACGGAAAAATCTAAACCGATATTCCATTGCTGATTACTTTCCCACTTCAAGTCCGGTGTCGGATAGGTAGATGGTTTTAAACCGGATTTCAGATACAGGTCATCACTTTCATAAGTACCCTGGTATCCGTAAAGGACTTCATCCCCTGCCTTACCATTCGATTCACGCACGATCAGCTTATCATTACCAGTCGTACCGTAACTACCACGCAACGAAAGGTTATCAATCCATTTCAGGTCTTCCATAAAACCTTCTTTCGATATTCGCCATGAACCGCCTGTCGACCAGAATGTACCCCAGCGATGATCGGAGCTGAAACGGGAAGAACCATCCTCACGAAGTGAAGCGGACAAGTAATACTTATTCAAGAAGTTATAATCGACCTTACCAAAGAACGAAAGCAGAGAGTATTTATCACGTCCGCCGGAAACACCGAAGTTCTTGGTGGTATTCGATAATTCATATTTACCCAGTTCCATGATACCTTCACCCCAACCTTGTTCGTAGTGGGAGTCCCAGGTATACCACTCATGTCCGACCAGACCTGAAATCGTATGGTCACCAATCATCCATTCACCAGACAATACATTATTCCAGGTGGTGGAACGTTTATTGAAATTATAACGGCTGGCATAACCACCGTCTGCCAGTATAGAAATACCATAAGGTGCAGTCTGTCCGCTGCCATGTACGGCGGAAGTATATTGCATGGTACGATACCAGTAATCGTCAATATTCAAAGCCGAACGGAATTTCAGGTTGAAAGGAAGAGTAAACTCTGTATTTACCTGGGCAGACAGGATATGCCCCATATTGTTATCGAAACTGTCATCGTTCGGATTATCCCAATAATCACCCGAGTTATTCAGGATATGGGCACCAAAGAAGTTATTGGTATATTTACCGTAACTGTACATCCGTTCCCCTGTTTTTTCAGAAACGACCCAACCGGTATTATCTTCATTACGTAACCAGGGTGAAGACAAAGTTGTCGTAAAGTTAGCCGCACGGCTGGCACCACCGGAAAGGTTCTGGCGATGACGCGAATAAGAAAGGCTACCGGCCACTTTCCACCAATCGAACAACTCTGTACTCAGGTTGGTACGGAAAGAATAACGTTTATAATACTGCCGGTTACCATATCCCTGGTCGTCCAGATAACCGCCGGAGAAGAAATAGGCTGTTTTTCCACCATTGGCCTGACCACTTATATCCACACTATAATCCTGGCGCAGTTTACGGGAGAAGATAGCTTTGTAGACATCCCAATCATCTTCATCCCAGACATATTCCAGATTAGGATTCATGTAAGGATTCCCATTGCCGTCATGCAATACGTAATTTTCATTGATATGTCTGAACGGAGTGACATAAATCAGATTACCATTCGAATCTTTTGTAGCCTTTACCTGTTTGGTCAATGCCTGTGACGAAGCATAATCGCCCGCCTGTTGCATATTCATGCCGTCATAAAGAAGGGCATCATAATACAAGGCATACCAGGTATTTTCCAGCTGCTGGTACGGATCGGCTTTTTTCGGATTCTTGACAGCATTATCCGAAGTACCCCAACCTCCGCGGAAGTTAATACGCGGTTTTTCTGATTTACCCCGCTTGGTTGTAATCATTACGACGCCGTTTGCTGCACGCGAACCGTAAAGCGAAGTGGCCGCCGCATCCTTCAGCACCGTCATCGATTCTATGTCCGTAGGATTGATCTGATTCAGTTTTCCATCGTAAGGCATCCCGTCCACAATATATAACGGATCAGCCTTTCCGGACATGGAAGCAATACCACGGATCTCCACACGGGCATCAGCTCCGGGGTTACCCTGTACATTCACAACATTCACACCGGCACTCATCCCCTGCAATGCTTCCGCAAAACCGGAGCCCATGATCTTTTCGAGTTTTTCAGCTTTTACAACGGAGGCCGATCCGGTGAAGGTTGATTTCTTAGCCGTTCCATAGGCTACGACAACGACTTCATCCAGGTCCTGTGTCGCATCACTTAATTTTACATTTAAAATAGATTGTCCGTTCCAAGTGATCTCCTGAGTGGCCAGGCCGACAAAGGAAATAACAATAACCGCTCCCCGCCGAACATTATCCAGCGTAAACTTTCCATCGATATCGGTTATCGTACCGATAGTGGTTCCTTTCACTACAACAGAAGCTCCGGCGACAGGTCCCATCTGGTCCTCTACCAGGCCGGTTACCTTATTACCCTGTTGTACTACCATCGTTTCCGGACCTGTAGGATTGGCAGCAATCGCACCTGCCGCACCTAATAATACAGAAATCATTAGTGATCTAATTAGTTTTGAGTTGGTCCACATAGCTAAATTCAAGTCTTTAATTAAATAAAATTAATCACAATAGCGTTCATTTCATTAGAGGTTACACTTTTCTAAGATAAAAGTGACTGGCATACATTTCAATAAAATAAAGTTAACTAAAACAAAGATATACTGATCATTACACACAACATTCTTCTATATTTCCACTCTACAAACTACAGTATCTCCATCAGCAAATATAACTTATCATTATTTAATACAAGCATAATTATGTATATTTATTGCTCTAATAAATATATTTTAACCACCATTTAATTGATTTTTTTATCTAAAATCCACATTCAAACAATGACATACATATTGGGATGAAAAATCAATAACAGTTGCAATCAAAAACATTTTTTAACCATTAACGCATTACATAAACCATAAAAAAACGGCAACCCGAAAAGCCGGATTGCCGTTTTTATATCACAAAATGTTTAACTATTAATGTATCACCATTTATTAGTTGTTTTCAGGACGAAGTTTACGAACAACAGCACCTGCACGCCACATTTCACTTTCGCGAAGAGCAGCCAGTTCTTTTTCCAGACCTTCACGATAGTCAGGCTTGCTGTTTGTGTCGATAGAACGCTGTGCTTCGTTACCGCAGGCAACTTCGCTATACAACTTCTGGAACACCGGTTTTGTAGCATCGTGGAACGGGCCCATCCAGTCCAAAGCACCACGCTGTGCAGTTGTTGAACAGTTTGCATACATCCAGTCCATACCGTTTTCTGCGAACAACGGCATCAATGACTGAGTCAGTTCTTCTACTGTTTCATTGAATGCTTCAGAAGGTTCGTGACCGTTTTCACGCAAAGTTTCGTACTGAGCCAACAGTAATCCCTGGATAGCTCCCATCAAAGTACCACGTTCGCCGGTCAGGTCAGAATAAACTTCTTTCTTGAATGTTGTTTCAAACAAGTAACCAGAACCAACACCGATACCCAGTGCAATCACGCGATCCCATGCTTTGCCTGTTGCATCCTGGAAGATTGCGTAGCTTGAGTTCAGACCACGCCCCTGCAAGAACATACGGCGCAGTGAAGTACCTGAACCTTTCGGAGCAACCAGGATTACGTCTACATCAGCAGGAGGGATGATGTTTGTACGTTCTTTGTAAGTGATACCGAATCCGTGAGAGAAATACAAAGCCTTACCCGGAGTCAGGTATTTTTTGATGCGCGGCCAAACTTCAATCTGAGCAGCATCTGAAAGCAGATACTGGATGATAGTTGCTTTTTCGCATGCTTCTTCGATATCGAACAGTGTTTCGCCCGGTACCCAACCGTCAGCAACGGCCTTTTCCCAGGTCTTACCACCTTTACGTTGTCCTACAATTACGTTAAAACCGTTGTCGCGCAGGTTCAGGCTCTGGCCAGGACCTTGTACGCCGTAACCTATTACAGCGATTGTTTCGTCTTTCAATACTTCTCTTGCCTTTTCCAACGGAAATTCTTCGCGGGTTACTACGTTTTCGTCAACGCCGCCAAAATTCATTACTGCCATTTTCTTTTTACTATTAAAATGTATATAAAATAATTTGTTTTTCAGATCCAGGTAACGGCAGCGCGGCTGATGGCTTTGCCGTCGTTACAGATTGCCATATTATATTTACCGGGGGATACTTCCTGGTTATGGAGAGTCAGCTCCATCCCATACTTTCCTTCGGACTGATAAGCTATTTCGAAACGGCTTATCTCTTTTTCTCGGAACAGACTGATATCGAACAAGTCGAGCAGGTGTTCCATGTATTTGATACTGTTCAGGTGGCCGTTTACGTCCAGGTCACTGTACTTCACACGGTAAGGTTCGCCGGAAGTGTTGTTTTCCACCGGAGCAATTTTACCCGGTTTTTCAATCGGACAGGGACGGTCGGTGATATAAGCACTCAGGCCCTCCACATCGAGCAAGGTCGGGCGGCGGGTTTCCATATCGATAGCCGCCCAGATAGAGCGGGCAAAGCCAAAGGTCTTGCCTTCGCCGTTCACCAGTTCAAAGCAACGGCTGGTAAACAACTTACCGACCTCATCCACCCAGGTATATAAAGTTACGGATTCAGACATGGCAGGATAAGAAGTCATCTCGATAGCCAGACGGGAAAGAACCCAGGCGGTATGCCTTTCGGTCATATCGTTATATCCGAATCCACGGTCGGCGGCATGGCAAGAAGCAGCATGCAACAAATAAGTTCCGATCATAGGGATTGTAATACGTCCCCGGAAGTCCATCAGATAAGACTCTGTTACGAAATGAAATTCTCCTACTTTGTTCTTCTCCATAATTTACTTTATTTACAAAATGTTTCCTTATTATTCTCAGACATGTTTTTCCTGCAACTTCTTTTCCATTGCAGATAACATGTCGCTCAGACGTTCTACCTTACTCTTCGTTATAGCAACGCGTCCGGAACGGATAAATTGCAGGACACCGATCGTCTCACTCAATTCTTTAAACAAAGCCTGTGTCTCATCATAATGACCACTCTTTTCCAACACCACACAATCCTCATTCATTTCAAGGATACGGGCATTGTACTTACGGATCAGATCCTCAACCGTCCCCATCTTGATAAAGAGTTCGGTACTCAGTTTATAAAGAGCGATTTCCTGGTAAACCAGGTCTTCATCCGTATTATAATAGGCTTTCAGGATATCCACACGCTTGTCAATCTGTTTTACGACCTTATCGATCGTATCCTCGTCGGCAAAGGTAGTAATTGTAAACTTATGTATTCCCTTTATAGCAGAGGGAGAAACAGAAAGCGTCTCAATGTTCAGTTGCCGGCGCGTAAAGATAACAGTTATCTGATTCAGAAGACCAACAGTGTTTTCCGAAAAGATAATAACGGTATATAATTGTTTTGTATTCATAGTTTCTCCTCCTTACTTATCACCCAAAATCATGTTTGTCACGCTTCCTCCGGCCGGAACCATCGGATATACCATACCACAAGTTTCCACATTGGCAACCAACATATAGGCACCATCGTGATTCAACATTTCAGCAATCGCCTCATCCAAGTCTTCCCGTTTATCTACCGCACGGGAAGCAATACCAAAAGCCTTGGCTATCGCTACAAAATCCGGATTCTTCATGATGGTATTCGAATACCGTTCGTTGAAGAACAGCTCCTGCCACTGGCGTACCATTCCCAGGAAATTGTTGTTAAGAACGATGATCTTTACATTCAGATTTTCCTGCATGATAGTTCCCAACTCCTGGATAGTCATCTGGATACCACCGTCGCCGGTAAAGAAACAGACCGTACGGTCAGGCGCTCCCAGCTTCGCTCCAATGGCGGCGGGAAGGCCAAAGCCCATCGTTCCCAAACCTCCTGAAGTAACTACGCTGCGTGTTTGTTTATATTTGAAATAGCGAACACCCATCATCTGGTTCTGACCTACATCCGTAACCAGAATCGCATCATTATCGGTTGCTTCGGAAACCTTACGGACTACTTCGCCCATTTTTAGTTGGCCTTCGGTAGGATAGAGTTCTTTTTCTATTACCTTATTATATTCCTCTTTTTCATCCGGTTCGAATTCAGCATTCCATTCCGGACGCTTCCGTTCTTCCAGTAAAGCCGTAATCATCGGAATCGTATGCTTGGCATTTCCCAGCACTTTCACGTCGACCGGCACATTCTTTCCGATCTCCGAATTGTCGATATCCAAGTGGATAATCTTTGCCTGCTTGGCATAAGTCTTCAGGTCGCCGGTTACACGGTCATCGAAACGCATACCGATAGCAATCAACACGTCACATTCGTTTGTCTTGCGGTTCGGTCCGACATTTCCATGCATCCCCAACATACCTTTATTTAATGGGAAGTCCGAAGGTAATGCAGACAAGCCCAATACGGTAGAACCGGCTGGTATATCGTTTTTCAACAAGAATTCTTTCAGTTCTTCTTCGGCTCCTCCCAGGATAACCCCCTGCCCTACCAGACAGAATGGCTTTTTGGCATTATTTATCAATGAAGCAGCCGCCTCGATACGTTCCTCCCTGATATCCGGTTCAGGCTGGTAACTACGAACATAATCCACTTTCTGATACTCATAATCTACCAAACCCACCTGTGCATCTTTCGCCAAATCCAGTACCACAGGTCCCGGGCGACCGGTCGATGCGATATAGAAAGCACGGGAAACGGCCCAAGCAATTTCTTCCGGGCGGCGTATCTGGTAAGCCCATTTGGTAATCGGTTGTGTGATACCGATCACATCAACTTCCTGGAAAGCATCTGTTCCAAGCAGCGGAGACGGAACCTGGCCGGCAATCACCACCATCGGTGTACTGTCCATCAGCGCATCGGCAATACCAGTGATGGTATTGGTTGCCCCGGGACCCGAAGTAACCACCGTTACTCCCACTTTTCCGGAAACACGGGCATATCCCTGTGCAGCATGTGTTGCACCTTGTTCGTGGCGCACCAGAATATGTTTTAACTGATCTCTGTAATCGTATAAACTATCGTAAATTGGTATCGCCTGCCCACCCGGATAACCGAAGATAGTATCTACTCCTTCAGCGATCAGCGCTTTCAGCAAAGCTTCCGAACCGGTTATCTTTTGTTCCATATTTGTTGATTTATTGTCTGATGGTAACCTTTCCCCTCTTGAGAGGGGAAAGAATACTCTTTGTTACTAATTAATCTTCTACTATTCGTACACCGCCCTTATCGGCCGAAGCAACCATCTTTGCATATGCTTTCAGTGCTTTCGATACCGTACGTTGGCGGAAAGGAGGTGTAAAGGCTTTTGTTCCGCGGGCCTCTTCCGCTTCACGGCGTTTGGCCAGTTCTTCGTCTGTCACCTTTACATGTATGGTTCTTTCGGGAATATTAATTTCGATAATATCGCCGTCTTTCACTAAGCCAATCGCTCCGCCTGCAGCCGCTTCGGGAGAAATATGTCCGATTGACAAACCCGATGTTCCACCGCTGAAGCGTCCGTCTGTGATTAACGCACATTCTTTACCCAGGTGTTTACTCTTTATATAAGAGGTAGGATACAACATTTCCTGCATACCCGGACCACCCTTAGGACCTTCATAGGTGATAACGACGACATCGCCGGAGACGACTTGATCTTTCAGGATACCTTCGCAAGCGGCATCCTGCGAATCGAATACTTTGGCAGGACCGGCAAAACGGAAGATACTTTCGTCTACCCCGGCTGTTTTAACCACACAACCGTCCTGTGCAATATTTCCATACAGAACAGCCAGACCACCGTCTTTCACATAAGCATGTTCCACATCGCGGATACATCCGGTTGCACGGTCGGTATCCAGTTCTTTATAATAACTTTCCTGCGATCCGAGCACCAGATTGAAACGGTGGGCCGGAGCACTTTTATAAATATTGATTGCTTCTTCCGTTACATTTACAGAGGTAATGCAGTATTGGTCGATAGCCTCATTCAAAGTCAGACCATCCGCACGTTTCACGGAACCGTCCACCAGACCGGCTTTTACCAGCTCATTCATAATACCGATGATACCTCCGGCACGGTTCACATCTTCCACGTGATAAGAACAACTCGGAGCCACTTTACAGATAACCGGTGTTTTGCGTGAAAGCATATCGATGTCTTTCATTGTAAAATCGACTTCCGCTTCATGAGCCACGGCCAACAGGTGAAGGACTGTATTCGTCGATCCCCCCATGGCAATATCCAGCGACATAGCATTCAGAAAGGCCTGCCGGGTGGCAATACTGCGAGGCAATACGGAATCATCGCCGTCACGATAATATTTAAAGGCATTATCAACAATCATCTTCGCCGCTTTTTTGAACAAGCGAGTACGGTTGGCATGTGTTGCAACAACTGTTCCGTTGCCGGGAAGAGCCAATCCAATCGCTTCGTTCAGACAGTTCATAGAGTTAGCCGTGAACATACCAGAACAGCAACCGCAGGTCGGGCAAGCGGAACGTTCCACCTTTTCTACTTGTTCATCGCTGATAGAATCGTCAGCCGCTTCAATCATGGCGTCGATCAAATCGAGTGCACGTCCGTCCAGATTACCGGCTTCCATCGGACCGCCGGATACAAAGATTGTCGGAATATTCAGACGCATACTGGCCATCAGCATACCCGGAGTAATCTTGTCGCAGTTACTGATACAAACCATTGCATCAGCCTTATGCGCATTCACCATATATTCCACACTGTCAGCAATGATGTCGCGGGAAGGCAGAGAATAAAGCATTCCGTCGTGTCCCATAGCAATACCGTCATCAATAGCGATCGTATTAAATTCTGCGGCAAAGCAACCGAGCTTTTCGATTTCCGCTTTTACCTGCTGTCCGATCTCGTGTAGATGCACATGGCCCGGTACAAACTGGGTAAATGAATTCACAATGGCAATGATCGGTTTACCGAACTGTTCTTCTTTCATGCCGTTGGCACGCCATAATGCACGGGCTCCGGCCATACGTCTGCCTTCTGTGCTATAGGAGCTTCTTAACGGATTCTTCATCATATCTGTTTTTATCTTTTAGTCAATAAAAAAGCCCTTCTCTATATGGAGAAAGGCTTAAGAAATATCTTTTACGACTTCACAACTTCTTACACACCTTTCTCCTTACCTACTAATGACTAGAAGGACCACCACGAGAATAATATGTAATACATTGTTCATCATCTTTTCTTATCGTCTTTATTTTGTTTGACGCTGCAAATGTAGAATAATAATTTGTACGAGCAAAGGATTTAAAAGAAAAATCTTACTTTTTCTTTCATTTATCAAGAAAAGAGGGCGGTTCATCTTGCATTTTAACAGATAACCAGCCCTCAATCAATTGAATTCTTATTTCTGAGCCTCCATTCGCTTCATATTCGATAATTTCCGGTCATTCTCCTTTACTGATACGATTGTTCAATTCTTTCAACAAAGCATACGATTTCGGAGAAATCGTTCCATCCTGATAAATCCGGACATTAATCATCGGAAGATTTTTTCGTTTGTTAGATTCTTTCACTACCTGCGTCAATTCGTCAATGGAAAGAACAGGATCACCGATAATGGAATCTTTATAAATGTGCGTCCAGTCACCCGGCTCCAATGTTCCGGAGAAAGTTGCCTGTAAGCCATCCTGAGGGCCACCGTGAAACAATCCGTCCCCATCCAACGGAAGAGAAGGATCGTTAACACCGGCACTGGCCAAAGACAAACCCAGTTCGCCAGCATAATAATCCTGAAAGTCCGTCAGTTTCGGCAATATCCAGGAATTAAAACAAATCGCCAACTCCTTATTTCCACTTTTGGCGGCTTTAGCAATCTTTTCAAACGAAGCGCCGTTAGGATAATAACCGATACCGTCATCCATCCACAAACCGGCCAGACGATTTCCATACCGCTGGCTAATCTCTCCCACTATCTTTTCCACATTTGTAAACAAATCTCCTGCATTATCACGTGTATAATGCTGCTTGTCCCACCATTCTTTATCTCCATGACCGACATGGTAATACAGAATCAGACGAATGCCGTATTTACCCAACGCATCAGATAAATCAGCCACTAAATCTCTCTTTGTGGTACGCCCCGGCAAAATAGAATCGATTGCCTGTATCGGAGCCGGGAAATAATATTCCGCCCACGACGTTGTAAAAAATATCAACTTCCCGCCACATTTGTAAACGGTTCGTGCAAAGCGGTCCACATCAAAGTTATTGACCGCATCCTCATAGGCTAACGGCTCTCCTGACTGAGGCATACTCTTTGAATTCCAGTGGAAGAAAAAGCCATAAGGCAAATCCGCCATCCAGGATGTATTACTGCGAAGTGATGTAGCTTCCGCCCGCAACCGCTCATAAGTCTCCGGCCGGGTGACTTCCAACGAGTACAGATACACATTAAAATCATCCTGCTTACCGGGTTTGCCAATCTTTAAAGATAAAACGGAAGTCCCCTTATTAAAATGTAAAGGACGGGGGAACCGGCAACGCTGCCATCCGGTTGTATTTATCCGGCAAATAACACTGTCCGTTCCATTGGATAATACCAATTCTGTTTCTTCCCCATCTCCCATCCGGTTGACAGAAACGATCATTTCAGCCATGTAGTCTTCACCGTCCGTATTGACTTTCCAGGAAATCGACTGCTCGGGGCTTTTCCAGTTCTCCGCCCAGAATGCTTTATAAGGTTCTTCCGGGTAAAATTGTTTTACACCATTATTCAGTTCTCCACGAAAAGGAATCAACCGGTTTATGTTCGCCGAATCCAGGTTTAATGCCGTCGGATCAACCGGATTACTGCAAGCGGCCAGACACATAACAAACAAAGACAAAAAATAAATATATTGCTTTTTCATTCGTATTTTACGGATATAGGAAGGGCCAATCCAATAATAACTCAGACCGGCCCTTCATGTATTCTACATTAATTATCTGTAATCCGGATTCTGAGGTATGTTATTATTCAGAATTTCGGTATCAGGAATCAACCAAGTATTGTTGTAAGCACCGATAGGGACATTCAATCTGCTGCCACGCGCTTTCTGTACCTTATCGAATGTCTGGGTACGTTTCAAATCGTACCAGGCAAAACCCTCTTCATACAATTCATGCTGACGTTCCAGCAGAACGGCTTCACGGAACTGGTCCTGAGAAAGTCCGCTCAAGTCAGGCACGTTTGTCGGGTCGTTCTGGTCGACACGGGCACGTTTACGGATAGCATTGATATATTGATAAGCACCGGCCGGTCCGTTTATCTCATTTTCAGCTTCGGCGGCAATCAGATACATTTCAGCCAAACGAATCAATTGAGTCTGCCAGGTCAAAATATTGGTATTAGATGCTGGCAACTCCTGTTCCAGATACTCTTCATTGATATACTTATTATAATATGTACGCGCGATGACTTTATTTCCTTTCGCATTTACATATTCAGGTTTAATTCCCCATTCTTTACGCATATCACCTTTATCGAAGCTGGCAATAAAAGCATCTGTCGGAAGATACAAGGCTGTCTGGCTGCCAATCGGTGAAGATTCATTATGCATACCGCTATAACTATCGGGAGCGGAGAACAACTGAGCCCAGATAGTTTCAGCCGTATAACGTTCCGTCTTAAATACTTTATCGAAGGTAGGCATCAAAGAATACTGACCGCTGTTGATTACTTCAAGCGCTTTCTCTTTGGCTTTCGCATAATTTTCTTTCTGATTCATCGGGAAACCGGCAGAAGTCAGATAGATACGTGCCATAATCGCTTTTACGACCCATTTATTTACACGTCCCATATCCTGCGCTTCTTCCGGAAGTTTTTGTTCCGCATCCAGAATATCGTCAAAAATAAACTGATAGATATCAGCCTGCGGCGTACGGTCTATTGCCACGTCGGCATCACTGGTCACGACTTTATCCCGCAAAGGGACATCTCCAAAGAACTGGACCAATGTAAAATAAGACCAGGCACGCAAACATTTCGCCTCACCGATAATACGATTCTTGGTTTCGGCAGTAAAATCCTTATCTTCTATCGACTCCAATATCATATTCGCATTCTTTATCGTACTGTATGGGCCGGACCAGGCATTTCTAAAGGCATAAAAACCATATCCCGGATTATTTGCCCAGATATCCCCGACCTGTTCAGCCGATTCAGGCTTATCATTATAGTCGGCAAAAACTTCCGTCAGATTCAGATTTTGTCCCTGAGGATATAACCCTTTCAAAGCTCCGTCAAAATCTTCCACCGTTTGATAGAAGGAAGAGGGAGAAATAAATGTTTTCGGGTCTTCTTCCAGCCAATCGGAGCAAGAAGCAGACAGAATAACCGGTACAGCCAGCAATATATTTTTAATCAGTGTTTTCATTCTTTTCATACGTATTAAAATTTAACCTGTAAACCCAAAGTAAATGATTTCGCAGACGGGTAAACCCCTCTGTCCCATCCGTTCACGGCAGAAGACGTCCAGGATGCTTCCGGGTCATAATGAGAATAGCTTGTAATCGTAATCAGATTCTGTCCGCTCAGATAAACCGAGATATTAGGTTTACGGGAACCTGCGAACCATTGAGACGGCAACGTATAAGCCAGTTTGATATCTTTGAATCGCAGATACGAACCGTTTTCCACCCAAACCGAACTCGGGTCACCGAAGGCCAGATAATCCTTGGTCGCAACAGAAGCACGTGCATATTTGGCATTCGGATTTTCAGGAGTCCAATGGTTTTCCCAAACATCTTTGCGGATATTCCATGTGCCACCGATATTAGTGATACTTTTATTAAATTCATTAACGATATCACCACCAACACTACCTATTAACAGGAATGATAACTCGAAGTTATTCCAATTGATAATATTCGTCAGACCGAAAGTAAACTTAGGCTGCGTATTTGCAATAATCGTTTTATCACCTGTTGTAATACCAGCTTTCCCGTCCGTGTCTTTATACCGGTAATCACCTGCTTTCTTGGTTGCTTCGCCATTCAAACGAGCTTCTTCATCCGTCTGATAAATACCTTCTATTTCGTAGCCATACAATTGGAACGGAGCTTTACCGACAAACAGAGGGAACCAGTTTCCGCCACCGATAGGAGCATCTATCCGCTGAATCTTATTTCCATACACATCCGAACCCAAATCTTTCACGATTGATCTATTGGATGTAATATTCAAATTAGTCGTCCAGTTCACTTTTCCTTTCATATTGATTGTATTGATAGATATTTCAAAACCTTTATTATCAATACGTCCTAAGTTTCTCAGCATAGAAGAATATCCGGAAGACGGGGGAAGAGTCGCATTATACAGCAAGTCACGCGTTTGTTTCCAATAATAGTCAAAACCGATATTCAGGCGGTTGGAAAAGAATCCGAAGTCGACACCTATATCCGTTTGTGTAGTTGTTTCCCATTTCAAGTCGTCGTTTGCCATGGAGGACAAACCGAAACCAATATCTTTTCCATCACCGAAAATAGGACCGGAAGTTCCCAGACGGGCGAAAGTCTGATACGGGCTAATAGATTGATTACCGGTCTGTCCGATACTGGCACGCAGTTTCAGATTGCTCAGCCAATCAATATCTTGCATAAAATTCTCTTCCGACAAACGCCAGGCCAATGCGGCGGAAGGGAAGAAAGCGAATTTATGGTTCTTACTGAATTTAGACGAACCGTCATATCGTGCGGTGACAGTCAACAGATATCTTTCCATCAGGTTATAATTGGCACGTCCCAGGAAAGAAGCCATCCGGTAATCGCTGTAACCGGAAGACGGAGTTCCGGGTGTAGAGGCTACTCCCAAATTATTCGTTTCATAGACATCGCGCAGAAAACCTGTACCTGAGCCGCCCAAATCATTATACTGATAGGTCTGGAAAGTAACACCACCCATCAGGTTCAATGCATGATTCTTATTGAACCGCTTGTCGTAGGTCAAAATATTTTCATTAATAATAGTATAATAATTAGATTTTGACTTAGACGCATCACCATCCAATTTACCTCCGGCAGACAAACCAATCGGAATGTACCGGTCGGAACTACCCGCATTGACCTCAGCACCGGCATTCACCCGGAAAGTCAATCCATCGATAATCTCATAGATAAGCGACATATTCGCCAGTAAGCGGGAATTAACGGTTTTATTCTTATACAGTTCAGCCATACCGACAGGGTTTGTTCCTCCCCAGGGAGTTCCCGAGAAATTGGTGTACTTGCCATCGGCATCTCTTATTTCCTGTATCGGAGCCATGACCATTGCCGTATAAGCAATCGCTCCCCAGCCATCCGCATTACTGTTCGCTGTATTCTGAGTTCCGTATGAATAAGCGATACTGGCATTCAACGACAAATTTCTCGCCAGCTTCTGGTCGCCATTGATACGCAATGCAAAACGGTTATAATCAGAACCTTTGATAATACCTTCCTGGTTCATATAGTTCAGAGAGGAGTACAACTTCGTTTTATCCGTACCGCCCGAAACAGATACCTGATGACTATGCGTCAAGGCAGTCTGATAAGCCAGATCCTGCCAGTCATTGTTCGGCAGCAGAGCTGCTTGCTCCGGTGTGATGGCAATACCGTTCCCGTCATTCTGGGAAACTTCATTTACCATGGCGATATAATCATCTTTTCCCAGTAAGTCCAGTTTCTTTCTTAAAGAAGAAACACCGACATATCCATTATATTCAAGGACCGTATCGCCGGTACGTCCTCTTTTCGTCGTAATCATAACGACACCGTTTGCACCACGTGAACCGTAGATAGCCGTAGAAGATGCATCTTTCAATACTTCCATCGACAGAATGTCTTCCGGATTAATATCCGAATTCATCTTTTCTACCGGCATACCGTCAATGACATAAAGCGGTTCGTTACCACCTGCCAGGGAGTTACTTCCACGGACACGAATCATCATTGATTCACCTGGCTGACCGGTTCTGGCATTAACCTGCACACCGGCTATTTGTCCCTGCAACGCACGGTCGGCACTGGTTATACCCACCTGGCTCACGTCCTTCATCTGCACGGAACCGACAGCTCCCGTCAGGTCGCTCTTCTTTACCGTACCATAACCGATAACCACAACCTCATCCAAGGCTTCGGAATCCTCGCGAAGTGAAACATTTACGACATCTCCGCTTCCAACCTTTACTTCCTGGGTGTTGTAACCGATATAAGATATCTGCAACACACCACCTTCCGGGACTTCCAGACTATACCGTCCGTTCATATCCGTAACTGTTCCGTTCGTTGTTCCCTTTACGACTACATTCGCACCAATAACGGGTTCACCGGTTTCATCCTTCACAACTCCTGATATATTTTTCGTTGAAGAAACAGTACGGGCTTGCTTGTTGATAATAATATGTCCGTTACTGAACGTTATCGAACAACCGGAACCTTCCAGCAACTGTTCCATAACCTCTTTCACATTACTGTTCTTCGGTAACTTTGTCAGGACGCGGGAATCGTTCACTTCCTGCGTGTTATAATCGACAAACAGTTTGGTCTGTTGCTCGATTTGTTTGAAGGCTGTCTTCAGTGTTACATTGCTTCCGGTCAGGCGCACTTGTTGATGTTGCGCATAAGAAAACAAACTGATGGAAGATAAAGCTGTAATAAACAACAGCCTGGATACACTTTTTCCGTTATTTATACGTATTAGATTAGTTAATTTCATATATTTGTACATTTGAAAATTGAATATTAATAAAACCATGACGATTTACTCGTCAATCCAATGATGTTCAAGATTCGATTTCGAATTCCGGGAAGAGGGATTTTCGCACTTTCTGTCTTTCCGGTTTTCTTTTGTTCATATTTGTTTACTCCTATATTTTAGTTTATAAATACCACCTTTCCTTTTATTTTATAATGTATACCAATCAGTTGTTGCAGAATGTTCAGCACATCTTCCAGCTTCTCATCCGGCGAGAATTTGACATTATAATATTCTCCCGCAAACTTTTGGGAATTATAATGAATCGTCACATTGAACTTACGTTCCAAAGAGGCCATCAGACGGCTGAAAGATGTATTTTCAAATATCAGATAGCCGTTTCTTTCCATATTATATAAAGAAGCGTCGATAGAATGAACCATCACAGTATGTTCCGAATGCGAATAAACCAACTGTTGGTCAGGCTTTAGCACAGTCGGCTGAATGTCTTCATTCCTAACAGATACCAGTACACTTCCTTCCTCCAATGTTGCCATGGAACAGGAGTCACCCGGATAAGCCTCCACGGTAAAGACAGTACCCAACGCCTGGACATCCAGGTAAGTCGTCTTCACAATAAAGGGTTGCTCCGGATTCTTACGGACAGAGAAGGATGCTTGCCCGGTCAGGTAAACCGTTCGTGTATCGGTATCGGTAAAATCTTTCGGATAAACCAACAGCGTACCGGCATCCACCCACACCTTCGAACCGTCAGGCAATACCACCTGCTCACTTTCTCCGTAAGGGACGAATACCTGTGCCATTTCCACATGACGGACCGGTTTAAAACGGTCGGTTGCCCAATAGGTCGTTCCGGCAGTCATCATCATCAAGACAATAACGGCCGCATATTTCAACCACTGGCGATAGAATGGTACCGAACGTTCACGAACGGGGACCACGGAAAGATGCCTTTGCAAAGCCTTCCAATCACTATGGGTAGAATCCGTCACCTCCGGCTGAGATTTCTTCCACAAATCCTGCAACATTTCTTCCTTCTCCGTTTTTGCATCGTCCGCCCTCAACCAACGTCCAAACAAGATACGTCCATATCGGGAAAAGTGCTTTCCGAAGTAGAGCTGCATGAGTTGTTTTATCTTGTTGTTCTCTTCCATAAAATATCCGTCTTTATATGGATGTAGGTTTATGACAACAATACACACAATCAAAAATCAACTTTTTTTGAAAATAGTTTGATTCCGGTACTAACGAATGCGATTATTGAAAGAGTTTCATCCTAATGAAACAGTTGTTTCTCCTAAGTGAAACATTTGTTTCATTAGGATGAAACTCTTTGGAAGTCGTCAGTTTTCAGTCCAAATAAGTAAGGAAAAAAAGATAAAGTACCTTGCGAAGAATGGCAAGGGCTGCCGTCAGATGGTTTTCTACAGTCCGTTTACTGATATTCAGACGCGTTGCGATTTCATCGTTAGACAAACCTTGCTCACGGCTCATCTGGTAAATCAGTTTCCGCTGGGGAGACATTCGTTCGACAGTGCGGCTGATAATGCTTTGCAGTTCACGTGCAAACATCGCTTCCTCTTCCGATTGGGAGATGGAGGCTTCCAGTAAAAACTCATTGGTATACTTTTCTGAAACGGCAAGACGGTCGAAATAATCATAAACGGTAAAGCGCGCCATCTGAAAGAGATAGGAGGAAAAAGAACGGACGTCTCTCAGTTTTTCCCGGTCTTTCCATATGGAAAGAAACAAATCCTGAGATATATCACGACTGATTTCCTTGTCGTGCGTCAGGCCGACAAGGAAATATACCAACCTAGGTTGGTAGTCGAAAAAAAGCTGTTCAAAAGCTTTTATGTTTCCTCTTGCGATCTCCCTCAAGATATGTTGCTCCTCTGGTAATTCCATAACTAGTGCGAAGTAACAAAAAATATCAGAAATAAAATTATTTACTTTGATAAATTCATAGAAAACACGGGAACATAAACTACCTTTGTCTTATCTCGTAAGCATAAATAAAAAACAGGAGTAATTATTATGGAAGTTGCAAAAAGAATTCCTTACGGCATTTCCAATTTTGTGGAAGTGGTGGAGCAGAACCAGTATTATGTGGATAAGACGATGTATTTACCTATGCTGGAGGAGCAACCCAGTAATTTGTTTTTCATCCGGCCCCGGCGTTTTGGCAAGAGCATCTTTCTGAGTATGCTCCGGGCCTATTATGATATTGCTCAAAAAGAAAAGTTTCAAAAACGTTTCGGCAATTTGTGGATAGGAGAGCATCCCACCCCTTTACAAGGAACATTTCAAGTACTTTATCTGGATTTCTCACGTGCCAGCGGCGGCAGTGGTTCGCTATCAGAGAACTTTGACCGGTATTGCAGTATGGTGATGGATATGTTCGGCATGTCTTACGAGTCTTATTATTATCCGGGGTTTGCCAATGAAATGAAAGCATTGCCCGATTTTGTCAGCAAACTGAACTATTTGAATCTTCATGCACCCGAAACCGGGGCGCATCTCTATCTTATTATCGACGAATATGATAACTTCACCAATATAATACTCAACGAGCAAGGTAATGACGTTTACCACGCCCTCACACATGCCAGCGGGTTTTATCGCGAGATTTTCAAGAAATTTAAAGGAATGTTCGAACGTATCTTCATGACCGGCGTCAGTCCTGTTACATTGGATGATCTTACCAGTGGATTTAATATCGGCTGGAACATCAGCACCGAACATCAATTCAATATGATGCTAGGATTCAGCGAAGTAGACGTACGCTCTATGTTCCAGTATTATAAGGATGCAGGACAACTGTCGGATGATGCAGATATAGAGGCAATGATTACGGAGATGAAACCGTGGTATGACAATTATTGTTTTGCAAAAGAAAGCCTGAAAAGTGACCCGAAGATGTTCAATTGCGACATGGTACTCTACTATCTCCGCAATTACATAACCTTGAAAAAATCTCCCGAACAGATGATAGACCCCAATACCCGTACGGACTATAACAAAATGAAGAAACTCATCCAGCTGGACCGTCTGGACGGTGACCGCAAAGGGGTACTGCGTAAAATCACTGATGAGGGACAAATCGTTACTAATCTGGCAATCACTTTTCCTGCAACAGAGATTGCCAATCCGGAAATCTTCCCCAGTCTGCTTTTTTATTATGGTATGCTGACTATTACCGATACCCGCGGAGGGCGTGTGGTATTAAGTATCCCCAACAACAATGTGCGCAAGCAATATTACGAATTCTTGTTAGAGGAATACCAAAATAAACGATATATCAATTTGAACCAGTTGACAGATTTGTTCGATGATATGGCCTACGACGGCCATTGGCGTGAATCTCTGGAATTTATAGCCCATGCTTACAAAGAAAACTCGTCGGTTCGCAGTGCTATTGAAGACGAACGCAATATCCAGGGATTTTTCACGGCTTATCTCAGTGTAAATGCCTACTATCTGACAGCCCCGGAGATGGAGTTGAACCATGGTTATTGCGACCTGTTCCTGATGCCCGATTTGTTGCGCTATGAAGTGAAACACAGTTATATACTTGAATTGAAATATCTTTCAGCAAAAGATTCCGGGGAAAAAGCTAAAGTTCAGTGGGAAGAAGCTGTTGAACAGATAAAACAATATGCCGCTGCACCAAAGGTACGTCAGTTGATACAGGACACAAAATTACATTGTATCATAATGCAGTTCCGTGGTTGTGAGTTGGAACGCATGGAGGAAGTCTTATAATCCGATCGTGTTCTTTTGTCATTCTGCTTCACCTATCAATTTTTCTGTTTATCTTTGACCCCGATCAAAAGACTAAAACAAAGATAACTGACTGAACTAAGATAAAAATGAAGCAATACAACTTTGACGAAGTAATTGAACGCCGCGGTACCAATTGCGTGAAATATGATGCAATAAAAGAGCGGTACGGCAACGAGAACCTTATTCCTCTCTGGGTTGCCGATATGGATTTCCGGACTCCGGACTTTATTGTCAATGCAATAAAGAAACGCTGCGAACACGAAATATTCGGTTATACTTTCGGATCAGACTCGTATTATAATAGTATTATAGAATGGGTACATTATAAACAGAACTGGAAGATCAAACGGGAATGGCTCAGCTATATTCCGGGAATTGTCAAAGGTATCGGCTTTGTCATCCAGTGCTTTACCAAACCGGGCGATAAAGTAATCATCCAGCCTCCTGTATACCATCCGTTCCGTATCGTGCCGGAAAGCATGAAACGGGAAGTGGTCAACAACCCGCTCAAACTGGTGAACGGCGCCTATGAAATGGATTTCGAACAACTGGAATCCGTAATAGACGAGCAGTGCAAAGTGTTAATCCTTTGCAATCCCCACAACCCGGGCGGCATCGTATGGAAAAAAGATACACTGGTCAAGCTGGCGGATATCTGTGCAAAACACAATATACTGGTTGTTTCAGACGAGATACATGCTGAAATGGCTTATCCGCAGTTTACTCATCATCCGTTTGCCACCGTTTCGGAAGCTGCCGCCAATTGCAGTATTACTTTCATGGCTCCGAGCAAGACATTCAATATCGCAGGCATCGTAACCTCCTACTCCATTGTTCCCAATGAAAAGATACGGAAAGAATTTTATGAATTCCTGGAAGCCGGCGAGTTGGGCGACGGGACGATCTTTGCTTATACGGCAACCGAAGCAGCCTATACATATGGTGCCGAATGGTTACAGCAAATGCGGATGTATGTAATGGAAAATGTCCGTTTCGTAGATGAATTCTTCAAGACGAAGCTTCCGAAGATCAAAGTCTATCCGCCACAGGCATCCTTCCTGGTCTGGCTGGATTGCCGCGACCTCAAACTAAGCCAGGAAGAACTGGTTCATTTATTCCAGGATAAAGCCGGTCTGCTGTTGAACGACGGAACAATGTTCGGACCCGGCGGAGAAGGATATATGCGCCTCAACGTGGGTTGTCCGCGCTCCGTATTGGATACCGCCCTGAATGCTTTGAAGAAAGCGATCGACAAGAAATAAGTATTCAACAATATGTCGAAAGCCGGTTCTTTTCTGCAACCGCTTTCGACATATTTTTTATCATTTTACCCCTGCCACTTTCACAGGTTCTTCTTTTATATTCAGTTTATGTCCCAGATAATCATAGCGGATAATCATGTCTGATATTTCCCAGGCTTCTTTGGCCTGACGGATATTCTCATCAGGAACACCGGCCGTATCTCCGATAAGATTGAACTGGGGGTCGACATCAAAATCAGGTTTCAGCGGATTAAAGATACTTTCTCCCAATCCTTTCCACCAGTAATCATTCAACCCCAGCAGATCCAGCAATGTCGGATAGACATCCACCTGTCCCATGACTTTGCCATAATACATATTAAATGGCGCATTCAGAATGATTAGCGGAACAAACGATTTATCTGATACAATATCCTTTCCTACCGGATCGTCGCACAGTTCTTTCCTGACTGTTCCTAATGCTTCATGGTCCCCCATGATCACGACTAAAGTATTATCGAAACGCTTGTCCGCTTTGATCTTTGCTACAAATTCACCTATTGCCCGGTCTGTATAATTGGCCATGGTCATATAGTTATTCAAGACCTCCGGGACTTCGGGCGAAAAAGAAATTCTTTTCAATGAATCCGGCAAAATAAAAGGATTATGCCCGGAATAGGTAATACATTGCACCAGCGTACTTCCGGATTCATCCCAAACTTCATTCTTCTGTATTTTATCCAGGCACTGGCGTAAAAAGGCACGATCACCTACCTGGCTACGCGAACCGACCGGTTCTTCCTGTATAAAGCAGTTTTTCGAAACTAGACTGTCATACCCCAGAACCGGAGCTATTATACATTGATTCCAGACCATCGGTTTGTCGATAGTCAAGCTATATGCTTTGGCATCCTTATGTTTTTCTTTAAATGCCTTTACAATAGAAGGATAATATGATTCCGGGAATTTGATGCTGTAAGGTCCGGAGTTAATAGGCAAAAGCCCGGTACTCATCAGCAACTGGGCATCGATCGAACGCCCTCCTTTCACCTGCGACAAAACATGAGGGGCATAGATCACCGACGTATCCTTTAATATTTTATTTAGACTCGGCGTAAGTTCCTGACCTTCCACCGTCTTATCCAACACCCAGCTTTCCAATGATTCGGCCAGGATTATAATACAATTGTCCTTTGGATTAAATGGTGATAAAACGGATTTGCAATCCGTTTTCCTGGCTAGCCAGGAATCGATACGGGCCTTTATCTCCGGTGTATAGACTATCTGGTCGCAGGTATAATCATAATAAAGAGAGCCGAAAATCGTATACATCGGGATATTACAAGTATGCAAATAGGCATCCTGCAATCTCTCATAAGCTACTTTAAAACCATTCTGGCTCCAAAGACGAACAGCGGGAATCAAAGCCACCAAACCAATCAGAACCAGATAACGGGCAAAAGCAAAACCGCCTTTACACCGTACAGCCTGTTCCGTTTCATGTTTCCGATGAAAATTATACCACCACAAAACACCCGCAGCCATTGTAGACAAAGGGAAAAACAGATCGACCATCCGCCAGGAATCAAATACACTGCTGGTAAAATCAGACAAATTGTCTATCAGCAAATAGCTATCCAACGGTATGGCAGTAAAGTAAGTCCTGAAATACATCAGGTTCGAAATAAGCAAACCGTCCAGCAGAAAGAAAATCACCAAAGTAGTCTTGACAGCACGGAAGCAAACCAAGGGTAATAACAAAAATAAGGAGACTAATATAGTATCCAGATAAGTTTCAATCTTTGAAAATGGAGTAAATGTAGATAACATGCACCAAAGCAGATTAAACCACATGAACTTCAGAAATAAGACTGCAAAAAATAAACCGATCAACTTCCTGCTTTCCGTTCCGCCCGGAAAGAAAAAGTCTTTTAATTTAGAAAACCGCATCCGCAAACACTACTTTATTAACCTACCGACAAACACTGTAACCATAGAATAAGTACAGAATCTCTCATTTTTATTTCAGCCGACAAAGATAACTATATTCTAGCTTAAAACATTACATATCTTTATTTTTAAATGAATAACCTGATTAAGTCGGAAATTATACGTAAATTTGTCCTCGTTTTATTTATTACAAATACAATTAAAAATGAAAATTACAGCAAATAAGTTCGTTGCGGTTACATATGACCTGAACGTAGGAGAAGGTGAAGAGCGTGAGTTGATGGAAAAAGCAGTAGCTGAGGCTCCGTTGAAATTCATCTTCGGAACAGGCGCAATGCTCCCGGCTTTCGAAGATGCTTTGAAAGGTCTGGAAGTAGGCGACAAGTTCGACTTCTCTATCGCTCCGGCTGACGCATACGGAGAATATGTGGAAGATCACGTGCTTGATCTGCCAAAAAACATTTTCGAAGTTGAAGGTAAATTCGACTCTGAAGTCATCAAAGAAGGTAACACTGTTCCTATGATGGATTCAAACGGTAACCGTCTGAACGGTTCTGTTCTGGAAGTGAAAGATGACGTTGTCGTTATGGACTTCAACCATCCGTTGGCAGGTGAAACACTTCACTTCAGCGGCGAAGTTATTGACGTTCACGAACCGACAGCAGAAGAAATTGCAGCATTATCAGCACCGGCAGGCGGATGTGGTTGCGGATGCGACGACTGTGGAAGCGATTGCGGTGACCACAATCACAAAGACGGTGGTTGCAGATGCGGTAGCTGTCACTAATAAATAAATGAATAATGCAGAATGGGGAATGAAGAATGAAACAGATTCTGCATTCCTCATTTTTCATTTTAAGCGATATAATTCTTAATTCTCCACTTGCATTTACTACATATGAATACATTCGGAAATATATATAGATTAACTTCATTCGGAGAGTCACACGGTCCGGGTATCGGAGGTGTTATCGACGGATGCCCGGCTGGTATCGAACTGGATACAGATTTCATCCAAAAAGAATTAAACCGCCGTAAACCGGGACAATCCAAAATTACGACTCCCCGCAAGGAAGACGACGAAGTACAATTCCTTTCCGGGATATACGAGGGAAAAACGACCGGCACGCCGATCGGTTTCATTATCTGGAACAAGAATCAGCATTCGTCCGATTACGACAATATGAAGACAGTCTACCGTCCTTCGCATGCCGATTATACTTATCAAACAAAATATGGTATCCGTGATCCCCGTGGCGGTGGCCGTTCATCTGCCCGTGAAACAATCGCACGATGTGTAGCCGGAGCAATAGCCAAACTGGCCTTACGCCAGAAAGGTATCCATATCCAGGCTTATACTTCACAGGTAGGTCCCATCAAGCTGGAAGGTTCATATAAAGACTACGACTTGAATCTGACCGAAGAAAGCGCAGTAAGATGTCCCGACCCGGAAAAAGCGGCAGAGATGGAACAGTTAATTGCCGAAGTGAAATCCAAAGGAGACACGATCGGCGGAGTTATTACTTGCGTAGTCAAAGGGACTCCCATCGGTTTGGGTGAACCTGTTTTCGGCAAACTACATGCAGCTTTAGGCCATGCCATGTTGACAATCAATGCCGTCAAAGGATTTGAATATGGTGACGGATTCGAAGCGGCCCTCTATCGTGGTTCCCAGCGTAACGACCGTTTCTTCAATGACAACGGACATATCAATACTCATACAAACAACTCGGGAGGTATCCAGGGAGGTATCTCCAACGGACAAGATATTTATTTCCGTGTCGCTTTTAAATCAGTGGCTACGATCCTGATGGAACAGGAAACCGTCAGCATGGATGGAGAAGACACAATCCTGAAAGCCCGCGGACGCCATGACCCCTGTGTGCTTCCACGTGCCGTTCCCATTGTCGAATCGATGGCAGCAATGACTTTGCTTGATTATTTGTTGATACAGAAGACTAGAGAATAATATGCCAATGTGTCAATGTGCTAATATGCCAATTAAAAAATAGAGCCATCACTCTTTTAATTGGCATATTGGCACATTATTCTATTCATGATGATAAGGTTCATTATTCAGGATAGTCATCGCGCGGTAAATCTGTTCAATAAAAATCAGACGGATCATCTGATGCGAAAAAGTCATCTTGCTCAATGAAATCTTTTCCGAAGCGGCTTTATACACCGCTTCACTGAATCCATACGGACCGCCGACCACAAAGACCAGCCGTTTCGGTATCGTATGCATCTTCTTTTCTATATAAGCAGAAAATTGCATGGAAGTAAATTCTTTCCCTTTATCATCCAATAAAACCAGATAATCACCGGATTGCAATGTCTTTAAAATCAATTCCCCTTCCTTCTCTTTCTGCTGGACTTCCGATAAGTTTTTTACGTTCTTAATATCGGGGATAACCTCCATTTCAAAAGGGATATAATGAACCAGACGGTTCTTATATTCATTAATAGCCTCCACAAAATAACCGGCATCCGTCTTGCCTATTACAATCAGTGCAATCTTCATTCGTTGACATTTTAATATTGAAGGCGCTAATTTACAGGAAAAATACATACCTTTGCATCAGAATACTCATGAAAAGAGGAGATAGCTTATGAAACGATTATTACTTACATTGGCATTGGTATTCTCAATTTTGAGCGTAATGGCAGCCGATATTACTCCGATATCAAACGCCTTCAAAGGAGGAGATGCCTCTACACTGACAGGAGCAATGGACCAGGAAGTAGATATGGCCCTACCCGGCTCATCTAAAAAGTGCAGCGGAAGCGAAGCCGTTAAAATGCTGTCTACTTTTTTTGGCAGTAACAAACCTTCGGGATTCTCCGTAGTACATCATGCAGACAAAAAAGACGCTGGATTTTTTGTCGGTAAACTCCCGACCGCTTCAGGCGAATATCGTGTAAACATTACTTACCGTGCCGACGGCAACAAAGCGATTATACAATCAATCAGAATAGAATAACACATGGATCAGTTAATTGACGATTTAATTAAATTATCGTTTGCCGAAGACATCGGTGACGGCGATCATACAACGTTATGCTGCATTCCCGAAACAGCTATGGGAAAGAGCCAGCTTATTATCAAAGAGGATGGCGTACTGGCCGGTGTGGAAATGGCTAAACGCATCTTCCATGACTTCGACCCGGAACTAAAAATGACAATCTTCATCAATGATGGCGCAGAAGTAAAGAAAGGTGATATCGCTTTTACCGTTGAAGGAAAAGTGCAGTCGCTGCTACAGACAGAACGCCTGATGTTGAACGTTATGCAACGTATGAGCGGTATTGCAACAACAACCCGCAAATATGTAAAAGCACTGGAAGGAACTAAAACCCGCGTACTGGATACCCGTAAGACGACTCCGGGCATGCGTATGATGGAAAAGGATGCTGTAAAGATCGGCGGCGGTGTCAACCATCGTATCGGACTGTTCGACATGATCCTGCTGAAAGATAATCATGTAGACTTTGCCGGTGGCATCGAACAGGCTATAACCCGTGCACAGAACTACCTGAAAGAAAAAGGCAAAAACCTGAAGATCGAAATCGAAGTACGCAACTTCGACGAATTGCAGCAGGCAATGAATGTTGGCGGCATCGACCGCATCATGCTGGATAATTTCAATATCGAAGATACAAAGAAAGCAGTCGAAATGATTGGCGGACGCTTCGAAACCGAATCATCCGGCGGTATCACATTCGACACACTGCGCGATTATGCAGAATGCGGCGTAGACTTTATCTCTGTCGGAGCACTGACCCACTCGGTCAAAAGTCTCGATATGAGTTTGAAGGCTTGCTAAGAAATATTCAGAAGGCGGATGGTTGATTATCCGCCTTTCTCTTTTTTATCCGATACGGACCACCTCATTATCCCTCAGCTGATACCCTTCTCCACTCTCCGGGCAAATAGCAAAACCTTTTTCATCAAACTCCAGCCTGTGTCCATACTCACTGACCCAGCCGATCTGCCGGGAAGGATTACCAACGACTAAAGCATAAGCAGGAATCTCTTTAGTTACAACCGCTCCCGCACCTATCAAGGCATAGGCTCCGATATTATGCCCGCAAATAATCGTTGCATTGGCACCAATAGTAGCCCCTTTTCCTATATGAGTTTTCTTATACTGGTCTTTGCGGCAAACGGCACTGCGCGGATTTATCACATTCGTGAACACACAACTCGGTCCCAGAAAAACATCATCTTCACAAGTCACTCCGGTATAAACGGAAACATTATTCTGGACTTTGACGTTATTCCCCAAAACCACGCCCGGCGAAATAACGACATTCTGCCCGATATTACATTCTTCACCAATGATACAGCCGGCCATTATATGAGAAAAATGCCAAATAAAAGTATCATCGCCGATCGTACAGCCAGGATCGATCACTGCTGTTTCATGTGCCTGATAAGCTGCCATAAAAAGTTATTTATAGATTAAAAAGATAGTCGGTTTCTTACTCAGATCAGGAACTTTTCCTGCCCAGTCTTTCACAGGACGGGTATGGATATATTCATCTTCACAAGTAATATCCGAAGCGATACATAATTTGGTTGACGGGCGACAAGTACGGATCAACTCCTCAGCCAATTTATTGTTACGGTAAGGTGTTTCGATAAAAAGCTGTGTCTGGTTTTCCGAATAGATACGGCCTTCCAGCTTTTTGATTGTATTTGTCCGTTCCGAAGCATCAATGGGCAGATAGCCATGAAAGGCAAAACTCTGCCCGTTGAAACCGGAAGCCATTACCGACATTAATATAGAAGACGGTCCAACCAGGGGAACCACCGGATAATTCTTCCGCTGCGCAATAGCAACGACATCCGCTCCCGGATCGGCAACAGCCGGACAACCGGCCTCAGATATCACACCGACATGCTCCCCTTTCGTCAACGGAACCAGATAACCGGCCACATCTTCCGGCGAAGTGTGCTTGTTCAGTTCATAAAAAGTCAGATCATCTATCACGATAGACGGTTCCGTCTTTTTCAGGAAACGGCGTGCAGTACGTATATTTTCAACGATGAAATGTTTGATCTGTAGAATGATTTCACGATTATATTCCGGGAGAACACGCCGATGATCGGTGTCTCCCAATGTAACCGGTATAAGGAAAAGCGATGCTTGCATACTGTTAGTTTTCCGCAAAGTTAGTACTTTTGTGCCAAACAAACAGAATAAGATGGCACTTCCTATCGAATTTATCACACGTACCCGTGCCTTGCTGGGCGAAGAATATGACAAATTGGAAGCCGCATTGCAAGCGGACGTTCCCGTCAGTATCCGTATCAACCGGAATAAAGGGACGAAGGCTCCCTCAACACCTCAGGTCGGCTGGAGCGAAACAGGTTATTATCTGCCCGAACGCCTGTCGTTCACCTTCGACCCGCTGTTTCATGCCGGAGCCTATTATGTGCAGGAAGCCTCCTCCATGTTCCTGGAGCAAGCCATCCGGAACTTTGTCAGCGAACCGGTGAAATGCCTGGACCTTTGTGCCGCACCGGGTGGTAAGTCCACCCATCTGTTGAACCTTTTACCCGAAGGCAGTCTGTTGGTCAGCAACGAAGTGATCCGTACCCGCAGTAATATCCTGGCTGAAAATATCACCAAATGGGGAAATCCGAACAATATCGTCACGAACAACGATCCCGAAGATATCGGGCGCCTTACTCATCTGTTTGATGTTATTGTTACCGATGTCCCCTGTTCCGGCGAAGGAATGTTCCGCAAGGACACCGACAGTACCGGCGAATGGAGCGTGGCAAACGTCAACCTTTGTGCCGCCCGTCAACGCCGTATCATCCACGACATATGGAACGCACTGAAACCGGGCGGACTGCTTATTTACAGCACCTGTACTTACAATACGGAAGAGGATGAAGATAATATACATTATATAATAGAAGAACTGGGAGCCGAAGCCCTGTCCATTCCCATCAGGGAAGAATGGCAGATCACCGGATCTCTACGCCATGCACACCCAGTCTACCGTTTCTTCCCTCATAAAACAAAAGGGGAAGGTTTCTTCCTGGCCGCCCTGCGTAAAGCATCCGGTGAAGTCGATGAAATAATCCGTCCTAAAAGTAAAAATAAGAAGGATAAAGGGAAAGCCGCTCCCGTCACCCCTCCCATTGTAAATAAATGGATACAGGAGCCTGACAGCTTCCGGATGGAAATATTCAATGACACGATACAAGCCATACCGTCCATCCATTATGACACTTGGCAATTGCTATCCACCCAGTTACGGATCGTATCTGCCGGAATCCGCATCGGAGAGATAAAAGGCAAAGATATTTTACCGGCCCATTCGCTGGCTTTAAGCACGGCACTGAACAAAGAGGCTTTCACCTGTGCCGAAGTAAGCTGGGACGATGCCATCAAATACCTGAAAAAAGAAGTATTGCTTCTCCCCGCCGAAATAGAAAAAGGGTACGTGCTGGTCTGCTACCAAGGATTTCCTTTAGGTTTTGTCAAACATCTCGGAAACCGAGCCAACAACCTTTATCCGCAGGAATGGCGTATCCGTACCGGATATATGCCCGAGCAGATACAGTTATTAACAGACTAACCTGAAAGGTTAATGCCAATAGCCCGACATTCCACCTTCTTTAACATTTTTTAGGCGCATGCCCTAACTCCCGTTGGTTAGACTGTCTAAGTCCCGGGACTTAGACGCCCTAAGTCTCTCCACTTAGACAGCCTTAGTGGAGAGTGTCTCACGAATCAGCGGGAGATGGTATCCAGGCGTGCCGTATAAAGTGCCGCTTCGATCTTACGTATGTAATTCCGTTTGGTTGTTTCCGGAGCATAAACGAGACCTTCGGCAACAATCACACGCTGTGTCTTCGTATCCAGAAAAGCATGGCTGACAAACGGTCCGCCCATCTTATCGCCAACCATCTTCCACAGGCCACGCAAGACTCCGCAGTATTTATCATGCAACATTATAGGTTCGTAAGTCAGGTCGACACGCTTTTCCGTAGTCATATAAGAATCCGGAAAAGCACCCGGCAGGTTATCCTTTAAAACAGAATCCCGTTTTGCCACCAGATAGTCCTGTGTAAATGTATTCGCATCGGTATATGGAAAGGAATAAACGATCAGATCGACACGCCCGGTTTTAGCATTGTTCGACACCCACAGGAAATCGGTTGTATCTTTATAATAAGTCATATCGTCCGGAGCATGCAATTTCATACCGAACTTCTCCTGCACTTTATCCATTGCCAACTGGCTGTAATGTTCTTTCAGGATCTTTATACGACGGTCCTTTTCGATTGCACAGAAATGATTGACAATATCCGAATCATGCAATGTCAGGTAAGTGACCAGTTCACGAGTCGACGGAGCACAGAGTTTTATCACTTCCTGCCCTTTTGCCCATTCATCTTTAAAACCATTCAACGAAACCATCGTATACTTCGTCGGATCAATATCGACAACCAGAATATTGCGGACGTATCTCAACAAGCCATTAAAAGTCTCGGTAGGAACAAATGTAACACGCATGGCGGGTTCAGGTTGGGGCAATCCGGCAATGGGAGATTTTAATTGATTTTTCACTAATTCCCCAACCTCGCTGTCTCCAACTTCCCGAGTCATGACAACCAGGATTTCATACGGCAAACCGGTAGCCCGTTTTTCTACGATCGAAGAGTTGCAACTCACTAATGTCAGTAATCCCACTAAATAAAAAGTAAATAGATGCTGTGTTCTCATAGCTTTATTGATTTATCTTTTCCAGAGTTTATTGTTTACTTCGACAAAAGTAAAGGATAAGTCAACAGAAGAAAAGAAATGGTGCCGGACAAACGAATACAGACTTAACAGATTGTATATAAGAAACATATACCCTAAAACTATTTGATTTTATGTATTTATCTGGACATGATGCTTTAGAAACGACTCAAATATTTTCCGCCAATAAAAGAAACTGTCGAGCTTCTGCTTTTTTCCGACCATCGGAATAACGTTATTCCGATGGGTGGAAGAGCAGTGTTCCGATGACCGGAAGAGTACTATTCCGACCATCGGAAAAGGAATCAGGTACTTTTTTTCTAATACATCCGAATAAACTGATCCAGATCGGTCTTCTCATCCAGTTGCAGACGTTTTTTCAGACGGCTCTTCGACTTGGTGAGGGCATCGGTCGTGTTATTGAAAACAGCCATCTGATCCTTGCGGGGAAAGTTCCATTTTATCAGGCAACAGATTTCCTCTTCATGACGGGTTATACCATATTTCTGCTTCAACTCCGTCAGGAAATTATTGAAAAGAAGGTCGGTCGTACGAAGCAATTCCATCCATTCCTGCCGGCTGAGATTGGTGCGTACCGGATCTTGTTTGAGTTGCAGCAACAGGGAAAAGGCATCGACCGGCAATTCTATCGTTTCTGACGAAGCAGAGGAAAGCCGTTCAATGACCTGTTCATGCTCACGCACCTTCCGTTTGTAATATTCCAGGTCACTGACACGTTCCTTATAAAGCTCCGATTCTTCCGTCAGGTTCTGTAAATCCTGTTCCAGCCGGTTGATCTGCTCGATATAATCGTATTTCTCCTTTTGGTAATGATAAATGGCAACTTTGTTCTTCCTGATCTTTTCCTTTACGAGCCGGTGACGTTCCCGGTTGCGTGCCATACGGATACCTATAATATACCCCAGCACCGCTCCCGCTATCAGAGCCACCCAACAGAAACAGAACAGAAAAAAAGTCAGGGAAGAAGGATTGTCCATACGATCTTATTTACGATTTGTTTTTCAAATATTCATAAATAGCCAGTTGGGAACGGACTTTCACCGGTTCCTCATTATGCTTGAAGTTGTTATGCAGCTGCTCGTCGATCAGGCAGGCTTTTACATTGTCGCGCATCTGTATCTTCAGAATGTCGATCACTTCCTGTTTTATTTCGGGAACCAGTATCGGGAAAGCCGTTTCTATCCGACGGTTCAGATTACGACGCATCCAGTCGGCCGATGTCAGATAAACATCTTCCTTGCCGTCATTATAGAAATACCAGATACGGGAATGTTCCAGAAACATATCGACAATCCGGGTGATCCGGATATTGGCACTGTAAGGCTGTCCGGGAACCAGACAACAGATGCCCCTTACGATCAGGTCGATCTCCACCCCGTTCTCGCTGGCATGATACAGTTCGTTTATCATATTCTGGTCATGCAGCCCGTTCATCTTTAACACGATCCGCCCTTTACGTCCCAGCTTCACATGTTCGATCTCACGATGGATCATACGGATCAGTTCGGGCACCATGTTGAAACGGGCAACCAGCAGATACCGAAAAGTAGGCTCCGCCATTTTCCCTTCCAGCACGGCAAACACTTTATTTATATCCGTTATGATCTCGTCATTACAGGTAAGCAAGGCCATATCCGAGTAGACCCGGGCAGTCTTTTCATTAAAATTGCCGGTACTGAGATAAGCGAAATCACGCCGTTTATTTCCATCTTCCGGATCTTTCCGGATGATAACCGCCACTTTCGCATGCACTTTCAATCCGGGAATACTGTAAATAATACGTATGCCCGCCTGCTCCATCCGTTCAGCCGTACTCATATTATTCTCTTCATCGAAGCGGGCTTTCAGTTCGACAAATACCGTTACCTTCTTCCCGTTCTGTGCGGCACTGACCAACGTATTAATGACCGCCGAATTTTCCGCCACCCGGTACTGGGTGATCTTTATCTCATCCACTTTCGGATCGAACGCGGCTTCCATCAGGAAACGTATCAGATAATCGAACGACTGATAGGGAAAATGCAGCAAAATATCTTTCTTCTTCACTGCCCGGAATACGGAACCTTTCTCATCCAGATAAGAAACACGCATAGGCGTCGGAATCTTCTGCTCCAACTCCTTCCCTTTTGGATTGGGCAATTTAGCCAGGTCCTGCAAATTCAGGTAACGCCCTCCCACGACCAGGTCATCGCGGGTAATGCCGAAAGCCTCACAGATGAAGGAAAGGAAATCGTCCGGCATTGCCCGGTCGTACATAAAACGGCTCAGGGCACCGATCTTCCGTTTCTTCACTTTCTTCCGAATGCTTTCAACGATATTACCTTTCTCATTTTCCAGATAAATATCGGCATCACGGGATATCTTGATACTGTAACAACTGTCAATTATATATCCGGGGAAGATATTCGCCAGGTTCGCACGAATAATATCATCGATAAACATGATGTAGAACTTCCCTTCGTGTTGCGGCAACTCTATAAAGCGAGGTACCTTGGCATAGGGTATCTTCATCAGTGCATAATGATATTCAGGCGCCTGATCTCCTTCCAGTTTCCGCTTGCTTTTCTTTACCATGCGGATCACCAGATACAGACGGCGGTCACGGATAAAGGTACGGATATCCCCCGCCTGTATCATGACAGGCGACAGGAACGGAAACACCTCCTCATTAAAGAAGTTATGAACGAACTCTTCATGGAATGGCTCAGGTTCGCTTCCCTGATAGAGATAGATATTCTGCCGGTTCAACTCCGGTAATATCTTTTCAGAGAAGATCCGGTAATATTCACGTTGCTGGCGGTTTACTTCATTGGTTATCTCGGTCAACACTTCTTCGGCCTCATCACCGCTTTCTTCGGTAAAATTCTTTTTCATGATCACCCCGCGATGCTCGGCCACACGTATTTCGTAAAATTCTTCCAGGTTGGAAGAATAGATAGACAAGAATTTAATCCGCTCATAGACAGGCAACGTATCGTCTTCCGCCTCGAGTAAAACCCGGTAGTTGAAAGACAGCCAACTAACGTCGCGCTTAAAGTATTTATATGAATTCTCCATCGTATTCTATTCTTAGATGCGTAAATATAGATACTTTATTAGAATAAAAGAAATAGATACTTACACAAAAATCGGACAACCCATGGAAGTGTTGCCCGATTTTACCTTTTACCTCACAAATCTACCGTTTCCGGTGAATATAGTCCCTACTTTTCCAAATCAAAATCCACTAAAATAGGACGGTGATCCGATGGATGCCAAAAGTTTGAAAGATTAGCCGGGTCGCGCACCGGTTTCGTATAAGTATCTGTCACGACATCGGCAGCCACAATTCTTTCATATAACGGAGAAGTACAATATACGAAATCTATACGCGCCTCCTTTCCGGTCGTTGTCTTAAACTCGCCGGGGTATTTTTTAGCGATCACATCTATATAAGGCGTATTCTCCCTGATATAATCATGCACCAAAAAACGCGTATCTTCTTCCGGGTAGTTGTAAACTGCATTATCAATTCTTGACCGCGCATTAAAATCTCCCATCATCATCCAATACTGGCCCGCTGCTTCGGGCACCGAGTCGATCGTATGTTTACAGATATATTCTATTTCCATGCGCCGGTACTTATCCCCTCCGGATTCCGCTTTGCTGGCCTCCTTATCTTCGGCCCGGAAAGCAAAAGCCTGGGGCCAGGTATGAAGCGTTACTACATTTATCGTCTGTTGGTTGACTTCGATCTGAGCCCAACCGGCACCGTGAGTAACGACACTATCCGGTTCCGAGCCAACAATACGCAAGACATTCTTTATCGGATACTTAGAAGTTATCACCTGAGGATAATTGTCCCGATGACCTCCTATATAATAATATGTATGTCCGTACCGCATCGCCAGTTTCTCCCAGTTATCAGTCAGATAACGGTCCGCAGCCTCCATAGGATCGGCCGTCCCGGTCTTATAGATGGATTGGGCCTCACACCAGACACAGATATCCGGATTTTGTTCTTTAACCCATTCAACAAAACTGTCATAATTATCTCCCTGTCCGGACCACATTCCATTTTGTATATTCCAGTAGAGAAGACGTAAATACCCCTTCTCCGAACGTCCGCCGCATGATGTAACAAGACAGGCTATTGTCCACACAAACGCAAGCATAAAAAATATACGTACCCTGTTAACAAGCTGTTTTTTCATTCCTATTTCCTTTTTTTTAGTTTAACATATTAATCATTCCGCAGAAGTATAACCCGGATTCTGATCGGTAGACTGGTTCATCGCTTTATTATAGTTGAATTCGGAATCCGGAATCTTCCATAAATAATGTCTTTCCTGTATGTCTGTCCACGCCCCGTCTTCTACATTATAATATTTCCCGACCAGTTCCTGAGCTTTGCCCAAACGAACAATGAAGTCCCAGTGCTTCCCTTCATTGAAGTGCTCGTAAGTTTCTTCCTTAATCAACAAATCAATAAACTCATCCATCGTCTTATAATCCGACAACTTATAATCCAACTCCATATCCGGCACTTTTGGATCACGCCCATAAGCACGACGGCGAAGCTGATTCAGCATTTCCATAGATTCCTCCGTCGGCCCTCCTGCAACACGTGCTGTCGCTTCCGCAAAAATAAGCATTGCATCCGGATAACGGATCAACGGAATAGATACATTTGCACCTCCCCCTTGTGAATTCGGATCCCAATACTTTGTCAAAAGACAGGTGTACTCTCCGTAAGCATCGGCTCCAAAGATATAAAAACCGACATTCAGCCCATAACGGAGATCATTCTTATCCCAGGTAGATATCACATGATTCCTCAAATCCGTATAATGCGTAAAATAGCCGTTCCCATTCAACATCAACTTGCCCGGTTCTATCTCATATTTCGGATGCGATGTATAAGACAGGTAATCCCAGGTTTTGCCGTCCGTCCGCGATGTCTTGATGTAAAACACCTCTTCCGTCGAAGTTGTCAGGTCATACCCGAATACTTTGTCGAAATCCCTTGAAGTACCGACCTGTACCAATGAGTAAACCCCGCTATTGACCACTTCTCCCGCCAATGTTTTGGCTTCTTCATAATGCCCCGTATGCATATACACGTCGGCCAGACATATTCTTACCGCATTCTTATTCGGTGTTGCCAAATATCGGGACTTATCCGGGCAATTAGCCAACGCATATTTCAGATCTTCGATAATAAAGGCATAAACATCTTCCTTCGAACTCTTGGGTACATCCCATGTCGTAATATTATTTTCAGTCTTCAAAGGTACTCCACCCCAGTATTTGACCAGATTAAAATAATTGAATCCTCTCAGGAATCTCAATTCCCCCAAATAGGATATAATTTCCGCCTCGGTCATTTCCGTTGCCGACGGAAGTTTCTCTATCGCGGTATTACAATACATGATCGCTTTATATAAATTTGTCCAGTTAGATTCACTCCGCGTGATATGAGTAGAATTTACAAAACCGTTGTATGCTTTATAAGTCTGGTAAACTCCTTTCGGGTAACAATACTCCGTATTGATTTCCAACGTTGCGAAAAAATTAGAATTATAAGCCGACCGCATCACATCCAGCGGAGCCAATACCGCCGCATTCGCTTCTTCCTGTGTATTATAAAATGTTTCACTCGAAATCGAATATGTATATTTCGTCTCGTCCAGGCAATTGTCACAGGCTTGAAAGATAGAGAGGCAGGCCACTATTGATACTAAAAACTTACTTTTCATTGCTTCTGATTTTTAAAATTTGACACTCAAACCCATTGAGATAGTTTTACTGTTCGGATAAGTCAAATGGTCGATACCAGCATTGACATCACTCGCTTTTGAACTCACCTCCGGATCCACCCCGTTATACTTGGTAAAGGTTAACCAGTTCTGTGCACTTACAAACACCCGGATACCGCTGAGCCAATTCCGGGTACTCCATTTTTCACAAGGGAAATTATAGGCCAGACTCACATTTTTCAAACGTAAATAAGAGCCATTCTCGATGAAACGGTCCGAGTACTTTAAAGAACCGACCGCTTCGACTTTTGGATAATGGACATGAGAATTATCTTGCCCCTCTCTCCAACTTTCATAGTACACTTTGCGTTCGATATTCATGCCTTGCCCATAAGAATAGTTTCTCATTTCGCTCAGGTTAAAGACATCATTCCCCTGGCTGCCTTGCAGGAAGAAATTGAAATCCCAGTTTTTATAACGGAAACCGCAATTCAGACCATAGGTAAAATCCGGAAAAGGAGATCCGGCAATATACCGGTCTTCCGTATCCGTATATTGACCGTCACCGTTCATATCTACATAAGAAAGAGACCCTTTTTCATCTAATCCGGCATCTTTATATACATAAAACGCTCCCAAAGGTTCCCCTTCCCGGATAATGGTTATAGAACCGGAACCATAGTTGCTGTAAGTCGTTCCCAGAATATCGTCTCCGTCAGCCAGTTCTTCGACTCTATTCTTATTGTGTGCAATATTAAACTGAAGCGTAAAACCGAAATCCTTCTTTTGTACGACATCCGCTTCCACCAGAAGTTCGACTCCCCGGTTACTCATACTGCCGATATTCCGGACTGTCGATGAATATCCAGACGAAGACGGTAAGGAAACCGTATTCAACAGGTCGGTCGTCTTTTTATAATAATAATCGGCTGTAAAACGCAGACGCTGATTGAACAAACCCAAATCGGCACCAATATCCCACTGAGACGTTGTCTCCCATTTCAGATCTTCCGGGAAAGTGCTGCTTGGTGCATAGTAAGGAACATTATCACTACCAGTCGCTGTTTTCCCGGTGTTCAATAAATTTTGTGTCATATACGGGTCGATAGCACTCGAACCGGTCCTACCATATCCCAGACGCAGCTTCAAATTGGTAACTTTATCAAATTGCTTCATGAATGGTTCCTCAGAAATCCTCCATGCCAAAGCTCCCGAAGGGAAATATCCCCAGCGCGATCCTTCCGAATAGCGGCTCGAACCGTCTGCACGAAAGCTGGCTGTCACCAAATATTTTCCATTAAAAGAATAGTTGATACGCCCGAGATAAGACATCAGCGCCCATTTGGAATAAGAAGTAGAAGGAGTATTGACTGTTCCTGCCGAAGACAAATTATTTGTTTGCTGGACATCACTCAAAAAGGTATTACCGGATGCCGCTATTGATTTATACACATTCTGCTGATAAGTAAAACCGCCCATCAGATTGAATGAATGAATTTTATCAACAGTAAAGTCATAATTCACAATATCTTCATTTATTACATTGGTGGAACGCTTATGATTCACAGAGGCGGAATTATTCTGATAAATATACTTTTTAGTCGTATAAGCATCATACCGGGAATCAGAGCCTTCCAGACCGAAAGTCGCCTTGACGGAAAGTCCCTTGACTGGTTGAAAGTTGATAGCCGCATTGATATTAGTCAGATTCGTGACCGTCTTATAAGTAGACTCATAAGCCATACAGATCGGATTTTTAATTTCATGCGACGACCAGGAATACCAGGAACGCAAATCCTTATAATCACCGTTTTCATCGTACGGATAAAAGACCGGTGCGGCAGAATAGGTGGCACCGATCATGGACGATCCTCCATTACCTCCTCCGTCAGACTGGTTCATTTGATTTATCAACGAATATCCCATGTTCAACGAAGCACTGACCATCTTGCTCATTTTCAAATCCAGGCTTGAACGCAGGTTGTATTTATCATATGAACTATTATGAATCAAACCATCTTTCATCATAGCCGAACCGCTTATGAAATAACGCACGTTGTCCGTACCTCCCGAAACATTAATATTATGATTCGAGATTGGGGCGTTCTGGAATACTTCACTCTGCCAGTCCACGCCTTTTCCCATTGCTGCAATATCCGCTTCCGAGAAAGGAGCTTCGCTCAAAATATCTGCATTAACCAGATATTCATTATAAAACCGTCCCCACTCCCGGGCATTCATTAAATCCAGCTTCTTTATCTGTTTCTGAAAGCCGTATTCAAAATCATAGGAAACGGTTGTTTTTCCGGTTTTTCCCTTCTTGGTTGTAATCATAACAACGCCATTCGCACCACGTGAACCATAGATCGCTGTCGCCGACGCATCCTTTAGAATTTCCATGGATTCGATGTCATAAGTATTAACAGAGGAAGTGCTCGCCGGTATTCCGTCAATGATATAAAGCGGAGCATTGTCCCCCTTGATAGAATTGACTCCCCGAATACGGATCGAGTAATCGCCCGATGGATCTCCGGTATTCTGCGAAAGAACAACCCCCGGAACCCTCCCCTGCAAAGCCTGGATAGGATTAGAAACAGCAAAGGCTGTAATTTCGTCGGCTTTTATCGCTGACACGGAACCTGTCAAATCCTTCTTCTTCATCGTACCATAGCCGATAACCACGATTTCATCCAACGATTCTACATTTTCCTTCATTACGATATTCAAACTCTTCTGTCCTTTTACCGGAATTTCCAACGAATTGTATCCTATATAGGAAACCATCAGGACATCATTTCCCGATACACTCATTGAAAAATTCCCATCCACATCAGTCACGACACCTGTCGCAGAACCTTTTAACACAACATTGGCACCGATAATCGGCTCTCCTTTCCCATCCACGATATTACCCGTTACAGTATACGTACTTTGTTGGTTAACAATAGGAAAAACATTGGTCTCCGCCCATGTAGATGCAGGAAAGAACTGCAATGCTACGGCAAGACATAAAACACCCACTAAATGGAATACATTTTTCTCTCGTTTCATTTTATTAAATAATAATAAATTTGATTTATTGCGGGACAAAATAAACAAGAAGACGTTTCAGCATGAAGACAAGCGAATGACATTCACCACACATTCTTGCTACAAAACAATGTCCGCATTTCATAATAATTCATTTGGCAACATTCACGTTGTTACATCAGAATCCTATAAGAAAGGAATAGTACTAAACAAGGTTTCATATCCGGCTGTTCGCCGGGAGTCCAAAATTGAGAGAAAGTAGACCAATAAAAAAACGTGGACTCATTGTCTTTTCGTATTACGGTCCTGAAAGGTCTACCACAACCCGCTCTCCTCATAATACAACAATGAAGTCCACGCCTAAACGTGAACGTCCAGTGTACTTGGAAGAGAGCATTTAAAAGTGGTAGTTTTTCAGCACCTTCGAAATAAACTTTACGTTTTTATATCTTAATATGTCTTTTAGACAGTTTTATACCACAGGCATAGTTTTAAATTTATATGAATACATTTATGCAAACACCCCAAATGTAAGAACAATATTTTACATTCCATCACAATCTTCAAAATAAATAGCCATAAGTAAACAAAATCATCACAAGCCACTAATATACTCTTTCAAATTCTCATATATTATGATACTGTATTCTTATATATTATACGACTTCGATATCATAATATATGAGAATACAGTATCATAATATATAAAACTATAATCCCGGAAGCCGTAAAAGACTGGGACTATCGCATCAGAAAGAAACCTTTGTAAAGAAAATACGAACTAAACTAACTCCGTCAACCGGTTCATTGTAATATTTTCTTACTTTTACATGTTGAAAAGAAATAGTTATGCTTAAAATAGGACTTCTCTCAGATACCCATGCTTGGTGGGATGATAAATATGCGGAATATTTCGCAGAATGCGATGAAATATGGCACGCAGGTGATATTGGTTCGGACGGGTTGGCAGCAAAGCTAGCTGCTTTGAAACCTTTCCGGGCGGTATATGGAAATATAGACGGGCAATCGCTCCGGTTAGAATATCCCGAAGTGGCTCATTTTAAAGCGGAAGAAGTAAATGTGATGATGACGCATATAGGCGGCTATCCAGGCCGTTACAACCCGGCTATCCGCAAAGAATTGTACGATACCCGCCCGAACTTGTTCATAGCGGGTCATTCGCACATTCTGAAAGTCGCCTTCGACCAATCCCTGAATTGTTTATATATCAATCCGGGCGCAGCCGGCAAAAGCGGCTTCCATCAGGTCCGTACCCTTATCCGTTTTGTGATTGACGGCAAAAATATTAAAGACCTTGAAGTAATCGAACTGGGTATCCGATAAATACCCAGCCTACTTACCACAGCAGAAACTCTCTGCCAGTAAAATTGTGTTCTGAAGATAAGAGAATTCCTGTTCGAAATATTCACTGAATACACCGGTATGCAGGTTCTCTTCAATTTGTTTGGCTGTCCATAACTTACCGCCAGCTCGCTTACACTGGTTAAACTGCTCCTCTGTACGGAGACAGATCACGTAAAGCGATACCAGATGTTTCACCTTCTCGTTCTCGAACGTATAACGTATCAGAAAACGGGGATTTACATCCTGCTGTTCGGCGAGTTCGCCAACCGATTCACGCACCGTACTTTCAATACTGTGCCTGAACAATACATAACTATGGAAAGGGTAATCAATCGTATCCGGAGATACGAACGCATCTTTACTCCTTTTCATCAGATAAAGCATTCCGTCATGAATGACGGCAATCCGGACGATCGGATGGTAGTACTTCTTAGGCAACGTGCGGCTGACCGAACGCGCAATACAACCAATAACCTTTCCTCCCTCATTCAACACCGGTAACCACATTTCTTTCTGTAAACTACCTTGCATCAACGATAAACGTACCTGCTCATAAAGAATGACCAGTACTCCAATCAATACCCCCAGTTCCCTGTAAAGGAAACGTTCCGCATGTACATTCTGCATCGTATCCGGAAGGATACTGTAAACCAGGATGACAAACAGATGTAATGTATACAAATTCTGAACCAGCTGGGCAATGAAATAGAATTCATTCAGCGTCGTACGCATTAAAGTCCGTTTATAAGTCGGGTGCTTTGAAGTCCTTATCTTCTTTAATACTGAGCGCCGGCTAAAACCGATAAACGCCAGTACTACGACCAACAGCACCTCCGTAATCAACGGAGAATAAATAAACAATACGGGCTCCAGTTTCAAGCAGAGAAAGACGGAATACAATACTAAAGTAATTGCAGAAGGCAACAATAAAAATTGATATACCTTATCCTTACTCAACACCTGATACAGAAAAATACATACAAAACAGAAGGTAACGCCGATAATGAAAGACAACAGATAAGAAAAATAATTATCCAAAAACATAAAAAGCAACAATGGCAACAGACCAACGGCTTGATTGTCTAATCCCTTCTTAACTTTGTTCATACCCTTTCCCCCTTTCTTCGCACTTTAAATATATAACAACCCACTTTGTTAAAAGTTTTGGTAATTAAACATGCTTTTCAGCGTGATAAGAGGAACGGACCAGCGGAGCGCTCTCTACCATACGAAAACCTTTTTCCAAAGCGATTGATTTATAGACATTAAACTGATCAGGGGTCACATACTCAGTTACTTGAATATTTTTTCTGGATGGTTGTAAATATTGACCAATTGTTAATACGGAAACACCTGCATCGAGCACATCGTCCATCAGACAGCATACTTCTTCGGGGGTTTCGCCCAAACCGACCATAATACCGGTCTTTGCCGTCGCACCTTGTCCGGCTATGCGTGACAGGACAGCCAGGCTGACATCGTATTTGGCTGCACTGCGAACCTGCGGGCTGATACGCCGCACGGTTTCCATATTATGCGATATAATCTCGGGAGCAGCTTCCACTACCTGATCCACCAGTTCAAGGCGTCCCTGAAAGTCAGGGATCAGGACTTCTACGGTGGTGGCTGGATTTACCTCTTTGATGGTCCGGATTGTATCCACCCAATGTTGGGCTCCCAAGTCAGGAAGATCATCGCGATCAACCGACGTTATCACTGCGTGTTTTAAGTTCATCAGGCGAATACTTTCCGCCACATTTGCCGGTTCTTTCGGGTCCAGCGGCAGCGGTTTGCCTGTTAGCGTGTTACAAAATCGACAGGAACGGGTACAGATATCGCCTGCAATCATAAACGTAGCAGTTCCCCGGCTCCAGCATTCTCCCATGTTCGGGCATTTTCCACTTGTACAAATGGTGTGCAGACAATGAGACTCAACAATGCTTTTCGTCTTTGTAAACTGTTCGTTCCCACCAAGCCGGATCTTCAACCAATCCGGCTTTCTCACATGTTCTGACATTATAAGTTATCCAATAAAAAGTTAGACATCCTGGTATACAGATGATAACGGGTATTTCCTCCGTAAATACTGTGATTACGGTCTTTATAAACCTGCATATCGAACTGTTTACCGGCTTGTACCAATGCTTCTGCATAATCCATCGTCTGCTGGAAGTGTACATTATCGTCAGCAGTTCCGTGCACCAGCAACAGCTTACCCTGTAAGTCTTTTGCCAGCCGGATAGGCGATGTCGCAGCATAGCCCGAGAAGTTTTCTTTTGGCGTACGCATAAAACGTTCGGTATATACCGAGTCATAATATTTCCAGTCTGTCGGAGGAGCGACAGCGATACCGGCCTTAAATGTACCGTTACCCACGCTCATCGACATCAATGTGTTGTATCCGCCAAAGCTCCAGCCCCAGATGGCGATGCGTTTTGCATCCACATACGGCAGTTTGCCTAAAGCCTGTGCAGCTTCCACCTGGTCTCTGGATTCCAAATCACCCATCCGCAAGTATGTACATTTGCGGAAGGCTTCACCACGTGCACCGGTTCCCCGGCCATCCACGCTGACTACGATGATTCCGTTCGCAGCCAGGTAATGTTCCCAGTCAAAACCATATTTGTCCAGTACTTGTTGCGAATTAGGACCACTATATTGTACCATCAACACCGGATATTTCTTCGATTCATCGAAATCGACCGGCTTAACGATCCAGGCATTCAACTCAATATCAGATGCTGTATGCACCTTGAAGAATTCTTTTTTAGAGAAAGATGTATTTGCCAATTTTTCTCTTAAAGCAGCATTATCCTGCAACACACGCAGTACTTTTTTCGACTTCGTTTCGTTGACGGTAATCACTGCGGGAGTGTTTGCATTCGAATAATTATTGACAAAATAAGCATAATTCGCGCTGAAGTCGGCACTGTTCGTCCCCTCTCCTTCCGACAGTTTTGTCTTTACGCCTTTCTGGTCAATCTTATAGACTGAACGACGCAACGGACTCTCTTCGGCCGATTCATAATATACAACCTTAGTGGCATCGTCGTAGCCAATCAGACGGGTTACGTCCCAGTTGCCTTTCGTTACCTGGCGTTGCATAACACCTGTCGGAGAATACAAATAAATATGGGAATAGCCATCCTGTTCGCTGACATACGTAAATCCGCTCGGATTGAAATGAATGGAAGTCAGCCATTCGGAATCCACATAGCATTTGTTCTCATCGCGAAGAATCAGACGGGATACGCCGCTCTTCGGATTCACATAATACATATTGAAAACATTCTGCTGACGGTTCAACGTCATTACAGCCAACTGGTCGGAATTGGTAGTAAAGGTAATTCTCGGAATATAATAATCACCTTCCACCGGCACTTTCAGTTCCTTGATATCTTTTGTCGCTACGCTGTAAGAGTGAACCGTTACTTTCGAATTCTTCTCGCCTGCTTTCGGATATTTGAAATTATAATATCCCGGATACAGTCCGTTACCCCACATCTGCATGGAATATTCCGGCACTTCGCTTTCGTCGAAACGCACATAAGTCAGATATTCACTGTCGGGCGACCAGGCCATCAGGTTAGTCACAGCAAATTCTTCTTCATACACCCAATCGGTAATACCGTTCAGTATTTTGTTCAGTTCACCGTCTTTGGTAACCTGTACTTCCGTATCATAGTCAAACTTACGAATCCATATATTATTATCCACGACATAAGCACACATGCGTCCGTCGGGCGAATAAGTCGGAATCATCTGCTTGTTCTTTGAATCGGAAACAGGCTTTACATAGTTACGGCGCACGTCATAATCGTACACCATCGCCTTGAAAGAACGGCGGTAAATCGGTTCGGTTTCCCGCCAAACAAGGATATGATGGCCGGTACTGCTGATATCGTATCCGTCAAAATCATCGAATGTGGATTCACGGGCAGTCCGGGCATTGAACAACGTGTCCACCGGATTACCTGTACGATAGGAGTATTTGATAATCATACTCCGATCTTTATTCATTGCTGTATAATGTTCTCCATCCGGCAGCGACCGCATTTCACCAATAGCAGTTACCTGACGGAACTTTCCATCTGTAATTTCTTTTAAATCGACACGTTTGCTCCCGTTCTGAGCAGATACGCTTCCAATTATCGCCAATGAAAGCAAGAAACCAACACCCAATCGTCTCATGAATACTTTTATTTTATTTTGAATAGGCTGCAAAGTTAGTATTTTATCACGGTAAACCGTTCACCATTAAAGGTAAATTATGTACCGGAGCCAGGTTGTCCGGGCATTTTATCATTAAATTAACCACCGGACATTGGTCATTAACCATTATAAATTACCTTTGCCCCATGGAAAACGTAAAACCTTATAATGATTTCGGAGATTTCCTGCGGAAAGTATTCCCCTGTAAGGTGCAGAAAATCTCTATAAATGCAGGCTTCACCTGTCCGAACCGCGATGGTTCGAAAGGATGGGGCGGCTGTACTTATTGTAATAATCAAACATTCAGTCCGGAGTATTGCCACACGGAAAAGAGTGTGACTGAACAGTTGGAAGAGGGAATCCGCTTCTTCTCCCGCAAATATCCGGAGATGAAATACCTCGCCTACTTCCAGGCTTACACCAATACATACGATGAACTCAGTTCGCTGAAAGCCAAATATGAAGAAGCGTTATCCTATCCCGGTGTAGTCGGGTTAATCGTCGGAACACGCCCGGACTGCATGCCGGATGCTTTGCTGGATTATTTCACAGAACTTTCCCGGGAAAAGTTCGTCATGATAGAATACGGACTGGAAAGCACACTCGATAAAACATTACTCCGCATCAACCGCGGACATACCTATGAAGAATCGGAAAACGCTATCCGCCGAACAGCCGGACGAGGCATTTACACCGGTGCCCACTTGATTCTGGGTTTACCGGGAGAAAGCAGGGAAGAGATATTACACCATGCCGACCGGTTATCCAGATTGCCCGTAACCACTTTGAAACTGCATCAACTGCAACTGATTCGCAACACCCGCATGGCCAAAGAATATGCCGAACATCCTGAAGAGTTCCATCTTTATACGGCCGACGAATATATCGACCTGGTGATCGACTTCATAGAAAAATTAAACCCCTCTATTGTGGTAGAGAGGTTTGTATCGCAATCCCCGAAAGAGCTGTTGATCGCTCCCGACTGGGGACTTAAGAACTTCGAATTTACTGCGAAAGTAAATAAGCGTATTGCCGAAAGAAATGCACGGCAAGGACGATTATTTATTCCTTTTTCTTAGGAGCCAGTTCCCCATAGAATGTGATGTTCTGTTTGTTGACAGGCGTCACATTGATTGTCGCGGAGCCATTTGAGAACACCTGCACACTGAATGCAAAGGTATCGTCATCGCTTCGGGTACGAAACTGTATTTGAGCGGTTCCTTTCTTATTAAAAGAACATTGATAATCGGTAATTGATTCTTCGAAACGTAACCCGTCACCGCCACCATAAGGAGCCGAATAAGCCCTTCCGAAATAAGGAAGATAGGAAATAACCGAGTCACCGCGCATTTCCAAAGAGTAGGGAGACGTCAGATTGAGTGAACGTCCTCCCATGGGTATCGCACGATTTACATCTATTGTAAACCGTTTACTATCTATTAATTCTTTCACTTCATTTGCCTTCTGCTCCCGCTTTTCCTTTTTACTTTGAGCATAAAGGGATTGCCCTGCTAATAAAAGGACAATCCCTAATAACCAGAATAACCTAACATTCTTCATAACCTTAAATAAATAACACACATTTTGCTTCTATATATAAGACAATCAGAACAGACCAAAGGTTTACCTTCCGTTCGTTAAATTAACACAACAAACGGTTAACAAAACATTACTGTTATATTCTATCATCAATTAAAAACCAAAGCACTTGCGTATGTCCGTCAACTTTACGTAATTTGTCTACTCATTTTTCTGAATCAGATTAAACAAATTTATGGAGAAAAAACATCAGTATCAAGGCTTAACCAAACAAGAAGTAGAAGAAAGCAGGCGCCTTCACGGCGAAAATATCCTCACTCCACCAGAGAAAGCCTCTCTCTGGAGTCAATTCCTCGAAAAGTTTAATGATCCGATCATTAAGATCCTGCTGGTAGCATGGCTGTTATCAATGATTATTGCCGGCGTACATTGCTGGGGACCGGAAGCGAAAGGGTTTACCGCTTTCCTGGAGCCGATCGGTATATTCTTTGCCATCATGCTGGCATCCTGTGTCGGCTTTTTCTTCGAACTGAAGGCCAACAAAGCATTCGATGTGCTGAATACCGTCAATGACGATACACTGGTCAAAGTGATCCGCGAAGGAAATATCTGCCAGGTAACCAAAAAAGAAGTCGTTGTCGGCGACATCGTCGTACTGGAAACCGGAGAGGAGATTCCTGCCGACGGTCATTTGCTGGAAGCTATATCTTTGCAAATCAACGAATCGACACTGACCGGGGAACCAATTATCAGTAAAACAACCAACGAAGCCGAATTCGATCCTGAAGCGACCTATCCGTCCAATATGGTCATGCGGGGAACAACTGTTGTCGACGGGCATGGAGTCATGAAAGTCGAACTGGTGGGAGACGCTACCGGATATGGTAAAGTATATGAAGGTTCGCAGATTGAAAGCGACATAGAGACTCCGCTCCAGATACAGCTGAAAGGACTTGCCGCCGTAATCAGTAAAGGAGGGTATACGGTTGCCGGGCTTACTTTTATTGCCTTGCTGATCAAATTATTACTCGGTTCATCGGGTATACCGGTCATGGATCTGATCTCCCATATACTGAATATCTTCATGATAGCAGTAACCCTGATCGTAGTTTCCGTTCCTGAAGGTTTGCCGATGAGCGTAACCCTCAGCCTTGCCCTGAGTATGAACCGCATGCTCAAGACAAACAACCTGGTCCGCAAAATGCATGCCTGCGAAACGATGGGGGCGACTACGGTTATCTGTACCGACAAAACCGGTACGCTGACACAAAACCAAATGCAGGTTTACCAGACCAATTTCTACAATCTCAAAGACCAGAAACTGGGAAACGATGAACTAAGCAACCTTATTAAGGAAGGTATTTCCGTTAACTCGACCGCCTTCCTCGACTTCTCGGAAGAGAAAGTAAAGACATTAGGCAACCCTACCGAAGCTGCTTTATTACTTTGGCTGAACAGCCAGCAACAAAACTACCTGACATTAAGGGAAGAAGCGCCGGTCATGGACCAGCTGACCTTCTCGACCGAACGGAAATATATGGCGACAGTCGTTAAGTCGCCGCTATTGGGTAAAAAAGTGCTGTACGTAAAAGGGGCACCGGAAATTGTACTGGCAAACAGCCAACGTGTAGCCATTGACAACACTTATAAACCGGTAGACGCCTGCAAAGCCGATATCGAAAAACAACTGCTGGATTATCAGAATCAGGCAATGCGTACACTCGGTTTTGCTTATCAGATCATTGAAGACGGACAGGACGAATCGTTCTTCGTCAATGGCCGCCTGCATAATACCGACCTGACCTATCTGGGAATCGTTGCGATCTCCGACCCTGTCCGTGCAGATGTTCCGGCCGCCGTACAAAGCTGTCTGAATGCTGGTATTGATGTAAAGATCGTAACCGGTGATACTCCGGGAACGGCCCGTGAGATTGGCCGTCAGATCGGAACCTGGAAACCGGAAGATACCGACCGCAACATCATCACAGGTCCGGGCTTTGAAGCACTGACCGACGAAGAAGTGCTCGACCGCGTGCTGGATCTGAAAATCATGTGCCGCGCCCGTCCTACCGACAAACAACGCCTGGTGCAGTTATTACAGAAGAAAGGTGCCGTAGTTGCCGTAACCGGCGACGGAACCAACGATGCTCCGGCCCTGAAAGCCGCCCAGGTGGGTCTTTCCATGGGTGACGGAACCTCTGTTGCCAAAGAATCCAGCGACATCACGATCCTGGATAACTCCTTCGGAAGTATCACACGTGCCGTAATGTGGGGACGTTCCTTGTATCGTAATATCCAGAAGTTTCTCTTATTCCAGTTAACCATCAACGTGGCAGCCTGTCTGATCGTGCTGCTGGGTTCGCTGTTCGGGACCGAATCACCGCTTACCATCACACAGATGTTATGGGTAAACCTGATCATGGATACATTTGCCGCCGGAGCATTGGCCTCCCTCCCCCCTAACGAACGGGTTATGAAGGATAAACCCCGCCGGAGCGGAAAAGATGGCGATTTTATCATCACCCGGCCGATGGCATACAATATCTTCGGAGTAGGTATTGCTTTCGTGCTGATCCTAATGGGAGTATTGTATTATTTCCATGCACAGACTGGACTGACGCCGCATGACTTGTCGTGGTTCTTCAGCTTCTTTGTAATGCTTCAGTTCTGGAATATGTTCAATGCCAAGGCATTTATGGAAGGCCGTTCAGCATTCGCTAACCTGAAAGAGAGTAAGAGCTTCCTGTTTGTAGCCCTGCTTATCCTTATCGGTCAGTATCTGATCGTTACGTTTGGCGGAGAGATGTTCAATGTGGTTCCTTTGTCTTTAAAAGACTGGGGTATCATTATCGGTTCCAGCTCGCTGGTTCTCTGGATAGGTGAAATTGCACGAGGCATCAGCCGGCTTACTAAGAAGTAAGCCGGAATAAACAAATTCTGAGAATAACTTGCTGAGCTTGATTATAATATTTACATTTGCTCAAATAGAAAACAAAAAGATATATGGAAATAGAAATAAAGCACGGAACAGAGACAGTAATCTGTCTTTCCGGACAGCTGGATACACTCAGTTCGCCCGATCTGGAAAAAGAGATTACCAATATACTTGAAGGTAATGCGCAAAACGTGGTGCTTGACGGTGGAAAACTCACATATATCAGCAGTGCCGGACTTCGCTTGCTTCTCATTCTGCAAAAAAAGATGGGCCAGAAAGGCGGAACATTTGTATTGAGGAATATCCAGGACAGCATTATGGAGATATTCAAAATAACAGGTTTCTCTTCTTTTCTTACCATTGAATAACAAGATTCAAACTCCGGTAGAATGACCAGCACACTACACATTAAGAATAATCCGGAACAACTTGCGCTCCTGTATGATTTTCTGGAAATACAGGCCAAGAGTTGCGGAATTGACACAGCACTGCTGATGCAGATAAAGCTGGCGATGGATGAGGCTGTAACAAATGTTATTCAATATGCATATCCCGGTATGGAAGGAGATATAGGCATTGATATGGGGTGCGACGACGGACTATTGAAAATAGTCATAACCGACAACGGCATCCCATTTAACCCTTTGGAAACGCGGGAGCCGGATATTACACTTCCATTGGAAGAACGCCCGATCGGCGGACTAGGCATCTTTTTGGTAAAACAACTGATGACAGATGTCAGATACGACCGTTCCGAAGGAAAGAATAGATTAACAATGACCAAAGAAATTCAGTAATATGGCCGACTTCGATATAAAAGAGATAGCTTCCCTCAAAAGACAGCTGCGCATCATAGAAAAACTGACGCTGGCAGGTTGGATACTCATCATTGCGGGTTTCTACTATGGCTGGGACACAGTTCCCGGCATCATGCTGGTCGTGCAGATCGTTCTTTATATATTAAAAGGACGCCTACGGAAGAAGCTGAAACAAAAAGAATATCTGGCCAAAATAGTGGAAGAACGTACCATCGAACTCCGTATCCAGCGGGATCAGGTACTGAAAGAATCCGAAAAGTTGTCGCAAGCGCTGGATGCCCTTGCCAAGGCACAGGACGAACTGGTTCGAAAAGAGAAACTGGCTACTGTAGGGCAACTTACACAAGGGTTGGTGGACCGTATCCTGAATCCGGTGAACTACATCAATAACTTTGCCGGCCTGTCGGCGAACCTGATCAAAGACCTGAAAGACAACATCACGAACGAGCAATCTGTCATGACGAAAGAAATCTATGAAGACAGCATCGAAATACTCGACATGATAGAAGGCAACCTGCAAAAGATCAATGAACATGGTTGCAACACCGTCCGCATTGTCAAAGCGATGGAAGATTTGTTGAAAGACCGGCACGGCGATGTGACTTCGACCGACCTGTGCGACCTGTGCAAAGTAAACGTCGATGTCCTTAACAAGCTATTCAAAAAAGAAATTGAAGAAAATCAGATACAGATACATATAGAATGCCCCGAAAAGCCTGTTATGGCTGAAATTAATATCGAACAAATGAACAAGGCGCTGGGCAGCATTCTTAAAAACAGTATTTATGCATTGCTCCGTAAACTGCAAAAACAAAGTTTCTCTCCTTTTATCACTATAAAACTGGAAGAAAGAAGCAACAATACTGTATTTATCAGTATCTATGACAACGGGATCGGTATCGAAGACAGTATCAAGGACAAGATATTCGAACCATTCTTTACAACCAAACCTTCTGCCGAAGCAGCCGGTGTCGGGTTGTATCTCTGCCGTGAAGTTATCCTCAACCACCAGGGTTCGATCCTGGCGAAAAGCGAAAAGGATAGCTATACAGAATTCTTAATTACAATTCCTATCAGTCAAAAAAGGATTAACAATGAATGAGAACACCCAAAAAGAAATTGAGAAGCTGAGGAAACAGATCAGCCAACAGGAGAAGATGGCTTCACTCGGATTATTGAGTGCCGGCATTGCACATGAGATACAGAATCCTCTTAATTTCGTGATCAATTTCAGCAAAGTTTCGCAGAAGTTACTAAAGGATATGCAGGAAGTCCTGGATGAACTCGGAGACGCATTACCGGAAGACTCAGTCGAAGAGATCAAAGAGATCATGTCTGACCTGGAAAGTAATATGAACAAGATAGAGGAGAACGGCAACCGGGCTTCGGGAATTGTGCGTGGCATCCTGCTTTATTCACGCGGCAAAGACGACGAATATATCCCGACCGACCTGCATCAGCTGACCAAAGAATATGTATGGCTTTCTTACCATGCAGTCAAGGCAAACAACAAAAGTTTCAATGTCGCGATACAGGAAGAGTATGCCGTCGACCTGCCATTAGTAAAAGTTATTCCGCAGGATTTCAGCCGCGCCATACTCAACCTGATGAACAATGCCTGCTACGCCGTATTCAGCAAGTCGAAAGAGATAGCCGATGCGACCTATCAGCCAACCATCAGGATATGCCTGAAAAAAGAGGGTGACCGTATAAACCTGAGCATAGAAGACAACGGACAAGGAATTTCGGAAGAGACAAAAAAGAAACTCTATACGCCTTTCTTCACGACAAAACCGATCGGTGAAGGCACCGGTCTCGGATTGTCGATCACTAAATCGATTATCGAACAAAAACATAACGGTACGATCGGAATGGATTCACACCCCGGCGAATATACCCGTTTTACTATTTCTATTCCTATCCAACAATAACAGAGACAAAAGTCATGGCTATAAAAATATTAAGTGTAGACGATGAATTAGACCTGGAAAGGTTGCTTACCCAATATTTCCGTCGCAAGATAAAGAAAGGAGAATATGAATTCTATTTTGCGCACAACGGACTGGAAGCACTTCAACTGATGCTTGTCCAACCGGATTTCGATGTGATACTAAGTGACATCAATATGCCGGAAATGGACGGACTGACCTTGCTTGCCAAAATCAACGAAATGCAAAATCCGGCTCTAAAATGCATCATGGTTTCAGCCTACGGAGATATGGACAATATCCGTAGTGCCATGAACCAGGGAGCATTCGACTTCACGACCAAACCGATCAATCTGGAAGACCTGGAACGTACGATCGAAAAAGCAGCCGAACAAATATCATTCATCAAAAAAGCACAGCAGGAGCATTCGCAACTGGAATCCATCCGTAACGACCTTCACATCGCCCAGGAGATTCAGCAAACGATCCTGCCGAAAACATTTCCTCCGTTTCCCGAACTGAAAACGTTCGATATCTATGCCTATATGAATGCGGCAAAATATGTGGGAGGCGACTTCTACGATTTCTTCCGCATAGATCAGGACCGTTTGGGATTTGTTATTGCAGACGTTGCCGGCAAAGGTGTCCCGGCTGCCATCTTTATGGCGATCAGCCGGACTGTCATCCGGACAATTGCACTGACGGAAAACTCGGCAGCCATGTGCATGCAACGCTCAAATACGTTCCTTTGCCAGGAGAACGTTAATGAAATGTTCGTAACAGCGTTTTACGGAATACTGAACCTGAATACCGGTCTTGTAACCTATTGTAATGCCGGTCATAATCCACCGGTTCTAATGAAGGCAGATAACACGGTTGTATCAGTCCCGCTCACAAACGACTTTATATTGGGCGGCGTAGAAAACATGACTTATCACGAAAAGACTTTGCAGTTATCGCCCGGCGACAACCTGCTGCTCTATACGGACGGAATAACAGAAGCGATGAATACCTGCCACGAACAGTACAGCGAAAAACGTTTGCTGGAAAACTGCCGGGAGTTGATCGGAAAGAGCCCCAAAGAAATTGTAGACAGAATAACGGAAACAGTAGGAAAATTCGTTGTAGGAGCCGTACAATCGGATGATATCACCTTGTTGTCTATTACCTATCAGGGATAAAAGACTTCCACAGAATAGTAAAAAGGAGATGCCCCGGTCGGAACATCTCCTTTTTTATATACATTATATATATGTACTTATTTCAGTAAAGCATCACGGATACCCATGATCTCTGCATTAGCAGCTCTGGCATCCTGGATAGTTCCGACTTTTTCCTTCAACGGGCTGATAGTTGTACCCAGCTGTTGCAGGTCTGGATAATAAGAAGCCAGGTCGGCTACTACTTCTTCCAGCATAGTCACACGTTTCAGCATATTATCAGAAAGTCCGGCAGATGTAGCATCCCCTTTAATAACCAATGTCGGGTTAGCAAGCAGACAAGCATATTCAGCAGAAGAGGCACCTAAGATTTCAATCTGTACATCAATCTTGTTTTCGGCAGCCATCTTGTCGATGATCTTATCTTCCTGTGCATTCATGAAAGCCTGCAACTGTTCTTTGGTTGCATCTTTCGGAGCTTCCTCTTTCAGTATATCGAGTACAAAAGAAACATTCAGGTCTGTAGCCAGTTTTACAATGGCTCCTTCTACTTCTGCTGTAGGCTGACCGATCGCTTTCAACACATTGTAATCAGCCATATACATACCGAGTGCACGCGCTTTTTGTGTAGCAGTACTTAGTTCAGCAGCTTTAGCAACAGGCAGCATATAAGTTAAATCACCCACTTTTACCTGAACTTCACCGCTGGACAAACGATAAGGAATTTCTGACTCCGGCATATCAGCCAGGAATTTAACAGTTTCCTGTTTTACTTCTTCAGTTAACAAATCTTTCGGCGCTTTACCTGCTATAACGGCAGCTTCTTCCGTCTTTTCGGCTTCATTTGATTTTTTAGCTCCGTTGCAGGAAATCATGCCCACCATTAATGCGGCTATTGCAAGCACGCTTAATACACTCTTTTTCATGTTACTTTATTTAATAATTTATATTCCAGCTTTTTTATTCTTCTCTCAGGAAACGTCCCGGAAACTCTGCGAATATAGCGATAATAGCTAATAATGCAAAGAAACCTATAATCAATAAATTAAAATTATAGGTAGAAATTAACATACTGCCCAGTTTTTTCTCATAAGAATAGAAAGGAGCCCTGCCAAACGGATTATCCGGAACAATATAAATCTGACCGACGGCCGGATAGATGCGATGCCCGTGCTCTTTATAAAAGTTACGGCCACCGGCTCCCATAACCAGGTCTTCGATAGCCGAATTATGATACTTTTTCTTCTGTTCAGTTACCCATTCAGCCCCTTTTTCGCGTATATCCTTTTCCTGTACCTGATCCAGATAGGCCGTAAAGTTATGAGCGCGTTCGTGCAACGCTGAATCTACCTTATCCAGATACGACAAGTAAGTTTCACCTTCATTGCGGGAAGCGATACGGGCGGCACGTCCCAATACGGCAAGTTCATTTTCTACCGTCAGACGTTTGTCCGGATCATCTTTTCCCTCCAGTTGTTCAGCCAGGCGACGCACTTCTTTCGAATGTATATTTTCATAATACTGCGCCAGATATTTTTCCCTCTCTATCGGGAAGTAAGCCTGATTGTAAGCATTATTGGCAAATTGCTCTACCATCAAGGCCTCGAAAGCCCAACGCGAAGGGATAATATCACCGATCAACGGGACCTTATTTTCCTTTGAAGCACTGGTATTCAAATCATCAAACTTGATAACCAATCCGCAAAGCAATATCTGCGGGATCAACAAAAGAGGAATAGTTATATAGATCGCAACGACAGAGTTCATCAACTGTGACAAAATCAGTCCCGTCAGATTGGCTAGGAAAGAGGTTGCCCAAAGGATACTCCACCAAACACCAAACATCTCCCATCCTACTCCTATGATCGTATTTCCCACTAAAATAAAAAGTAAGGACTGAAGTCCGGATACCCCCAGCAGGTAAACCATTTTAGATGTAAGATAGCTGCTACGGCTTAACCGGAGGAAATGTTCCCGCTTCAGGACAGGCCGGTCTTTTATAATCTCTTCGGCACTTATACTCAACCCCATAAAGGTAACCACAATAACCGACATAAAGATATAGGACACAAAATTCTTGTTAGCCAGCAAAGTATATTCGTCACCATCGACATACCGGGTAAGCAAGGCAACGATCAGCGCCAACAGCGGAGCTTCAAGCAACGTAATTGCCAGATATTGCTTATTAACCAGTTTTGTCCGGATATTCCGTTCCAGGAAAATACAAAACTGTTTGAACCAGGTCGGTTTTTTCTGCTTGCTGTCAGGCAGTTCCTTCTCCTCAACCGGTGTATAGGACGGACGCGACGAAATATATTTCTCGTGCCATTCTTCAGGTGTAAACTTCCGGATGTTCGTCTGGTTTCCGGAGTCGTTGATCTTCTTCGAGTCGATAATATTCAGAATCAGTTCCGGATTCACATTCCCGCAGGTACTGCAAACGCTGATATCCGGATCGGTATATTTCGCAGCTTGTTTGAAATAAATAATCGCTTCGATCGGATTTCCGTCATAAATGGGATAACCTCCCCGGTCCAGTAACCAGAGACGGTCGAATAATTTATAGATTTCAGACGATGGCTGGTGTATATTGACAACGACCAGCTTCCCCCGGTGCGTCTGTTCTTTCAGCAACATGATAACCTTCTCGGAGTCGGATGAAGATAAACCGGAAGTCGGCTCGTCCAAATACAGGATAGCCGGTTCACGGATCAGTTCAAGGGCTATATTCAACCGTTTCCGCTGTCCCCCGCTGATCGTTTTACGGATGGGGGAACCGACTTCCAGGTCTTTTATCCCTTCCAGATCCAATTCTTTCAATACATTTTCGACCCGCGCTTTGATTTCCTGATCCGAAAGACGGGCAAAACAGAGACGTGCCGTGAACCAGAGGTTCTGATACACAGTAAGTTCTTCTATCAACAAGTCGTCCTGCGGAACAAAACCGATCAACTGACGGGCTTCGGGGGCATCCAACGGGTAGCCGTTCACCGTAATACTACCCTCATTGGGACGGATATTCCCGTTCATGATACCCAACAAAGTAGATTTACCGACTCCGCTTCCTCCCATTATCGCGACCAACTGGCCCGATTCCAGGTTAAAAGAAAAGTTATGCAAACCGTTGGTACTATTCTTAAAAGTAAAATTCAAATCTCTACCGTTCAGAAATATAGCTTCCTTCCGTTCATTCTTATTATATACGGTCAGCAGATCACTGTAATAAACCGGAAGAAACAACGGTCCTTTCAACACACTACTATGCTGCCAGGCATAAAAGATACCCGGCGACAAAGGAATATCATTCATGAAAACGACACCTGAGCCATAGTAAGTAAAGATTTGCTTGTCAAACCGCCGGATAAAGAGTACACGAATAAAACCGTCCATCCCTTTACGGGTGATACGATTCCCTATGGCGGCATCCTCTCCACTGATAGTCAATAAAGAAGAAGAGGGTTTTCCGGTAATAAAAGCAAGTATATCGTCAAACTCTTCTTGCGGAATAGCAAAAATATCAGCCACCAGATGAAAGAGTGGCAAATGATTTTCAAACTCTTCCGAGTTCGAATAGGCGAACTCCACAAAGCGGACCAGAAGAAGCAGCTGTTCTTCCGCCACCAGCTTCACCTTCATCTGTTCACAGATATTGCGGATCACATTCTCCTTATCTACAGGAAAAAGCGGATCATCGTACATGCTGCGCAACTCACTGTATAACTCAATATACTCTTTATGGGAACGGACACCGAAATGACTGGACAAATAGAAATGAACTGCACGGCTCGCCTGTTGTTCTTCGATACGTACAGCCGAAGCAAAAACAGCAAACAGATTCAACAAACCGTTCAGAATGGTCTCATTCATATATTCACAGATAATAAAGAATTATCTTACAAAGATAAAATTAAAAATATGAAACAAAGAAAAAACTTACACTAATCCCCCAAAATATCCGAATATATAAACAATTATATTTCTTATAAAAGAAAGAATGTTATTTGTTTTTATTCCTTTTTATAGAACAATAAAACAATTCTCAAAAATATTCTTCAGTTTTCTTAAGACTATCAACCCAAAAATATTCTCATACTGTTTTCTAAAAGAAACAAGAACTAAATACATAAAAGTTTAACTTATATAGAAATGGTATGAAAACAAAAAGTAACACAGTAAAGAAATCCACTCCCATATTGGAGAACAGGAAGAGATTTGGAAATAATAAATTCATTCAAGGTCTGATTGTATTTGTTGGAATCGGATTATATTTCTTTTCACGCAAATCAAAAGTTAAGATCAAGCATACACTTTTATTAGCTACAATTTGCTTGTTTAGTTTTCTTTCGTTGTCATGCAGCAATAAAAAACAAAATAAGATCGATATAAACAAAGCCTTGGATAATGCCATAGAAAAAGTGGAACACGAGGCAGACAAATTAAAAAACACTTTGTATGAAACTAAGAAAGAAAACCGAAAGGGAACAGATAAGATAAAACATAAAGTAGAAAAAATATAAAAATAAAAAACTTATTACAATGGACTTACATTCAGGATTACCCTATTGGATAATTAAAAATCCTCTATTTGATTATTTTAATCCTTTGAAAAAGGATCTGGAAACGGATATAGTAATTATTGGTGCCGGTATTACCGGTGCTCTCATGGCACACGAACTATGCCGAACGGGACTGAAATGTTGCGTTGTGGACAAACGGAGTATTGCCACAGGAAGTTCTGCTGCCAGTACGGCATTACTACAATACGAAATTGATGTTCCGCTTTGCCGAATGGTAAAACAAATCGGTGAAAAAAAAGCGGTAACTGCTTACCGTTCTTGCCTTCAATCGATATCAGATATTGAGGCTGTTTTAAAAGAAACAGGAATTGATGCCGATTTTGAATGGCTACCCAGCATTTTCTATGCCAGTAATGAAAAAGGCGTGAAACTTATCGAACGTGAATATAAAATACGCAAACAACACAGACTTCCAACAAAACTATTAAACAAGGAAGAACTTTATAGGAAATATAAACTGAAAACCTATGCGGGAGCGTTACTCAATGATCAATCAGCACAGATTGATGCCTATAAAGCAGCGACACAACTCCTCTGGTATCACATGCAAAAAAATCATTTACAGATATTCACCCACACAGAAGTAACGTCATGTAAAGAAATATCTGAAGGCTGTCGACTGAAAACAAAGGAAGGCTCAATCATTCAATGCAAATATGTAATCATCGCGGCCGGTTTTGAAGCAGGAGAGTTTCTACCCAAGAAAGTAATGAAGTTAACTTCTACTTACGCGCTTATCTCTCACCCTATCGACCGTAAAGACTTATGGACGAAACATTGCCTCATCTGGGAAACTGAAGAACCTTATATATATGTAAGGACTAGCGGTAACCGCATTATCATAGGAGGAGAGGATGAAGAATTCAACGATCCAGAAGCAAGGGATGAACTGCTTCGAAAAAAAACGGAAATACTTGAAAAGAAATTTCACAAGCTATTACCTTCTGTACCTTTCAAAACAGAAATGGCTTGGTGCGGTACATTCAGTACAACAAAAGACGGACTTCCTTTTATTGGAACATGGCCGGGAACGAAACATATATTTTTCGATCTAGGATACGGTGGTAATGGTATCACATTCAGTATGATTGGTGCACAGATCATACGTAATACCCTACAAGGAATAAAGGACGAACGCAAAGATATATTTGGTTTCGAACGTATCCTCTAAACGCCACAAACCAATATCTAACAAATAAGAGAAGGAGGAACAGAGATCACTCTCATTCCTCCTAAAATAATGTCAAATCATCTGGAAAAATTTACATTTTTCACTTAGTGGTTTAACCACACCGGAAATCTGCTCCTACCATAAAAATCATAAAATAACAATCCTACCCAACTGGTAAAGACTATCAATATAACAGCTATCAGCCTTTTTCTTCTAGGAGCATTAAGATTCCAGATTCTAAGTGCAGCTTTTAAAGCCAAAACCAAGCCTATAAACCATATTGCTAAATAAACCATACCTGTTCCACACTTTTTATATTAGAACAATTCAAGTTCAACATGTTATTAAACGTATTCACCAAAAATTCCTACATTTCCCTACTTAACCATAATAGACTCTATTGGTTGCTGTTTACTTCTGTCCAAAGGTTTTGCATGATATTGAACAGAAGAAAAATCTATCGTGTTCAGATCTATACTCCGGATTGCGCTATTATACATCGTACGGAAATAAACTATACGATTTTGCATATCAGTAACTGAAGTCCATTGCGTTGCACTTGGTATATCGGCTACAACTTCTCCCGTAGCAACTTCTATTCCTATCGGAATATCAAAACTATTTAATATCTGAAAAGCCTGAAAAACCACATCTAGAGCCGTTTTCTGTCTGGGTGCCGAAGTCTGATAAAAAGCTGCACGTACAAAACGGGATGGCGGAGTCACATCACCCGGTATTCCCAGAAAACCGCTTCCAGAACCAAAAGGAGACAAACGGAGTACTCCTAAAGATTGCCCTGGTGCCGCCCCAGGAAACAAATTCACATAGTTATTAAGATTGGTCAATTGCCAGTCAAACCCAGGAGAATTAGTCAAGACTCCCAATGTATTTTCATAAAAACGAGGTTCTCCTCCTATTATTTCAAGCACAAGCTGACGCCCCGAAATATCGGCAAATCTCCAATGAACTGTTGAAATTTGGGGATCTAAACTGATAATCCTAACCTTACTTATAGCCTCTTTTATATCATCTACACTTGCACACTCCCCCAACAACCAAGAGACTAACTGAAGATCGGAGATACTTATATCTCTTTTAGAAGCTTCATATTTTTCATATTCTCCATATTTCGGAAAATAAAACAATCCGGCAGACAGCCCAACTTCATTCAAACCTTCTGCTATAAACTCCTTCTGTTCTACTGCAAATCCGACATAACCGTATCTGGCTTTAAAAGTCATACCATTAATGCCATCTGGTGTGTACGATATAGCTTGATAGCCACGTGGAACCACCACGTATTGGCTATTCAAATTACCTCCTCCCCATTCTATCGTGCGTGCCACTATTGTTGTTCCACTTTCACTTTTCAAAGTAATTCCCGTACACGCATTTGTTTTCAATGGGAACTTAAATATTAAAGCCATACCAAGAAACAATAAAAATAATCTTGTTCTCATACTATTTATTTTTGATTTTTATAAAGAAAACCAATACCAGCAATCAACGGGAGCGCATCTTCACAGATACGTCCCGTCTACTTAAAGAGAGATTTTATTTAATGATAATTTAGCAGATATATCATATATCGATTCTTTCCTGTGTTTTTCTGCTTCCGTATGCACCGGCCAAACAACACAAAACAGCTCCAATCAACAGGGCAAAGAAAGATATAAGAGCTGATCGCGCGGCAGCATCCGCAGCTTTATCCGCAGCTTCTAATGTATTCTGTTTCACTTCCTGCCATTCTTGGGTCGCTTTCTCCAAACTTTGTTCCAGATTCCGGATTTGTTTGTCTGCTTCGGTTGATGCCTTACGCATAATTTCCGTATACTGCTTGATCGCTTTATCGGCTTCAGCTTTTGACATATTGGTATTATTTGCCAAGGCTTTGGCCAAGTCATTACGATCTATACTTTTAGCCCAATTATTCGTTTGTTCTTTCAAACGGGTAAGAAAGTTTTTAAAAATTTCATCTGCATCTTCAGGAGAAGCAATCGCTTTCTTCACAGATTTTCCTAAGTCGGTCTTTACATTTTCAAGTTGCTTCTGCAAATAATCGGGTTGCAACTCTTTCACTTTGCTTTTTGCAAGCACCGCACGGATATCCTTCGGAATCTCTCCATCTTTCAAATCTACTTTAAAATCAATTCCACCGAATAATTCTTTCGCTTGATCCGAAAGTGCAGAAACTCCACTACCGACAATCGAGCCAGTTCCGGAAATAACCCCTCCTGCAACCGACGATGCAGCTCCTAATGCATTCATAGTTAACCTCGCAGCTCCAACAGTAAGTAAAACGCCGAAAAATGCCCCGACAATAAGTGTCGTGCCCCAAACCAGGAAGCCATGTATCAAACCATCTACTCCTGCTAATTTACCGGCTACGAAACCACCTGCAATCATGCTGACAATCAAAGCGACAGCAGTACCTATACCAACCGTAGTCCCAATACCCGAAACCGGATTATCTGCAAATGGGTCAAACATAAACAATCCGATACTGGAGCCTAATACCGACAATAAAATAGAAACAGCCAGCACTGTCACCACACCACCAAATACACTACCCCAGGAAACTCTTTTTTTCAATTCATCCCAATTATTTAAACGTGTCATAATGCTTAAATTTTAATCAATTACTCTGTTCTTAAAAATATAGAGACCATCTCCTAAACACATTACGGGATGATCTCATCCTTATTCGTTATTGTTCTACGTAAAGAATCACGGCGCGATTCCATTCCGGTTTATCGAAAGGAGGTTCCTTATCGCCAACCCATTCCACAATAACCCTATCGCGATTGATATTATAATCACTAATCAATATCCGGGCAACATTTTGTGCTCTTTCCGCAGAAAGCTTTTCGTTGATCTGGCTTGTTCCGGTTTTACGGTCCGTATAACCGATCACACGTACCTTAAACTGAGGATTATCTTTCAGATATTGTGCAATATTATAAATATTAACTCCCTGATAAGGATCTACCTTTGTTTGGTTGATTTTAAAGAGAACTACATTATTAATTAACGGATTTTCTTCAAATTCAACCACTTTCTCAGTAATAACCTCAGGCTCCGGACAATCTGGGCAATCTATAGGACGTTTTGCCAATTCCTGATTCTGAGCATACAATTCATTAATACGACTGTTCAACTCATCAATCTCCTGCGGATTCCTCAACTCGGCTTCCGAAAAAGTTGCCGACTTACCCACATTAAAGATCAGACCAGCCGAAGCGGTTCCCAAAATATCGTAGTTACCGCTACTCTTGACCTGATTAAATTCGCTTTTCACAGCTGTTGCAGCAAACTCAATAGAAAGAGTCACCCGGTCTGACAATTTAAAATTATTGACAATACCAGCATTGAGAGTCATACCGTTTACACGAGTATGTCCGCCGGCATAAGCCGGTTGATTTGCATAGTCCCATCCAAAAGCCCATCCGAATCCTACGTATGGCACAAAGCTATACACGCGTTTGGAATTATACTTCATAAAATAATCAGTCATACTCCACATTAAATCCGCCTGTACACTCGCATATCTGTTACGCGACCTAATAGTCGCATTGTCATTAAACGTATGCAGATTCGTCAGCCCCGCACCCTTGATACGAGTGCCCAAATAAGGATTAATCCATTTACCAAACTGAATTTCCGGCGCGACAGTGAAACGATGGAAAAAGTCGGCATCACTATTCCTGTCACCGAAATATATATTAGCACCTGCACCAGCCCCAATGAACCAATGGTCCCAGAAACCATTATTGATAAAAGTTGCTTTACGAGCCGGTTCCAAACTTTGACCTTCTTTTGTTTGGGCAAAAGAGGTTTGTATGATGCTAAAAAGCACCATAATAAACAAATACTTTTTCATGATTGGATTATTTTTGTGATGAAAAAAAATCGGGATCAGAAGCGATATCCCCAACCAAATGCAATTACAGAAGAATTGTCTTTACCAAAGACATATTTATATTCGACGTTAAGAAAGTTGCGCGGGTTAAGATTATAAGTCAATCCACCTCCCACATTAAAACCGAAATTAGTAGAACTATGAGAATCTAAAGTAACTTCTCCATCTTCTCCTTTTACAGTTCGTTTACCCTGAAAATTATTCTGTAAGTTAAACCCCGCCAAAGGATAAAGCGACAAGTGATCTTCTTTCAGATTAAATACATAGTGAGCATTGACATCCACATCCAATCCTGTTGTTTTATCCTTTGGAAAAAAGAACATCAGATCCGGTGCCAAACGTACATGATCCGTCAAATTATAACGCCCTTGAGCGCCCAACATGACTCGTTTAAAATCTGTCTGATAACCAAAATTTCCCAATAGTGAAAATTCTCCTTTTTGGGCAAATACGCCAAGGGATGTTATCAGCAAAAATGCTATAAAAAGAATCTTTTTCATTTGAATAATTTTTTAATTACACGATTAAATACATCTAAAACAATACTAAAACACCTATTTTATTATTCAATTCGCCACAATTTTATTATTCAATACATTATTCAGAAAATAATATATTGTTTCAATAAATAATGTATGTTTATTAAAATAACAATGGCATTTTTTATTTTGTTTTATCTGGTAAGATTATAATTTCGTGTTCTAAGATTTTTTCAGATTCATTAGTAGTTGGTTTTTTACTAAAAAAAGACATAAACAAAAAAATAACCCTCTTTCACAAGAGGGCTATCCCTAGATTACATTATACCAATGGAAAAGTAGATAAATAAGAGTCATTCAATCTCCGGCCTGTCGCCGCCTGTTCCGGGATTTTGCTGTTCGCCTACATACACGGCTACCATGCGTGGCATAACATAGAAACCAAAACAATAACCTGCGGCTTCTTCCGGTACAGTAGCCTCGATGCGGTTATTCGTACGCGTAACCACAGTCAAGTCTGTCACTTTGTGTTCGTCCGATTCTTTATCGGTTGTCCCATAAACAACTTGTACCGATCCATTACCTCCAAGTTGTGAGCCTTCCAATACGACCTTGTCATCTTTCTGGATGGCAAATGTATGATCACCTGTACTTCGCACAACTCCTGCCACCGTAACCAGCGAAGCTATAGCCAGCAGCCGACTCGCTCTGGGTCAGAAACACCGGTGCACTTTGCAGATTAGCACTCATAAAACGATTGAAATCAGACACATCCTTACTTCTTCTTCCTTTACGCTTCTTTTCGAAGCTTTCCTTAAGCAATCCGTGAAACGCCCTATACATCGCGACGATATTAGGGAATTTAATACGTTGGTTCACTTGGAGAGCAGTTTTGGGATTCGTCATTTTTTGAATACGTCCCATCATTACCTGCTTTCCTTCCAGGATGCGGTAAGTCAAATTGCCAGCCGATCCGCTAATCTTTGTCATGATCCATTACCGAGTGCCATAACAGTAAAATTAAGAGATCTGGAGTCTCGCCTACTTGTCAGGTTGCACTCTATTTTAAGAACCAGAGAAGGCGGAAAAAAGTTTGAGCTACTGAATAACCCAAAATTGTGTTCACGCAAAACCGGTTAAACAAACATAATTATTCTTACCTGTTTTAACATAGAAAAACCCCATCTTACCTCCGTTGAACCTCCGTTAAAGGTCCGTTTACCCCCACTCCCTATAATCGGAGGTAAAAGAGAGGTAATTCTTTAACAACTGGGCCGTTTTCCGACAGTTTATGTTAATACGATTTCAACACGATTTTTTTCGCAGTTGTTATAAGAAGTGAAGAGGTGGTATGCAATGATAAAAACATTCAAAATAGTTATAACTGTACATCATTATTAAATCATTAAAAAGTTGTTAATTTCATATTTTTACCTCGAACTATTTTTTTATACGAAGTGTTTTTAATATGTGAGTCAGACACGGTACCAATACTGATAATTCACTTTATAGTTCTTTTCATATTAACGTACAAAAAAAATTCATTCACATGTATTTTATATGGTATATTCTTATCGGAATCTTATCCGGTTTTATTGCCGGCAAGATCATGAGAGGAGGAGGATTCGGCATCCTCATTAATTTGTTGGTTGGTATTATCGGCGGTCTGTTGGGAGGCTGGTTTTTCGGTCTGCTGGGCATTGCAACTGCCGGTATTATGGGTAGTCTGATCACTTCGGTTGTCGGAGCAGTCTTGTTATTGTGGATCGTTTCATTGTTCAAAGACCCACATAAAACAGATATTTAATCTATTATTTATTCATCTTTTAAAACTATTAAATTTATGGAAGAAAATCGTTCAAAATTTTGGATGGGCCTGGGTTTAGGTTCAATCATCGGTGTAATAGCATACCGTTTTAGTTGTTCTTCAAAAGGAAAAGAATTAAAAGAAAAAGCATCTCGCTACCTTCATCAAATAGGAAGCAAATCCGAAGATGTTATTAATTCCGCAAAAGAGAAAGTAATGAATGCAGGAACAAAAGCAGCAGACAAAGTATCCAACGACACTTTCAAGGTCGCTGAAAAAGCAGATGAAATCAAAAATAAAGTGCACAATTTTGCCGATAACGCAAAAAAATAATTCCTGTTTTTGAAACAAAAAAGTATCTAAAACACATTAAACAACACCTATCGATATTGATTCACAATCCTATTTATTCATAGTTGAATATCCCTATTCATAAAAGATTATATCAACTAAAATAAACTACTTCTTATTTTTTTATTAGATGTATATCTTCTAATATTCATATGTATAATTAAAACTTTTGAATTATGTTTTATCATGTAAAAGATTTGCAATACAATGCTCGTGTTTCCGCTCCGGATCCACGTTTCGCCCGTGTCCTCCTTGAAGCATTCGGAGGGGCCAACGGAGAGTTAAAATCGGCAATGCAATATTTCGTACAGGCTTTTAGTTGCCATAATCCTCACCCCGACAAATATGATATGTTGATGGACATTGCAACAGAAGAACTGGGACATCTCGAAATTGTCGGTGCAACCATCCAAATGCTCCTCGGACCGGTAAACGGCAAAATGAAAGATGTGGTAGAAAACATGGAAATCAATAAGATGATGGACGGCAAAGCTGCCAAAGAAAATTTCATCCATCAAGCTTTCACCAATCCGCAATTTCTAGTCTCCTCTCCTGGCAGCCCAACACTGACAGACAGTAATGGCAACCCGTGGTGCGCTACCTACGTATCCGCTAATGCGGATCTTACAGTAGATCTTCGCTCCAACATGGCAGGAGAATGCCGTGCAAAAATAGGATACGAAAACCTCATTCCGCTAACGGATGACCCCTATGTGAAAGAAACACTCATGTTTCTTATGACACGCGAGGTAACCCATTTTCAACAATTCGAAGCAGCATTGGAGACAATTCAACCCAACTTTCCTCCCGGAGTGTTTCAAACCTCCCCCAAATACAGTAATTTGTATTTCAACCTGTCCAAAGGTAAAGATGCTCGTGGACCATGGAATGAAGGCGAAAGTACACGTTTAAAGGAAGAATGGCAATACATAGACGATTCCTTGCAAGAAGTAAGAAGTACAAATGGACTCGTCGACCGTAAACCTAAAGGTACACACCGCACGGAGAAAGAGGTACAACAAATGGACAAGAAACTAGCGAAGGAGCGTAGCAAAGAGGTTCTTTCATCCTTGCCCGAAGGAGCCATGAGTTGGTGTAGTTATCAAGATAAATAAAGGTAACAGGAAAGATGCTGTTGCCCAATATATATTTATTCATTTAAAAAATTACCGTATTATGAACAAGAAGAATGAAAAAAAACAGGTAGAAACAAAAGGGACAAAAAAAGAAACCCAAACAAAAGAAGGCAAGTGTTCAACTTCTGAAAAAAAATCAGCAAAGAAGTAACCGTAATACCACTTGCAGGTGATTAAAATTATTCCCGGCGAAGTTTTTCTTATTTCGCCGGGAAAACTATCCATAAATGATGTATTTCCACAATCAAGAAGAGAGCCGAAAACGAGACTCGAACTCGTGACCTATTCATTACGAATGAATTGCTCTACCAACTGAGCTATTTCGGCAACTTTATATATTATTTTGCTACTTGTTTTTCAATCCGGGCACAAAGGTAAGAAGTCTAATCGACATCTGAAAGAAGTTTTGCTAAAAAATCATCTAAATCTGCATCCAAATCTTTCAACAGCGGATCATCTGCCCGTAATACTTCATCATCGAGGAAGAGAAGCTCCTCTATTACAACAAAATCCTCATCCGTCAGACTGACAGAGAAAGGTTTCATGATATGGGGACTTTCAAAAACAGTTTTCGCAACTAAAAGAGTCAGCACAGATTTTACGGTGTTGGCTACCTGTTTATTGAATTGCTCTTCTTCACAAGGACAACCTACCCAATCAAAAACGATAACCTTATCCAGTAACCGTTCATCTTCATCATAGATTTGCAGTTCTCCGCTTTCAGCATCCGCCTGAACATATAAATCGCTGTAATAGCCGTTAGAATCTTCAGCTGTCAGCTTACCGATAGCAGAAGTAAATGTTGTCTCCAGGACAGACTGAATCTTTGCATTATTTGCACTCATAACTCTCTTTTTATTCTTTTTTCGAATCGTCTGTCAAAAGTAATAATAATTCGGAGAATATATGATATTATTCACCAAATTGCATGTTAAGTTTTTTATCGGAACGGATACGGTTGCGCAACACTTCTACATAAAGTGCTAACAGTTTAGTATTCTTGCCGTCCTCGCCTTCGCTTTTCTTAAATAATTCGTACGATTTATTTGCCCATTCATAGGCCTCGTCCAGGTTGGTCTTCATTTCATTACCCAACGCCAGATTGGAAGCAGCTTTGGCTTTGGCTTTCGGACTACTTGATTTTTCATAGAGATGCATCCAGTGTTCAGCAGCCTTATCCCATTTTTCTGATTGCGCATAGGCAGAAGCCTCTTTCCAACGGGATCCCATAGCATTATAATACCAGCGCGTTTCGCTATTCCAGTGAGGTACAAAATTAGGACTGGCCTTCGCTCCAATGTATTCGGCAGAAGCACGTAAAGCATTCTCGGATGAAGGTAAATATCTGTCGAGAAGGATCAGATTCGGTGCGTCTTCCATAAAGAAAAGGCTGTCAGCCACATAGACAGTAGCTAAGGGATTCGGCCTGTTGGGAAGATAACCACGCACAACACCGGACATTTTCACCTGGATCTCTCCTTCCACATAACCCTCAGCAAAAGCCACCACATTTTTCTTGGACTCAAACAACATCCGGTCCAGGGAAATCACAGCATCCGATCCGGTTTCGTCACATAATGCCTGTACCTGATCCTGAGTCAATTTTTTATCCTCGTAATAAACATCATCTTTGCGGACTGCATCGTGATAGAGAAGAACGTCATTAAAATAGGACATATCTGCCATCGACCTGCCCAAGCCGCGACATACGTCAAACAGAGCACTGTCGGCTTTCACCTTACAAGTATCCACCTTGTCACCAAACAGACTGAACTCACACCCGACATCATCCGGCTGAGGTACAGCGTTATTCACAACAAGAATCTTTCCTACACTTTTCGGAAATGTTATTTCGGCAGGGTTGTAAGTATCAATACCCACATAGCTAACAGAACTACAGGATGCCAATAAGCAAACACTCAATAAACAATACGCAACTCTCATCACTTTTCACTATTAGAAGGAGGCGCAAAAGATTGCGCCTCTAATTATACAATATCACTCACCGCCTTGAAATAGCCGATCGATTCAGCTATACCCAGGAAAGGATCTTTCATATCCTTTTCATATTCAAGGCTGCACATTCCGGTATAGTTCACCTTGCGCATCATTTTCATCAGCGCAGGGAAATCAATCTTTCCACGACCGATTTCTATACCGACACCTGCTTTCGACGAATCCGTCACGTCCTTGATATGCATATCAAACACACGGGTATGATATTTTTTCAGGTCGGTAACCGGGTTACATCCGTTACGCTGGTCATGACCAATATCCAGACACATTCCGATACGCGGATCCAGGTCTTTCGTATGTTCCCATACATCTGTTGCATCCGGATATGTTTTAATATCGGGTCCATGCAAATGGATCGCATAGTGGAAGTCATACTCTTTCACTTTCTTATCCACATAAGGAAGCAATTCGTAATTGGGTACGCCCACAATCAACTTCACCCCTACGCGTTTCGCATACTCGAAACCACGGTCTATCTCCGCTTCACTCTTCATATATATAGGACCAACGGCATAGCCGGTAACATTATGAGCAGCACATTTCTCATGAAATGCCTTGATCTGTTCTTCGTTACTATCCAGCGGCAGATGGAAATCCTTAATGCAAAGATAATGAATATCGAGTCTCTGCAATGTCTTCAAAGTAGTATCCAAATCAAAATTAACAAATGTATAACCAGCCATCCCCAAACGCCAAGGGTTTATTGACTTCGCCGCCTTTGGAATGATCCGGTCCGGCAAACCGGCTTTTACTACGCCTGCCGATCCTAACAATAATGCACCGGCAAGTCCTTGTCTAAAAAATTTTCTTCTAGAATTCTCCATGGTATAATTATGTAAATAATATGTTACGGCTTTTTCAATGGCAACACAACCGTAAAAACAGAGCCTTCGCCAAACACGGAAGAGACACTGATCGTCCCGCCCATTTGCGTAATAAGACCTTTACAAATTGCTAACCCCAGTCCTACCCCTTTACTCCAGTCATTCAGTTGAACGAAACGGCTGAATATCTGCTCCAGTTTATCTTCAGGAATACCTTCACCCGAATCTTCCACCGAGAAGATAACATCAGTCTCCGTCACCTCATAACCAAACCGGATAAAACCTTTTTCCGTATGCTTAATCGCATTGGTCAGCAAGTTAGTAAGAATTTGCGTAAGACGGTTACGATCGGTATAAAAAAGTTGTGGCGGGCACTCATTTAATTCCAATTTAACGTTCTCCGGCATCCTGAGTTGTATTACATTATATATCTCTTTCATCAGGACAGGCAAATTATGATCGGCACAACTGAGCGTCATAGTATTGGATTCAATCTTGGAAATATCAAGGACATCCGTGATCAGGCGCTGAAGCAGTTCATTATTACTTTGGATAATATCGGCATATTCCTGGCGGGTTTCCAAATCATCCTCATCTACCAATACCTGCGAAAAACCGACAATAGCATTCAACGGAGTACGTATTTCGTGATTCATATTCGCCAGGAAAGCAGACTTCATCCGGTCGGCCTCTTCCGCCTTCTCTTTTGCCAACTTCAATTGTTGACCATACCGATGGCGGCTATACGATATATATCCCAACAGACAACACAGAATTAACAGGAAAGCGGCCCCGCCTCCCATTTGGAGTAGATGAGAATGAGCCTGCGCTACTTCCAGATCCATCTGCCTGTTTTTCAACTCCAACTTATCCACCTCATGTTGTGTTTTCATTTCCGCCAGCTCCTGATAGAAACGAACCTGGGACAAGGAGTCATTCAAAAAGGCATATTCCTTATAAGCCAACGAGGCAGCCCTATCCCTTCCGCTTTCAAATAAAACGTCTGCCTTATCCTGCAACATTTCAAGATACCCCTGCATCGTCCTCCGCTCACGCCAGACAGGTAATAAAGAATCATAAACAGCCAAGGCTCTGTTATACTGCTTACTTTGTTTATAATATGCCCCGTAAATAGTCTGCAATTCACTTGAATAACTATACAACTCATGCTCCCGGATATATTCTTCCGCTTTCTTTAAATGTTTCAGAGCTTCCGGGAGTTTATCTTCTGCGATATACAGTATTGCATAATGACGATGCACCACATATTCCAAATAATAGAGGGGGTTTTCATTATCCAGCCATTCGATTCCTTTCTCTTTACAAATCTTGATATACTCTTCCAACCGATGGGTATACTTCATTTTCTTCTCCAGATTCGTAGATTTATTCATCAACTGCCGGATAATATTGACACGCTTGATTAGCGGAGCATTTCTCATCTCCATACTGTTTATAACCTCCTCATACAAAGCTACACCTTCCTCTTCCAGGTTATTAGATAAATAAAAATCAGCTAAGGCCTGATTCGCCATCTCCATTCCTTCCGGGAATTTCAACGTTACGGCTTCCTCTTTCAAACAGGTGACATATTTCAGCGCCTCTTCATTCTTCTTACTACGAGTCAACACATAAATATACCAGGCTTTCATCCTGAAATATTTAACCAGCCTGTTCTGTTCCAAAAATAAAGGCAACGCTTTTTGCATCCAGAAATACAGACTGTCGGGATTCTTTGAATAATAATACCGCACATAACAGAACATCGCATTCGCCTCCTGATAGCTATTTTTCTGGCGTCGTGCCTCTTCCAGCAAACGAGTTGTATACATAAAGCCAACCTGTTGCTGGACATGTTCCCGAGCTAAAGTATAAAGAGTGTCGAGCGACAACGTTTCTTTATTCTTTTCAGCGGCGTTTAATGTTTCCGGGGTACAATATCCCCAAAGAAAACAAAAACTGATAAACAGTATTCCCCTTAATACCCTCATTTCTTACAAACCTTGCATATAGATCAAGGCCTGCAAGTTAGCAAAAATTAAATAGATTATACCTTTTTAATAAAAGATAAAAATAAAAAGTCCCATATTTGTCTGATTCAGAACAAATATGGGACCTATAACAGGATAAAAATAGCTTTTTACTTCTTCAGAGCGGCAATACTTTCTTCGATCGACTTGATCTTACTTTCGGCATCCGCCTGTTTCTTACGTTCCATTTCGATCACTTTAGCCGGAGCTTTGCTTACAAAACTTTCGTTACTTAGCTTCTTCTGTACGGAAGCAAGGAAACCCTGCTGGTATTTCAGTTCTTCAGCCAGTTTTGCCAATTCTTCTTCCACATTGATCATATTACCCAGAGGAACAGCATATTCTGTTGTACGAACCAGGAAAGAAACAGCACCGGCCGCTTTATCGTCAGTCTTTGTAATTTCAGACAGGTTACACATCTTGGCAATAACCGGATTGAAAACATCATTATGATCGCCTAAAACCTGTAAAGCCAATGTATCCTTGTTCGGAATATTTTTCTGCAAACGAATAGTACGAACACCACTAACAATTTCTTTCACTACATCAAAAGCATCCAGATAGGCATTATCGACCGGAGCCACTTCCGGCATCAAAGCCACCATCAAACTTTCACCTTCTTTGCGCGGTTCCAATGCCTGCCACAATTCTTCCGTAATGAACGGCATGAACGGGTGAAGCAAACGAAGCAAGGCGTCGAAGAAACCAAGAGTCGCATCGTAAGTCGCCTTGTCGATCGGCAGCTGATAACCCGGCTTGATCATTTCCAGATACCAGGAAGAAAATTCGTCCCAGAACAATTTATAGATCATCATCATTGCCTCACTCAGACGGTATTTGCTGAACAGGTCGTCCACTTCGGCAATCGTCTTGTCCAACTGCATCTTAAACCACTTAACAGCAGTTGCCGATGCTTCCGGCTGTGCGATCGTATCGTCTACCGTCCAACCTTTGATCAGACGAAAGGCATTCCATATCTTATTATTAAAATTACGTCCCTGTTCGCACAATGCCTCATCGAAAGGAATATCGTTTCCGGCAGGTGCAGCCATCATCAGCCCCATACGGACACCATCGGCTCCATACTGTTCGATCAGCAGCAACGGATCGGGAGAGTTTCCCAATGACTTGGACATCTTACGTCCCAGCTTGTCGCGAACGATACCGGTAAAGTACACATTCTTGAACGGCATATCTTTACGGTACTCATAACCGGCCATGATCATACGGGCAACCCAGAAGAAGATGATATCCGGTCCTGTCACCAGGTCGCTGGTCGGATAGTAGTAATTGATTTCTTCGTTATCCGGATTATTGATACCGTCGAACAAAGAGATCGGCCACAACCAGGAAGAGAACCAGGTATCCAGACAGTCGTCGTCCTGACGAAGGTCGGCCATTGTCAACGCCGGATTCTTCTCTTTTGCCAGTTCCAATGCTTTTTCTGCTGTCTCAGCTACTACATAGCCACCTTCCGGCAGATAATAAGCCGGGATGCGGTGTCCCCACCATAACTGGCGGCTGATACACCAGTCCTTGATGTTTTCCATCCAGTGACGGTACGTATTCTTGAACTTAGGCGGATAGAATTTAAGTTCGTCATTCATAACCGGTTCCAAAGCGATCTGGGCCAGATGTTCCATTTTCAGGAACCACTGCATAGACAACTTCGGTTCGATAGGAACGTTTGTACGTTCGGAATAACCGACCTTGTTTTCGTAAGCTTCCACTTTTTCCAGCAAGCCGGCTGCTTCCAGGTCTTTCTCGATCTGTTCACGAACATCGAAACGATCCATACCGATATATAAACCGGCTGCTTCGCTCAATGTACCGTTATCGTTGAAAATATCAATGGATGGCAAGTTATATTTCTCGCCCAGCATATAGTCATTTACATCATGCGCCGGAGTTACCTTCAGACAACCTGTACCGAATTCGATATCTACATAATCGTCTTCGATAACCGGAATCACGCGGTTTACCAGAGGAACGATCACCTTCTTACCCCTCAGATGTTGGTTCTTCGGGTCGTTCGGATTGATACACATGGCAGTATCGCCCATGATCGTTTCCGGACGGGTGGTTGCAACAACAGCGTAACCGTCTTCGCCTTCAATCTTATAACGAAGATAATATAATTTACTATGTTCTTCCTTATAAATTACTTCTTCATCGGAAAGAGCAGTCAGAGCTTTCGGATCCCAGTTTACCATACGTACACCGCGATAGATCAGTCCCTTTTCAAACAGGTCCACGAATACTTTCAATACGCTTTCCGAACGTTTTTCGTCCATCGTGAAAGCCGTACGGTCCCAATCGCAGGATGCACCCAGTTTGCGCAACTGTTTCAGGATAATACCTCCGTGTTCTTCTTTCCATTCCCAGGCATGTTTCAAAAACTCGTCGCGGGTCAGGTCCGTTTTCTTGATTCCCTGCTGAGCCAGTCTGTTTACAACCTTTGCTTCAGTAGCGATAGAAGCATGGTCGGTGCCCGGCACCCAGCAAGCATTCTTTCCAAGCATGCGGGCACGACGGATCAGGATATCCTGAATGGTATTGTTAAGCATGTGCCCCATGTGAAGTACGCCGGTGACGTTAGGGGGCGGAATGACGATTGTGTACGGCTCACGGCCATCTGGTTTCGACTTGAAGAAGCCGTTATCCAACCAATACTGATACCACTTTCCCTCTACTTCGGCGGGGTTGTACTTACTTGCAATTTCCATATTGTTTTGTTCTAATTATATCCTTATTAAACACAGGCCAGTCAGCCTGTTATTTTTGAGTTGCAAAGGTACAAAAAATATTATCATATAATATGTTCCATTTATAAAATCAGGATACAAACAATTGTAACTTTTCTGCTAATAATACAATTTATCAGCCAACAATACGTATATTTGCCAAACATATAAAACATATAACTATGAAGTACTTAAATCCTAGAGCAGACCTTACGTTTAAACGTATTTTTGGCGAACATCCCGACTTGGTGATCAGTTTATTGAATGCCTTGTTGCCGTTAAAAGCAGGCGAAGAGATCACTGAGATCGAATACCTGCCTTCCGAGCTGGTGCCCGACAATCCTTTACGTAAATTCAGTATTGTAGATGTCCGTTGCCGTGATATGCAAGGACGTCATTTTTTGGTAGAGATGCAGATGTTATGGTCTCCCGAATTTCGCCAACGTGTACTTTTCAATGCTTCCAAAGCTTATGTCCGCCAACTGGATACCGGAGAAGGCTATGGACTGTTGCAGCCGGTTTATTCGCTCAACCTGGTGAATGAAGTTTTTGAGCCTGAACTGCAAGGCTATTATCATCATTATGCCATGGTGCATGTAGAGCATACGGATCGTATTATCGAAGGCTTGCAATTAATCTTTGTCGAGCTGCCCAAATTCACGCCTCATACCTATGCCGAGAAACGTATGCATATCCTCTGGCTCCGTTTCCTGACAGAGATAAACGAGACGACCCGTACCATCCCTGAAGAGCTACTCGAAGCGCCGGAAATCAAAAAAGCCCTGACGGTTCTGGAAGAATCGGCTTTTACCGATGCGGAACTGGCCGGTTATGAACATTTCTGGGATGGCATCGGCGTAGAAAAAACCCTCTACAATAGCGCTATACGCAGAGGGCTAGCTGAAGGGAAAGCTGAGGGATTAGCTGAAGGCAAAGCCAAAGAACAACGTCTGATAGCAGCCAATTAAAAAAAACAGGGAATCGATATCGAAACGATTGCCCAATGTACCGGCCTGTCTGTTGAAGAAATCGACAAACTGTAGTTTATTCGTATGATGAACGTCGTTGGTAGGGGGCGGTTCGCGAACCGCCCTTACTGTGTCGTTGTTTTCGAAACCATTCCACCATCCGTATTCCATTTATTAAAAGCAATCAGGGACAGAGGTGGTGCCACCAGACCATGCGATCGTCGGGCGGTTATTCAATTTCCGGGCGGTCGCTGGGGTCGGGAGTATCGGGAGAGTCGGTGCCACCCCATTCTTCCCAGAAGATATCGTCGGAGATGAGGGAACGGGTAGCTACCTTCCGGCCACTGGTACGAGTCGTTTCGGGGATAAACCGGACACGCGTGCCGATGATATGAGAGGCTTTTACCTTTTCCCGCGAATCGACACCCTGCTTGGTGGCAACGGCGGTTAAGTAAAAGGTACCCAGCCCGTCCAGTTTGACGGTACGGCCCTGCGCCATGTAGTCGCCCAATACACCGCCGAGGCACTTCAGTACGGCGAAGGTGTCGGCAGGGCTGACGGTTGATATTTCGGCCAGCCGTGTCGACACCTGGTTGGTGTTGACGGGCTTGCCCACTGTAACGGACTTCGGATACCAAAGCCCGTTAATTTTCTGTTGGATTCTTTTAAAAAATGCCATAATTTATATTGTGTTTATATACGAATATTCCTAATAAAGAGGTACCCTATTCAGTGACGGACCGAATGTGGTTCTGTGACGGACTGAATAGGGTTCAGTGACGGATCGAATGCAGCTCAGTGACCAACTGGTTTCATTCAATAGTTATCATAAGTAATATCAAGTGAATAAGTCCCGGTCGTCGGTGTGCTTATTTTGATAATAACTTTTATATTACGTTGTATGTAATATTCGGTACGTTCCTCTCGTTTTGCTTGCATGCCACCATCGTTCGTTTTCAATTCGATTTCCGTCATTCCAATATAGTAGTAATCATTCGCATTAGAAGGATTAACAAACTTATTATTCATCTGAAACCAGCATCGGGTTCTAGCGTCTTTACTCCGTAAAGTAAACTCAAAAGAACCTTTTTTTGTCATTACTTTTCCATTCAAGACAGTCTTAGGTCCATCCATCCAATCAGAATCATTGTAGTCATCAATATCAATAATAATATTTCTATCTGTATTATTATAAATTCTTACTGCGCAATCTGTCTTTGCATATTTATCCATTTCTTCCATAATCGTAATATTTAATTTATTATACATTTGTTTTATGAATCTCTTCTGCCAATAAACCTCCTTTCAGAAGCAGATTTTTAAATTAATATTCATCTTTCCTCTTTATTTGAAAAAGAGGTTTAAGTTTATTTCATCATCCTTTCACCGTCATTCTGCCGATTACATTATGATGGAGGCATTATGGGATGGCTTGTATCTTATCTTTATACTCCTCCCATAGGTCAGCCTTCTTATAAGCATCTACCGAACCAGACGGTACTTTTATCATGAACTTTAAGGGCAGACCAGTGCCTAAAGGATTATTTTGTACTGGTCCATAACTGCTGCTTGGAGGAGTTGTAGCCAGGCATTGCAATTCTGTCAAGGAGGTGCAACCCCAAACAATATTTAGACCTATACTATTCAAAGACTTGGGTAGTGTAATCTTTTCTAAACGACTACAGTTATGAAAAACATTAGCGCTTATGCTTGCCAGGCCTTCCTCTATTGTTATAGTTTTTAAACCAGAACACCCGTAGAACGCACCTTGACCGATACTTTTTACTGATGCCGGAATAGTAATATTCGTTAATGAACTACATCCGCTGAATACGGCTTTAGGTAAAGCTGTTACTTGATCTCCTATTTCGATATTGGATAATGCAGAACATCCATTAAAGGCAGCTTCACCGATATTTTGCAACCCTTTCGATAGCTTCACGGTGGTCAGATTCGTTTTTTCATCGAACTGATTTTGGGGAATAGCATTCCCCTCCAAGGTCGCATCTTCCAAATCTATCTCCACCAGTGACGTTAACTTGTTAATTTTAGCCATATGTTCCGACGTTAATGTTCCACTGACTTTCAGATTCTCCACATTGGGATATTTCTCCAACATGGCTTCCAGGTTATCCGCATTGCAAGAAAGAGTCGCGAAAGCTCTCAAGGAGATGGGATACTCGGATTGCTTTCCATAATAGTTGGTAACCGTAAAAGTCAGCGTTGCCGTTAGACCTTCATCTTTCGTTGGAGCCTTGACATAGTACACATAATTCGAACCCTGTTGAGCAATTGTCCAGTCTTCACTAGGTTGTGAAGATGATGATAAAGATAAAACAAAGGAGACTCTGGAACCCTCTGCCACCTCGGACAAGGTGAAAGTTATATTTCCATTGATAATCACTAACCTTTCTTCTCCCCTTAATACAACCCGGCCCTCTTCGTCTGTTATAACCAGCGACAGTGTTTTATCATAGAGTTGAACCTTTATCATTTGTCCATCCACTTCAAATGTGACATAGTCATTGTAGGGATCATCTTCTGTTATTTTAATAGACGAACCTGTACCGGCATCGCCTTTATCACCTTTGTCACCGGTGTCGCCTTTATCGCCAGACACTTTATTCCATGTCTTTCCATTATCGACCGAGAGGTAGAAGGCGTCGTCCTGCCAGTTGCCGGCAACGGAATCGACTTTTAACTGACGGCCTGTTTTCAGTTGCGGCGTTGGGCGGGAGTGCCGTTGGTGCCGTTGGTTCCATTGGCTCGAATAGGTGCGCCGGAGGCATCGGTCATCAAGGAGCCGTTCAGCGTCCAATACCAGTTACCGTCTTTTTCTTGTTTCAGGCTGACGAGCGGGGTGTCGCCTTTATCTCCTTTATCGCCTTTCTGCCCATTCAACAGGGTGATGGCGCCACTCTTTTTAAAAGTAATAGTATATCCCTTTTGGGTGTCGCCCTCCATGATGGGGACGACGGAAAGGATATAGTCGCTCTCATCGGTTATTGCCTTCAGGAGAGCGATTTCATCACTGGCTTTTTTCTGCCATGTTTCTAAAGTGATCATGCGCTCTTCCAGGTTCCTGACGGCATCCCAAATGGCGTCATCATCATACTTGCAGCCCGCCAGTGATAGCACTGCGATGGCAATCAGAAGTAGGTTCTTTGTTTTCATCTCTTGTGTTGTTATTATAATGATTTGCGCAAATATCTGTTTTCCATCTAAACCATTCTTCCCAAATTGTAATTTGGGAACTCTTTTTCAACATGAAAAAGAAGCAATTGATAGGAATACCTCTATCCGGAAGAAAAATGATAAGAATACCTATGCAGGTTACCAGGCGCTATTTTTACGGAAGAGTGCGGGGGAAAGGCCGGTTTCGGTTTTGAATAGACGGTAGAATGTTTGCTGGCTCCTAAAACCGGCAGAGAAAGCAATGTCGAGGATGGTCGCACGGTCGGCGGGGTCGGACAGCCGTTCGATCACTTCACGCAGGCGGAAGTCGTTAATATACTGGTTAAAATTTTTGTTCTGGATGGCATTGATTACTCTCGAAAGGGTATTGCGGTGTACATCGAGCCGGGTTGCCATCGAGTCGAGTGTCAGGTCGGGATCGCGGTAAAGATGTTCCTCCTCCAGTAAAACATGTACCCGGTGCATCAACAAACGGTCGTCGTCGGCAACAGACAACGGTAACTCCTCGATCGTCTGCTTCCGGGCCCATTCCCGGCTACGCTCTACCAAGATACGGTAAGCACTCCGTTTCTGCCGGTAGAGCATCCATAAAACAAGCAATCCGGCGGCAAGCAACACACAGCTGCCCATAATCCATCGCAGCAACCGGCGCTGCATGGCGATCCGGTGGGCTGCCGTCTTCTCCCGCTGTGCCGACACCTCCTGTTCTGCGCGGAGCAATACCTGTGCATTGAACCGCTCTTCCCGCCGGTGACGAACAACGGTTGCCGAATCGAGGTAAGCCTGAAACAACGGCATATTGCCTTTCTCTGCATAATACTTATACATCAAGGGATACAACCGGAGATAAAGGGGATTGTCGGCTCCGGTCTTTCCTTTATGCAGGTAGACAAAGGCCGAGTCGATCATGGCTTTTACCTCCGCGGGGGCTTTCTTTGCCTGATACACTTCGCCCAGTCCGGTGAAGATCGTGGCGGCCAGGGTATGGTTCCCTTCCTTACGGGCAAAGTCGGCGGCATAACGGTAATAATCGGCCGCGTTATCGTACGATCCTCTCAAATACAGGTTATACCCCAGTTCGACCAAAGCCAGATGATCGTAATAGGGACGGAATTTGATCATATCGCGGCTGGTTATAATGGAACGGAAATAGTAATCGGACGAGTCGAGCTGCTGCTCCGTACGGAAATAGTTGCCCAACTCCACACGGGCACGGATATTGGAACGGTCGAAAAAGAAACGGGTCGTATCGACCAGCGCCTGGCGAAGGTAAGAGAGCGCACGGGGATAATCGCGGAAATCCATATAAGCCCGTCCCAGATGGAAAAACATTTCCCGCCGTTCGGTATATTGCCGGTCGGTCAGTTTATTGAGTTCCTCCACGACACAGGGGGCGAAAGCAAAGGCATGGGCATAATGTCCGGTGCGATAGTTGGATATAAAATCGAAGTTCATCGCCCGTATCCGTGATACGGCATCGCCCTCTTTTCCGGCCCGCACGGCAACTTCCCTGACAATCCGGTTGCAGACCTGCAAAAGGTTGTCTTTATAATAATCGAGTACCGACACTTTCATCAGGTCTGCTTCGTTGGCCAGCGCTTTGCTCTTATAGCGGCGGGCGGCATCACGCATGCGCTCCACTTCTTTTTCTGCTTCTTCCAAGCTCATATAGGAGACATAATCATGGTAATAATAGTATAATTCGTCCGGCAAAGCGGCATATCCTTCAGTGGCATACCTATAAAACAATGTATCGGCATTAAACAGGTATTTGCTCCGGTCTTCTTCGCTCTTTTCGCGAACCTGATACAGGTGGTGCATCGGGTTGTCGTACATATGCAACAACAATGTGTCGGGAACAGCGGCAAAGGCTGTCGCTCCGAGTATGAAAAACAGAATATTAAATACGATTCTTCGGGACATTGTCGTTAATATTAATAAGAGTGCATATTTAACCGAGTTCTGAGAGAACCCGGTCACAACAAGTTCCTTTTGCCGGAATATCAGTAAGTATGGAACACTTTATAAGGCTATTTAAACCAGGACAACGTTAAAAAACAAGTTCTTTTCTATAAATAAAGCAAGGATATTAACGAATTGTTTCTATTTTTACCGGATAAACACCACAGTTCTCTCAGAACTATGTTATTCAAGCATTCTTCAAACATGCAGCAGGACACATGTTCTTTTACTTATATCTATCTGTATATGAGAAACTACGGGGCAAAAACAACCGGGACAAACACCTTAGCCGTATCCACCTGCCAGTCCGGTCCTTTTTCAATCAGGCGGAGGGCTTCCTTATCGGCCGATTCACACAGGCTTTGTTTTACTTTCAAATCGACAGGGCGTCCTTTTTCATTGATATGGAATTCAACAACGACTGTTCCGCTCACTCCTTTGCAAAGGGAATCCTGCGGATGGATAAGTTCCTTTTTCAGATATTCGCGATAAGCTTCTTCGCCGATTACCGGCTGAGGTATATGCCGGGGCATCGAACGGGTTAAGGCCTTAGCTGCTACAGGAGCTTCCTCTTCCGCAACTATATCGGCTACAGCGACATCTTCACAAGGTGCGGAATAAACTGCTACCTGGGCTACAGAGGTTTCTGCAACAACAGGAGCCGGTGACTGAGGGGTGCCTTCAGAGACCTTCGCTTTGGTCTCCCCTGCTCCCGAAGCGCTTTCATGTTCTTGTATGGAGTCGGCTGCAATACCCGCCAACGGTACTTGTTGCAACGGAGCCGCCTGTTCCTCCATAACAACCGCCAGCGGTGACTGTGCCGGCATACCTAATTGTCTGCCCAGCCAGAAATAACTACCGAAACCTAAACAAATCAACAGGCTGGCGGCAATACTCCATTTCGTTATGTTGTCGCGGTGCGAACGGGTACGGTGGGAAATCCGGCGGCGCATCTCTTCAATACTTTCCACGTGATTACCCTCTACGGTCTGGTAACCGTCGAGCGCATCGGAGAGGAAAGGATCTTTCATCGCCTCTTTTTCCAGGCGATGGGCTTCCTTGCCTTTTTGTGAACCTTGTATGTATTGCATCAGATTGTTCATTGCGCCATTCTCTTTTCTATGCAACTTTTCAGATTGCGTTTGCCATTCTGAATATAACTTTTTACACTTTTCAGCTGATATCCGGTCTGTTCCATGATATCGGCGTACGACATTTCTTCCATAAAGAAAGAGAGGATACAACGTTGCTGCGGTTCGGGCAGTTTCTCCATGCAATGCTTGAGGGCTGCCGTACGGGCATCGTCGCTTGTTTCTTCCTTATCTAATAGATGCAAAATATCGTACGTTTCCACAAATTGTTGGTCAAAATCAGTTGCTATCTCCAGATTTTCTTTCCGGAGCAACTGGAAACAATAGTTCTTCGCCACACTGTAAATCCAGGTTCTGAATTCCCGTATCTCGTAACGTGACAGTTTAGGCAACAAGTCTTCAAATAATTGCATCACAGCATCCTGTGCCTTGACCTCTTCCTGCAAGTATTTCAGACACAAACCGTAAATCAACGGGATATAACGGTTATACAATTCACCGAAATAATCACTTTCCCCGGTTTCCTTATATAATCGTACCAACTCACTGTCGGAATAACTCGATATGTTACGTCTGAAAAATAGCAATTTGTCCCTGTTTTTTCTACAAATATAAACTTTAAATCTAAATGATTACAATAAAAGCAAAAATCCCGATTATCTACACCCGACTTAATTATTACGACGATATTCAGTCGGTGTCATCCCGTAACTCTGTTTAAAAGCCGTACTAAAATAACGAGCGCTGGAAAAACCGGCACGATCTGCAACCTCCTGAATACTCATTTCTTTATGAGAGGAAAGCAGGCGGGTTGCCTCGACCATCCGGAACCTGATCACATAATCGCCAATTGAAATATCCGACAAATGGCAAAACTTGCTGTAAAGCGTCGTACGGCTCATAGCCATCCCTGAAGCAATAAAAGCTACATTCAAATCCGGATTAGTCAGATTCTCACGAATCAACGTATTCAATTTTTGCATAAACTGTTCATCCGCATTACTTACAGCATCCTCTTTAGGAGAGAACAGACAACCGGACTCCCGATAACGTGCACGAAGCTGATCACGTTGTTTCAATATATTCTGCAAAATTACTAACAAAGAATCTACATCAAACGGCTTTGCCAGGTATATATCCGCACCAGACTTATACCCTTCGAGCGAACTCGCCTGATCTGCTCGGGCTGTAAGTAAAACGACAGGTATATGACTAACTGTCACATCGTTTTTGATCCGGCGACACAGTTCATAGCCATCTGTCCGAGGCATCATCACATCACTCACTATAATATCCGGCTGATATTGCCCCAAAAGTTCCCATGCTTCTTCTCCGTCTGCTGCCACATAAACTTCTTTAAACTCAGCCTGCAAAACACCGGACAGATAGTTGCGTAAATCTGTTTCATCTTCGGCCACTAGTAAGGTGTATTTCGCAAGCGATATATCGGCTTGCCCTACCCCAGCATTCTCTGCCGTCACACCGGCATTCTCCAGATCAAAACCGACTACCTCACTCGACTCTCCCGAGACAAAGGCCTGTTCCAGCGGCAGATCGAAATAGAAAGTCGCACCACCGTCTTCATTATTATAAGCCCCAATATTACCTCCATGCAACTCCACTAATTTACGAGCATAAGCCAATCCGATTCCACTACCTTTACGATCATGGTCACCTTGATAAAAACGGGAAAAAAGACGGTCCATATCTACATGTTCCAATCCAATACCTTGGTCAGCAAGAGAAATACGCACATTTGTTCCTATGCGTTCCGTACAAATAACCAATAGAGTATTCGGTCGCTGAACTTCATCGCGTTTATCAATAAGTTAGATAAAACGACACGACATTTAGAAGCATCGAAGGGGACTTTCTCCACTGAAGTATCCAACTTGAATTCCAAGCAAATTCCACGAGCTTCAAATTCCGGAATGAAATCATCCGTTACCGACCCTATCCAATCATTGAGATTGTAAAAACAGATATCCATGACATCACCGTTCGTGTCCGATTTTTGGGCATCGAGCACCATATCTACTATTTCCCGCATCCGGCTGGTCTGCAACAACAAGCCGTTCAATTGGCGATACACATCTTCATCCGTCACTTTTCCGGATTTCAACAAACGTTTAAGTGGGGCATAAATCAAGGTCAGTGGCGTACGCAGTTCATGACTGATATTAACCATAAAGCGAACTTTCTCCTCATAGAACTTACGTTCATGTTCTTTCATCGCCCAAGCAAGTTCGCGCTCCTTCTTCTCCATTATCAAACGGATACCCCATCCGGTTATTATCAGAACTACGGCAATCATTAATGCTATAAACCATACCCGCTGCCACAAAGGAGGAACCACATTAACGGTTAATAATTTCAATGGTACACTCCAATCTCCGTTCCTCTTCCCATACGAAACCCATAATTCATAATTACCAGGAGTAAGAGCCGGAAACGAAAATGCATGGCTGGAAGTCTCCAATAGTTCCTCACGATCCCCCTTAATGGCAAAACGGAACAATTTTTTCCGCATCAAATCCTTCTCTTTTACGATGACACTCAGTCCCAGGGAAGCATAATCCCATGGGACGGAAATGACTTGTTCTCCAAATATACCGTCCGGATGAATTGGCGAACCATCCAAAGCCAGATTGATCAAACTGACGGAAAAATCTTCTTCCTTTTGGAACTCCTGATCAGGTCGTATTCTTACAACTCCATCCACACCTGCAATATAAATATCTCCGGAAGAGGTTTTTAAAGCCGGCTGCGGTAAAAACTCACGTGTAAAAACACCATCGGATTCTCCGAAAACGATTACACGTTCCTCCTGAGAAACATACGCATATAACCCATCATGAGTACTCACCCAAAGACGATCATGAGTATCGAAAGCTAAAGACGTAATCCCGATAAAACGCTTCGTATCAACAGTATCTATCTTTTGTGTAGTGCGGTCATATACATATAATCCGGAAGAAGTCCCCAACCAGAAACGTTTATTTTTATCTTGTTTTACCGAAATAATTGTTCCGAATTCTTCCTTTGTCACGAATAGCGGACGTAACTGTTTATGCGGAAAGTCCAATACATATATAGCCTTAGAAGAACTTATGTAACACGAATCGCCAGAAACAAAACAAGGAGCTAAAAAATTATGAGGTACCATATCTTCCGGCAAAGATTCAAATTGTTGTTTTTTTGTGTCATACACACAAAAATAATTATCTGTTAAAAGGTAAAAACGGTTTTCATCCACACGATACAAACGAACCGCATTCCCTAGCAGAAATAAATCATTTCGAACATTCCCCCAGTTTAACCGAAACTCCCGGCATTCTCCGGTCGTTTTATTAAAAAGACAAAGGCCGACACCAAATAAAGACAACAACAATTCCGAGTCACTATAGGGCATAATGGAAACAATTTTCATATCCGATGTTTTAGGATATTTCTGAAACATTTCCTTTACCGGATCAAACAAATTAAGACCACCACCATCTGTTCCCATCCAGATTTTCCCGTCCGTATCTTCATACATGGAAGTAACCGACTGGAAACTTAATCCATAAGACACCCCGGGAGGAGCATCCCGATAGGTAGTCATAAAAACGGGTTTGATTCCTATCAGTCCCCCCCGGATACTACCAGCCCATATGTTATCTTCATCATCAATGTAAAGACTGGCAAAAGAATTTACCGGAAGAGAGTGATGATCGCCAGGCAGATGCATGATAGCTTTCACAGACTTATTCTTGTAATTATAAATATTGATACCTCCTCCATCTGTCGCCAGCCAAAGTTCACCATCTTTTTCCCGCATATCCTGTACGATATTATGAGTCAATCTGTCTGGTGCTTCCAGATGTTCCAATAGCTCTCCGTCATAACTATAGCAATATACACCTTTATTATAAACTGCCACCCAAATCCTCTGCTGTGAATCCAGATACATCGAAGAAATATTCTTTTCTTGAATAAACGAGACCTGCTCTATCTCTCCGGTATCCGGATAATACCACCAAAGCCCACTTCCCAAAGAAGAAAACAAAACCTTCCTATCCTCTTTATTATACAAAAAAGCATAATTGGGTAATAAATCAGGTAACTGCCCCTTTTCCGGACATTTAAAAATCTTTTTTTCTGCATAGGAATAACAAAATCCCCCTTTCTTTCCTAAAAAATAGATTCCATCCGGCATAAGAAAACAACAAGTTACAACCACCGGTTCACCATCTATTTTCTGACGTATAAATTTTTGGGTATCACGATCGAAATAAGCGAGTCCGCGACTGGTTCCAACCCAAATATGTCTTTCCGCATCTTCTTCCAGAAAAACGATGTCATTATAAGGGAGAGAATGCGGATTGTCTTTTTCCTCCTGATAAACCGTTACCTTTTCTCTGTCAAAACGATTTAACCCGAAGCGGGTACCGATCCATATAACGCCCCTGTCATCTACCAATACACACTTTACAGAAGACTGCGATAATCCGTCCTGTAAAGAAATCTGTTTAAAATAATATTTTGGGGTTGCACAAAGCTCCCCCGTTAAGAATACAAAAAACAATAATAGATTTAATTGTAGATACTTCCCTAATATTTGCATAACTATATATCACCCATTGTTCGACAAAAATACAAAATCATCCGAAATACAAGACCTGTATAGCATAAAAAACGATTCCTGAATTTTCCTGAACGATATCGAACATAGGGAAATACCCCAAAAGCATAGATTTGCAACAGGTAAAATTAAACAAAAAGTGTACTATTAAAAGTTTTTTATGTTACTCAGGGTTGGTATATATTCTATTTTTTTGATTATGATGCTCGTTAAATGCATCTTACCGGACGAAAAGCCGGAAATCATTCCTTTACCTCAACAGAGTGTATTAGATAAGGGGGATTTTATATTCGATCCAACAACCCTTATTAGTGTCGAAAATGAAAAACAGGCTATGATTGCCCAAGAATTGACCGGTATATTTAATCAAGCAGCCGGATTCAGTCCTCAAATAGCGATACAAGAAAAACAGGCTGATATCATATTCCATACAGACATGAGTTTGTCGGCAGAACATTATAAACTAAACATCAGTCCATCCTGTATTCTGGTAGAAGCTTCAGGAAACAAAGGATTTTTTTACGCGATACAAACTTTGCGCTTTCTGCTTCCTCCGGCAATAAACAGCCAAACACCGGTAAAAAACATTCAATGGAATGTTCCGGGAATGACTATACATGACGGTCCCCGATATAACAATCGGACAATAGTACTACACACACCTTTCAATCTCATCCCAAAGAATAATCTCGAACAATTGATCGATTGTATGGCCATGTTAAAAATAAACCGACTTCATTTTATACAAGAACCTTACGATAGAACACCGGAAATACAACAGGGATTAGAAAACATGACTTCATATGCCCATTCTAAAAAGATTACGATTTCAAGCGGGATGACGCGATCAGATGGCATTATATCCAATCTTCCTTTCTATGTGGAACAAATCATCCGGAAATCCAATATCAGCGATTCCAAGGACGACAGAAAACTATTATTTAAACATTTAGCCTCTATTGCCGAAAAAAGCTGGTCAAATCCTCTAGAAGCAGAAGGCAATAAAAATTCCAAAAGAGTGGAAATGCTCGCTTTATATATAGAAAGCAAGACTTTATAACGGTAGAAAAAAAATAATAGCAACACGTAACTTATTTATCCTTATCATATCTATTTGCCTATGTAGCAGTGCTGATGAGAAAAAAAGTCAAGCGTCTCACCAGCTTTCAGGTCGTGCCCTTTTTTAATAACAACCATAAACAGAAAATAGTTGATGATACCGACAACCTCCAAACAGTGTTCACGCGAAACCAGTTAAACATTCACAAATATCCCTATCGATTTTAACACAAAATATCCTTGTCTTACCTCCGTATTAGCTCCGTTGAACCTCCGTTAAAGGTCCGTTAAAGGTCCACTCCCTACAATCGGAGGTAAAAGGGAGGTAATTCTTTAACAAATGGGCCGTTTTTCAGCAGTCTATGTTAATGCGATTTTAACACGATTTTTTTCGCTGTTGTTATAAGGAGTGAAGAGGTGGTGTATATAAAAAGATAGTTTCACTCACAATATTAAAAAAAACACAAGAAATATTTGCACATAAAAAAACCAATCATGATATTTGCAATATCAAAATGAAACAAATAAATTTTTTCATAGTTAAGGTTTTGGTTAATTTGTAAAGGTCTCATTTGTGAAAATGGGCCTTTATTTTTTATCTGCGAATTAAAATCTTATGCCGCTCGATGACAGCATTATCTTTCATATTTCCACCTAAGCACGGTACATGCCCCGCTGTCAAAATCCATTCTGGAGAAATAATAACCCCTCCACCAGTAAATTCACCATTAATAAAAATCGCAGCCTGAAAAGGACGTTGAGATATATCAACTGCAGTACCTTCAATAATTCGAAGTTGAGCGTTAGCTATAAATTGTACAACTAAACAAAATAATAATACAATCAATTTCATTTGTTTCATGTTTTATTTGTTTCAAATAATTATCGTTTTCTCAATTCTTGTAAAAAAGCCTTCGGATATGATAATGAATCAAACCCATAATCCAAACCGTCCCAAGCATTAAATGCGTCTTTGTCTATCACCCTATTATTAGTTATAGATGCTGTTACATATACAGAATACAATGTTACCGGATTATTTGTTACCTCATACAAGTAATCAAAAGGAACTTGATATTTGTTTAGTTTCTTCGCTTCAACACCAAAAGATTTATCCATTATATCCGATACAACATCCGTAAAAAAAGTATCTCTTTGGGCTGATGCATAATACTCTCCGGCATATTGGGAGTAAGACATTTGTACAAACGTTTTATTTGAATAAGGTATATACCCTACTATAAAAGCCGGTTCATCTTCCAACTCCAATACAATTTTTTCATCTTCAATCTCTTCATAAAAGAAAAGTTCTTCTTCACTGCACCCTGCCACCATTACCAACAACAGCAGGGAGAAAATAAGTTTCAACAGTTTCATGATCTATAATTTTTGTAATGTTTCTAACTACTTTGACAATGCCTCCAATATTTGTTTTCTGGTTTTACGAAAATGATCTCCATCGGTGTCATAAAGAGTCCAATGGAATACAGTCAAACGGCAAAGCTCTTTAGCCAGTTCGGGATCTTTCTTTTCCAACATCTTTAATAAAGTATAATCTGCAATCCCATCACGCATGGCTTCCAGACGAATTGAACCATACAGTTTGCCGTTATCCGGATAAACAATCCAACTGTCTCCTCCTGGTAAGGTATTTCCGCTTTCCGTATTCATTGTAGTTGTTTCTTTATAAGGATCGTTATCGGAAAACCACTGATTGAATCCCCAATGCAAATAACCGGTTGCTCCGTATTTGTAATTAAGCCAATGAATCAAACGAGTTTTAATGAGAGGCTGCTCCAAGAAGCGATTGGCAAAATCTCCCTGAGGAGCCAGGCAAGTATAAAACCATACTTCGTCACCTTTCCTCTGACGGTCGCAATAAAAGTCATAACCGTCTTTGTAGAAATTCAACTGTGGGACCCATATATCTAACGTATTTTCCAAATCATGTGAATGGCAAGCTTCGATAATTTTAATTTCCGGAGCCAGCTGCTTAATAAAACGAGCTATTTCTACGTAACTTTTTATGTTTGAACTAATAGGTTCGTCTGCAATATGTTGTGCATATATTTCTCCTACTTTCAGTTCTTTTAAATGGGACATCAAGCTAGGAATGAATTGCTTATAAAAATTTTGCGCATTTTTAGATGAAATCGGATATTGGATCATCTTTTTTTTCCCATCTTCATATTCGGGCACATAGGGTTCAAACTGGCTATCCCAATTACCGGAACGTCCTGCAATATGCCCGCCTTCGATCATTTTCAATACACCTGCTTTTTCGAATATGGAAATCATTTTATCAAATTGCGTATAATCAAATGAATAAATGCCGTCCTTTTCCTCAAATTCGATATATTGTAACGGAGAGACCAATATTACGTTTGAATAACATTCCTTCAACTTTAAGGCTAATTCTTCGACCATCTTCCAATATTCCATAGAATAAAGTTCCACGTCTTTCCCACCATTAAAAATTTTCATTTTTTCCGGAGATGTGCTGAACCAGTTAGTCACCCATAAAGAAGGCTCTTCCAAAACAACAGGGTACACTTTAATCCGAATCTCCTTTTCCAACCGGACGGGTTTGCCTCCGGCCTTCCCCGTCAAGCAAAAAGTAGCCTTATAATCGCCTGGGACAGCATTTGCCGGGACAGCGGCTGTCAACCAGATAGGTTGCGCCATATCGCGTGCGACATTCCAACGGTCTTTTTCAATGATTGGGTCCGGATAATAATGAGACAAAGAGGTAATCGCATCTTTTGCCCGGTCAGGTGTTTGACGGCTTACTCGCACATAGTCCACAAATCCGGAACGTACGGCAGGCAACGTCTTTCCTTGTTCATTTGTAAAAGTAGAAACTTCCACTGATAAATCCTCCAACATTTCAGAACTACGGACAACAAACTGGAATGTAGCATGTTCTCCAGCCGCCACTACTTCTGTTTCGTCGTATTCCGGGAAAAAGTTTGATTCCCTGAACACTTTCAGAAAAGGATCCACTTGTGAAAAACTAACGTAATTTCTTGTATCAGAATTTCCTGCACATGAGACAAACAGTATGCAAAATAAAAAATAAAAAAGATGCTTCATGATATATGCTTTTAAATTAAAAATTAATACAATGCAAAGAAACCCTGCAAGGGTTCTCACGAATACTTGCAGGGTAATTAAGGTCTATTTAAATTATGTTGAAAATCATTCCAATGCCGGCGAACTTGCTGTTGTCGGCCAGTAAGGATTCTGATACAAATTGGATGTTTCCAATTTCGAATCAGGAGAAGCCAAAGTAAGTTCTAGAACAGAATAAGGTGACAAATAATATGCCTTCCTCCATTGATATCCATCCCATACTTCATTATTTTCTTTGATTACGCGGTATGGGCGGAGATATTTACTGTCGTTCCGGTTCGAGATATTGGCATCGCCTTTACCTTCAGACTGTTCGACCAAGGCGGATTCGCTTGTCACGTTGCCTTTCCCATCGACTTTCAAGTAAGCTTCATTCTTATACATTTCCGTCCAGAAGTTTACACCTTCGGGAATGTATTTACCCATGTTTTCAGGGAACAAGGCATCGAAAGATCTCCAACGGATCAAGTCACCCCATCTTCTACCCTCACCGATAAATTCGCAACGACGTTCACGACGGATATTATACATTGTCGGATCTACTTTTTCCGAGCCTGAATAAACAGCCCAATCCGGTTCTTTTGAAAGATCGGTAGCTGCGATAGTCTTATTAAAATCAGGATCTACACCGGCACGTTCACGAAGTTTCCGCCAATAAGAGGCTGCTGTTCCATCGATAGATCCGTTTTTCAAATAAGAAGCTTCCAAATAGTTCAAATAAGCTTCAGCAGCACGGGCAACCACAATGCCATTGGTACCCCGTACACCATTACGGATTTGTGTGAAATCATAGCAATAATGTTTGCGCTGGCGGAAGCCGGTACGGTCACGGTGTTCTGTCAATGCCACAACTGTCGGTGCTTCAAAAAGATTTAAAGAATCCTCATTGACTACAACGGTTGATTCACCATACACGAACAATTGCAAACGTCCGTCGCGTCCTTCTTTTTGCCGGTCAATCGTCACGTCACCTTTATATCCGGAATTGGCAGCATAGATAGGCAAGCCGTTTTCCATCAGGAAGGCATCTACATAACTTTTTGTCATACCGTTGTTTCCACCTTCCATAATGTAAGCCATGAAACCGTGTGTGATACTTAGGTCGGCATCAAACTGACGCCACATCAACACTTCGTCCAAACTACTCGGATCAGGCATGGAAAACATTTCGAAATAAGGATTCCAACCGTAAATCTGGTTGATTGCCGGATTCAAGACTTTCGTATTTTGTACCAGTTCATGATTGTCGGCAATTTCTTTTGCCGCACTCATTGCCTGGGTCAGGAAGAAATCGATTTCCCCGTCAATGTTGAAAGACTTACCTGCATTGTATGACATGTTTGCTCCAGGCCATCCGGATTCACCCGGTACACGCGGCGTACCTTTGTGGTATTTCTCGAATGTCGCTTCATACAAAGCTACCCTCGATTTCACCAAAAGTGCCATTTCTTTCCCGATGCGGACTTTGTTAAATGCCGTACCCGGTCTCAACATAGAAATAGCTTTATCCAGATCTTCCAGAATAAACCGGGCTACCTCATTACGAGGTGCACGTTTGCTAAATTCCACCAATTCCTCTGTTTTATCTTCAGGAACCGTTGTTACGATCGGGAAATCACCATAGGTGCACAGACGATCGAAATAGGCCGTAGCACGCAGGAAATAAATTTCACCTATATAATGGTTGATTTCATCTATTGCACCGGAAATCGTACCGGCTTCTTTTTTAGGCAATACTTGTTCCAAGAAATAGTTCATGGCACGGATCAAGGTAAAATCGGGGCCGCCAGAAGCAGGAACCAACCAACGGTCGGCCGCAAAATAGCCAGTATTGGCCTCACCAACAACCATATTATCCGTATTACCATCCACATTCAAAGGACCGGCATTATACGCCGCATCATTCGTTGCAATAAGCGAAGTATAATAACTGATGGCATACGCGCCCAATTCTTCAGCAGAGTTAAAATATTGTGCAGGCGTAATGCTTGAGATCGGTTCCCTGTCCAGGAAATCGTTACATGACGATGTCAGTAAACCGAAAGCTGCTGCAATGGGAAAAAGATATATATTTTTTAAACTCAGTTTCATAATCCTCATTATTTAGAAATTAACATTCAATCCTACAGAAATCGTTTTACACAACGGGTACAATTTACCGTCACCCCAAGCTCCACCTAATGTTTCAGGGTCGAATACCCCGGTAATATCAGAGAGTGTCAACAAGTTATCGCCTGAAATATATAACCTGACAGATGACATACCGGCTTTAGAAATCCACTGCTGAGGCAATGTATAACCCAATTGTATGTTCTTCATACGGATATAAGCCGCATTCTGCAAGTATCCGCTTTGTACTTGTTGGTTCTTGCTGCCGTCGAAGCTGGCACGCGGATAGTAAGCATTCAGGTTGGCACCTAGCGGGTCGTTTTCTCCACGCCAGAAGTCCCAGTGCTGCTTGAAACCGGCAGACTGCCACATACCGCCGCTTGCACCCCAGAAATACGGGCCGCTCAGCCAATAGTCGCGTTTACCTACACCTTGGAAGAATACAGAGAAGTCGAAGCCTTTCCAGGCAGCATCCAAAGTCAAACCGAAGTTATAACGCGGCGTGCTGTTACCGATTATTGAACGGTCGCCCGGGTTATCTACCGTATTACCACCTGTATTGACAACGCCGTCGCCATTCAAATCTTTATACATCACATCCCCAGGACTCCAACTTGATCCCCAGCTAGGTTTGTTGTTAGCCAAATGGGCATCCATCTGTTCCTGTGTCTGCGCGATGCCGACTGTGGTATATCCCCAGATTTCATTCAGCATCTTACCACTGTAATGCGGATTGCTCAATGATCTTGAATCATTCGGGTATCTGGTGATTTTTTGTTTTGCGTCAGACAATACAAATTTGGCGCCGTAACTAACCTCACCGATGCGGTCCCGCCATGACAGTTCCAATTCGAAACCGTACGACTTCATATCGGAGTTATTGATTTTCGGGGGAGTTGCACCCAAAGTACTCGGCAATTCAGGAGCCGGCCCGATCATATCGTACGTGTAACGTGTAAAGTAGTCGAACGATCCGGTCAAGCGATTGTTAAGCAATGCCCAATCCAAACCGATATCCCATGATTCGATTGTCTCCCAAGTTTTCAAAGAACTTACAATGGAAGGAAGGCTTGCCGTATTCGGTTTTACCCCATTCACCAACCAGCGGCCATTGGCAGTGCCGACCGGCATGGTCTGGTAGAACGGATACCAGGCATCGTTTGTGTCCGTGTTACCCAGCTGTCCCCAAGAACCTCTGACCTTCAAGGTGCTGAAAATGTCGGCCCAATTACCGAAGAACTCTTCACGGGCGATATTCCAACCGGCAGATATGGATGGGAAGAATCCCCAACGCTTGTCGCCGATAAAGCGAGAAGAACCGTCGTAACGTCCGTTCAGCTCAACCATGTAACGGTCTTTGTAGTTGTAGTTGATACGTCCGAAGAAACCGGCAACCGAGTTTTCGGCCTTGCCTCCTCCTACTTTTTGTTCGGAAGTGGTTTGGTTAATCGTCGGGACTTCAGAGGATATGATTTTATCACCTTGCCCGGAGAAGCTATCATATTTCGTCAGTTCGGCATTGAATCCGACCATTACTTTGAAGAAGTGGTCGTTGATTGTTTTCTGGTAGTCCGTATAGATATTGGTTGTGAAATAATCTTCTATATATCTATATTCGGAGATACGGCTGGCTCCCGGCGAATAAGAGGCACCACCGTCCCAGCTGATGGCATAGGGTTTATTGTCGGCGTCGTAGGCATAAACCGGCAACACAGCCCAGTGCTGATTGTTGGTATGCGTACGCATATTACCGTCAACATTGATTGTCCAGTCTTTGATCGGTTCGATTCGCAAGCCTATTTGTTGTGTGTAATAGTTCTTTTGCTGTGTCTGTACACCACCTTCTTCCATCTGTGTCAACTCCATGCCTTCAAACAGATGTCCATTGTCATCATATACCGGGCAGGTCGGCCAGCGGCGGGCGATGTTATGGAAGAACAAACCGGTCATATAAGTCGGACGGTCATAATCTTCACGTGTCCATTTGCTTGTGTAATTCAATGTAATCCATTTGGCTAATTCTGCGGAAATCTTTGCATCCAAGGTGTAACGTTGGAAATTATCCGACCCGTGGCGTATCAAGCCGTTCTGGTCGAGGAAGCTGCCGCTGACACGGTAGGTCAGTTTTTCGGTACCGCCGCTGACGCTCAGATTGTGCTCGTGCGAAGGTGCCCAGTTGCGGTAGACTTCGGCAAACCAGTCGGTATTGGCGTTGGCCCCGGTGTAAGCATTCCATTTGTTCTGGGCATTGGGGGTTGATACTGTTGTTATCTTGCCGGCTTGGTAATCCTGTATGCGCTGCATGACTTCTGCGCTGAAGACCGGGCTCTGGCCTGCATTGGCGGCTGCGGCATTGAAATATTGCGCGAACTGGTAAGAGTCCATCATTTCCGGTATCTGCAATGCGTCTGTGAAGCGGACGTTGCCGGAATAGCTTACGCTGGTCTTGCCGGCCTTACCTCCTTTTGTTTTGATCAAGATTACACCGAACGATGCACGTGCCCCGTAGATGGAGGAGGCGGCGGCGTCTTTCAAAACGGAAACCGATTCGATGTCATTCGGATTGACAGTGTTCATGTTGCCTTCGATGCCATCAATCAACACTAATGGTTTCGAGCCTGAACCGTCACCGATAGTACCGGCACCACGGATATTGAAGCTCATTTCATTGTCAAGCGTACCACCACCTGAATTCACTGAAAAGTTCAAACCGGGCACTACACCTTGCAGAGCTTGTGAAACATTCTGGACTGGACGCGATTCGAGTACTTCCGCATCCACCATGCTGACAGATCCAGTTAGATTCACCTTCTTCTGTGTGCCGAAACCTACAACTACCACTTCATCAAGTGTTTGCGTGTCTTCTTTAAGAAGGATTTTAATAGGGCTTCCCGTGTATTTTACCTCTTGGGTAATATAACCAACAAAAGAAATTTGAATCACATCCCCTTTTTTGACATTGGATAATTCAAAATTTCCATTCATGTCTGTAACAGTTCCATTCGTTGTCCCTTTTACGACAACTGAAGCTCCGGTTACAGGCCCCAAATCGTCCTCAATGGTTCCTGTCAGTTTGTCTGTTTGTTGAGTAATAGTTGTTGCTGCACTCACTTCCATAGCATGAAGTTGCCCTCCATAAGAAAAGGCTAACGAAAGCAACAAAACACCAACTGTTTGCATTTTTTTTAGCATAGCATTACTTTTAATTATTAAAACTAGGTTAACTATAAGGAATAACTTATGTTAATCAAAAGATTATAAACTTTGACGCCAATCATATTTATATTTGTTTTTATATTAGTTCTGGTAGAACTCAGTCCTTATTTTTCAATACCCACAAAGTTTACAAGCCTATTTCATTTACTTTAAAAACGTATGATTAGATTTTATTATAAAAGCTGATTTTCTTTTTGTTTTTTAAATATACCTTCTGTTGCTATTTTATTTTTTAAATATTTGAAAGGTTAAAATGTGATATATTTAAAAATAATATATATATTTGCACCGAAAACAAAAATAGTTCTACCAGAACTATGGTATTCCTTATTATATTCTATCTCTTGAAATTTCAGGGCAACCGCACCAAATTGTTTGAAAAGCCAACAGCAAAGACTTTTGGAGATCCGAAAAGCCCTCGTTTTTAGAAAAATCTATCTCCCAATGGAGTTTTATAAATTTACTTTCACCTTTCACCATCTATAACATATTATAAAGCAGGTAATTGCAGTAAAGGAAGAGTGAGGGGTGAAAAAACGGAGATGTTTGTCGCGAGCATCATACCAGTTTAGGAGGGATGAGTTCCTGGCTGTCCAGGCGAGAATATATTGCACGATTACGAAAGAAAGGAGTGGAAAATATGCATTTCCCCACTTTTCCCATGCCTATGGGGATTTTTCCCCACAAGCATGGGGAATATGCCCCACCAGTATGGGGAAAAGTCCCCACTATGGTGGGGAAATCTCTAACTTATCCAGCAATACATCATGTTCCACACCTTACGACATAAGAGGGGCAAACATCCCTTCCAATAAAAATAAAAACTAATATTATCTTAATATAATACATAACCCGACATTTAAGATATGTAAAATTAATATTACAACAACCACATTACATAAATATTGATTTTTAAGCATTATAAACATTCAGTTATTATCACTTCTTTATTAAAAAAAGACACTGCTTTCACAAGCAACGCCTTTCTTTATATAACTAACCTGTAGAAACAAATTACATTCTATTTACTACAAACTAATTAGCATTCATGGTATTCTTTCCTAGCTATCGCAGTAGAAAAGATAATATTCATAAAGTTAACATAAACTAGTATCTTCTATAAAAATCCCAATAACATCATTTGTAATCAAATTGTCAATATTATGTTTGCTGAAACAAATGTACATATTTTAAAATTAAATTCACAAATAATGGAAATCTGGTATTATAATAGAGAAGTCCAGCCTTATTTATCTTTTTGTCAACTTATTTTAGGACGGGAGGAAAGACGCGAACAAACACGTGCTGACTGTGAAAAAAATCACAAAATAAGGTATCCCTTACATATTAATAACTAAGATATACAAACACGGCTTGCAACATTCCGCAAATGCCAGTATCTTTGTACATTATTTATTAAATAAAATGGGAAGACGCTCAGGTTACAAAGACACAAATCTCAAAAAAGCCCCTCGCGGACGCAAAGTAACGGTGAAGGAAGAGAATACATTGCTCCCTTTCCTGTTCGCATTGCTAAGTGAACAGAGCAAAAGTTCCGTCAAGGCTTTACTCAGCCACGGACAAATCTTGATAAACGGGAAGGTTACCTCCCAGTTCAACGCTCCTTTAGTGCCGGGAGACGAAGTCGAGATCAGTTATGAACGGGGAAAGGTGGAATTCAGCAACCCCTTGTTACATATTGTCTGGGAAGATGACGACCTGATCGTTGTCAATAAGAAAAGCGGGCTCATGTCCGTTTCCAGCGACCGTGTAAAGGAACGTACCGCTTATCATCTGCTCAGCGATTACGTCAAGAAGAATGATCCCCGGAGCAAGATTTTTGTCCTCCACCGGCTCGACCGGGATACTTCGGGACTGATGATGTTTGCCAAGAACCAACGGGTGCAGAAAGCATTGCAGTCGAACTGGAACTCGGCCATCACCCAGCGTTCTTACGTTGCCGTAGTAGAAGGCCGCCCGGAGAAAGACCATGACCTGATCGTCTCGAACCTGGTTGAAAATGCCAAGATGCAGGTATATGTAACTGCCGAAGGCGACGGAAAGGAAGCCATCACCCGTTACCATGTGCTGCACAGCAACGGCCATTATTCTTTACTGGAACTCGACCTGGAGACAGGACGTAAAAACCAGATACGTGTCCAGATGGAATCTATCGGACATCCCATCGCCGGCGATTATAAGTACGGCGCAGATACTGATCCCGCCGGACGGCTGATGCTTCATGCCCGACGGCTCTTCTTTATTCATCCGGAGACAGGGGAAGAAATGCGTTTCGAAACACGTATCCCGGATGCTTTCGTTTCATTAGCTAAATAAACTAAGACAGAAATATAGACATAGTATGAAGAAACTCTTTAGTATCTTATTGCTGGTGTTCGCAACACTGGCCGTACAGGCTCAAATTCATCAGCCTGTCAAGTGGAAAATAAAACTGGAGGACTCCAAAACTGCCGAAAAAGAAATCGTATTCACCGCCACCATTGAAAAAGGCTGGCATCTGTACGATATGAACCTGCCCGAGGGAGGGCCTGTTTCAACCTCGTTTACTTTTGAGACACTCCAGGGGGCCGAACTGATCGGACAACCGGTATCCAACATCAAGCCGACCGTCGTTTACGACGAACAGTTTGCCATGGACCTCCGTTGGTTCCCCGGTGCCGTAACCTTTACACAAAAGGTAAAAATACTCGACCCGAAGAAGTTTAAAATCGAAGGGGAAGTCGAATTCATGGTCTGCAACGACGAAACCTGTTTACCGCCCGACCGTGAGAGTTTTGCTTTCGACAGTAAAAACACGAAACTGACATTGCCTGCCGAAGCGCCTGTCGTGGAAAAAGAGGATGTTACAAAAGAACAGCCGGATACGAACCTCGTAGTGGAAGAAGGAAAAACCCTGACAACACCCGACCCGGTTGCAAAAGAAGAAAAAGTAATCGTCAATCCGGAAAAGATAACCAACGCATTAACGAACGATGCTGCTTTATGGACACCGGTTATCGACGAGTTGAAAGCCTTTGGCGATACGACCGTTACGGCAACCGATACTTCCTGGCTATTCATTTTCTTCGCCGGATTCCTCGGCGGATTGATCGCCTTACTGACACCTTGCGTGTGGCCGATGATCCCGATGACGGTTAGTTTCTTCCTGAAACGTACGAAAGACCGGAAGAAAGCGATTCGCGATGCACTGACATACGGCTTGTCCATTATTGTAATCTACCTGGTGATGGGATTACTTATCACGGGTATTTTCGGGGCTAGCGCACTGAATGACTTATCGACGAACGCTATATTCAATATTATATTCTTCCTGTTGCTGGTTGTATTTGCCATTTCGTTCTTCGGAGCATTTGAAATGGTTCTACCTGCTTCATGGACAACGAAACTGGATAGCAAAGCGGATTCTACCACTGGTATATTGAGTATCTTCTTTATGTCGTTCACCCTGGTACTGGTATCTTTCTCCTGTACCGGTCCGATTATCGGAACATTGTTGGTTCAGGCTGCATCCATGGGAACGGCAGTCGGTCCGGCTATCGGAATGTTCGGGTTTGCATTGGCACTCTCTATTCCGTTCAGCCTGTTCGCCATCTTCCCGAATATGTTGCAAAGTATGCCTAAATCAGGCGGTTGGCTGAACTCCGTAAAAGTAGTACTCGGCTTCCTTGAACTGGCTTTGGCTTTGAAGTTCCTCTCCGTAGCCGACCTGGCTTACGGCTGGCGTTTGCTGGATCGCGAAGTATTTATCGTGTTATGGATTGTGATATTCGTTCTGTTAGGTTTCTATCTGCTGGGCAAAATCAAATTCAGCCACGACAGCGATGTGAAATATGTATCTGTTCCGCGTCTATTTATGGCAATCATTTCATTCGCATTCGCAGTTTATATGGTACCCGGACTTTGGGGTGCTCCGCTGAAATCGATCAGCGCCTTCGCTCCTCCTTTGTACACACAGGATTTCAGCCTGTATGATGACGAAGTCCATGCAGCCTACGACGATTATGAAAGCGGCATGGCCAAAGCCAAACTCCTAAATAAACCGGTGATGATCGACTTTTCCGGCTTCGGTTGTGTAAACTGCCGCAAGATGGAAGCATCCGTATGGACAGATCCGAAGGTGAAACAGATACTCGAAAACGATTATGTACTAATCACCTTGATGGTAGACGACAAGACTAAACTGCCGCATCCGATCGAAATCGAAGAACATGGCAAAGTCCGCAAACTGAAAACAATCGGCGATAAATGGAGTTATCTCCAGCGCAGTAAGTTCGGAGCCAACGCACAGCCTTTCTACATTCTGCTGAATGACGAAGGCAAACCGCTCGGCCCGTCTTATGCCTTCAACGAAGATGTATCGAAATACATACAATTCCTTGAAAACGGATTGAAAACGTTCAAAGAACAAAATAAATAATTAATCAATGTGCCGATATGCCAATGTGCCAATTAAGAATGCTCCTGTACCGACAGAGTTTCTTCATTTTCACATTGGCATATCGGCACATTAACTTATTGGCATATTATTACAATGTCTACGAAACAAGAAAAAATGGAAGCCTTCGGGCAACTGCTCGACATTCTGGATGAGCTTCGGGTGAAATGTCCCTGGGACAGGAAGCAAACAAACGAGAGTCTGCGTACCAACACAATCGAAGAAACATACGAATTGTGCGACGCAATCATGAAAGACGATAATAACAATATCAAAAAAGAGTTGGGCGACCTGCTCCTGCATATCGTCTTCTATGCAAAAATAGGCGAAGAGAAAGAAGCCTTCGACATCAAAGACGTATGCGACAGCCTTTGCCAGAAGCTCATCTTCCGCCATCCGCATGTATTTGGTGACGCATCCGCCGATACGGCCCAGAAAGTAGAACAGAGTTGGGAACAGATAAAACTGAAAGAAAAAGGTGGCAACAAAACCGTACTGGAAGGCGTCCCAGCTTCCCTCCCGTCTGTCGTAAAAGCCCACCGTATCCAGGATAAAGCCCGCAACGTAGGTTTCGATTGGGAACAGCGCGACCAGGTATGGGATAAAGTTCATGAAGAGTTTACCGAACTGAAGGCCGAGATCGACAAAATAGATGCAGATAAGATGGAAGGTGAATTCGGAGACCTGTTCTTCAGCCTTATTAATGCCGCCCGCTTATATAAGATCAACCCGGATAACGCATTGGAACGCACGAACCAGAAGTTTATCCGCCGTTTCAACTATCTGGAAGATCATACCATCAAAGAAGGACGTTCACTGAAAGAAATGTCTTTGGAAGAGATGGATAAGATATGGGATGAAGCCAAATCGAAAGGTTTATAAAAAACAAAAGGGGAACCGACATCACGTCGCCACCCCTCCCTTAACTTAAACGCCAAAACTAAATCTAAACAAAAAACACAAATAATGATAATATTTTATTTTTTCTTGTTTTCATCTTTCCTATCGTCCGGTCCTTTCATAAAATTCCGTGCAAACTTATATTCTGCCCGCCGGTATTTATAAAGTTTCTCAGGCGATAATATCTTTTTGAATTTCTCGTAATACTCTTTTTCCAAAGCCGCTTCCTTCATCTTCACTCCGAGACATTCATCATTCACTTTCGAATAATCGGATTCAGTCGGTGGATTCTTATGCTTCAGATCCTTCGTCAGCTTACGGCATTCACGGCCAACTTCGAACATTTTTTGTTGTAACTCATTACACAACGGTATAAAAGCTGCTGCTTCTTCCGGTGTCAAGCCTACTTCAGCTGTAATGAAAGCATTTCGCTTTGCCTGAAAGGCCTCCTTATCAAAATGTCGATGTTGTTGTTTTTCTCCCTGCGCCAACACTTTCGAAGAGAACAAAACTGAAATCGCCACAAATGTAATAAAAAATATTTTGCTCATACAATTATTATTACAAAAATATGCTAATAACTTCTTTTTTTCGTCAATTTATTCGTAATTGCCCAATTCTTCTGCTAAAAGATAATCCGTATATTGGGCCTCCAGATACTCCAGGTATTCTTCATTCTCTGCTTCCATGATAGCAGTTTTTACTTCCGATGCATCTTTAGACTGTACTAACAATGTATCAGACTGGCTCTTTTCACCGTCGAAACCGACTATTGCTTTAAAGAACAACCCCAGTCCGGCAAATACAGCAGCCATATACAACCACGGACGGGCACGGTCCATCATGGAGACCTTTTTCGCCTCAGCCTTCGGTTTATCAGGTAACTGGCTCATTATATTAGCCGTGAGATCCTTCATATACCCGTCGGGCACAGTAAAAGGATTCTTTCCTTTAAAACGTTCCAGATTGTTTTGTTCTTTTTCCATACACTTCCGTTTTAATACACCTTTGACGAGCTTCGCCCTAAAAGGTTTAAATGTCTTTTGTTAAAAACTCCTCGACTTTTTTGACTGCATGATGATAAGAGGCTTTGAGGGCGCCGACAGAGGTTCCCAGAATATCCGACATATCTTCATACTTCATCTCGTCAAAGTATTTCATGGTAAACACCAAACGTTGTTTCTCCGGTAAAGTGAGGATGGCATTCTGCAATTTCAGCTGTGCCTCGTCACCGTCAAAATAGTCATCTCCCTTCAGACGTTCCAGCAAAAAGACATCGGTATCGTCGATCGAGACGTTATTCATATTCCGCTGGCGGTTCAGGAAAGTAATACATTCATTGATGGCAATCTTATACAGCCAGGTAGACAACTTCGCCTCTCCCCGGAAATAATCGATATTCGTCCAGGCCTTCAGAAAAGTATTCTGCAAAAGATCATTTGCATCGTCATGGCTCAGTACCATCTTTCGTATCTGCCAATATAACTTTTCCCCATAAAGATTCACCACCCAGGCAAAAGCATCCCTTTGCCGGGCCGGATCCCGTAGTTGTTCTACGATTTCATCTTCCGTATATTGCTGCATCCTCTCCATATTTGGCTCAAATATACAAAAAAGTACGGATATAAAAAAAGCGGGCAACTTTACAGTTGTCCGCTTTTCGGAAGTGCCCAGAACAGGACTCGAACCTGCACGCCTCGCGACACACGCACCTGAAACGTGCGCGTCTACCAATTCCGCCACCTGGGCATTTCATTACTTTCAGGTAAGCAATCTCTCGTGATTGCGGTGCAAAGGTAGTGTTTTTTTTTATACTGCAAAATATCTATGCTGTTTTTTTCCTATTATTTGAATTTTCAGTTTTTATAGTCAATATTCATTGTCCGTGTTCCCATGATAGGAACACAGACAATCTTCGTTTATTCTTCCGGATTCTCCCAAACGACATCTACTAAATTAACCGTATGATTACCAGTTTTATCAGTTATGGAAGTTCCAAGATTCAGATTTAACGGCCAATAAGCATTCAAACCGTCTTCTGTCCCACTAAAATCACAATTAATATCCGCAGCAACTTCTTCTGCCGTACGTACATCTTTCCATAGACTTAAATCCTGAATATATCCTCTCATATAACGATCAGAATAAGATGGAGCCGTACCTGCCTGCAAATCAGCGTTCGGAGTTACCTGTAAAGTACCACAAGATGAGCTACCAACCTTTTTCCCATCCAGATACAAAGCTATTCCGCCGCCCTTCTGGTAAGTTGCAGCCACATGATACCAACGGTTCAACTCTAAAGAAGAAGTCTGACAACCAGTCCAGTTACCATCGTTAATATAAAACTGTATAACATTTCCACTACTTCTGAGCATCCAACCCGAGTTACCACTCTCACAAGAAATAACATTCTGATCACCACCGGCAAATTCGTTATATTTCACCCGACACTCTATAGAAAAACTTTCCGTCACATTCCAATCGCCGACTGGTCCCAAATTCATTTTAGAACCTAATCCGAAAAGAGGAACACCTGCTTTTACCGTATTAGCATAAAAGGCAGCAATAGCATCATCCAATATCTTCAATGCATTGGTATAGGCTTCATCCGATGATGAATTCTGAAGGATAAAATAGGCCCAATCAATACGGGTTTGTAAAATGTCTTTAGAACCCGGAGCTATACAACCTTCCTCATTTCCTTCCACCGACTCAGAGATAGAAGTTTCCGCTTTTTGAATACATTCGATCAAACCGCTTCGGGCTAAAGAGTCATCCTCATCCTTACACGACAAGCAAATCAACATAAGGCTTGCCAAAAATATCATTGATATATACTTTGTTCTCATATAAATACATTTTTAATAACCATCATTCTGACCCAGCGTCGTCCAATCGGGCATACCATCAAATTGAGTCTGTGGTATCGGACGAACCTTATGAAAATCTTTTATATTACCTGCTGCATCCGGATTGTAAAGCTTAATATGATCAACCAGCTTACCTAGGCGCTTCAGATCAAACCAACGCTGAAACTCTCCAGCCAGCTCCCTTCCACGTTCATCCAGAATGAAATCGACAGTCATATCTTTTTCCGTTACTTCCATTTCCTTTTCATGACCGGATTTCGTAGCGCGGCTTCTAATTGTCATGATATCCCGAGCAGCACCCTGCAAATCTTTTTTCGTTGTACTTCTGATTTTTGCTTCTGCACGGATCAAATACATTTCAGCTAAGCGTAATACAGGATAATTTCTATCTGAATTGGTCGACATATCACCCGGACGTGTCTGATCATCGAATTTTGTCATACCGATAAATGTTTTACGATCGGTCGGAATACCTTTTGCATCATACAAGTCATTTACATCGAAAGCAGTATAACATTTTGCCATACGTACTTTTTCCTCTGCAGAGATCGGATCAATACTCAGATATAATGCCGTATCCTTATACAAGGTCTGCATATTGGGAAATGCCGAAGTATCATCAGTCGGATCATTATACAACCATACCCACTGATGTAAGTCGGACCAGCGCAAATCAGCCTCATGATTAAATAATGATATATAATATAATGTAGGAACTGCACCACAGCCACCATAACCAGTCCAACCGCATTCTGTTTTCACACCGGCAAAACGGTCGATAAACATGGCAAAATGTTGCCAGTAATAGCTTGGTTGTTTAAAAGACTCGTCTTCCACAAACTCTGTTGTCCAGATAAACTCTTTATTTCGTTTACTGTCATCCCATAAATCTTTCAGGGAAGATGAAAGTTCCAAACCATAAGAACCATCAATAACCTGCGACGCCATATCGGCTGCCTCATCCAGCTGTTCATTATAAAGATACATACGAGCTAAAAATGCTTTAGCAGAAGGCATATCTATACGTCCATATTCGGAAGTCCGCCGATCCGGTAGCAGCTTGACAGCCTCTTCCAATCCCGAAATAATTTCTTTGTAAAAATCCGTACGGGGCGAACGACTAGCCGTCATCCCTTCATCCACATCCGTCGTACGAGGCAGATATGTATCTCCCCATGTTTCAGTTATTATCCAAAGGAACATAGAACGCATAACCATCATTTCCGCTTTATACTGATCTTTTTCCGCTTCATCGGCAAAAGGCGTACTGTCTATCGTTTCAAAGAAAAGATTGATATTTGCCATCGCCTTATAGCAGTGGTTCCACAACCAGGACACATTTCCGTTTGTTGCATCCAAACCATAATAATCGCAGACTCCCATATCCGTAAAATTCCCTCCCCGAAGGAACAGGTCTGCCCCATGTTCTGTAAAAGCAGGCCATTGCCCACCACCGCCATACAGATTGTTTATCTTTGTATAGGACTGATACACCAATGCTTTAATACCATTCTCCTCACCAAAAATATCAGTTGTAGATCCGTACGATTCTTCTTTTAAAAAGTCTGAGCACCCTATTGTAGACATACATATGGCTACCAAACCCAATATAAATATTCTTTTCATACTTATTCGTTTATTATTAGAACTGAAGATTTACGCCAAAAATATAAAATGCTTCCCACCAGGAAATACCACCGGAATTTATGAACTTGCTATAATGAACAGGATCATTTGCCGTTGCATAAACACGTAGTTTTTTTACTACACTTTTATCATTGAACAATGTTTTCGGTAATGTATAACCGACTGTAATATTCCTGATATTAACATAGTTATTTTTATGATAGCCCACTGCACTCAGATATTTAACACTTTGACCGGCTACCGGACGAGGATTACAATTAGTCGGATTTTCCGGAGTCCAGTAATCAACTTTCACCGTATTCCAACGTCCCATTTCTGATGACCAGAAATCTGTACTATAAGTATCTCTCGCCAAAGCTCCGAATTCACCATAACAATCTACTGAGAAATCCAGGTCTTTCCATCGTCCATTGATCTGAAGTCCGCCAACCCAGTCAGGTCTGTTCGTACCCAGAATCATACGGTCATTCCCATCAATCTTCCCATTTCCATCCAAATCAGCCACTTTCACTTCACCCGGTTTCTGTCCGTAAAGTGCTGCAAGGCCCGCTTCTTCTTGTTGCCAAATACCCACTTGCTTATAATCGTAGAATACACCATTTACCGGATAGCCAACAAAAAGTCCGTTATTGATATCCTCTTTCATCTCAGGATCCTGAAGGCGAACCAATTCTTCCTTATTTCTATAATAAGTAAGCGTCGCCCCCAATTCTAAATCTTTTTTCTTAACAGCAATCCCCGACAAAGAAATCTCCAATCCCCGGTTACGGGTATCTCCCACATTATCCCAGGCACGGTTAAATCCTGTCGTATAAGGAAGTGTTTTCAAATAAAGCAAATCAAAACTTCTGGAGTCATACCAGTCAACAGATCCGTAAATACGCCCATCCAGAAAACCGAAATCCAATCCGATATCAAGCATCTTATTCTTTTCCCATTTCAAGTCGGGAGTCGGACGGGTATCAGGTTCCAAACCCGGATAATTAATTTCACCGGATTCTGTTTTAAAGTTGGCATATGTACCATAAAGAGTTCCGGCTGTCGCATAAGCAGCAATTGCATAATTGCCTGTCAAACCATAACTTGCTCTCAGTTTCAGGTTAGTGATCCAATCGATCGGCTTAATGAAATCTTCCTCAGAAATTCTCCAGGCGAGGGCTCCTGACGGGAAAGTTGCCCATTTATGCCCTTCTGAAAGCTGGGAAGCCCCATCTCCTCCGACTGAAAATGTCAACATATAACGATCATTATAATCGTACTGTACACGTCCAATATAAGATACCATCTGGGAGCGGGTAAAACTTGAAGACAATGTTTTCGAATCAACCAGACGCCCCATGTTATACCACAAATAAGCAGGAGATTCCTGTTCTTTACCCGACATACTCGAGTTAACAGTTTGCCTGTTCTGCATCTCCAGTACTCCGGATAAATTAATCGTATGTTTCTTTATGTCCAGCTTATAATTCAGAATATTATTCCACACCCAGTCGGCTTGCCGATTATTAGTCATACTGGCCACATTCCGTGTATCCTGATAAGAAACGCTTCTTTCATCATAATAATATCCTCTGGAAGAAAAAGCCGGATTATAGGCAAAATTCGTATTATAAGTAAAGTTTTTTGCCAGATTGATCTCTGCAAAAATCCTGAAAAAGATCTTCCATTCTTCCGTTTTATCCTTGTAGACTTCATCGCTTTCATTCAGATACGGATTCTTTACAAAAGGATCGCCAAACGGGTAGGTATTGTAAGAACCATCAGCATCCCTCACCGACGTCAACGGAGACATCCTGATTACCGTACCGAACACATCCGGTTTATCATTTTTAATTGTATAATAAGCACGGTTAGAGATTCCGACTTTCATAAAAGGCAATACCTGATGAGATAAATCGGTAGTCAGGTAAAAATTATTGTAGTTATTATTTTTATAACGACTATCGTCATTCCGGTAATTAAATGAGATTTTATACTGAGTTTTGTCATTTCCTGAAGAAATAGTAACCAGATGGTTGGTCCAGAAACGTTTCCGGTTAAAGTATTCGCCCGTCCAGTCCGTATTCATTTTTCCCATATTGGACAGTTCTGCTCCGGAAAAAGCTTTAGCATCATCAGCTTCGCTGTTCCATGTTCCGGCAGCTCGGTATGCTTCACGTTTGAATGCAATATATTCATCTGCATCCATCACTTCGAAAGAACCCCAATCATTTACTCCGACTCCGGCAAACCCATCATAAGAAACAATCGTTTTACCTTTCTTCGCCTGCCGGGTTGTAACCAGAATTACGCCATTAGCACCTCTTGCCCCGTATATAGCGGTAGAAGAAGCATCCTTTAATACATCAATCGATTCAATATCACCGGGATTTATTGAAGCCAGCGTTTCATTATAAGGTATCCCGTCCAACACAATCAACGGGTCATTACTGGCATTTCGGGAACGTGTTCCACGGATTCGAATGGAACTACCATCCATTCGTATACCCGGAACTCCTACAAGGCTGGTCGTAATATCGTTGGCTGGTATTCTGCCAATCTTTTCTGAACTGATAGAGGCCACCGAACCTGTTATATCTTTACGTTTCATAGAAGTATAACCTGTGACAACAACATCTTCCAATCCGATAACGTCTTCCGCCATCACAATGTTGATCTCAGTACGACTTCCAATTGTTACCTCCTGGGATAACATTCCTAAATAGGAAAAGACTAGTATGTCTTTGGGATTCAGATTAGCAAAAGAGTAAGCGCCTTCCTCATCAGTAATGGTTCCGGTTGTACTCCCTTTTACACTAACATTGACACTAAACAAGGGCTCCCCATTAATATCTTTTACGATTCCAGATACATAATTGTCTGTTTTTAACACGGGGGGGGGATTAACATATGTTTTGATTCCGCAGCAACCGGCAGAACCAAAACCGACATGACTAGAATCATTGGAATTTTCATTCTTCGATTCAAATCCTGAACGAAAAGTTTAGACAATTGATTAACTTGTTTCATACTCTTTATTTTTAATTAGCAATAAATATTGTTAGATAAGAAGATTATATTATTTATATCACAAACCACGCATATTAACACAAGGCAATAAATACAAACATATAACAACATATTCAAACCTTTTATATCTGTCATAATATTTATCCGGGATTAAAGCCTACTACGAGTGCTCTCCCCTTTTATTTAAAGACAAAATAAAAGATTCCATTTTACAAATTCATAATAAAATACTCCGATATTCTTATATTATCTTACTATATTATTAATTAGAATTTAGTTAAATAAATCAGACTACCGCTCTATTCCCCAGGAATAATCCGGTGTCGATCCCATTTCTAATGTGAGAGTACCTCCTTTTAACAATTCGGAAGCCGGAAAACGGAAAGACTGGAGTTGCTTGCCATTCAGAACAGCACTCTGAACATATTTATTGACACGGGAAGCATTATGTGCTTCTATCGTAAATGTTTGCCCTCTGCCAAAACGTTCACCCAAATCAATGACAACCTTTTCATATAACGGACTAGCGATCTCATAAACAGGCTCGATGCTACAACCACCATCTGTCTGGAAGAGCCCTAGAGCAGCCATCACAAACCAGGCACTCATTTGTCCCTGATCTTCATCTCCCAGATAAGCATTTGCCATTCCGCCCCCGTAATAACGTTCAATTATAGAACGACTCCATTTCTGAGTTAACCAAGGTTGTCCCACCCAGTTAAACAAAAAGGCAAAATGCATGGACTGTTGATTTCCCTGGACTACCGGATAATCCCAGTACTGATCGTTGGGTGCATTGTAACGCCAAGGTTCACTCGCTCCGAATCCCCATTGAAGACGTTCAACAAAACGGTCTTTTCCTATCATTTCAGCCAAAGCCGGAACATTTTGGGGAACAAAATAAGTCAATTGCCAGGCATTTCCCTCCACATAATGATGGTTCGCACCTGAATGGAAAGGATCAAAATCTTTACTCCAACTTCCATCACTATTCCGCATTTGAGCATAACCGGTTTCCGGATTTATCGCATTTTTCCACCACGAACCCCGTTCTGCAAATAGTTTAGCATCCTCCTCTTTCCCCAATGCCTCAGCCAGTTGAGATACTGTCCAATCGTCATAAGCATATTCCAGTGTATTAGAAAAACGTCCGAGGTCTGCCGGAACATACCGGTGTTTCAGATAGGGCATCAAATCACGATTTCCCGCATAACCACCACAGACTTTCTGACTCGGGGTAGTCTGCATCTTTTTAACAGCAGCAAAAGCTTTTTCTCCGTCAAAACCACGAACACCCATTTGCCAAGCACTGACAATCAAAGGTATTTCATGTTCTGCGACCATTACCGGAATATATTCCATGCCAGCAGGACCTTTAGCCAACCAACCATTCGCATCATACATCGCCAATTGTGACTTTACCCAACGATTACTCCACTCCGGCGTCACCAGATTCCAAAACTGATTCAGATTCCAGAACGTATTCCAAAAAGCATCACATCCCAAAGCCACATCATCCGGATCTGAAAACCGACGGACCTTTTCATCGGCAGATACCCATTCTCCGTTTACATCGCTCCAGATATTACGGCTACACAATGCCCGATACATATTAGTATAAAAACGCACCTTCTCCAAACGGTCATTTGTCGAGATCAACACACGGTCAAACAAATCGTTCCATACATTTACCTGATTATTCCGGACCAGATCAAACTGCCAGCCAAAAGGTGAACTGATTTCTTTCTCCAGATTTTCAGCAGCATTTGCTATACTGACCAGAGAAATACCTGAACGCGCCTGTACTACCGGTGATTTTTTGGCATCAAACTGTAACCAGACACCGGCATTCTTTATATTTTGGGCTGCCAGATGTTCCGTCTTTTCCCTCTTCTCATTGATCCAACCACCCATCGATTCTATAGGCTGGTCAAACTCAATCACAAAATGAAGGGTATATTCCTGATCTGCATCAGAACTCCATACATATTTAGACAACTGATGACTGTAACCCTCGATACGAGTATCGCTGACTTTTTTTATTTCAACATCCTCTAATTGGTAATCATATTCAGCCGGGATATGCAGATCAACCAAGACCCGGGCACTATCCTTATCGGAAGGAAAAGTATATCGCTGAAAACCGCAATGAGTCGTGGCAGTCAACTCAGCTCTAATACCATAATCCGTAAGGTCTACCTTATAATAACCCAAAGGAGCTTCTTCCGTCAGTTTATCTATCCGGGAACGATAGCCTGAATCCGGGTCAGTTTCATCACCGACAATCGTTTGTAACGGTCCATTCGTCGGCATCATACCCAGCCCTCCCATCGTCCATTCGTGTATATGGCTAAAACATCCTACGCTCTCGAAAGTAGGCTGATATCCGGCCTGCCAACCGGCATTCTGATTATCGGGACTCAGTTTTACCATTCCGAAAGGCATCCAGGGACCAGGTGCAATCATCCAACGGGAATGGGCTGTGCCAATACGAGTATCTACATACCGGGCTAAAGTCTGAAGAGGCTGAGGCTTACGTTCCACCTTTCCTTTCTGTAATAATTTACCATCTGCCCGAACCTCGAAAGTACTGATCTGCGAAGATGCAACAGCCGGCATCGGAACTTCCAAGCAATAACGTGCTGTATCCAGCACAGTTGAAAATATCTCTTTTCCATCCAATTCGACAGCAAGAGCCGGCTGTCCTTCCAAATGTTCCACATCAACGAGCAAGGGCTGCTTATTTCCACTATCGGTAGCCACTTCATAATCGGCAGCCTTTACAGAACGAACGAATGCTTTTTCCGGATTCACCAACCGCACACGTGAAGGACCTTGCAAACCGACATGATCAAACAAAAGCCACGAACCTTCCAATACGGAAAGCGTGATGCTGTTTCCTCCCTCACGTAATACTCCTTTCTTCACCGGAATAGACAGATGAATAGGTTTCGCCTGACTCATATCCCCTGTAATAGAAGCATCGCTTCCTCCTGAAGTCAATTGAATCTTCTCTTCCTGACTATTATTAATCAAGACTTTTAACAAAGGAGGTTTATGAGGAGAATTATCAGCCAAATCAACGATCAATGACCACTCCCCTTCTTCCGGAATATTTTCCAATCCGAAAAGGATATTCACGTCATGTGTCCTTAAACCTGCGGTAGACCAAGTTCCGCCCCATTGATCGGCCGGACCGGGCAAAACATAAGGGAATGATTTTTTTACATCACTCTTCCCGACCAAGAAATATCGATCCTCAAAACCAAAGTCATTAGCCAGAAAATCTTTATACCGATCTGGTCCCAATGCCAATTCAACAGTAGAACTATCAGGGACACCTATATTCCAAATCTGTCCCTTATTGTCAGGTATTGTACAAGAGGTTACAGCCAGTACACACAGACAACTTGCCAAAAGTATTCTTTTTCTCATAACTGCAAAGATTATTTATGCAGCAAAAGAAGCGATCTTCAGCGAGTCCCGCAAGTCATATTATTCTGATTGAGTTATACTATGTTCTGATTCTTTCTTTCGATATACGGAAGGAGAGACTCCCATCACTCTTGTAAAGATACGCGAGAAATAGGCTGGTTCCTCAAATCCCAGTTTAATAGATATCTCATTCAATTTAAGATTAGTAAGCACTATATACTGACAGGCTTTCTGAATCTTCAACCGAATAAAATAATTAATCGGTGACATTCTCGTCTCTTTTTGGAAAAGCATTGAGAAATGTGATGGAGAATATTTAAAGTAAGTAGCTAATTGTTCCAGCGTCAGATTTCGTTCCACATTTTCCTGCATATAGTGGATCACTTTCGATGAGAATGAATATTCTTTATGAGTAGGTAAATTATAATAACGGAACTGTTCCAGATATATGAACGAACTCAGGAACATATAAAGGCACATACTGGAATAGATCATATATTCCTTTGTGTATCCCATAGAGAAACAACTGTATATCTCCTCGAATAACCGTATCCTGTCCTGAAGCCGCGAATGTTCTCCCGGCAAAATATCTTTGGGCATGTTGTAGGACGGGACAAACTCTTTACACAGTTTTCCTTTAAAATGAAGGAAATAGATGGTCCACGGATCATGCTCGTCCGCTCCAAACGAATAGGGAACATCGGGGGGGATAATGATATACTGGTTTTCAACGACCGTATAAGTCTTTCCATAAATAGTATACCAACCCTTCCCTTCCGTACAATAGATCAGCATCGCATATTTAGAGCCCTGGTCCTTTTGTACATAATGATACTTTACCTTCGGAAAGAAACCGATTTTCCTAACATACAAATTTCCGATAAGCGGTTCGCTGCTGTACGAATCCAGTAATTCGTCCGGCAGGGAAACAAAACGTTCTCCTTTGAATCCTTCCTTAATCTTTATCATGGCTTCAATCATAAGACCTGTTCCAATAAAGAAAACCTTCGCTTTCTCTAACCGGGAACTTACGGTCGGTTTACGATGCGAAGATACAAAAAAACTCCGCCGGTTTCCCGACGGAGTTTCTATCTTTAATACTTTCGGACTTTTCAGTCTTTCAGGTATCTTATTTACTTAACAACAGTTTTAACTGCGCTTTCGCCTTCAACAGCTACTACAACGATACCTGCCGGAGCAGAGATTGTAGCATTGTCAGAAGAAAGAACTGTTCTTGCGATTGTCTGTCCTAATACATTTGTTACAACAACTGTCTTATTAGCAGCACCCTGGATTGTTACAGAACCTACGCCACCGAATACGTTGAATCCATCAACTGTGATGTCTTCGTTGCCTACTGGTGGGCTGTAAGAATCTTCGTCAAACTGCATGTCACCTGTAACAGGTTCAGTAAAGATTGAAGTACCGAACTCAGCGATGTCAGATGAAGCAGATTTTACAATTGAAGGAGAATAGCTATAAGCTGTTACGCGTACTGCATATTCAGTCTTCGGCTGCAAGTTGATTGCTCTGATTGAAGTTGAAGTAGGACCTACTTCTTCTGATTCAATACCCTGAACAAAGAGGAAGTCCCATTTGTCAGATTCTTCCATGTAGCTAGCTACCGGCAGAGAACCGAAGTCAGGATTCCAGTCATTCTTATTGAATGCACCAGTGTTTTCTTCAAGACCGTCTTTTTCGTCACGAGACAAACGAGTTGTGTTAGTGAATTCGAAGATATCGATCTGCTTGCCACCTTCTTTCAACAGAACTGTATAAGTGTTAGCCGGGCTCAAATCAGCGTCAACGCTAAATGCTTCTGCCTTATAAGCCTCATTCAACTGAGTATTTGTTGAAATAACATCCATTGTCTTATATTCAGCACCATTCTTCATGATAGTCAGCTTATAGTTGTGGTGCAGCAACGGATTAATAACCTCACCTGTTCCGTTGAACAATTCAACCATGATTGTACCTTCTTCAGCTTTCACTTCAGAGATAAAGATATTCTTAGAAGTGTTCTGCTTTTCGTACTGACCAAGTTCTACTTTGTAGTAGTGAGCACCCGGAACTGCAGACCATCTGAATTCAGCCTTGCTACCGTTAATGTTGTCAGACAAATATTTAGTATCAACTACAGGAGCAGCCAGAACCGGAGAATAATTAACCGGAAGATCTACTGTACAGTTGCACAATGTGCTTGCTGCTAATACGTCTGCAACCAAATCATGATCGCTCTTATCAGCCAACAGATCAACAGAAACCGGAATAATAGCTTCGCTTACATATTCAGCCTGGTTCTTACCTTCAGTAGAAGCGATCAATGCACCAGCAGGAGAAATAGCAATTACTTTAGATACCTCTTCAGTAGGATCGATTGAAGGCAGATCTTTACCGATCAGATAAATTTGTTTAGTTGCAGCAATGTCATCTTCAATGAATGTAACAGCGCCGAAGTCTAACTTAGCCAACTTAGCAGCTTTTGTATCAGCTGTAGTTGCGAAATACAGTTCAGGTTGTTTAACATCACCATAGATATTAGCAGCTACTGTATCATTACGGTAAGCTCCGTAGATATCGAACAGGCTGATATAGCCATTGCTCTGACCATTATTGTTTTCTACTTCTTTGTAAGCATACTTTTCATCCAAACCGTATACATAAGTCCAGCTGATCTGGTCTTTGATCTGCATCGGATACAGACGAACCGTGTCATTTACATAATTATAGATGAAGTCTTTGTTATCAACTGCTGAATGAATTGTATCAGGAACGATACCAGCCTTGTCAGACGGTTTGAATGTAGACTTAACGTAAGCAAGTAACTCACCGTATTTGTTAGGAATCAATTTGCCACCGTCCAAAGTACCGATAACAACAGTTGTATCGTGATCGAATGCACCAATCTTGTTAGATTTGCTTGCTTCTACAGTTACCGGAGCAACAAGGTTCAAACCTGCGATAACGAAAGTACCGTCTTTCACTTCATAACACTGATCCTGGCCCAGATAATAAGTACCATAGTTCTTAGTATACAGATCACGGAATACATTAGAGTCATATTCGCCCCATTCAAATTGGTCAAGATTCTGGATATTACCCAGGAAGCTGGTATAAGCACCTACCGGTTTGTCACCTGTCAATGTAGAGATAAGACCTTTGAATACAGTACCAACTACGTTGAATTGGTTGAAACCTGTCAATTCTTTTTCCCAATCTTCGTGAGTAGCTTTACCATCACCTGAATCATTTGTCAACAGGCCGAACTGAGCCATATCTGTAAGGATTTCTTCTGTCGGAACCCAATCGGTTCTGGACTGAGGTGTATATCTAACCTTAACAGGAATACCATTATTTTTCAGGTCATCCAGATTAGCTTGTTTGTACGGAACACGGATATACAATGTGTCACCAGCACTTTCACCACGCCATACAGAACCAGGTTGCGGTTCAAGACCACCAACATCACCACGATTCCAAACAGCATTTGCATATTCTGTTGAGAAATAAAAGTTCTTATCCTGTTTTACTTTCGCTTCACCAATTCTCATAGCCTGTTTGTACAGACGGATAGTCGTATAGTTAGCGTCGTCAGCATCCGGTTTCAAACCTGTTGCGTAAACATGAACAACATGGTTACGAGAAGAGCCACCGATACCCCATACATAAGAATCCTTATTAGTAAAGTAAGGAGCTGCAAATACTTCAGCACCACCCTTTACAGCTTCACCTACAGGACATTCGCAATCCTGAGCAGCAGAGATCAAACCAGCAGAAATATTCATAATGTTTGCCAATGTTCCGGTTACAGAACCAACAACACCCTTATCTGTTTCAATACCTCTCCAGTTAGTCCATACGTGCTGAGTACGAGCAGATGTAGTCAGAACACCCGGATAATAAGCTTCACCCAGATTGATCAAATCCTGTCCTGAATAACCTTCGCAATCATCCTGAGTATTCAATGTTGCTGACAAGCCCCATTTTTCTTCGATATTATAAGCACCATCCTGATCGATGTTCATGTTACCTGATGCAAAGTGGAAAGCAGCTTTCACTGTCCAACCTTCATTCAGATTACCTAAACAATCGATAGCAGCTTCCGGAATACATCTTGTATGTTTAAATCCTTCAACTAATTCACCTTCGAAGTACCAGTTGAATCCCAAGAATTCAATCTTATCTTCCCATCTGTCGGTAGAACCCGGATCAGCCGGAGTTAATAATTCAAGATTTAATGCACCACCATCACAAGAGTTATCAATTGCCATTCTTACAGCATTCGCAGGTGCAGGGCCAGGACCTTCTGCACAATCTAAAATAAACTTAGGCAGATATGTGAAATCAATAGATGTTTCAAGAACTTCTTCGTATTTTGTAAAGACTAAGTCGTCACCGAATTTGAATGTACCGCGAGCATCTACGCTATGTCTTACAAACGCTGTATCCGTACTGGATGCAGTAGTCGTAGCAAATACATAGTCAGCCAAAGCCCACTGGTCTTTCACAGTACCCGGCTCTACATGATAAACAACCTTTACATTTGACCAGTCAACCGGATTGTATTCATTGAACAAACCTGCACGTACATAGAAACTTCTACTTCCGTCAGCTTCTGTTGCCTGAGAGAAGTTACCTTCAGTTACAGTAACATTACCAATCTTTTCAAGAACGATAGGAGCTTTCACATTCAGCTTCAAATAAGTAGCCTGAACATGGTGAGCTTGTTCAGCACCAGCCATCTTATCATTGAACTTCCAGATCTTAACATCCATTTCAGATGCTTCGCATTCAGTAGAACGGTTAACACCTACACGGAATTCTTTTTCTGTTTCATAATCTATTTCTACGTGAGGACGAATGAAATCAAGATTAATGTCACCGAACAAAGTTACAGGTTCCAAAGTATCAGATGTTTCGCTGTCATCAGCTTTAGAGTATTCTGATTCAAGAACAACACGGATAATAGCATTATCAATATTAATTTTACCTGCACCAGTTGCATTGAACATAACTTGGTAAGCTTCCGGTGTTGTATTAGCACCTACAGTTACACCATTCTTGTCAATTTTAAAACCATCGTCATAAACTTCGTCATAAGGAAGTTCACCACGAGTAGTTCCATCCAGTTCTAAAACTTCAGCTGTTTCAATCTTCCATAACAGATTACGGTTTACATTAGCGTTTTCTAAACGGCTAATCCAGAAATGGAAACTTGTTGCATCTGTTAAGCCTCTTGTATCAAATACGAATTCAACACGACTCTTAACTTCTCTGGTTGGTCTAACACCCAGATAGTTAAAATCCTTTACTGTTGTAATACCGTAATGAGGTTTATTGACATTGTCATAAAACTCACCAGTTGACAGGAAATCACCTCCTGCAACAGGGCTAGCCTCAGAATCGAAAGAAACAAACATACCAGGAAGAAGAGTAGCATCAGCCACCTTATTCAAAGGTAAAGTATACTTCCAAATATTAACCGGATGAGTTTTATTTACTAACGCATCTCCATCGAGAAGGTTAAATTTCGCAGCGGCTTTCAATTGTGCTTCAGTAGGATCTTCAAATGCAGCCTTATAAGCATCACCTGTCTTGTACCAGGCTGGGACCGCATTTTGAGCAAAAATTGAAAAACTACTGCTTGCCACAAGGAACGCGGCGAACAAAGTAGAAAACTTTTTGTTCATAATCAAATAATTTAATTAGTAATAAAATATAAAGTTCAAATAAATCTTTCTATCAAAATAAAGTTCTGACGACTACTTACCGTCGCATTCATCTGTGCATACCTTGCACCTAAATTCTTATGCAAATATACATATCTTTTTTTGTTGCACTATTTTTTTGTTATATTTTTTTCCCTTTAACCATGCTTTCTTATCCGATTCTTACCTTAAATCGTACAAAGGGGACGGTTTTAAGGACATATCCAACCATTAGCACTTCATTTCCTGCAATATTCCCTATACATTATTATATATAACAAAAAAACGGCCACCTCCTTTTCGGGAAGCAGCCGTTTCCGATTTTATCTTGATGGGAAGATATTACATCATGCCACCCATGCCGCCACCCATACCCGGGTTCATCGGAGGCATAGCAGGAGTATCTTCTTTCTTCTCTGCGATTACGCATTCTGTTGTCAGGAACATACCAGCGATAGAAGCTGCGTTTTCCAAAGCAACACGAGTTACCTTAGCAGGGTCGATTACACCGGCAGCGCACAGGTTTTCATATTTGTCTGTACGAGCATTGTAACCGAAGTCACCTTTACCTTCTTTTACTTTCTGAACGATAACGGCACCTTCCTTACCTGCGTTAGCAACGATCTGGCGCAACGGTTCTTCGATAGCGCGTTTTACGATTTCGATACCTGTTGTTTCGTCTTCGTTTTCACCCTTCATGCCTTCCAGTACTTCGATAGCACGGATGTAAGCTACACCACCACCAGGAACTGTACCTTCTTCGATAGCAGCGCGGGTTGCATGCAATGCATCGTCCACACGGTCTTTCTTTTCTTTCATTTCCACTTCAGAAGGAGCACCTACGTAAAGAACAGCTACACCGCCAGCCATCTTAGCCAGACGTTCCTGTAGTTTTTCTTTGTCGTAGTCAGAAGTAGTGTTTTCGATCTGAGTTTTGATCTGACCGATACGAGCCTGGATAGCAGCTTTGTCGCCGGCACCGTTAACGATAGTTGTAGTATCTTTGTCTACAGTGATCTTTTCGGCAGTACCCAGCATATCCATTGTAGCACCTTCCAGCTTCAAGCCTTTTTCTTCAGAGATAACCACACCGCCAGTCAGCACTGCGATATCTTCCAACATAGCTTTACGACGGTCGCCGAAGCCCGGAGCCTTCACAGCACAGATCTTCAAAGAACCACGCAGACGGTTTACAACCAATGTAGCCAATGCTTCGCTGTCGATATCTTCTGCGATGATCAACAGCGGACGACCGCTCTGAACAGCCGGTTCCAGGATAGGAAGCAAGTCCTTCAATACAGAGATCTTCTTGTCGTAGATCAGGATATACGGATTTTCCATCTCGCATTCCATCTTTTCTGTGTTGGTTACGAAGTACGGAGAGATGTAACCACGGTCGAACTGCATACCTTCTACTACGTCAACTGTAGTTTCAGTACCTTTTGCTTCTTCCACTGTGATAACGCCTTCTTTCTTCACTTTCTGCATAGCTTCAGCAATCAGTTTACCGATCATTTCGTCACCGTTAGCAGAGATTTTAGCTACGTGTTCGATCTTTTCGAACTGGTCGCCTACTTCTTCAGCCTGGTCAGCGATCTTTTCAACCACTTTGGCAACGGCTTTGTCGATACCGCGTTTCAGGTCCATCGGGTTAGCACCTGCTGTAACGTTCTTCAAACCAACACCGATGATAGACTGTGCCAATACAGTAGCAGTAGTTGTACCGTCACCTGCATTGTCGTTTGTTTTGGAAGCTACTTCCTTTACCAACTGAGCACCCATGTTTTCGAACGGGCAAGCCAGTTCCACTTCTTTAGCTACCGTTACACCGTCTTTAGTGATGTGAGGAGCACCGAATTTCTTTTCGATGATCACGTTACGGCCTTTCGGGCCTAATGTTACTTTTACAGCATTTGCCAATTCGTCCACACCTTTCTTCAAAAGGTCGCGGGCATCCATATCGTACTTAATTTCTTTTGCCATGATTATATTGTTTTATTATTTCCGTTTAATGAATTAGATAATAGCTAAAATGTCAGACTGACGCATGATAAGATATTTCTCACCATCCAGTTCGATTTCTGTTCCTGCATATTTTCCGTACAGTACAGTATCGCCACCTTTCACAACCATTTCTTCATCCTTTGTTCCGTTACCCACGGCAACAACTTCACCTTTTAAAGGTTTTTCTTTTGCTGAATCCGGGATAATGATTCCGCCAAGTGTCTTTTCTTCTGCTGCAGCCGGCTTAATAAGCACTCTGTCTGCTAATGGTCTAATGTTCATCTTACTATATTTTTAATTGTTAATAATATTATGTTTACATGTGTTTTTCTAATTCACGCTTATTCCTATGCGAAATCTGTGCCAAATTAATTGGCAGGGAAAAGACTGCCAATTTTGCATAAACAGACGTTTAGATGCGCCGACATGACTGACAGGATGACTATACATTCCGCCTCACATGCTTCCCGACTAGAACAAAAGTAACGGGAAAGTAGTTCATAAGTCACGGTCTTTTAACTGATAGGTCCTAAACTTTTATTCTTTTGAGCATGCCTTAATTTAATTTTCAGCTAGCTAAAAATAGATTTCGACCATGCTAAAAATCAATTCCGAGCATGCTCAAAAGTAAAAAAATAAGGGACGAAAGAGTTAGAATCTGCCGTCCCTTACATTAATATATAGTATATTTCAAATTAGTCTATCAGCAGTGTTGCGATGGAATGAGCCGGTAGTACAGGCTGGTAGACGCGACCGTCGATTTCAACAGATACCTGGCGGTCCTCATTTCCTTCGTTTGCCAAAGCGACAACAATACTTTTGTCGGGGTTGACGAAGGCCATGAGATTGCTGAACTGGCCGGAGGTTTCCAGTTTACGGGCACCGGGCTGGACGTAATGGCTCAAATGTTTCATTACATAATATTCGGGAGTGTAATGGAAGGTTTTTGTATCGGGATCGACAACCACAAGGGAGTTTTGCGCCCATCCCCAACGGCTGATACCGCCTTTATCCAACGAGATATTCCAATACATATAGGCCGACGCACCGTTATCCAGGTAATGACGCATCAGGTTCCAGGAGTAAACGGCACCGCTCCAGTCATTCTTTCCGTCGCCGCATTCCTGCTCGGTCTGATAGAGTTTCATATCGGGATAACGTTCGTGTATACCTTTGATCGCTCCTTTTCCCGCCCATTGGAAACCGACTGCGCTGATATACTTGCCGCTTATCGGGTCGGTCAGGATGGTATCCACCAATGCTTCGTTGGCACGTTCCATGGTGCCGAACATCACTTTCACGTCCAGTTCCTTCATAGCCGGACCGAGATAGTTGCCGACGAAGTTAGCCAAGGAAGCAGCCGTCCAGCAACAACTAGGGAATATCTGTGCCGAATTGAACTCATTCTGCGGCATGACGGCAAAGATGTCGATGCCCTGTTCACGATAAGCTTCGATAAATTTGGAGAAGTAAAGGGCATACGATTGCAGGTAAAGGGAATCCTGGATAAACATATCCGTTCCTTCATAACCGACCTTATCGGCAGGCAGGCCGTTGCGGTACTTCTCGTTGTAGGCTTCGCCGGTATAGGCGGAGGCATAATGCTTATTATATTTCATCCAGGCAGGAGGACACCAGGGAGAGGCCCAGATACGCAGGTCGGAATTGTATTTCTGTGCGCCTTTAATAAAGGGGATCAATGTCTGCTGGTCGTTGGCGATGGTGAAGTATTCCATTTCAAAATCGCCTTCGGTCTCATTATAGGAATACCAGTCGCGAGAGAAGTCGTTGGCACCCACCGGCATACGGCAGATGGTGAAATTCGCCCCTATCTCCGGGAAGAAGAGTTCTTCCATGATCTCTTCGCGGACTGTCGGATCGAGTTTGCTCAGGGAAATCCAGCCCAGCTCGTTGAAGCAGGCACCGAAACCGTCTATCTTCTGTCCTTTCTTATGGGTATGGATAACCGCGTCGATCGTCGGAATCGTATCCGAAGAGGCAGAGACCAGGTCGGATTGTTCCTGCCACGGTTCGTTTTCCGTAGTTGTTACCCAGGATGCTCTTGGCTGAACAGAACAGGAAGAGAGGACTAAAGCGAATGCGAGAATTAAAAGAGATGTTTTCATGAGACAGTAATATTAAGGATAGCATAAACCCGTTCCCGTGCTTGACACGGGATTGCAAAAGAACAGGTCATATGCCTATTTATTCAGGCAGCACCTTTGCGGCCCCGTGTCAAGCACGGGGACAAGGCTGCTTATTTATATCAGAACTTTGCAATCAGTTCTTCTACAGTGACAGGTGTTTGTTCGCCTGTAATCATATTCTTCAGGTTGATCTTGCCTTCGCTCATCTCCGTTTCGCCAACGATAGCGACATACGGAATTTTCTTCGTATCGGCATACCCCATCTGCTTCTTCATCTTGGCTGATTCAGGGAAAAGTTCGGTACGGATACCGGCGGCACGAACCCGGGCAATGATTGGTAACAGATAGCTTTCTTCCTTCTCTCCGAAGTTGACAAACAGTAACTGTGTTGTCTTCAACGAATCGGCCGGATACAGGTCCAACTGATTCAGCACGTCGAAGATACGGTCTGCCCCAAAAGAGATACCGACACCCGAAACGCCATCCATGCCAAATACGCCGGTCAAGTTGTCATATCGTCCGCCACCGGTGATACTTCCTATCTGGACATCCAGCGCTTTTACTTCGAAGATGGCACCGGTGTAATAGTTCAGACCGCGGGCCAGTGTCAGGTCGAGTTCCAGTTCCGAATGCATAGGCAGCTGGTCGATACGGTCGAGAATGAAGGTCATTTCTTCGATACCTTTCACGGCTATTTCGGAAGTTGCCAACTGTTCTTTCAGGACGGCCAGTTTTTCACGATTGCTACCCGACAGCATGATGATCGGTTGCAAACGGGCAATCGCCTCTTCGGAAAGGCCTTTGGAACGCAACTCTTCATTTACATTATCCAGGCCGATCTTATCCAATTTATCGATAGCCACTGTTATATCGACAATCTTATCCGCTTCACCGATAATTTCGGCAATACCCGACAATATCTTACGGTTGTTCATCTTGATGCAAACGCGGATACCGAAACGGTGGAACACCTCATCCATAATCTGAATCAGTTCCACTTCGTTAATCAGCGAATCGGAGCCTACCACGTCACCGTCGCACTGGTAGAACTCACGGTAACGTCCTTTCTGCGGACGGTCGGCACGCCATACGGGTTGTATCTGATAACGCTTGAAAGGGAATGTTATATCGTTGCGGTGCTGCACTACGTAGCGGGCAAAAGGGACGGTCAGGTCGTAACGCAACCCTTTCTCACAGGCTTTCACGCCGAATCTCACCGGATTACGTTCCAGCAGTTCTTCATCGGTAATGCCTGAGAAACAATCTCCCGAGTTTAATATCTTGAAAAGTAATTTATCACCTTCTTCGCCATACTTACCCATCAGGGTCGACAGGTTCTCCATGGCCGGAGTTTCTATTTGCTGAAATCCGTACAGATGATATACTTCACGAATCGTATTGAATATATAATTACGTTTCGCCATTTCTTCGGGCGAAAAATCTCTGGTACCTTTTGGTATAGACGGCTTCTGCATATACTGTTTGCTCTTCTTTATCGTCGGAGCTAACCGACTTTTATATATTAAATTATTATTCGGAATGCAAAGGTAGGTATTTTGTTTCAAATTCGTTATTTATTGGATAGGTTCATTGTTTTGTCTGTTTCTTTTTGTTATGTTTGCAACATATTTAACAAAACGTATAGCTATGAAAAAGAAAAAGACAAGACAAAAGAAAGTATTGTATGGTGAACTCGGTAGTTTTTTCATCGATTTCGCTAAGTATATGGCAACAGGTGTTGTTATTACTACCCTACTAAAGGATTTGGAAGGACAAAACGCTCTTATTTATGTAGGCGGATTCCTATCGGTATTTGGACTTTTATTTTTAGGATTATATTTTATTAAACGGAAGGAGGAATAATTATGCCAGATTTTATATTTGTTTGTTTACTCTTTTTGGGAATGGGACTAGGATTTTTAATTTGGTCTTTATATATAGAAGGTAAATTTCATAGAACGAAGAAAAAGAAGAAATAAAAAAGCACCCCGAGTCATTTGAAATGGCTCGGGGTGCTTTTTTATTGGGTATAGTAACTATTACTTTTCATAGCCATAGCCTATATCGCTTAGTCGCGGCTTCTTCCTCCCAGGAAGATCATTATATAATATAATAATGTAGCCAGCGAACCTAAGGCAGCCACCACATAAGTATAAGCGGCAGAGCGCAAAGCATCTTCGGCCATACCATGCGTAGAAACATTCGTTATCCCGGCACGGCTCAACCATACCAACGCACGCTGACTGGCATTGATTTCGACCGGCAACGTAATGAAACTGAACAACGTTGTCGATGCGAACAGGATGATACCGAACAACAGCAACTGCGGGAACTGGTGGATCAGCAACATACCGCCCAGCAATACCCAGGTCATGATATTCGAAGCAAAGCTAACCACCGGTACCAACGCCGACCGCATCTTCAGCGGGGCATAAGACGTTGCATGCTGTACTGCGTGACCACATTCATGGGCGGCTACAGCGGCGGCAGCGATACTATTACTATAATAGACAGATTCGCTCAAATTCACCGTTTGATTGGCAGGATTGTAATGGTCTGTCAAATGTCCGGGAGTAGAGATCACCTTCACGTCGTAGATGCCGTTATCGCGCAACATCTTTTCAGCCACATCCTTTCCGGTCATACCGTTAGGCATAGGAATCTTAGAATACTTCTCAAACTTGTTCTTCAGTCGGGAAGATACCAGCCAGCTTAACAAGGCAAAACCAATAAATATGATCCAATACATGCTCATAATGTTCCAAATAATTAATTGTTATACAAGATATCTCTTACAAAAAGTCTGCCAAAAACAAAAATGGCAGAAGATTAGCCTGATTAGAGGTGGTCTTCTGCCATTTTGTATTAGTATGTGAGGTTTATTCTTCTGTATACCGGATGATTGTCTGTTCGCGGTCAGGTCCTACCGATACGATTTTAACAGGTACTCCCAGCTCTTCTTCAAGGAATGAGAGATATGCGTTAAACTCTTCGGGGAATTCGTCTTCGCTCTGCATCTTTGTCATGTCAGTCTTCCAACCCGGCAGTTCAACGTATACAGGTTCGATCGTATCGTCGATCTCGAACGGGAATTCCGTCACTTCTTCGCCATTGATCTTGTAGGCTACGCAAGCCTTGATGGTCTCGAAGCTGTCGAGCACGTCACTCTTCATCATGATCAGCTGGCTTACACCGTTGATCATAACAGCATATTTCAAGGCAACCAGGTCGATCCAGCCGCAACGACGTTTACGTCCTGTTACAGAGCCGAACTCATGTCCTAACGTACAAAGCTGATCGCCTGTTTCATCGAACAACTCTGTCGGGAACGGACCGCTACCGACACGTGTACAATATGCCTTGAAGATACCGTATACCTCACCGATATTACGCGGAGAGACACCCAGTCCCGTACAGCATCCGGCACAGATCGTGTTGGAAGATGTCACGAACGGATAAGAACCGAAGTCGATGTCCAGCATAGTGCCCTGTGCACCTTCCGCCAGGACAGACTTACCGTCTTTCAGGAAGTTGTTTACCACATGTTCGCTGTCGATCAGGTTGAATTGCTTCAAGTATTCCAATGCTTCAAACCACTGGGCTTCGAGTTCCTTGATATCATACGAATAGTTCAGTGATTTCAGGATTGCTTCGTGGCGTGCCTTGGCGGCAGCATACTTTTCATCGAAGTTGTGCAGCAAGTCACCTACACGGAGACCGTTACGGCTGATCTTGTCTGTATATGTCGGGCCGATACCTTTACCAGTCGTACCGATCTTACCGGAACCTTTGGCAGCTTCGTAGGCAGCATCCAGCATACGGTGGGTAGGCAGGATCAGGTGTGCCTTCTTGGAAATACAAAGTTGTTTGGTCAGGTCGTGACCACTGGCAGCAAGCGCTTCGGCTTCCTGTTTGAACAATAACGGGTCGAGAACGACTCCATTACCGATAACATTCACTTTTCCACCCTGGAAAATACCTGACGGAATAGAACGCAGGATATACTTTTCTCCGTTAAATTCCAGTGTGTGTCCTGCGTTGGGACCTCCTTGAAAACGAGTGATCACATCGTAGTTAGGAGTCAGCACGTCGACAACTTTTCCTTTGCCTTCGTCACCCCATTGCAATCCTAATAAAACATCTACTTTCATTTTATCTTTATAATAGGCTGTTAATATTCTTTTTTACTATTCTTCTGCTGAAGCTTGAACTTGCATTTACTGCATATCCCGTAGATATACAGCGCATGAAATTCCTGTGTGAAACGGGATATCTTCAGATTGTTGACCTCCTTTTTCAGCACGCTGTCTTTCATTTCCCGAATGGCCCCGCACTTCATGCAAACCAGGTGCAGGTGCGTTTCTGCCAATGCCCGCAGTTCGTACTGAACCGACTGGGCGTTGAGTTGATGCCGCACGATCAGGCCGCCGTCTTCCAGCACATCCAACGTGTTGTAAAGCGTTGCCCTACTCACATGGAAGTTCGCCTCTTCCAACTTTTCCTGAAGGGAGTACATATCGAAATGACCGGCGAAGCGACAGATGCATTCAAAGATCGCATATCTTTCCTCCGTCTTTCGTAGTTTTTTCTCAGTCAGATACTCCGTAAACGACTGCTTCATCTCTATGTACTTCTTCTCATCCATTTCGTTGCGACTCTACGCGACCGACAAAGTTAGCGCATTTATTTTAAACGCAAAGCCTTAGCTATAATATTCAAATTCAAATTTTAAATCATTATAGATTTCCTGCCCTTCCGGTGTCTTCATAAACTCCGGAAAGTCATCGAAACCACTCAACATTTGTTTCGCATGATCGGCCGACTGGCGACCGTAAAATTTCATTGCTTTTATCGCCGCCTGCTTCTCTTTCCAGGAAGCGCCGAAGTCGGGCCAGGCAATCGTCCGCATACATTCCACAATGAATGCGGCTCTCACCGGCGCAACCACCGTCTTCCCTACCCTGAACAGTTCCATCCAGATAAGGTAAGCCACCGTACGGGCATATTCGTCTTCCACATTAAAAATCAGCCCGAGCAGAAGGTTATCGACATACGGCAATTTGCAGAACAAATTACGGCTGCATTGTTCCGCTATTTCCAGATAGGGTATTTCTTTCACCCACTGTTCCGCCTGTTTAAAAGGAAAATCATCCACAGGTTGCAACAGGGATGCCAGTATCTTAAACTCGCGGATATCCTCTTTCCACAAAGCGGCTGCCAGATCCGAACCAGGTTCGTGCCGAGCGGCTATCTGCTTTATTTCGGGCAGAGGGACACCGAAGTTCAGCTTATAATCGATGCCCTTTTCGCGCATGCTGGTGGATATGACACCGTTCATTGCCATGCGCAGTTGGGTACGTATTTCTTTTAGTTCGTCCTGTAACATATCTTTAATCGTTATAAGATGGCAGGAATGAATAATCCTGGCTGTAACGAAGCATCTGGTCTGCGTATCCTTCAGTATAATCGAGAACGATATCGGTCACTTCGCCTTTGTCGTTCCTTACCTCTTTCATCACCGGGTTCACAAAACCTTTGTATGGAGCCAGGTTCAGTTTGGCATAGCGGGCAAGCACTTCGTCGTGCAAGGTCTGGTCTACTTTCACACCGTAGTCTTCCACCAGTTTCTTTCCGGCGGCGAAATCGCCTTCGCTCTTGATACGCTGCACTTCTGCCAATAAGGTGCCGAACAAGTTGCGGAGTTTGGGATAATCGTTTACAACGACATATGTCTTGCCGTCACGCTTCTTATATTCGATAACGTTATCGGCTTTACCGTTCTCATAGGCCCACCGGGCGATCAACTGACGGTTGCGCATGTGGGCTTCTTCCACGTCTTTGCCGGCTTCGATACGGACAAGCTGTGTCATCAGGCCGTTCATGATATACTTATAATACTCGGCCTTATAGGCTTCACCATCCGGAACCAGACCTAATTCAACCAGTTTCGGGTCGGCCAGGTAATAAAGGCCGAAGAGGTCGGCACGGGCTTCTTCCAAAGTGGAATCGTAGGCTTTCAGTGCGCCCGATTCGGTATCGGGCAGAAGTTTGCCGGAACCATGCCCCAAGCATTCATGCAGGTCGGTATGCAGGTTGTCAGTCAGGAAGCCGTATTTTGCGAGGGCTTCACGCTCCGCATCACTCCAGATAAATTCTTCGTTAAAGCCATTGCCCTGCGACGCCTTGTCGTAAGCCTCGGTTATATTCTCAATCGTAACGGACTTTGAGCCGTGGTCGCGGCGAATCCAATCCGCATTCGGCAGATTGATGCCGATCGGCGTTGCCGGATAACAATCGCCTCCCAACATGGATACGGTGATCACTTTGGCACTCACCCCTTTTACCTTTTCCTTCTTGAAGCGTTTGTCGACCGGAGAATGATCTTCAAACCATTGCGCATTATCGCTGATAATCTTCGTGCGCTTGGTCGCTTCCTTATTGATAAAGTTTACGGTCGACTCCCAGCTGGCTTTCATACCCAGCGGATCGCCGTAAGTTTCGATAAAACCGTTCACGAAATCCACATCCGAAGTCGTATCTTCTACCCAAAGGATGGAGTAGGCATCGAATGTCTTCAAGTCACCGGTCTGATAGTATTCAATCAGTTTTTCGATGATTGCTTTCTGCGTATCGTTTTCGGCAAAAGGAACGGCTTTCTGCAACTCGCCCACAATTTGTTCGATAGCAGCAGAATAAAGACCTCCGACTTTCCATACCTTCTCGACAATCTTTCCGTTCTCCTTCACCAGCCGGCTATTGAGTCCGTAAGAGATCGGAGTGATGGTGTCTTTACCCGCTTTCATAGCGGCATAATAATCTTCCACCTCTTTCTGGGTAATACCGCCGCCATAGTAGTTATTGGCAGATGCCAGGATCAGATCCCGGTCGCCGCTCTGCACAGTACGTTTTGCCAATACTGCCGGATCAAAGATCACCGGAGAGATTTCTGCAACAAACTGCTCCAGAGTCTGTCCTCCACGCAAAGGAAGTTCAGAGACATTCACCTGCTCCAGGCAGCTCTGAAAGAATTCGGGGGTAAAGCCGGGAACAAACTTATCCTCTGCATAATGATGATGGATGCCGCTTGAGAACCATACCCGTTTCAGGTACGTCTCCAGGGCCTTGAACTGCTCATCCTCGCGATTTCCTTTATATTCCTTGTAAATCGTTTCCAATGCGCGGCGAACCGGCAGGTTATAACGACAATTCTGGTCAAAGAATATGTCGCGCCCCATCAGCGCAGCCTGCGACAGATGATATAATAACTGTTTTTGTTTCAACGAAAGAGACTCGAATCCCGGAACCTGGTACCGAAGTATCTGAAGGTCTGCGAACTGGTCTACCACATAATTAAAATCCTCCTGCGGTGCCTGAACATTCTTTTCTTTCGGGCCTGCACAGGCGGTTAATGCCACTGCTGTCATAAGCGATACAATTGTATTTCTCATTTTATTTATACTAATTCTTTTGTTTTTTTCTGAAGTATTACAACGAAAGGCTCTCCCGCAAAGGTAACGAATAAATCGAAGCCATAGGAATATCACCCTAATATTTTGTACCTTTGCAACCGATATATTTATTAAAGAATGGAAATAGCAGCATTAGTATCAGGAGGCGTGGACAGCTCCGTAGTTGTCCATCAGTTGAAGGAGGCGGGATACGATCCTACCATCTTCTATATCCGTATCGGTATGGAAGATAAAGACGGATATATCGACTGCCCCGCCGAAGAGGATATAGAAATTACATCTTACATAGCACGCAAATACGGTTGTCGCATGGAAGTGGTATCCCTGCATGACGAATACTGGGACAAGGTGGTCAGCTACACGATCGACTCGGTGAAGCGCGGCCTCACCCCCAACCCGGACATGATGTGCAACAAATTCATCAAGTTCGGCTGCTTCGAAGAGAAATGGGGGAAAGACTTCGATAAAATCGCCACCGGCCATTATGCCACAACGACCGAGATAGACGGAAAAGTATGGCTCTCCACCGCCAAAGACCCGGTGAAGGACCAGACCGATTTCCTGGGACAAATCACGCGCCTGCAAATCCAGAAGCTGATGTTCCCGATCGGCCACCTGATGAAAGCGGAAGTCCGTGCCATCGCTGCCGAACAAAAGCTCCCCAGCGCCATGCGCAAGGACAGCCAGGGTATCTGCTTCCTCGGTAAAATCAATTACAACGATTTCATCGAGCGTTACCTGGGCAAACGTACCGGCAAAATCGTCGAACTGGAAACGGGCAAAGTACTGGGCAAGCACAACGGCTATTGGTTCCACACCATCGGCCAGCGGAAAGGACTGGGCCTGAGTGGCGGTCCGTGGTTCGTCATCAAGAAAGATATCAAGCGCAATATCATCTACGTCTCCAACGGCTACGACCCGGAAACGCAATACGGGAAGACAATCAACCTGCATGGTTTCGACTTCATCACCGAAGATCCATGGGGAGAATTTACCGATGAAAAAGAAATCACCTTCAAGATACGCCATACCCCCGATTTCACACCGGGACGTATCCACCGCATCGGTGACCTTTACCGTATCGAATCGGAAAATAAAATACAGGGTATCGCTCCCGGCCAGTACGGTGTTGTCTACGACAAGGATCATCATCTCTGCCTGGGTAGCGGCATGATTATTGACGAAGAAAAATAAGTCTTTGTCAATTAAATAGAAGATTGTCAATTATTATATTTACATTTGTATTCTACATATAAGATACGACTATGGAAGCAACAACATTAAAAACATTCGAGATATCCATTCCCGAAAAATACGCATCCGCCATACGCTCACTGGTTAAAAGTATGGGAGGAAGCATCAAAGTCCGCAAAGAAAAGAAATGCGGACTGGATGAAGCATTGGAAGATGTGAAGGCTGGAAGAGTATATTCTTACTCTAGTGTGGACGAAATGTGGGAGGCTCTTATGAAATGAGATATACACCTGACACGACCCACAAATTCAACAAAGATTTCAAACGCTGTCAGAAAAGAGGTTATAACATGAGCCTCCTGCGTAAAGCGGTTGATATACTAAGTGAAACCGGTACCCTCCCTCCCGAATATCGTCCGCATAAATTAAGCGGCAAATACGAAGGCCTATGGGAATGTCATATTCAATCCGACTGGTTACTGGTTTGGAATCAAAATGACACAAAACTCATACTCCTGTTCACAGATACCGGCACTCATGCCGATCTGTTTTAATAGAAAAGTTCAAAATTAGAACGACTGCGGCAGCTATCTCGAATGGTTGCCGCAGTCGTTTTATATGATTGCAGCACCTATTTTTTACCGCTGCGGCAGCTATTTCTTACAATTGCCGCAATCATTTTCCCGGCATACTGCCATTATTTCAACTATTTCACCCTGTTATTTCATTTTTTTCGTTTATAATTTGGTTTATAACGTAAACCATTTTATATTTGCAGCGTGTAGGTGAGACATGCGCAGCTCCTTGCACTTTTTTAATCCATATATGGTTTATGTTATAAACTTATTTACATTCACCTTTAAAGTAAACAAAACATGGAAACGAAACGAATCATACTATTTATTCTGGCAATATTCTTTACTTGCAATCTTGCCGAAGCACGGACAATCATCGTCAAAGTGAGCAACATACGCGGAGAAAACGGAACAATCCTCGTCATGGCTCAATCAGGCAAAGAGACAAAACCGGTATACGGCATGGCCAAACCGGAGAAAGGAGAAGCAACCATCACGCTTGAAAACGTCGAATGGGAACAGTTCGATATCTCAGTCTTCCATGACGAAAACGGCAATTACCAAATGGATTTCACCGAAGATAAAAAGCCGGCTGAAGGATATGCCATGAAGAAGTGCAAAACGCAACAGGAAGAAGAGACGGTCAAACTGAAATTATATTACCCGGCAAACGAGTAAGACATGAAATGGCTGTTATTCTTTACACTCATCTTTACTACCGGCTTTCCGGCTATGGCCCGGAAGCCGGCAACGGCAGAGATTTACTCCGGCCACATTACCGACGGACAGGGAAACGGAGTTGAATACGCGACAATCGTCCTCTTGCAGGATGAGATTCAAAAAGCAGGTACGACAACTGACAACAAGGGTAATTTCACCATGGAAGCAAAAGCAGGAACATATAAAGTAATCGTCCGGTGTATCGGATATGAGCCGCTGCAAAAAGAATTATTGCTGGCCGCATCCATGCACGACACCCTTTCGTTGAAGGCTTCTTCCTATGCCTTGAAAGAGGTTGTGGTACAGGCAAAAAATATCGAACGCAAGGCAGACCGTTTCGTCCTGTCCGTCTCCCCTTCCACCGGGAAAGACGGAACCGAGTTATTGTCGCAGGCTCCCGGCGTATGGCTGGCAGAAGATAATATCTCCATCAACGGAGCACAGGGCACAAAGGTATTCGTCGATAACCGCGAAATAAAACTTACCGGCGAAGAACTTCTCACCTACCTTCGTTCGATGAAATCGGAAGATATCAGGCGAATAGAAGTCATCCCGATAGCCAGAGCTGAATATGAAGCCAGCTCACGGGGCGGAATCATCCTGATCTCACTCCGCCGGCGGCAAACGAACGGTATCCAGGGGAGTGTCACAGTCGGGGCCGCCTTATCTTCTACCCTTACCCGTTACATGCCTTCCGGAACACTCAATGCACGTCTCGGGAAATGGACCCTAAACGCTGCCGCCTCCGGCAATTTCACACCAAAGAATGAGAGCATGATGACATCCGTCAGGCAATATCCGGACAACGACAACCGCTTTTCCAGCCTCTCCAGGTTCGACACACGATCGGACTATGGTACGGGACGCATCGGAGCCATCTTCGAAATCGATACCGTCAACAGCATCGGAGCGGAGATAGAATATGTCGGACAGCTGTCTAAAGGCAACTCTTACAGCGAAACGGAACTGACCAAGCAGGAATGGCTAATAAACAGCACCGGCGATTATAACCAGAAGGATGATTACAACACTTTATCCGCTACCGCCAACTACCTGCATAAACTCGACGACAAAGGCTCCCTGCTCAAATGGATTGTTGATTATGCCGACAAAAAGTCGACGGGGAAAAACAACTACTATGTCGTACAAAAGGCAGCAGGCCGGGATACAGACAGTACGTACCGAAGTAACAGCGATGCAACCTACAAGATCGTCACCACCGATATTTCAATGAATAAATACTTCCGGAAAGGAATGTCGCTGAACACCGGCCTGAAGTACACGCATACATTCATGGACGATAATTCCTGCTACGAAGGTCTCTCGGCCGACCAACAATGGAGTATCAGTCCGGCTTACGGCTACGCACTCAAATACAAGGAAAACATCATGGGAGTATACGCATCCTTTTCAACAGAAATCAATCGCTGGGCGTTCATAGCCGGACTGCGGGGCGAATATACCCGGACCGCGAACGAGAGCGACCGGATTAAACGGGATTACTTCGACCTGTTCCCGAGCCTGAGCGCCACCTATGCCTTCAACAACCTGAAGACCTGGATGCTGGTCGGACAATACACACGCAACATCGAACGTCCGGCCTTCTATACGCTCAACCCGAACCGGCTCCAGACCTCCGATTACAGCTACAACATAGGCAATCCCTACCTGAAACCGACTTATATCCACCGTTTCAGCACGACCCTTGTCTATAATTACCGTTACACGCTGACAATCGGAGGTAGCCTGCACCGCAACCTGATCCGCGAATTCTGCAAGGTAGATGCCGTCGACCCGGACGTTTCGTATATCACCTACGAAAACCATGACGTCGAAAACCATTGGTTCGTTGCCGCCAGTATCCCGGTTCAGCCCGCCCCATGGCTTAACCTGGCAGCCAATTTCGTCGGTGTACGCCAGGATATCCGTATGACGGAGAAAGCTGCATTTGCCCACCATTACCTGGTATTCGCAAACGCGACCGCGACCTTCACGCTGCCGAAAGACATCACGCTCGAAGGACAATACAGCGGAGCCAGCCGCCTGTATTCAGGAAACAGCGAAGTGGCTCCCCGGCACATCGTCAGCCTGTTTGCCCGGAAGAAGCTGGCCGGCAACCGCTTCCTGATAACTGTTTCGGCCGATAATATCTTCAACCGCTATAATGACTTTGCCAGCCATATCGAAGCCTACACGTCACAAAGCCACTTCGAAAGCGGACACCTCGGACGTACCTTCAAAGCGACACTGACCTGGAACTTCAACAGCGGCCGAAAAGTCAAGAAGCCGACAATCGAACGGGGCGTAAACTCTGAAAGAAACCGGTTGAACGAAAAATAGACCGGAATGATTGACTGTTAAAAACAATGACATTATCTTTGAACAAACATAGTACGAACAATATAAAAACAAATAAAATCATGGAAGAAAGACTTTTAAACGAGAAAGAAAGCCTGGAACTCATCACACAGATGATAAACTCCAGCAAAAAGAATATGGAGGTGGGACAGGGAAACATAATGCTGTTCTGGGGATATTTTACGACAGCCTTATCAGTTGTGCTGTTTCTGCTGATCAACTTCACACACAACTTCATCTGGAGTTGGGGTTGGATGCTGATGTTCGCCGTATGGCCAGTGATCTCTTACAGAAAACGACAAAACAAACCGAAGGTCGTTACCTATACAGACAAAGTGATCTCACAGGTATGGCAAGTGATGGGATACATGTTTATCCTCACTTTTCTGACAATCGGCATTATGGAGATTGCATTCGCCAGACATGCAGATTTCCAGCTTATGCTACCGCTCTCCCTGGTCTATTGCGGACTCGGCACTTCCATTACAGGCATTATAATACGGGAGCGCTGGATGACTTACGCCCCCCTCATTGCGTTTATTGTAGCAATATATATGCTAACCATGCTACTGATAGGTGAAAAAGCGACAACTTTGTGGTATCTTTACTTCGGTTTATCGTTCGTGTTTATGATGATCATACCCGGACATATCGTCAATAATAAAGCCAGGAAGCAATGTTTAAAGAACTAGATCCGTTACTTCATTCACAATTGCGGCTCGCCGTGATATCCATCCTCCTTTCGGTCGAGGAAGCTGAATTCGTCTATCTGCGGGAAAAGACGCAGGCGACAGCGGGAAACCTGAGTGTGCAGATAGACAAACTGAGCGAAGCTGGCTACATAGAAGTCGAAAAGAGCTTTGTCGGAAAGAAACCCCGTACCACCTGCCGGATAACACCCGTAGGACGACAGGCATTCGAGAATTACGTAAATGCCCTGAAAGACTATATCGGAGGAAGCTAATCCCTCCGCCAGTCACCGCATACCAATAAAAAAGGCTGCCATCATCCGACGGCAGCCTTTTTATATCATTAATCCCTGCTAATTAAATAGCGTATAAAGAACTGATAGATTCGCCACTGCAAACACGGCGGATTGCTTCAGCAAACATATCGGCAACAGATAATACTTTTACTTTTTCGCATTTCTTTGCGTAAGGAATAGAATCGGTAAAGATCATTTCCGTCAACGCAGACTGGTCTACACGGGTAGAAGCCGGGTCAGACATAACAGCGTGACTGGCGATTGCACGTACAGACTTAGCGCCGTTTTCCATCATCAGGTTAGCGGCTTTGGTGATTGTACCGGCTGTATCCACCATATCATCCACCAGAAGAACATCCAGGCCTTCCACATCACCGATGATACGCATTTCAGCGACCTCATTGGCACGCAGGCGTGATTTGTGGCAGATAACCATCGGCAATCCCAAGTATTTGGAATAGCTGCTGGCACGTTTCGTACCCCCTACGTCAGGAGTAGCGATACACAAGTTATCCAAAGGCAGTTCTCCCTTGATATAATCCAGGAAGATAGAAGAAGCATACAGGTGATCTACAGGAACATTGAAGAATCCCTGGATCTGGTCTGCATGTAAATCCATTGTAATCAGACGGTCGATACCGGCAGTGCTCAACATATCTGCGATCAATTTTGCACCGATAGACACACGGGGTTTATCCTTTCTGTCCTGACGGGCCCAACCGAAATAAGGAACAACAGCAATTACAGAATGTGCAGAAGCACGTTTAGCCGCATCAATCATCAGGAGCAACTCCATCAGATTGTCCGAGTTAGGAAATGTTGATTGAACAAGGAACACGTCACGACCACGGATAGACTCTTCATAAGATACTGAAAATTCACCGTCAGCAAAATGTTGAATGTTCATCTGCCCCAGAGGACAACCAAGACTATTGCAAATTTTCTCTGCAAGATACCGGGAGTTGGTTCCCGAAAACACCAAGAAAGGAGTTTGTGCACTCATTATTCCGAATATTTATCTTAAGTAAATAGATTTGAATTGTGCTGCAAAAGTACAAAACTTATTTGCAATTATCCCTTTATCTTCGGAAAACTTTCAACAATAAGGGCGAGTCACCCCCGCCCCTGTTACTTTTTCTAACGAAATGAAAGACTCATCACTTATACGTAAACTTCAGAACCTTACCCGAATAAGCCGGCAAAACCAGCTGATACGGCCACGCTGCCGTCAGCGTACTGATACTGGTCTCTCCCGTCAACAAATCCGTCAGTGTAGCTGCCTTGTTATCGTCAAAACCCAGTGTAAGAAATGCGTCGGAAGGAATCTTTACCCGCACCGTCTGTTCGCTTTTATCGAAATTCACAACAATCAATACGACCTCGTTACGGTATTTGCGCATAAAGGCATACTGGCTATTCGAATTGAAATACGGATTCCGCGAGTTGGCATACATCAGGTCGAAGAAAGCCCCCTGTGTAATGGCCTGCTCCGATTTCGCCACATTCAATATCCGGGCATATTTCTCTCGCAGTTCACGCTGCTCGTGCGTCAAACCGGCGCCATCGAACTTCCAGTCGTTGATCCATTTGCGCAGGCTCTCCACGCTCCAGTAATCGAATATCGTCGTACGCCCGTCGCGTCCGCTGAAACCTTCCTCGTCCATACCCGGCTCGCCCAACTCCTGACCGCTATAGATCATGACCGGGTTCGTATTCATCATGGCCGAAACAATCATACCGGGGATACCCGGACGGTGATCGCCGGCAAAGAAATAAGAGGCGATACGCTGCTCGTCATGGTTTTCCAGGAAGTTCAACATATGTGACTGGATACCTTCCAGGCTCTGCCAGCAGTAAGAGATCGTGTTGGCCGCAGCCTGATTGCACATCACCGCACGCACGGTATCGTACAGTCCTACCTTATCATACAAATAGTCAAAATGACCGTTGAAAATATAGTTGCGGTATTCTGCCGGATTATAAACCTCGGCAATGAAAACAACAGCATGTTTTTCTTTTACCTTCGGAATCACCCAGTTCCAAAATTCCACCGGTACCATCTCCGCCATATCGCAACGGAAACCGTCAACGCCTTTATCCGCCCAGTAAAGCAGGATATCCAGCATCTTCGTCCAGGTGCCGGGCACCGGGTTGAAATGACCGATCCGGCCATTCACATAATCCACGCCATAATTCAGCTTGACCGTTTCGTACCAGTCGTTCTTTCCCGGACACGGACTGAAACAGTCATTTCCCGTCACTTTAGCAGGGAACTCGCTATAATCGTAATCCCCGTGCGCTTCGGCAAACGACAGGTGCAACGGGCATCCCGGAATATAATAGAAGTTATTATTGCGGTCGAACCCTTTGGTCGTATCATCATGCTGCCCCAGATCTTCGACATACGACATGCGGGCATCCGAGTAATATTCGCGTGCCACATGGTTCGGCACAAAGTCAATGATCACCTTCATCCCGGCATCGTGCGTACGTTTCACCAGCGCTTCGAACTCCTTCATACGGTTCGGCACCTTTTCTGCCAGGTCGGGGTCTATATCGTAGTAATCTTTTATTGCATAAGGGGAACCGGCTTTGCCTTTCACCACGTCCGGATGGTCTTTGCGTATCTGATAAGCGGAATAATCGGTCTGGGTAGCATGTTCTATCACTCCGGTGTACCAGATATGCGTCGTACCCAGTTCCTTGATCTTTGCCAGGGCCGTCGGTGAAAAGGCGGAGAACTTTCCTACTCCGTTTTCTCTTACACTACCGTTCTTTGCCAACGGAGACTTCAGATTTCCGAACCAACGGGGAAATACCTGATAAATGATCATTTTATCCATTTGTTTCATCGCTTTTATCAACTTTAAATATTATCGGTAAAAGTTATCCGGGCAAGCGCCGGACAAAGCTATGGCAGGAGCATATTGTTTTTCCGCGCCATAATCGCTTTCACCAGTGTTTCATGTTTATTCTCTTGTATCACCAATTCGAATGCGCGGATCGCTGCATCATAACCGATGCGGGCAATCTGTTCCACATTCTCCAAATCAAAAGTTTTATACATGCCGAATTCTTCCGCCTCGATCAACACGTCGCACATCTCACGATCTTCCAGTGTATTGGCCCGGAACATATAATGATAGGAACGTTCTGCAATATGAAATATCGTCTGTTTGTATTTCTGGGGAACCAGCGGGCTGACATTCACCCCGATCACCCGCTCGCACCTGTCGCGGATGATGGAAACCGGGAAGTTATGAAACAAACCACCGTCCACATAATGTACCCCGTTAATCACTACCGGACTGAAAATGATCGGGATACTGCACGAAGCAGTCACCGCCTCCACGATAGGCCCGCTATCGAACTCATGGCTTTCGCCGTTATCCAGGTCGGTCGCTACCACGATCATAGGGATTTTCAGTTCTTCAAATGTCTTGGCTCTCAGATGGCGTTTCAGGAAATACCGGAAACGTTTGCTGTCGAACAAGCCGGACTTGGGAAGCTGGAGTTGTGCAAATTCGGAAAATTCACGGCCTGTAAAGAGTTCTTTCAACTCGTCTGCCGAATAGCCGTCGGCAAACAAAGTTCCCATTAACGCACCGACACTCGTCCCAACGATGATATCCGGCTTCAGTCCGCACTCCTCCAGTAATTTGAATACCCCAAGGTGTGCAAAACCTTTCGCGCCTCCGCCGCTTAAGGCCAATCCCAATCTATAGGTCTTATGGTTCGATTCTTGCGTCATTGTATGTTTTCTCTCTTTTACGGTGACAAATATGCTGTTTTTTTTAGAATGAAACAGTATTATTTACGAAAAAGTTTCTCTACGTTTTTATTTTTCTTACATTTACGGAGGGAATAATGTGCCAATATGCCTATGTGCTAATATGCCAATGGAAATAGCTACAGATTCTATTATTTCCTCATTGACACATCGGATTATTGGCATATTGGCACATTGGCATATTATTCATTTTAAATCTAACGACTATGATAACTAGTATTTTCTGGATTGTGCCCGTGGCGTCGGTTCTGGCGCTGGTATTTGCCTGGTTCTTCTTCCGGCAAATGATGAAAGAGAGTGAAGGAACGGAAACGATGGCTAAAATCGCTTCTTATGTGCGTGAAGGTGCGATGTCGTACCTGAAACAACAGTACAAGGTAGTAGCCTCGGTTTTCCTTGTGCTGGTTATCTTGTTTTCCATTATGGCTTACGGCTTCGGCGTGCAGAACGAATGGGTGCCGATCGCCTTCCTGACCGGCGGTTTCTTCTCTGGACTGGCGGGATTCCTGGGGATGAAGACGGCGACTTATGCCTCCGCCCGTACAGCCAATGCCGCCCGTTCATCGCTCAACAAGGGGTTGCAGGTCGCTTTCCGCAGCGGCGCCGTCATGGGACTGGTGGTGGTCGGCCTCGGACTACTCGACATCTCTTTCTGGTACGTACTGCTGAACGCTTTCATTCCGGATGAAGCCCTGAACCCGACCCATAAACTGACCATTATCACTACGACCATGCTGACCTTCGGCATGGGAGCCTCTACACAGGCGCTCTTTGCCCGCGTGGGAGGTGGAATCTATACGAAAGCCGCCGATGTGGGAGCCGACCTTGTCGGGAAAGTGGAAGCCGGCATTCCGGAAGACGACCCGCGTAACCCGGCCACCATCGCCGATAACGTGGGTGACAATGTAGGCGACGTAGCCGGTATGGGTGCCGACCTGTACGAATCTTACTGCGGTTCGATACTGGCGACCGCCGCTCTGGGTGCTGCCGCTTTCGTTTCGTCCGGCAATATAGAAATGCAATATAAGGCAGTAGTCTCACCGATGCTGATCGCGGCTGTCGGCATCGTCCTCTCTATCCTGGGTATTTTTGCCGTCAGGACGAAAGAGGATGCTAATATCCGGCAGTTGTTGAAGGCGCTGGCTATCGGTACAAACCTCAGTTCGGTGCTGATCGCTGTTTCCACCTTCGGGATACTTTATCTACTCGGCCTCGACAACTGGTTCTGGATCAGTTGCTCGGTAGTGATCGGCTTGCTGGTGGGTATCGTGATCGGCCAGGCGACGGAATATTACACCTCACAATCCTACAACCCGACCAAACGGGTTTCGGAAGCGGGACTGACAGGGCCGGCCACCGTTATCATTTCCGGATTAGGACTGGGAATGCTTTCTACCGCTATCCCCGTGCTGGCTGTTGTGGTAGGTATCATCTGCTCTTTCCTCTTTGCCTCGGGATTTGACTTTAGCAATGTAGGAATGGGACTTTACGGAATCGGCATCGCCGCCGTCGGCATGCTTTCCACTTTGGGTATCACATTGGCTACCGACGCTTACGGCCCGATCGCCGACAATGCCGGAGGAAATGCCGAAATGTCTGGTCTGGGCAAAGAAGTACGCAAACGCACCGACGCCCTCGACTCGCTGGGTAACACCACAGCCGCCACCGGTAAAGGATTCGCCATCGGCTCTGCCGCCCTGACGGGATTGGCGTTGCTGGCGTCTTATATAGAAGAGATCAAGATCGGGCTGCTGCGCCTGGGAGAAAACGTCTTGTCGTTTGCCGACGGGCGTACGATGGAGGTATCGAAGGCCTCTTTCTCCGACTTTATGATCTACTACGATGTGACGCTGATGAATCCGAAAGTACTGTCGGGCATGTTCCTGGGGTCGATGATGGCCTTTATGTTCTGCGGACTGACGATGAACGCCGTAGGACGCGCCGCCGGACATATGGTAGAAGAAGTACGCCGCCAGTTCCGCGAAATACCGGGTATCCTGACAGGAAAAGCGGAACCCGATTACGCCCGTTGCGTAGAGATTTCGACGAAAGGGGCACAACATGAGATGGTTGTTCCCTCGTTGCTGGCGATCATCGCCCCGATAGTGACCGGACTGATATTCGGTGTGACCGGCGTGATCGGCCTGCTGATCGGCGGACTGAGCACAGGTTTCGTACTGGCCATCTTCATGGCCAACGCAGGCGGCGCCTGGGACAACGCCAAGAAACACATCGAAGAAGGCAACCACGGCGGCAAAGGCAGCGAAGCCCATAAGGCAACCGTTGTCGGCGATACCGTCGGCGACCCGTTCAAAGACACTTCCGGTCCGAGCCTCAATATCCTGATCAAGCTGATGAGCATGGTGGCTATCGTAATGGCGGGGTTGACTGTAGCATGGAGTTTGTTCTGAAACAGTTAATATAATCTAACCGGGATCAAATACTTTCATACGAATAGTTCGTAATTACGAGCTATTCGTATTTTTGTTGATAGTAAACAACTTTAAATAGATCCTGTATGAAAACAACTTATCTGCTCCTCTCCTCCGTCTTGTTACTGGGATGTTTATCCGCCTGCAACATTTTCACCCAGAAACAAAAAGCACTGAAAACGAACGACGGAAGTATCACCACCGTTGAAACAGACGGAAACGAACTGACCGTGTGCGACTTCGCCCTGGCGAAAGACACTATCGACGTGCCGCTCAGCGAATTTGTCGAAGACTGCCGCATCATACGTTTCGACAACTCTGACTCCGCCATGTTCAAAGCCTGGTTCACCCTCGTCACCGACCAGTATATCGGGATACGGCAACGAAGCGGCGGACCGTTCAAACTCTTCGACAAAGAGGGTAAATTCCTGCACGACATCGGCTCCGTAGGCAATGGGGCCGGAGAATATGCTATATCCATTTACGATGAAGTCATCGACGAAAAGAACGACCGTATCTTCCTCTCGCCTTTCTATGGCCGGAAGATCATGGTGTACGGCACGAACGGCAAATGGATCAAAGACATCCCGCTTCCGGGACAGATCAACAAACCTAAATTATCGCTCAATGCAGACGGCACATTATCCGTCGTACACATGCCATTTCAGGAAGGGGAACCGCTTGCTTTCCAAGTGGATATGGAAGGAAACATCCTGAAACAGATCCCGGCAACCGCCAAAAGGACAGTGTCGGACTTCAACGGAGAAGTTTTCTCTTACAAAAACGGCAACGGGTTCGATTTCTTCCACACCAGCATAGACACTCTTTTTGTCTACGATCCTGTCGGCAACCGGTTATTACCTGAATTTACCATGACTTTCCCGAATCCGGAAGAGAAACCGATACATCTATACTACCGACTCCCGAATCACTTCATGGTCAATTATTATTTCTGGGGGAAAAACGGTCCGGAAAATGGCGGAGATATCCTGATTGATAAAAAGAAGAATGCTTCCTCCCATTTCCGTCTGGTAAACGACTTCTACGGAAACCTCCCCCTCTCCGGAACAGGCCACAATTTCTACCAGGGATATTTTATCCGGAATATGGAACCGGGACAACTGATCGAAAAGATAGAAAAACATCTCGCCTCCGGCAAATGCCCCAGCCAGGACAGAAAGAAACTCGAGGAACTGGCAGCGACGCTGGATGAGAATGATAATAATGTGTTGTTTGTCGGTAAAGTGAAAAAGTAAAAGATAGAACAGAAGAACTTTATTCCATGCAACCCGCCGGACAATTTATCTCCGGCCGCTACCAAAATGTTTCATGAAATTGTTTTTAACTACCCGTTGAAAGCATAAATGAAGATTTGCTTGTATCTTTGCAGCCGGTAAAACATTAAAATAATCCATATGTCAATCTCACGCTTTAATGCAGTGGAGAAAGCTTCCAACCGTAAGGCCGTAGAAGCCGTCACTCCCAAACAGAAAGTATCCGAGTACTATGGCGAGAACGTATTTAACCGCAAGGCTATGCAAAAGTATCTCTCCAAGGAAACGTACAAAGCCCTGACCCACGCCATTGATAACGGAACACCTATCGACCGCGAAATAGCCAACCATGTGGCAGCCGGTATGCGTATGTGGGCACTGGAAAAAGGAGTTACCCATTATACACACTGGTTCCAGCCCCTGACCGACGGGACAGCCGAAAAACACGACGCTTTTGTCGAACACGACGGTAACGGCGGTATGATTGAAGAATTTAGCGGCAAACTGCTCGCACAGCAGGAACCGGATGCGTCCAGCTTCCCCAACGGCGGACTGCGCAACACGTTCGAAGCCCGCGGTTATTCTGCCTGGGACCCCTCCTCCCCCGCATTTATTGTAGACGACACCCTCTGTATCCCGACAGTCTTCATCGCCTATACCGGCGAGGCTCTCGACTACAAAACACCGCTGATACGTTCTGTCGAAGCACTCAACAAAGCGGCAAAAGAGGTTTGTAACTATTTCAACGAAGATGTTCACAAAGTAATCACATACCTGGGTTGGGAACAGGAATATTTCCTGGTGGACGAGGAGCTTTACTCCGCCCGTCCGGACCTCTCACTGACGGAACGCACGTTGCTGGGACACGAAAGTGCCAAGAACCAGCAGCTCGACGACCATTATTTCGGCGCCATCCCTTCACGCGTACAGGAGTTCATGAAAGACCTGGAAGTGGAATGTTACAAACTGGGCATCCCGGTGAAAACCCGTCATAACGAGGTGGCCCCGAACCAGTTCGAGCTGGCGCCCATCTACGAAGAATGCAACCTGGCCAACGACCATAACCAGTTGCTGATGTCGGTCATGAAACGTGTTTCACGCCGCCACAACTTCCGCGTGTTGCTTCACGAAAAACCGTTCATGGGTGTGAACGGCTCGGGTAAACATTGCAACTGGTCGATGGGAACCGATACGGGCATCAACCTGTTCTCGCCGGGCAAGGACCGCGAAGACAACCTGCGTTTCATCACCTTCGTGGTCAATACGCTGATGGCCGTCTATAAATTCAACGGGCTGCTGAAAGCCAGTATCGCTTCGGCAACCAACGCCCACCGCCTGGGGGCCAACGAAGCGCCTCCCGCCATTATCTCGTCCTTCCTGGGTACACAAATCAGCGAGGTACTGGATAAATTCGAAAACAGTTCGATTGAAGATGCCATCGAGGTGGACGACAAGAAACGCCTGAGCCTCGGCTTCGGGCAGATTCCCGAACTGCTGCTGGACAATACGGACCGCAACCGCACGTCGCCGTTCGCTTTCACCGGCAACCGTTTCGAGTTCCGTGCTCCGGGTTCATCCGTCAACTGCGGTTCGGCCATGCTGGCTGTCAATTCTGCCGTAGCCTATCAGTTACAGCAGTTCAAGAAGGACGTGGAAGCGCTCCAGGCAGCAGGCAAGAGCAAGGAAGTGGCTATCTTCGAAACATTGAAAGCTTATATCAAAGAATCCAAACCCATCCGTTTCGACGGCAACGGTTACTGCGACGAATGGAAGGCGGAAGCTGCCCGCCGCGGCCTGGATTGCGAAAACAGCGTTCCATTGCAATACGACGCTTACCTGAAGCCGGAAGTAATCCGCATGTTCAGGGAAACAGGCGTATTGAGCGAAAAGGAGCTGGAAGCCCGCAACGAAGTGAAATGGGAAATCTATATCAAGAAAGTACAAATCGAAGCCCGCGTCCTGGGAGATTTGTCCATGAACCATATCATCCCGGTCGTATTGCATTACCAGTCTTTGCTGTTGAGCAATATCACCAAGCTGAAAGAGACGTTCAGCCCGGAAGAATATGAGGACCTGTCTGCCGAACCGCGCCGCCTGGTACGCAAAATATCCAAGCACGTAAATGCCGTAACACGCATGACGGACGAGATGATCGAAGCCCGCAAGAAGGCGAACGTTATCACCGACTACCGCAGCAAAGCGATCGCTTATCATGACACAGTCGTTCCGTTCCTGGATGATATACGCGAACATATTGACGAACTGGAACTGATGGTGGACAACCAGATGTGGCCGTTGCCGAAATACCGCGAACTGCTGTTTATCCGGTAAAAAGTAACAGAATCCAAAATAGGAGGTGCATCAAAAGTTTATTTTGATACACCTCCCTTTTTTTACATTGACCTGTTAAAATTAGTAAGTGCTTGATAAAATGCCTCGATATTCTCAGCCGGAATATGGGGCGGGACATCACAACCTGTCGACAAAACGAAATTCTTCCATGTTTTGGTCTGCTGTAACAGATTCATAGTCGCGGTATATACTTCTTCTGACGAGGACTGTTTAAAAAGACCGACCGGGTCCAGATTCCCCATCACCAGACGGTCTTCCGGACAGTTGGCAAGGGCATCCTGCATATCGATCTTATTGCCGAAATGAAGTGCGGCCGCTCCCGACTGAACCATAGCCTCCGTACAATGGCCTGCATTTCCGCAGTTATGCAGGATTACGATAAAATGTTCGTCCTGCACGGCCTCTACCACCTGGCGGACATAGGTCGTCGAATAAAGCAGCGAATCCTCATTTGAAATCAGCCCGGCAGCCGGTTCCGCCATAATCACGCCATGAACGCCTGTCTCCTTAATCGCACGGCAGTAATCAATCAGGAAACGGGTACATTTCTCCAACAGGACAGTGATGTTCTCCGGCTCCACATACAGGGCAATCATCAGTTCGGACAAACCGAACAAACGTCCCGCCAGTGAAAACGGACCGATACAGCCGGCAAAAACAGGCTTATCCTTCACACGTTCCGCCGTCAGACGGTTCGCTTTCAGATACTCGGGGACACGTGCTGTATCCAGAGACGGTATCTGTAAATTATCAATCGACTCCTTATCGGATACCAGCGGTTCCGTTACGCTGGGCACCTCGTCTTCGGGGAAGACCACCTTCGCACCGAAAGCCTCCGCCTCTACCGTCAGGTCCATAATCACGGTCGGGGCGGCCGAAGGATACTGCTCGTTCAACCGGCAGATAGCGTCTGCATGCACCATACCACTGGTGACTGCGTCTCTCACTGTTTTTCCACAGAGTTCAATGCCCGGATGGGTCATGATAGGAATAGCCCTACGTTCTTTTTGCCTGATTGTCTCTTGCAACCATTCTTGTATTTCCATTATTTCTTCTTTCTTTTTCGTTTATAACAGGTTTCCAGTTCACAATACTGGCAACCGTATTTTTTCTCATCTACCTCCGGACCGATACCGATTATTCCGCTAATCGACTTGATAGGAGTCATCAGGCAGACATCAGACAGGCTGATACCGCAGGGGGCTCCTCCCATGAGCCGGAACAACGTTTTCTGTCCGGTGAGGTGCCAGCCGCAATAGCCGGGGCTCAGGCGGTTCGTATGCCGTTCGCCTCCCAGTTCTTTTTCAAGCAGGCGTTCCATCCGGTCGCCGGCTTTCTCGGCAATGCAGGTCCCGATAATATCGGCAATGAAGCATTTCAGGATATCTCCCTCCGCTTTCAGGCTGTCCTGGTATTCCTGAAAAGCCATCCCAGCCGTGGCGGCAAACAGGGCGAACCGTTCGGAGCCTTTCAGTAGGGAAGCGATTGTCCCCCCTACGAGAAAGGGTTCTCCGCCATCCAGGATTACATATCCGTCATCCACCGTTCCGTCGAACAGGCCGAAAGTACAACGGGGAACAGTCCGGGAAGAAACCTCCTTCAGCATGGAAAGGGCCAGTGCCTCCACAGGTTCTTCCGGGGCTGTGTTGCCGTATCCCATCTCGGCAAACAGATCGTTTGCCGTCAGGGACAACGTGCTAAAATCCAAACTACAATCAAACATACAATTAAGCGGATAACAATGATTTTGCCAGCGTCACGGCGGCATTCGCATTATCACTGTAGCCGTCGGCTCCAATCTGACGGGCAAACGATTCGGATACAGGGGCACCACCAATCATGACCTTCACCTCCTGGCGGATACCGGTCTTTTCCAGGGCGTCGATCACTTCCTGCATATAATTCATCGTCGTAGTCAGCAAGGCGGAAAGACAAAGAATCTGCGCCTGGTTTTCCTTGATCGCCGTGATAAATTTCTCTGAAGAGATATCCGTTCCCAGATTTATCACTTCAAAGCCGCAACCTTCCAGCATGGAAGCGACCAGGTTCTTTCCGATGTCGTGCAAATCGCCTTTCACCGTACCGATTACCACCTTGCCCAACCGGTGCGAAGCAGCTCCTTTCATCAGCGGCTTCAACAGATCGAGCGCCCCTTTCATGGCACGGGCCGCCATCAACAGTTCAGGGACAAAGGCTTTTCCTTCCTCAAAACGTTTTCCGATATCCTCCATCGCCCGCGACATATAACCATTAATAATTTCTTGCGGGTCTACATTCTCTGCTATCGCCTCGGTTGTCACAGCCTTGGCGACATCGAGTTTCCCTTTCAAAATAGCTTCATACAAACTCTCTAAATCTGCCATAACTTTATTTCTTTTAAATTATTGATTCCGTAATTCACGCAGGGTTTCAATCATTGCCACCACATTCCTGACCGGCGCATTAGCCTGGATATTATGGACGGCATTGAAAATGAATCCTCCGTCTTTTCCCAGTATCTCGCATTCCTGCAAAACATGACTGCGCACTTCTTCGGGTGTTGCATTCGGCAGGATACGCTGGGTATCGATACCGCCACCCCAGAAAGTGACTTGGCTGCCGTATTCCTTTTTCAGGACGACAGGGTCCATATCCTTCGCATTAATCTGTACCGGGTTGATGATATCGAAACCCGCCTCCACCAGACCGGGAAGAATCGGCAGGATAGCCCCACAGGTATGCTTGAACACCTTCCAGGTAGTATGCTCGTGAATCCAGTCGTTCATCCGTTTGTAATGGGGAAGCCACAGTTCCCTGAAGGTATCCAGCGAACAGAACTGGGAATCCTGGGTACCGAAATCGGTCCCGCAGGTGAAGACCACGTCTACCTTCTCGCCGACGGTATCCCACAACCGTTGGTAGTTTGCGATAGCTATATCGGTCTGTTTCTCAAAAACCGTCTGCACATAGTCGCGGCGCATGGCGGTCGACATATACCACTCGGCCACGTTGCGGATACCTTTCGGATTCTTCAATCCCATGCCGGGCACGAAAGCGATATCGCCCAAAGCCGTCCCGCCGAAGCTCGCAACAACGGCCTTTCCGGTTGCTGCGGCCTGCTCCACGGTCTTTTTATAGTATTGCAAATCTTCTTCGGAAACAGGGCCGAACTCTTCCAGGTTATCCTCCGGAGTAATGGCTTCGTCGTCCACATATTCCTGCCTTTCCGTCGCGTTGATGAAATAGCAGCCCGAAGGCATGATGGCACTGGGCGGATAGGAACGGTCGCCACCGGCATAAATGTACACGTCGCCTTCCTTATCCGTCGTCAGATCGATACCGGAGGCAATCATTACTTTTTGCCCCCAAGGAGTAACCTGCTCGTGTAATTGGGTTTCGTCGATATCGAACATGTCCTTGCGTCCGAAGACGGGAACACAGTCAATACCCATTATTTCCTGTAAATCCTCCTCTATCTCACCCAGCATCTGAAAGGGTTCGATGACACGGACGGGGTGAGGGTCCAGTCCGTAATGTTGTCTCAGCGCCTCCACGACCTTGCAATGGATACCGGTAACGGAAGTGGCTCCAAAGTCCACCGGTATCCGGTCGGGGGTGCTATGGTTCAATGCGTTTTGAACACGCTGTTTTGATGTCATATTCATGTGTATTTAAGATTATTTTATTGTATATCGCACTGTAAGTGTGATGCAAATATAGAGGCTGCCTACCCGATAAAAAATAGCAAAACATTGCTTATTTTGTGGATTATTATTGCAAACGTATTTCACGTATCCCAAAATAAACCGGACCTGCAAACAACCGTCCTAATTAGTATAAAAAGGAACAGAAAGTTTACAAGTCCGGTCTCAGCATATCCGCTTTAAAAGCCTGGAAATAAACGTCAGGGAGACATATTTATCTATGTTCAATATTTTAATTGCAATGTAACTTGCCCGTAAGGTTTCATTGTAAGTTCCCCATTAGTCGACCTTGACGGGCTCTCTTCACGATCACAAATCATAAGACTTTTCGGATCGGCTTTCGGGAAAGAGAGCTTTACAGACTCTTCCTTATCCGACAAAGAACGGAGACGAACAATCAGTTCCTTATCTTTATCCGTACTCTTCAGAATCGTTGTGTATACCCGATCATTACCAATAGCAATAACTGGCTTTACGACCTGAACTTTGTCTGCCGTTGCATAAACCAGCGGCTGTGATTGTTCCAGACCGAATCGGTTAGCCTTTACCACGTCATATCCTTCATGAGGGAATAAGCGGTAACGAAAACGTACGGGACCGTCCTGCGTCAACGGGAAATTAGTGTGCCAATGATTATTCATAACCCAGGAATAGATAGTCGAACTCGGCTCCAGCTTTTTCAACCAATTGCCTTTATCCCCCCAGCCCAAAGCTATATTGGCTGTACGGTTTCCATATTCAAAGAGAGGAGCATCCAACGAGCACCAAGTCACGCCATGAGTCGCATTCGATACGTCCAGCCACCGCTGCATCGCAAGCCAGTTACGGTTACCCTGCGGCCACTGGTCCTTTTCCACTTCCATCACTCCCCAGGGAATATCGACACGGGTCTTTGAGTCCGGCAGATTGAAGGCAAAGCAAAAATGAATGCCGTCTTTCTCCACCAAAGGCAATTTATCCACGACATTGGAGATTTCCACCCACGGCTGGCCTGCCAACAAACGGACAGAACGGGAGACACTCCGGCAACCGGTTGCTTTCGATACCACACGCAGTTCTACAGCCAAAGGACCTTCTTCCACTACGGAAACAGATAATACCGTATCCGCCTGCGGAGCATCCACATTTGCCGGCAACCAGGAGAATGTATTGGCCCCCTCGCCGATATAGTTATATTCAGAACCTTTCTTCAATAAAGAAACAATATTACCGGTTGCCTGGTCCACATGCACCGTCAGACAATCGTTTTCCAGTGTCGTTCCCTCTATTTTGCAACTGCCCGACAAAGAACATTTGCCTTCCACTACCCGAAAATGACGGGAACTCAATGCCGGTACTTCCGGAACATAGAACAACAGCTCACCGGTAGAAAGGCGTTGGGAAAGTACCTCTTTACCATGCTGGTCGACCACTTTATCCCCTTTCAGACTTTCCTTTGCCGTCAGCCGGATCACACCGCTCTGCGGCCATGAATGCGTATTAAAGACAGCAATACCTCCGTTTGCCGGACCTTCCTTAGGCCCCAGTGCCCCATTCGACTTATCTGTGGCAGGAGCCAGCGATTCATCCAGCATATCGATCGAGCGATCTTCGGCTTCATGGAAGTAAGACTGCTTCACTTTCCAGATGGCATCCTGGAAATAAGGTTCGGTCGGGTTCTCGAAGCACCAGGTATGTTCCGAACCTAAAAGGATATAACGCCAAGCCTCATCGAAATCTTCACGTGGAGCTTTCCCGCCATCTGCCAGCATGGACCAGATTGTTTCAGCCTGCGTCAACCGCTCTTTGGCATTTCGGTTTTTGGCGGTCAGGCCGGCTGCCGTACCTAAACCATCCGTCCAGTATTCCGTATAGTCGCCGGATACGACCGGCAACTGGTCTCCATATTTATCCTCTATCATCGACATGATTTCGTGGCCACCACAAATACGAATCTTCGGGTAGGCATATTTTTCATTCCACTCCTTCACCACAAAAGGGATATCGGCATCCAAGGGATTGTTGTCCCACAAGGACCAGGAGAACAAGGCAAAATCGTAGGGGTAATTATCTTTCTCCATAGACTCCAACTGCTTGGTAAAGTCTACATTCGCATATCCGGTACGTATTACTTTCGGAACCTTTTCCGGATCACGCTGGCCGAACCACGGACGTCCCGTCTCTCCGCCTTTTCCCATACTTCCGCTATTGGCATAACTGCCAGGTTGGAAAAACAATACTTTCGATTTTCCATCCGGCCCCAACCACCAAAAAGGCTTACCATCCATATTGGCATGAGCATTTCCCGCCCGGTCGGAATTAGGCCAGGAAATAATATACCGAACTCCCTCCTGTGCCATTACCGGAACAAGTCCCCACGATATACCCGGAATATCGAACTGTTGGAAAACGTCTGCTGGTTGCCCGCTTAACCGCTGCATTTCCCGCGTAAATTTAAAAATGTGGAACATCTCTTCATCTGTACAAATGCTAGTATTCAGGTTCAGATAACTGGCATCCACACACACTTGTCCCTTCTTGATTGCATCGATGACCTCATCCCGCATCTCCGGATTGGATTGCCATAAGCGTTCGAGCGGCCATCCAATTTCAGGGTTCCACACATAGCGGGCACCCTCCGGATGGTTCTTCGTCTCTTCTGCAAGTTTTATCCCTTCAATGATATTATTCTTGTGAAGCTGTTCTACGTTCTTATGCGTATTGGTATATCCTATATCTACGTGAGCATGGTTGTACAGATAAACATTCCAATGACGCATAGGCATAACACTGACTTTTTGCTTATACACCTTATCCGCCCCACGAAGAACCATGGTGACTTCCGACTTCTTCCCTGTAGGTACTGTGGAAGGTAACAGAATTTCAACCTCCGTCGAATCTTTCGCATTCAATGCAAAATGGTTCTTTTCTGTTTTTCCTTTGGCTATCACATCTACGGAAAGCTCTCCTTTCAGTTCCTTTCCTTTCAATTTAACCGTCACAATACGCCCGGGAGTTCCGTCCGCCCTGTAACCGTAGAGAGGACGCACCACATAATCGACCGAAGACGGAACAACATCTGCATAAATCACAGAAGATAATACAGATGCAAACAAACAATAAGCTATTTTCTTTTTCATTGTATTCAATTTAGGTTCTTCCCCTAACTCTAGTTTTGTCTCTGATATTTTATAACTAAATCACCTTTTTTCAACACCAAATTCTCAGTCGTAAGCTCTTCTATCTGCAATGTGTCCGAAAAAGATATAGTCTGGTGGTTACCTATACTTTTACCCGACAACACCAGTTTATCTCCATTTTTCTCCCAAGACTCATAGTGCAGGGTGGCCATATTGATGGAAGTAGCCCTCCCCCCATTCTCTAACGTAACACCTTGTACCATCTCAGGCATACCGGGAACAGGCTCGATCCAGGAACCTTCAATCTGCACACCGCTGCAAGCTGCCAAACCGACTACAGTAAAAAGAGTAAACAAACCTTTTGATATATTCATCATCATAACATCATATTTAAATAATTCAACTTTAAAGCATTTTGAAATGCTTCATACTTATTACTTTTTCCAAACGGTAGATAAGATTACCTTTATCCGACTGCCCGACCTTTACGGACAGATTGCCATCGGGAGATTGCAGCACATACTTACTCTCTCCGCAAGCTGCAACTACCAATAAAATAAACACTGCAAATATTGAATATTTTCTTTTCATCATACGATCTTCCCCTTATTGTAAGCCACACTTTAAGTAAGTTACAAATATAAAGTCCTATCAACCTATAAAAAATAGCAAAATCTTGTCTTATTTGTGGATTATTATTGCTTATTTTATGCTGTGAATAGCGAAATACATGAAAAATGGCAAAAGTAGAACTAGGATTTTCCGGCGAACGTTTCATATATCTTCCTATCCCGATGATCAATCTGATGGAAGATAGTCCACTGACAGGTGACTTGTATCTTTATTCGATGGGATACTTCTCAAGGGCTTCCCATCATTATATCAACCGGCCAACCGGATGCGATGAGTTTCTTTTCATCTATTGTAAGGAAGGATGCGGCTGGATAGAGTTGTACGGGAAACGGCAAAATCTGGAGGCTAACCAGTTCATTATCCTGCCCCGGAATATTCCGCATGCTTACGGAGCCGATGAGACCAGTCCCTGGACGATCTACTGGATTCATTTCCGGGGAAGCAAAGCCCCTCTTTTCTCCAGCCGTTTCGATAAGCCGACGACGGTCTCTCCTTCCGCCCAGTCACGCATTGAAGAACGGCTCGACCTGTTTGAGGAGATTTTCTTTACGCTGAACGAAAGTACCTCTATGGATCATATGCATTACGCCAATCTGTGTTTTGCCCATTTCCTGGGTTCTTTCCTGTTCATCGATGTCTACCGGAATAACTTCCGTCCCAAAGAGTATTCTGAAAATGTGATGAACCGCGTCGTACATTTTATGAACGATAATATCGAGAGTAACCTCAAGCTGGCCGATTTCGCTAATTTCTGCGGATATTCGGAATCATACTTCTACCGCAAATTCGTTAAGGAGACAGGCCACTCCCCTATGGATTATTTCACACGCCTGAAAATAAACAAAGCCTGCAAGTTACTGATCCAGACTGATATGAAGGTGAATCAGATCGCTCACAAGCTCAGTTTTAAAGAATCTCAATATTTCTCCCGCACATTCTCCAATGTGATGGGGCTTTCGCCGATGGAGTTCAGGAGGCAGAATTTCAGGTTGTAAATATACATTCCTTTCAACAGAACAGTTTCACCGCCACTACCCCGATCAACAGCCACCCCATCAAATTACCGGCCGTGGTTGCCGGAGGAGGTTCCTCTAATGCGGATTCTGTGGCGGATGGGTCCCCGGCGGACTCCCCGGACGGATGATCGACAAGATCGCGCCGATGGCTGCCAGCGCCACCTCCGTCTGCTTCAGAAGAAGCGACAACAGTGCTATCAGCGCCAGCCACGGGATCGCCTGGGCAGCTGTGCCTCCCTTTCAGGCCACGGGGAAACAGGGCCTGCACCAAGGATAAAAGGAAATTACAAACAATACGAAGTGTTTTCATACGATAAAAATTTACTGGTAGAAGATAATCAACACACCGGTGCTTTGATCAGCTTGCCGATCGCAACCGACAGACGGTCGAGCAAATGACAGTAAGCGGTCCGGTTATCGCCGTTTACTTCGCTGATATATTTGCTGTACGCAATTTCATGCGCAAAAGCAGAAGGATAATAACTGACTGCGGCAGCGGCCGGATAAGCCGTAACGATCAGCCGGGCATAATCCAGAAAGCTACTCTGCGTATCGGAATACTTGCGGAAAGGCAATCCGCGCGGGACCAATTCCACCCGGCAACCGTGCCAGAACTCGTTGGACAGGCCATATCCGGTAATACCGAACAGGTTACGATGTAATTTCGCCAGGTTACTTTCATTCCACCCCGACTCGATGGCAGCCTGTGCCAGCATAACGACCGGATTCAGATGGAACCGTTTCTCCGCAGCTTCGGCTTCCGGAAGGAAACGTTTTACAAACTCATATTTTGTCATAAAAAACTCAATTTAGCCGGATAAAACATCACACAAAGCTTGACATTCAAAGAATAATTCACTATATTTGAAACAGTAAATCATTCAAGAAAAGTATATTATGAATACAGAAGAACAGACTACCGAATCCGATTACGGGAAAGAACGGTCATGGGGTTACCAGGAACTGGCTATCCTCTATTTCCCGCATGTCAAACCCGAAAGTGCCTCCAGGCAACTCGCCCGCTGGATAGGGGTCAGCCAGGAACTATTGTCCCAACTGGCTGCCAATGGCTGGAAACCCGGACGTAAGCTGCTGACGCCTAAACAGGCAGCCTGTATCTTCCGCCACCTGGGACCACCGGGATGCTGACAGACCGCATCCCGGCTACGGTGCCTATTCTATTTCCGGGCGATCTCCGCCACCGCTGCCACTCCCCGAATCCGGTTCGTTCTTATCGAGCACCATACGCTCCACCTTCAACTTCTTGGCCAGCTCCAACAGGGTCTTGCCCGGACGGAAGACGACACGCGGCCGCCTCACCAAATCTGTGGTAAACTCCTTTTTCGTAGGCGACCCCTTACTTCCCAGCACAGCCTGGAAATAACCCAGGTCACCCAGCTGGATCGTCTGCCCGTCCTGTAACTTCTGCTTTACTACAAACAGAAGTCCGTCGAGCACCAGCTTCACATCTCCGGCGGTAGCTGCCGAACGGTCGGCTATGATTTCACACAAACTAGCCAGGTCACACATTCCATTCGAACTGCTCGCTGCATAAAACAACTTTGCATCGGCTGCCGCCCCTTTGGTCATATCCTTCCGCAATACCAATCGATACTTTACTGACATAATTTTACGATTTAAAAAGTTACTGAATCTGTTTTACTCTCTCTTGTAATATTACATCGTAAAGATACGCCCCGGCGGAAAGGCACAGTCCGCCATTGTCGGTGACTGTCGGTGGTTGTACTTGTTTGTCGGTATTTGTTAGGTATTCTCTTGAAACATACCGGAAACGAAACGTCCCGCCGGCTCCTTTAATCAGGAACGGGCGGGACGGAAACCATTATGATAAGAATCTTATAAACTATTTATATCTTTCATTATCCGGTGAATAACCGGTAACATCATTGGAATATCTTCTTTCAACGTTTTGTACACCACTTCTGCATCCATTTCAAAATAATGATGTGCTATTTTATCACGCATCTTCATTACTCCACTCCAGTAAATCTCAGGATATCTAACAAGTAATTCTCCTTTTGTGATTTTATCCAAACCTTTCACAGCTTCACCCAATGCGATCAAATTCATACAAATAGCATCCAAATGAAGCATCCCATCGGGTGAACATAAAAAATCATCGGGAGTATTAGCCACAGCTGCCCGTTCAATAATCAAATTCAACGCACTTTCGATATTTAACAGGCTATCGAGTGCAATGTCTTTGTCAAACATAAACTCCTTCATTTAAAATTCTCTGTTTAAGCCGACTATTCATATGCTCACGTATCCTTATCAAATCAACAGAGCAACCCAGTAGCTCCTCTAATTCACTCTGAATACGTTCTAAAGTAAGAAGTGAAGGCGGTTCGCTTTCATAGCAGATATCAACATCACTTTGATTGGTTTGTTCACCTCGAGCAACAGAGCCAAATATGCCGATACGCCTAAGTCCGTATTTTGCGGCAGACTGTGCCTTAAACACACGAAGTAGTTCTAATATTTCGGCTGTTGATTTCATATGATTACTGTTTTAATTCACCTTTATTTCTCACAAAGATAAAAATAGTTTTCCATTAAGCATATTACTAATCAACAAAATGACACGAATTTAGAAAGATTGCAACCACCTCCTCTCCACCACCGGCGTTCGCTGGAGGTCTTCCCCCAGGCGAACCAGCAGGGATATATGGCGGGAAAGGTCTGCCAGCAAGGCGGGACGGAAGCCGTCGGCAGGTGTTGCCGCCCGAAGCTGTCCGTTCAGGCAGGCGGTTTCGCTCAGGATACGTTCTTCGTAATATTCCAGGCGGAAATGTCCGGCCAGTTCATGGCAGACCGTACCTTCCTCTTCACTCAACAGGGATACCGGTACTCCGGCAGGAAGCGGCAACTCCGGAAGAAGAACGGAAAGGATTTCCGCCAACAGGGATTCGGGGACAGGCAGGTCGGAAACAGCCACACCCTGCGCCGTGAAATGCAATAAATTCCGATACGGCTCCGAGGTAAACGGCAGATCGTCCTCCTCCAGCATCCGTTCCATATGCGAGGCGACTTCGGGATATTTCAGGCAGAAAGCCAGCAGACGTTTCTCCCCTTTCCCCACCTCTTCCGTAAGCAATCGCATGTACCGGTTAAAGCCATCACGCCCCAGCCGGCGGAACAACTCGTCGGCATCCTTCGCCGTGGGCAACAGCAGGCTGTCCAGGGATAAGCCGCCGGGAGGTTGCGCCAACAAACGCTCCGTCGCCGACCGCCCGGCCGGATCATTATCCAGCAAAAGGACCGCCCGTCCACAAAAACCACGCAACACCTTCGCCTGTCCTTCCGTAAAAGCCGTACCACCCAAGGCCACCGTATTCGTCAACCCTGCCGCATGCATCGCCAGCGTATCCTTATACCCTTCGGTCAGGTAGGCAAACCCTTCCCGGCGGATCGCCTCCGCTGCCCGGTGGATACCGTACAACATCCGGCTCTTGTCAAACCAAAGGCTGTTCGGACTATTCACGTATTTAGGCTCCTCCTCCAAAGCCGCCATCGGACGCCGACCGCCGAAACCGGTCAACCCGCCAGCCGCATTATAGATGGGAAAAACGATACGGTTACGCAGGTAACGATAGTCATCGGGTACAAACGCCGTTGCCTGCGCCACACCGAAGTCGAGCCAGGTAGCCGACAATTCCGTATGGCCCGAAGCACAGGGGACCAGGGAGGATAAAAAACGGACATTCGCCTCCATCCCCTGTTTCCGGGCAAGCACCTGTTCCGGGGTCGCTTCCGGAGTCGGCTCAGGCACAGTCTGCTTCGTCCGCTCCTGTACGTTCCGGGTTGCCGGTACCGCTTCGGCACGGCTATCCCCGCCCAGGCGCTTCACCGCCTCGGCAAAGGAGCAATGCTCCAGCCCCATCACCAATCCGACCACATCGCCTCCCGCCCCGCAGGCATGGCATTTGAAATACTGTCCGCCCACATGGATGCCGAGCGAAGGATGATGGTCGTCGTGGAAAGGACAAAGCATCTTGTAATTGGCACCGGAACGCAGTAAGGTGCCGTAGCGTGCCGCCACCCGTTCTATCGGATTGGCGGCTTTCAGTTGTTGCATATTCATGATCTTATTTTTTATACGGATAAATCTGTGTCAGGCTGTCGTTGTAACGGAAACGCACTTCGCCGGTGCCGCCGTTACGGTTCTTGATGACGAAAAAGCGGCCCACATGATAGAATGATTCACGGGTAACAGGGTCACTCAGTTCGCCATACTGTTCCGGACGGTAAACCATTGCAATACTGTCGGCGATCTGTTCGATCTCACCCGAGTTGCGCAGGTCGCTCATCATCGGGATATGGTCGGTGCGCGTTTCACAATTACGGTTCAGCTGTGCCAGGACCAGGCAAGCGACGTCCTGTTCCATCGACAACGTCTTCAATCCGCCCGCCACCTCGCCCAGGGCCAGGTCCATCGTGTCCTTCACCTCTCCCCGGTCGGCACTGACGTTGACCAGGTTCAGATAATCCACGATCATCAGGTCCAGCTTATGCTTGCGGTTCAGCACCATGCATCGCGCCCGTATCTCCGCCAACCCGCAACCGCTGCAATAATTGAGGAAAAGAGGCAGCTTGCGCAGTTCGGCTGCCGCCTTATCCAGCCGCTGCTGGTCATCGGCATCCATCAGTTTAAAACGCAGTTTGTCCGGTTCCACGCCGCTCAACGTACACAACAGACGGCTGATCAGCTGGCGTTCGGTCATCTCCAGGCTGAAGAAACAAACCTTCTTTCCCTGCCGGGCCGCCGCCAACGCCATGTGAAGGGCCAGCGCCGTCTTCCCCATCGACGGACGCCCGGCGAGCACGAGCAGTTCGCCGCGGTAAAGTCCGCCCAGATAATGATCGAACTCATCGATACCGGTAGTGATTTGCAATTGCTCGCCTGCACGGCGCCGCTCCTGCTCGTCATAAATCTCCGCCAGTACCCGGTCGCCCACTTCGGCCGCCGTGCGGGTAGTGCTATGTACGGCAAATTCCTCTTCCAGCTTCTCCAGGTCCTTACGCGAAGCATTGAGCCACGCCATCACGTCGACACCCGGTTCACGCGCTTCGACCATACGCGCAGTCATCCCGGCAATGGCCTGTCGCAACACCCAGCAACGGATCACCCAGGCGGCATACGTCTTGATGAAACGGGCATTGCGCACCTTCAACATGCCATCGGCAATAAAAGCCAGCCCGTTCAGTTGCGTGGCATGCTCCGGGTCGATCCGTCGCATCTCCCGTTCCACACTCAGCATATCGATATCCGCCTCATGCTGGTAAAGCGCCAGCATCGCCCGGTAAACCAGGCAATAAGCAGGATTGGTAAACATCTCCGGACGCAGACGGTTGCCCACTTCGCAAATGGCAGTGCTCTGCGTCAGGATGGCCAATACGACGGCCTGTTCCATCTCTTCGGACGAAGGCATCCCATTGTCTGTACTCATGTAATTGCCGGCTGCGACACTGACTGTCTTTGGCTGTCCGGCGTTTTTCGGTTGTTCGTTTTTCATGATTCTTTATCTTTAAATCTGTTATAATTCGGTCGGCCGGCAGGCGGAGTACGAGGCTTCGCCGGCTTGGCGGGAGGCGACTCTTTTCCGTCGGAAGCGGGAACATCTTTCGGAACTCCTTCCGGAGGAAATTGCACGAAGGTAAAATGGCCGTCGTAGCGTATACGGATGTTCCCCTCTTCTGCCAGCAGCTTGATCAAGCGGCTGATCGTTGTCCGCGCCACCCCGGTCTTCTGTTCCAGCTGCCGGTAGGTGGTCACCCACTCCCCTTTACGGCAAGGCATCCGCTGCCCGTTGACTACGATCTCGCCGTCCGCGAAATAAACATGTTTCAGCAAACAGAGGTAAATACGTGCCTTGTTACGCCGCTCCGGTTCATCGGAGTAAAAGTCGTCCAGCCAATAATTGGGGACGCACAAAAAACCTTTCTTTCTTTTTCCAGAGTTAACACTCTGATAATCTTCACCTTTCATCTCTTGCGATTTAAGTTAAACAATCATGTTACAGTCTGGGACAGTCACCTGGACAGGGACGGGACAGCATCACAGTTGCATAAATATCTCATTTTCAAACACTCAACCCTACACAGACGAAACCTTTGGGACAGTCGTGGGACAGTCGGCGGGACACTCTTATTAATATATAAAGAATATCTTATATAAAGACTCTTATAAAGGTTTCCTCTTTCATCGTTTAAAAGATCACAGAGGCAAAGGTAGTAAACGGGAAAAGGCAAAAGAGTATAATTATATTGCAGCTAAGACCGTAAAAAAGAAGGTATCCGAAAGAAAAACGGCCGTTTTTAACTTACTGTTTACTGTTGATTATTTTATGTACAGACCGGTTATTTGTCCTTGTATGATTTGATTTTTTTATACAGTATACTTTCCCTGAGGGTATTGGCGCGCAACTTTCTCTGGAAGGTCGACAAGGAGAATTTCGTTTTGAAAACGGCATTAAGATTTCGGCCTAAATGATCTGAAGAACAATCTATTACCCCTAAATCCAGGGTAGCGTGCATCAGGTCGATTAAAAATTCCGGTTGTCTTACCGGGATCAGTTGATGATCGAAAACCAGGTGTGAACAGCCGCAGTCTCCGGCGATCTGTTGTCCATAGGTTTCAAAGAAAAGGTTCGTGAAACGTTGCTTCAACTCGTTCTTTTCCTCATGCGTTTCCAGCAGGAAACGCGCGCATTCCTGCAAAAAAGTCATATTATTATCCATCATTTCTACATGTATTTTAAACTGCTTGAACGAGCGATAGTACCCGCCACAAAGATGTGTAATTTGCTTTTCCATTCGACTAATTTATTATAGCCTTTTTCTTCCGGAGCCCTTACCGAATAAAGGTACAAGGCAATTACACAACTTGTCCGGATTTTTGTTGACAATTTGTTGACAAATGCGACAAGGCGGATTTGAGAGGCGACAATATGGTCTAATCGGTTGTAACACAGTAGTGCTGATACAAGTAGGACTATAGTGCTGCCTTATCCGACACTATAGTCCTGTTTTATTAAAAACCACGATTTTATCGAGGGAAACGGGTTACCGGATTGCCCGAAGAACATAAAACCGGAATCTGTATATTAAACGAACTACCATCTTTCTTCTGATTTAACGGGGTGATGGAACAGGCGGAATAAAGGACTATAGGGTCATCGTTTTCATCTAAAAACAATTGGGGACGTTCGAGACGGTCCACATCGACATGTTCGCCATTCTCCAGGATAATCTCCTTGTTCATAAATAAAGAGTGCTCGGGCAATTCCCAATGAAGGCCGTCTTTTGAATACATGATAGCCAGACCGGGCTTACCTTGGGTAAATCCTCCGGTAAAATCTTTGAAGACAGCATAGAAACATCGGTCTTTGCGGTGATACCAGACATACGGGTCTTCGGCATTCAATTTCTGATCCGTACCTGTTTCAAATTCAAAGACATTATCGTCCAATACCCGGAAAGGGCCGGCGGGTTCGTCGGAGATGGCCACACCATGCACACCACGCCAACCGGGTTCATAGACATTCCCTTTAAAATAAAGGAAATATTTCCGGTTTGCCGGACAATAAACGACAGCCGGATTCACCATGATAAGGTTATCCGGTTTCACCGCTGTTCCTTCCGGCGACGGTTCCAACACATTATTCGGTTTTACCCGCGAACGGGGAATAAGCAACGGTTGTTCGTTACAGGTATATTTACCCTCCAGCAATTCTTTTATGGAGTTAAAACACAGCACTCCCAATTTCTGGTTTTGCTGGATACGGTCCCTTTTACTCAGCGTTCCTTTTATACGGGCATTCTCTCCGGGGTCTACCGAACCGCAGTAATACAGGTAATATTTCCCGTTAAAGCGCTTGATATGTGTATTCGAAACGGTCTGGGCATCCCACGAACTCCGGTCCGGAGTATAGCCGTCCTTATTATAGACAAAACCAATATTTTTGTATCCCCCATAAGGAGAATCGGAAACAGCGACCCCTATCTTCGACCCTAACAGCCAGGCATCGACAAAAGGCGGATGTCCGGTTCCCGACTCCATGGCAGAATAAAACAGATAGTATCTTCCATCCTCTTCCGCTCGGATAGCCGAACCGCACCAGACAAAATGGCTCTCCAGCGAAAATGCCGAAAAACCGACAGGAAACTCCGAATCTCCACGCTGCACAACCTCCATGTCGACAGGTCCGGCCTGGTAAGAGCGTTGGGGCCAGTCTTCCGGCAAACTACATCCCATCTCTTCAAAAGGAAGCGGGCTGAAATCATAAATATATTTATATACCGCCGCATCCGGTAAAAATCCTTTTATGGGGTCATCCGGGTCTTTAAAGCCTGGATTCAGGTTTGTAATGTAATTGTTCGACCATTCGGCCCAGGCCGGCTGGCCATTTAAAATGCGTTTCACCTGGAAAAACAAATTACTACTGATTAGGTTGCCACGCGGTATACGGGGATTATTTTCCCAATAACCGGCCAGTAAAGGATAGGCAGTCACATAAGGAGGTTGGTCGTAATGAATCGTGTTCAGGCGTTGCTCGAAAATTCCTCCTTTATCCATTGTCGCTTTGCTCCATCCCTCCATCCGGTTGTCGATATGAAAGGCTTGGGGGACATCTACAAATATGTTGTTTTTATAGATATTATCGTGTCCTCCACCAATCAGGACCGGTATGGTTCCCGCCTTATAATACAGGCAGCCGAATACCTCCATGCCACAGGCTCCGTCATCGTGATACGTAGCAGAAACTCTATGTTCGGATTTCATGTGATGCAAATAACAATAGCGGACAAGCATACCGCGTTCGGAAGGGTCGCGCCCGTAATAAATCGCTCCCTGGTCGTCTACTTCCTGGCAGACATGATGGATATCGCAATATTCGATTATGTGGTCGTTTCCGTTAAGCAGGATAGCCATGCTGGGGGCATCGTAAATTTCGCAATGGGAGGCTTTGTTTCCAACACCGTCCAACGAAACACCCGCCCGGTAGGAGCGTTCTATGCGGTTAAAGTTGTAAATACGGCAGTTCTCCACGTAATTGAATGCCGGGGTAAGCGTCGCACGCTGGCCTCCACCCACACTGACACCTCCGGAACCCAACTGATAAAGCAGGCAATTACTTACCCCGTTATGACGACCGGCTTTCCGGTCAAACAGCCGGTCGTCATAAAGACGTGAGCTTAAATTACCGATAACAGCCGGCACACCTTCGGGATTCGACAAGTCTGCGCTATGCCGGGGGGCAGACAAGTCATCAGCCGGCATATCTCCCCGGCCGATACTGACACCGACATACCCCAGGTTACGAATTACACAGCTATCCACTTTCGTATATTCCGACTGTTCGATGTAGACACCCATTCCACACGAATACTCGAGTGTCACTCCCTGCAAAGTTACATTCCTGCACCCCTCGAAGGCAAACAACGGAGTCCCTAACAAACTAACCTGAATCTCCCGGACAGGCTCATCCGGCGGAAGCAAATAGATTTTCCCTCTTTTCCGGTCTATCACATATTCACCCGGAAGGTCGATTTCCTCCACCAAATTCAAGGCATACCAACGGCGGAAAGGAGCACCGGTCTTAAAACCGTATAAAGTGGCTTGGGCAGCCGTTACTGTTTTCCGTTCCGGGTCTATAGCTTTTACCGGTAACAGATCATCGGCATATCCGTAAGCAAAATAGCCTGCAATCCAGGCATCTTCCACCGACTTCCATTCCGACGGACGTTGCTCGACATACTCGAACACGGGGTCTCCCAAACCATATTTCTGTTCACGTGGTATATCGCCGGTACAATGTACCTTTCCTATCAGTACCGTACTGTCGTTGGGCCATCGCGCGATATGCTGCGGCTGACCGTTAATAAACAGTTCGCTCCACGACGGCAAAGCCGGACGGCCAAAGCCTTTTGGAGTCAGTCCGGTCAGCGTATATCCCAGCTCCTGCAAGTTTATCTCCCGTACCTGCTTCCTCACTTCGGGCTGCAAACGCCCGGACACCTCCGGTTCCGATACGGAGCGCAGATGTTTCGGCTGCAATTTTATACTGCCGGTAAAAGAGACCTTTTCCCCTTGATAAGGAGCTATCAGCAGGTTAGAATACCCTTTTACATCAATCGTCCGGCCGAGAGGATACATACCCTCCCGGATACGAATTTCGACCGAATCGCCGGCATACCGGGCGGCTTCCGACAAGGCACGTTCTACCGTAGCAAAGGGAGAATATAAACTCCCCCGGCCTTTATCATTCCCTTTCGGGGAAACGATAAGGATCTGCTTTGCTTCTGCAAAGGTTGCAAAGAACAAGAGGGCAACACAAAGGTGGACAAGTTTATGTTTTTCGTAATTCATATCTTATATCAAGATAAAATGTTACTATATATTATTTTGAACAGTCTTTCTCATCAGGCAATAAATATACCCGGACCTGCTGTTTCGCAGCTAACTTCAAATCCGTATCAAATCCAATAAGCGAAATACCCGGATTGGGAGAATCATAACTATAATCAGACTGAGCCTGTGAGATATTCCATTTAATCTCTTCCGGGCCTTCCACTTTCAGATATAGCTTCTTCCCTTCTTTCTCGAGCAACATAACATGGTCGGAAATAACCTTTGCCGAAGCCGGAGTAACCATAGTCCAGGTCAACTTGGTAAATCGATTGCCTGTCTCTATCGAGTCTTCTATCACAACATATTGCCTATCGACCAACGATACAGACCTTTTTACACTTTTTACCTGGTCCCTATATACCGGGGTGAGATCAGATGCTACCCACATACTATCTATCGTATCCGAATAGGAGGTAATATGAGCCGCACCATCGACACGTTGCTTCTTATGATTGAATGTCAATGTGCTATGTGCAAAATTATTATAACGGAACACATCCCAGCGTTGTGCATCCTGTGCATTACTCCACAACTGGATTCCACTTTTTTCAATACGGTCATAATCATCAAACCCCAAATCGATTGCCCAAGGGATGCCATTAGCCTCAAAAACAAAGCTACCGACATCCATATGACCGTGGTTAATGGAAGGTGAACCTAATTTTACTCCTACAAAAGCAGCCGACGATTCATTCCAGGAAGAACGCATCACACAAACAGGATTATCTCCTTGTGCCTGCCAAAACAACTTTTCCGGTTTCCGAGGCTCTGCCAAAGAGGCCGATGCTCCCCATATCAACATAGCCGGGGCCAATCGATTTTTTTGTATCTGCCGGCGTCCGTTATCCGGATACAACCGAGATTGATTGTATAAAAGCGTTTTATCTTTTGTCTTGTCGTAAAACCAATAGACAGCCGGCATCAGGAAGGCTTTCTCCCCATTATCAGAATAAGAGAAATTTCTTAAACAAGGAGTAACCATTTGCAGACAATATTCACCGGATTCCAAAAATCCGGGTAATTCACTCAACCCGTAATCTGTGCCGAATATCTTTTCTATTGCACTAATAAATAAAGCATTGAAAGATGTACCATAATCCCAGTAAACAAATCCTTCCGGATAAGCTCCGTCCGGAGCATAATGCTTCATCGGATTCCTGATTTTCTCCACTGCACGATTGACTACTTTTCGCGCCAACTCCGGTTCTTTCTCCCATATAGCCAACGCACCATAAGAGACACCAGCATGACAGACCTGATTCCAATTATTAACCGCATTGACAAACCAATTATATTTAGTATTGAACGAAGGTTTCAACCCCTTTTCGATAATGGCTGTTGCTATTATTTCTTTCGACTTTTCCGCTAACCGGTCATAAAGCCAATCGTAACCGATAGCCAACGCCATTGTCATTTCACCGACATCCAGAAAATGCTGTGGATTCCAGTCCGGAAAGGAAGCAGCTTGTAACATTTCGGCTTCTGCACGTTTAGCAAACCTTACATTGCCAGTCATCCGGTATGCATAACTCAAGATAAATATCCGCCTGAGGTTGTCTCTTGAAACATCCAGTAAACGCCAACCGATAATAACACATTCATTCAAGGGCTGCTGTATGATAGAATCAGCTTCTTCCAAAAGAGCCATATGGACATCCGTCCATATAGCATCTTTTCTAATCTGTTTCTTCAGTTCTTTCTCTTCTCCCTTAGGCAATAAAATACGGGGATGCACTGATAATTTATCTGTTTTACCCACATATTCTTTCTGTGCCGACAAGACTCCCGACATACAGAGAAGCAATATATGGCAAATGATGATACGTAATCTCATCTTTTTATCTCCCGTTTATTTTTTACACGGAGTAAGGTACAATACGCAACCGCTGTTACCTTCCACATCCAACGTCAGGTTTTCCTGTCCCTGTAGTTTGATTTCCTTTACGCTGACAACCGCTTTCTTTTTACCCGGTGCCTGATAATATAAGGTCGCTTTATATCGGGATTGGTCTTTCAACATATCAAGCGGCAATACGACCTGCCGTTTATCGCCGGCATTCAGGATGCTGACATACCAGTCGGATGCCGAACGGCGGGCAACTACCGCATACGAATCCATATCGCCTTCATAGAATCGGGTATCATCCCATATAACAGGAATCGAACAATAAAAGTCGGTTATAGCATCCGTCTTAATCACCGATTCGGCAGAACCGGCACCACCGGCACGGGACGGAGCGTTGTAAGGACGGTCATACCAGAAGATAAACTGCCACGGGCTATAAATGGCAATACGTTTAGCCAATTGAGCCGCACGTCCGCCCATCTTTTCCGTCACACGTTCGGCAAAGAAACAGTTCGTGTAATCGCCTGCCCCGCAAATCATACGGTTATATAACGTATAGATCGCCTGATTCAAGTTCGGGCTTTCCTCATCTCCGCGGATACCTTCCTGCGTAATCAGGTTCGGGTAGGTACGGGAATAACCGGTCGGACGGTATTCGTCATGAACATCGACCATGAGTTCATATTTGGCCGCTTTACGAATTGCCTGATGCAGCCAGGCTGTCGAATATTGGTCGCCGACATTCACAAAACCGAATTTGATACCTTTGATTCCCCATTTTTTATACAGAGGAAGGATTTCATCCAACTGTTTATGCAAGGCCTTTTTGTTTACATAGACCAGGATCCCTACGTTTTTAGCGTTGGCATATTCAATCACTTTCGGCAAATCGAGCGGTCCTTTGGAACGCGCCGGGTCGACGGTAACGGTTGTGGCATCCGAAAGCGTATCTTCTTCTGCACCGTACCAGCCGGCATCGAACTCGACATAAGCAATATTGTTTTCAGCGGCAAAGTCGATGGCGGCAAAAGAGCCGGCAGTGGTTAAAGTCACCTCACGGAGCACTTCTCCCGGTTTAATCCAGCTGGTATTCTGAATCTGGTTCGGTTCGTTCAGATTCAACACCAAATCATTGTTCTGCACCAACTGTCCGGGATGGTCGGCAACCATCACATAACGCCAGGGAGACTGGTAACCGGCTAAATCGAGATTCACATGACCGGACAAGACAGACTGTACACCTATCCCCTCGTTACTCTTGCCCAGCTTCATGCGGGAATAATCCACCAAGGCAGCTTCGCCGATTGCCACGAACTTTCGGCCGTTTACCTGTATCACCTGCGGACGGTCTCCTACACCTTTCAGCGCACTCAGTTTCGTTTTAGAATAAGCGCCTTGTGCCATACCGGTCACCCAGGTATCGCAATCGCGGCTGAAGAGGAACTGCGTTTTTTCGGCAGTCAGCGTACAATTCCAGAAATCAAGCTTATCGAAGGCATAACGGAAAGCCAACCCTTCATCATACAAGCGAACGAACAGGGTCATTTCTTTTTGGTTCTGATCGGAGCGCAATAAAAGTTCCAGTTCGTTATACCGGTTTGTCACCAGCGAACGTTCCCCGTAAACCGGTTGCCAGGTCTGGTCGACCGAAGTTCTCGCCTGACCGGTTACCTGCCAGTTTCCGGCTAACATGTTTTCTTTCAGCTCCAGCTGTAATGTTTTCGCTTCCATGACTTTCTCCCCCTTGTCGGACAATGCAATCCGTACAGACTTTTCATTCACCAGGATATCCGCCTTCAATGTTTCCGAAGGGCTTGTCAATGGCAACATCGTTTGTGCACAAATCCATAAGGGTTGTAATAAGGCACACAATAATAAATTTACTCTTTTCATATGTAAATAAATTGCGCTCCCTATCTCAAGAGAGCCGTTTAAACCATTA